>ENA-UOXV01003727-UOXV01003727.1-marine-metagenome-genome-assembly--contig:-NODE-3727-length-18184-cov-5.331072_pt1 | contig 18184 bp, 7 predicted proteins | sample MGYA00238165_ERZ766961 | MGnify/ENA primary metagenome ERZ766961 (study PRJEB28924, sample SAMN03173240) | marine metagenome | biome: Marine; feature: Water; material: Subsurface seawater | place: North...
GACTACGTTAGCGCCGGCGGTTGATGATGACATTTTTAATCCAAAAAAGTTTTGGTAACGGTATCGGCCGCCAAACGCGCCTCCTCGCCTCCCCGGACACGTCCGCATAGTCGGCACACCCGAGGCGGCGTGAAAACGTGTGGCGTCGGACCTATGGGAGCGCGCGATACGGATAAACGGGAGGCCAGCGGTTCATCGTGCGTTCGTGGTTCCGCGAGGCGGGCGTGGACCCCGTCGCGTCACACACCCGCGCGCCCCCCGCGGCCCCCACCGCGTACCCATGGTTTGGTGCGTGTGCGCGTCCCAGCCCCGCGTCGACGGCGACGACGCGCCCGCTAAGGAAGCCGCGCCCGTCGAGCGCAAGCTCACCCCGAGCGACTCCGCCGACTCGCTCCCCAGGCCGGACGGCCCGACCCGAGGCGAGAGCTTCTACCACCCAGCCAAGAACGCGGGCGCCGCGCCGGGGCCCAAGCCGCTCCCCAACCACGAGGGCGTCCTCGACGACTACACCCTGCGCCGGGGCATCGTCCCGCGGCACATGTACACCTCCGAGGACATCAACAACCCCGCCATCCCCCCGGTCCACCCCGACAGCCGCCTCTCACGCGAGGAGGCCAGAAACCACCCCATGTACAAGTTACTCACCGCGGAGCACCTTCCGAAGAACCCACCGAACCGGTGGGGACCGTGGGAGAACAACGAGATGGTCAAGGAGATCAACAAACAGATCGCCGAGCTCGAGGCTAACGATCCGAGACAAAAGAACTACGAGAAGCTCATGAACGAGCAGTTCGCGGCGCTTCAGAAGGCGCTGCCGCAGCGTCCGATTGACCCAGAGACGGGTGAGATAAACTTCGACGTCGATCCTACCGCGGAGTCGGAGCCCGTGCCCGCCGCGCCCCAGGCGCTGTCACGTGCGATGGAGAAGGCGCTGATGGAGTGCGACGACAAGTGGGCGGACAACGAGGAGATCCTGCAGATGCTCCACCCGGACATGGTGTACAGGACCATGGACGGTAAGACGTGGATGGGACAGCGGGCCGCGACGGAGAAGATGAACCACGCGATATCGCAGATGACGGTTCGCATGAGGCGGAGCGCTAAGAAGAGTTGGGACATCGTCAAGTGGCGGGACACGTGGACGGCGACGGAGCCCGAGCGCAAGGGACCCGGGGTGTGGGTCATGGAGTTTCGGATCAAGATGCTCCTCATGAGCATCAAGTTCCGGGAGGAGTACGTCGTGGACGAAACCGGACGGATCAAGGAACTGACCCGCGTCCGGCTGGCGTGATTGACGGGTCTAACGAGTGGGGGGATACTGCATGATGGCCTTCGTGTGCGCATTTAAGACTGAGAGCGTGTTGTGATGACTCATCTTTACACACACGCACGTATCGTAAACGAGGTATTGTAAACGTGTGTGTGTGCGTTGTGTCCACCGCCGCCTCGGAGGACCCGTACCCAGAACACTCATAACATTATTACTCGGTTCAAGGAGAGGAAATTGTGCATTTTATGGGCCGGAGATGGCGGGAAAATGAGTGGAATTCGGTCGAGGGTGTTGGGCATATCCCCATGACTGATTGCCCCTACGCGATTCTGAAATTATATTCGCAGGCCGCGTGGTCCGGCCTGAAATCGACCAGCCGAAAAATTAGCCTGTACCTGCGATTTAGCCTGTATACGCAGTCTCAAAACGGTTGTGGACGTATTTTGTGAAGATGGCGAGCAGAGTTGTGCGCGCACTGGTTGGCGTGGTGGCTGTGAGCGTCGTCGTCGTCGTCGCTTTTTGGGTCTCCGGGTAGGGAGACGCGGTGTTTGTGGCGCGCGGTTCGCGTTCACTCAGGTTCATCACTCAGGTCGCGGTCGGCGAGCCGCGCAGGGAAGCAGGTCTCGGGATCTCGCGGTAACCGCTTCGGTTGAGGAAGCTTTCTCCGGGACGCGGCGGGCGACTCCGGGGCATCTCAGCGTCGTCCACGCACGGGGACGATCGTGAAAGCGGGCGAGGAAGGTTCCACGCTCGCGCGGCGTACGGCTCGAGCGCGGGGAGGCGAGATCAGCGGCGAACACCGCTCCGACACGCCCCGCGGTCCCTCCGTTCCTTGGATGGCCCCTTCGGAGATTGGGCTCGCGCCTTGTGAAGCCTACTCCCCCACCTACCTCGCGCAGGCGCTCCCGGACACCATCCGGCTGCTCAGGAAGCGCGGCGCCTGGGAGATGAACGACCACGAGGACATCGCCGCCCAGGGCGAACGCGTCAGGAAGATCCTCAGCCTCGTCAAGTGCCTGCTGACCGGTGAGTACCCGCGCCCCTCAACTCCAGAACGTCTCCTCTGTTTCCTCTCACGCGCCTATTGGCACCCCGCGGCCTCGACACATGGGACGCGGGCGCTTTTCGCGCGGGCCGCGCCTCATGCCCGAGGCATCGCCGGCCCGCGGCGCGCGCGTTTCGATCCCGTTCCCGCGCGTCCGATCGACCCTCGACCGACCCCCGGCGGTCGCGCGACCCGGCCGCGCGTAACCGCCCGCGGCTCCCCCCGCGCCCTCCCGCCCATCCACCCCGTTAAGAAAAGCCCACAACCTGAGCAAAGTTGACTGACTCTTCGTTACCCCTCCCTTCCAATCCCAACAGCCAAGAAGGTCAAGTCCGACAGCGAGCCGTCCGAGGTTGTCCCCGACGTATTCCTCGGCTCCATCGGCGCCGCGCACAACCGCGAGGTCCTACAACGCCTGAACATCACCCACGTCCTCACCGTCGCCGGCGGCTTCGAGCCCAAGTTTCCATCCGAGTTTACGTACGAGTGCGTCGACGTGAAAGACGTGCCGGAGGAACGGCTGTGCGTCCACTTCGATCGGTGCCTCAAGTTCATCGCCAAGTGCCTGTTGGACGGGGGCAGGGTGCTGGTGCACTGCTTCGCGGGTAAGAGCCGGAGCGCCACCATCTGCGCCGCGTACGTCATGGCCACGGAAGGGTGGACCCTGGACGAGGCTCTCAAGGCGATTGGCGACGCGAGACCCGCCGCGGCGCCCAACCACGGGTTCATGACCCAGCTGGCGAGCTTCGAGCGGGAGCTGGTGAAGGCTAGGACGGAGGGCCGGCTGCTGGGGAGGGTACAGCTGGATGCGCGCAGGGCGGCGAGCAGCGAGGAGGGTGGCGGTTCTCCCATGGGCGGGTCTGATGGGGAGGTTGGGACCGATTGACGCGTCATTCGACTGATGCATCACTCACGCGAACGTCCGTGAATTCACGCGCTCGCCATGTACTAATCCCACGAGCAAGTCTCCAACACTTAGCCAAAGTTTGTTTGATGACAACACTACACAACGTGACACTCGAGGCGCGCTTCCGTACTCGCGCGAGCCCGGCTCGGAGGTCAAAACTCGTATGGGCTTTTCGGTTAGAGTAACGCACTTTTGCAACCGGCCTTGACTTTCCGGCCGGACACTTTGAGTTCCGTTGATAGCCCAACTTGTGTGTCGGAGCGAGCAAACCCGAGAGCCGGGAGAACGCAGGCCCCGGAGAGGTCAGGCCGCGGAGGCGCCATGGCCCCGACCACCCCGGGCTCGAACAGAGCGCTGGAGGATCTGGACGATCAGGGGAGCGATCCGCCCGCCCCTGGCCCCGCCTCCCGGAGGATTCTCCCGATGAGAAATTCTCTCATTCTGTCGCCAAAATGACAACGCAAGCCTCACCCCGCACCCCTCCCGTCCCCTTCGCAGTGGGCAAAGCTCGAGCGACTCGCCACGCACACCCCCCAGGGTACCCGGCGACCGCAGCTGAACCCCAAGGAGTACCCGAAATCCCCGCCCCTGTCCCCCCGTCCCTCCCCCGCGCGCCGGTCGCAGGGCCAAGGCGAGATCCGCGAGTCCCTCCCACCCGCCTCGAGGATGAACGACGACGTGATGAACGCCATCCGGGGCTCCGTCACCAAACTCCTGGCGACGGACTCCCACGCCGGCGGCGCACACGCCACCCCCGCGGACGTCGTCGCCGCCCCATCGAGCGCGGCACACGGCGCTCTCCGCGGCGGCGGGCCCCAGGAGCTCATCGCGGCTCGGATGGAGCTCGACGATCTTCGCGTGGAACGAACCGCCAAAGCCGCCGCGATGGAGGCGGAGATCGCCGCCGCGTCAACCAGGCTCCGCAGCGAGAACGAGCGTGCGCGCATCGCCGCGGAGAAGGCGGACGCGGAGGCTGCGCGCGTCGCGGCCGCGCTTCAGGACCTCCGCAAGCGTGAGCTCCGATTGGAGGAACGCGAAGAATCCGTCGCCGCTCGGGAACGCCGGGTAAAGGAACTGGAGCGGATGGAGGCTGAACTCGCGGAGCGCGAGACCGCCGCGATGGCCGCCGAAGATGCCGTACGAGAGGCTGAGGATGCCGTCGGCGACAAGCTCGAGCTCGCCGAGCGCGCGACGCGCGACGCGGAACGAAGAGACGAAGAGGCCAGAGCCGCATTCGACGCGCTCGCCGCGGAGCGCGACGCGATCGAGTCCGATCTGGAGACTCTCGAGGTCAGGCGTCAGGAGATCTTGCATGAGCTGGCGCAGCGCGAGGTGGAGGCGGAGGCTAAGGTTGAGGACGTCATGGAGCGCGCGAGGGAGAGCCAGCGCGCGACTGATCGAGCCGCGTCGGAGCAGCGATCGTTGATTGAAGCCGTGGAGAGCGTTCGATCGGCGCTCGTGCTGGAGGAGGAGAAGCTCCGGCGGTGCAAGGAGACGCTCGAGGCGCACGAGCGCGAGGAGCGGGACATCGCGCACAAGCTGGAGCACGTGCGCAGGCTCGCCAAGACGCAAGAGTCGGGTCTACACGACGCCGAAGCTTTGCGCAAGCAAGCGCAGACTGACTTTGAGGGCGAGACCCGCGAGTGGACGATACGCGTCGACGCGCAGAAACGCGAGCACGAGAGCGCCGTCGCCAGGCTCGAGGCCCTGCACAGGGAGGCGGCGGGGCTGGAGCGGGAGGCGTCGGAGAGGCGGCTCGCGTACGAGGCTGAGCGACTGGAGTTTCGCGAGGAGCTCGACGGTGTGAAAAAGGCGTGGGAGAAGGAGCGCGCCGCGATGGAGGCTGAGTTTGAAGGTAAGGAGCGCGAGCAGCGGCGGCGGGTGACGGAGTTCGAGGATACGTGCCGCGGGCGCACCGCGGACTGGGAGACGGAGTGCCGGTACAAGCAAGAGGAGCTCCGGGACGAGCGGAACAAGCTGGAGGATACCAAAGCCGAACTCGGGCGGCGGGAGGAAGCCGTCGAGGATCTCATGCGACGATCCGAGAAGGACATCGCGGACGCCAACGCGGTGCTCCAAGGCCAGCGCGCCAAGGAAGCTGAGCTCGAGAAGCGACGCGCGGCGCTCAGAGCCGCGGAGGATGCGCAGGAGGTGAGTTTATATTTTATATACCCGTACGGGCAATTAGATGACGCCGTGTCTTGTTCACAGGCTTGGAAGCGGAAGACGCTCGAGGAGGCGGCGCGAAGCTGCGACGACCGCGAAAAGGCGCTCAAGGAGTGGGAGCGTCGCGTCCGCTCGGAGCGCGACGAGGCTAAGAAGATGCGCGACGCCGCGGAGAAGGAGTCCACCGCGGCCAAGGCGGCGACGGAGGATTCAGTCAAGCGTAAACGCGACGCCGAGAAGAAAACGAAGGAGTGCGACAAGATCAAGGAGGAGTTCAAGATCAAGGAGACGCGGTTCGAGTCGGAGTGCACGCAGCGCCTGGATAAGATGACCGCCGACGAACTCGCGCTCGCGCAGCGGTCCAACGATCTGGAGGCTGCCGCGATGGACGTCGCCGCGCAAGTCGCCGCCGCCGCCGAGTCGAGAACAGAGTCTGAGGCGGTTTTGAAGGCTTGCGAGAACGAGAAGGAACGCCTCGAAGCGCTCGATGCCCACCTCGAGAAGGAGAACGCGCGGGTCAACGCGCAGCGCACCGTTGTGGAGCGCGCCTTCGAGGACGCCCAGGAGGAGAGGCGGATCATCGCGGAGGCTGCCGAGGAGGCTGACGTCGTCCGAAGGCAGCTCGAGGAATCGGCCAACGACCTAGACGCCAAACACGCCGAGGCGGATGCACGGCAACAGGTCCTCGACGAGGTCACCGTCCTCCACCAGCAGTGGGAACAAGAGCAAGGTGAGCGCGAGAAGCACGCGAGCGACACGTTGGAGGTGGCCGAGGCTGCCGAGCGCAAGGCTGAGGAGCAGGCTACCCGCGCTCGGGTCGAACGGGAAGCCATGGAACGAGCGAGGAAGGCGTTTGAAGAGAGCGAGCTCGCGCTGGACGAGCGCGAGCGCAAGCTGGCGCACACCTGGCAGACCATACGCGCGGACGCGCACAGGATCAGCACCGCGTCCTACCGCGCGTCCATCGGCGCGCAACGCTCGCAGGGCCGGATCATCGAGGCCAAGGCTGAGATGTCGCGACTCTTCGGCCCCGGGGACGAGTCGGAAGACCACGTCGCGTCCGTCCCCACGTCGCCGCTCGCGCCGCCGCCCACGCCCGGCGGGGACCTCGCCGCCGCGACCGCCGCGAGGAAGGCGCTGCTCGCCTCTTTCGACGCGGGGGAACCCACGGTCGCGGCGCCGGCGAGGGCCAGCTACCCGAGCGACCACGCGGTTTCAGAGATGCTCGGAGCCGTGGAGTACGACACCTACTCGCTCGAAGACGACGCGAGGGTGGCGTCCGCCGCGCACGACATGTTACCCGCGGACCCGTCATCGACCCCGGGGCTCATCGAGACGCGAGTGGACGAAACCGACGCCGTGGTTCGCGTGGCGTTGGCGGTGGTTCCCGTCGCGGATGGTACCAAGGACGACCGCTCCTTGCGACACGTCACGATGGCCCGGCTGATGGAGAAGAAGAAACTCGTCATCGAGAAGGAGACTCAGTTGCAACGGTGGAGCGTGTCGTTGGACCGCGAGGGTGCGCGTCAGAGGCGCGTGGCGGAGACTCTGGAGGCTGAGATGTCCGCCGCAGAAGCCGCCGCGTCCGCCGCAGATATTCGCCTAACCGAGTCCAAGCGACTGGAGGAGGCGAACCACGCCGCCGGTGAGTTTTTTTTTATCATTTCCGTATGGGCAATTCGACTGACGGCATGTTTTGTTTACAGGTATCGCCCTAACGACTGAAAAGAAGCGCCTCGCGCGGCTCGCCGACACCCTCGAAGCGCGCCAGAAGGAGCTGACGATCAAGGAGGACCTGTGCGATCGACTCACGACGAAGCTCAAGGCGGCGGAGGCGGCGATGATCGCGCGAGAGGGCGAACGAGCCGCTTTGGAAGATACGGTTCGCGAGTACAAAAACGAACTCGTGACGCTCACCGCCGAGCTCGCGCCGGTCCGCGCGGAACACGCGGCGAAGACGGCGGAGATCAAAGCCGCGGACGACCGCATTGCACGCGCGGAGCAGTACCACGACGAGCGCGTCCGCAAAGCCGAGAGCGACGCGGATGATCGCGTGGCCAAGGTTGAACGGGACTCTCGGGAACGAGCCCGGGAACGCGAAGACGCGGAGAACGCCGCCGCCGACGCCGCCGTGGCCCGGGCGCGTCAGGCGATCGCCGACGTGGACGAGCGGACCAGGGCGGCGGAGAAGAAGTTCGCGGAGTTTGAGCGCGACCACGCCGTCAAGGTGAGCAAGATGGAACACGAAGCGGCGGAGAACGCCAGGCGACTCGAGGCTAAGCTCCTGGAGCAGGCTCGAAAGACGGAGGCTGAGGCGCTCGTGAAGATGAGGGACGCGAACGAAAAGGAGGCGCGAATCACGCACGATCTCGAGAAGATCAAGCAGATGGAAACGCTGCGCGCGGAGGCGACGAAGGAGATCGCGGCGGAGCGCGAAGAGGCGCGGAAAGAGACGCTCGTCGCCGCCGACAAGATTCATCAGGCGAGGGAAGGCCTCGCGCGGCTCGAGCAGCGTAAGATCGCCATCGACGCCATGGAGACGAGCGCGGATGAGCGCATACGCGTCCACCTCGCGGACGCGGAGTCCAAGGCTAAGTCCGCGGAGCACTCGCTGGCGGAGGCGAAGCGGGACAGATTGAGAGCCGCCGACGAGCTCCTCGCCGCGGAGGAGGCCAAACGATCCGCCGAGGTTAAACAAGAGGCGGCGGAACGCGCGCTGCGGGGTAACGAATCCGCCAAGGAGGAGTTACGCCGGCAGATGGAGGACGCCGCGACGAGGGACCGCGAGTCTCGGCTCAACAGCGAGGAGGCCAACACCCGGCTGCGCAAGGCTAGGGACACCGTCGAGGAGGTGGCCAAAGCCGAGGCCCGGGTGCGGATGCAGGAAGAGAAGCTCTCGAGCGTCAAGCAGGAGACCGAGCGGGCCGCCGGCTTACTCGAGAAACACAGGGAGGAACACCGGATGGAGACGTCCAAGATCGCCGCAGAGCACGCGGAGCTGGACAGGCGCGAGCAACGCCTGAGGGACGAGCGCGAGGCTATCGAGTCCAAACGAGAAGCCGCCGCCGCCGACTCGCGTCAAGCGGAGGAGGACGCCGCGCGTTCGCGATCCGAGCTCAGCGAGTGCATGAGCAAAGTCGCCGATATCGAGCGCAAATCCGCGGAGGCTGAGCGCTCGCTCGAGAACGCCAGGCGCACGCTCCAGACGTGCGAGCGCGAGTGCGACCAGCGAAGGTCCCAGGCGGCGGCTGACATCGAGCGGATGCACGCCGACAAGCTGGACGAGATCCGCGACGCCCGGGAGACCAAGGCCAGGTGCGACGCCCTGGTCGAGGACGTGGAACGCGAACGCGCGGAGCTTCACTCGACGCGCGAGGCGCTCGAGCACGACCGCGCGAGCGCCATCAAGGAGCGAACGGAGGCGATCGAGCGGCTCAAGAGCGCCGCGACGCAGGAGGCCGACGCCGAGAAGGCCAGGGCGGAGGCCGACGCCAAGGTTGCCGACGCGAACGCGCGCCTCGCCAAGGCTGCGGCCGACGCCGACGTCGCGGGGATCACGTCCGCGCGGCTGAAAGAACGCGAGGACGCCCTCGCGGACCAAAAGGCTGAGCTCGAGCGTAAGCTCGACGAGATTGGGCCCAAGGAGGCTGACCTCTCTAGGCGCGAGAAACAGATCGCGGTGGATGAAGGGAAAGCCGCCGCCCGGTACGAGGAGCTCTCCACGCAGCTAGCCGCCGCCAAGAGACGCGAACGCGACGCCAACGCACAGATCGAGTCCTTCACATCCAACAACGCGCAGCTCGAGCAACGGCTGGCGACGATCGAGGGGAACGAAGCCGCGGCGAAGCGAGCGAGGGACGACGCGGAGTCATTCGCGGAGAAGGCGGCTTCCGACCGGCGCGCCGCCGCGGCGATGCTCGCGGACGCCCAGCGCGTGGCGCAGGCTGAGGAGGACGCCAAGGAGCGCGGCGCACGGCTCAAGGAGGCGACCGCGCGGTTCGAGGGCGAGGAAGCCAAGCTGGGCGCGGAGCGCGCGCGGGTCAACGCGCGAACGCGGGAGCTCGAGGCGCAACTGGCCGAGGCGACGGCGGATAGGCGCCGCGCGGAGAACGAGCTCAGGACCGCGACGGAAGACGCCGCCGCCGCGCGTCAACGCGGCGAAAAGGCGGAGGCTGACGCGCGGGACGCGGTCGCTAAGCTGGAGCAGAGACGGAAGCAGCACGTGGTCGAGGCGGAGGCGTTGCAACGGGAGCGGTTGGCGGTCGAGGAGCGCCGTAGGGCCGTGGAGGAGCGCGAGGCCGCCGCGGCGGGGCAGCTCGCGTCCGTGACCGCCCGCGAGACGCGCCTGGCGTCCCTCGAGTCCACGTCGATCACCACGGAGTCCGCGGTGAAGAAGCGGGAAGAAGTGAGCCGGGCCGCGGCGTCCATGGCGGCTAAAGCCGCGTCGGAGCAAGCGGATCGCGAGCGCGAGTGGGCCAAACGGGTCTCCGATGAGAAGGCTGAGCTGGTCCGGCTTCGCACCGAGGCTGAGCGGCTCAAGACGGTCGCCGCCGCGGCCGAGACCGCGGCGACATCCGCGAAGGAGAGGTTTGAGCTCGAGGCGCGGCAGCTGGAGAGCGACAGGATCGCCGTGCGCGAGGCCCGGGAGGCTCTGGACCGCGAGCTCCTCCGAGCCGCGCAGACCAGAACCGCGCAGCCCGTCTCCGTTCGGGTCAACGACGATGCAAAGTTCTCGACGCTCTCCAAGGGGTTCGTCGATAAGGACGTCGCCAACGACACGCGGCGTCAACGGGAGCGGGAGGAGCTCGAGGCGCTCAGAGCCGACGCCGACGCCAAACTGCGATTGGCCCGCGAGACGCTCGAGTCGGCGAGGAAGGAGCGCGAATCGTCTCGCAAGGAATTCGTCGCGGCGTCGGCTAAGCGGGGCGAGGAGGTTCAGGCGGCGGCGGCGTCGCGTGACATGATGCCCCCGCCGCCACCGAGGTCGGCGATGCCCACCCCGCGGCGGATCCACCTCGACTCGGAGCCGTCCACCCCGCGCGACGCGATCGACCTCGCGCCCATCGACGACCGACACGGCTTGGAGACCTTCCAGCTGGCGGATTTCTCGGGCGACGGCACGATCGGCGACGCGGCGATCGAGGCACTCGTCGATAACCTCGCGTTGCGAACGGCGGAGGCTGAGAGGAAGCTACAGCGCGCGGAAAACCTCGCGGCCGGGTCGCAGATTGGCGGGAGCAAGGTGAACATATCGTCGGGGATCGCGGCGCTGAAGAGTCGACTGGCGAGGATAGCGGTGAACAGCCGGCGAGCCTCCGTCGTGTCTTCCGACGAGAACGGCGGGGGGAACGCGAAGAAGGAGACGATCGCGGCGCTGGAGCAGCAGGAGCGGGAGCTGGCGGCGTGGTTCGCGGACCTGCAGACTCAGCTCGAGGCGCTCTTCGCCAAGCCCAAGTCGGCGAGAAGGGCCTCGACTCGAGCCTCGTGGAACTAACCGACGAGTCCATCGTAATAAGATTGAATCGATACTCTGATGTTACAATTAAGAATCAGCGGGAAATAGCTATCCTCCCCCACCTTTGTGTGCTCAAGAATCAGAAAGCCTTGAACAGCTCCTGCTCCGCGAGGGAGAGGTGGCACGGCTGCTCGAGGCACTCAACTTTGACCGGCGCCTTGACATCCTCCGGTCCCTTGTCCGCGTCGGGCGCCACATCCGGCCGCGTCATCTCCAGCGACTGCTCCAGCACGCTCGTCCAGCTGAACCCCTTGAAGAAGGGATGCCGACGGATCTTCTGGATACCCTCCGCGCCCACCCCGATCCTCTCGCCCTCGCTCTGCTTCAACAGACGCTTGACCAGATCCGCGGCGTCCTCGTCGAATTGCCGCGGGAACGAACGCATGCGCCCGGCGGTGATGCGCCGGTACAAGTCGCTGTGCGTCTGCCCGTGGAAGGGCGGGTACCCCGTCATCATCTCGAACAGCAGCACGCCGATCGCCCAGAAGTCCGCCGCGCGGTTGCACCCTTGCTGCCGTAAAGTCTCGGGCGCCAGGTAGTCCGGGGTGCCGCACACCGTGTACGCGCGTTCACCCGGCTTGAGCGCCTTGGCAAAGCCAAAGTCGGTCAGCCGGAGGTACCCGTCATCGCGGATCAGGAGGTTCTCCGGCTTGAGGTCGCGGTAGATGAACCCCTTGGAGTGCACGTGGTCCAGCGCGAGGGTCACCTGCGTGATGTAAGCCCTGGTTTGGAACAGCGTCAAGGTCCCGCGCTCGTGAATCATGAAGAACATGTCCCGACCCGCGGCGTACTCCATGACGATGAACATGGCGCTCGGGGTCTGGAACGACTCCAGCATGGAGATGATGAACGGGTGCTTGGACACCGACTTCATGATCTTGCTCTCCTGCACCACGTGCGCCGTCTCGTTGATCTCCAAGATTTTAGCCTTGTCCATCACCTTCACCGCGACGGCGGCGAACTTGCCGTCCTTTTCATCCTCCGCCTTGGCCATCATGTTAACCCTGCGCGAGCTTCGGCGTCCTCCCACGTCCACCTTCCTCCACGCCTTGTACACGGAGCCGGTGAGACCGACGCCGAGCTGCTTGGCGAACGTGAACCCCTGCAGCATCCGCTCGCCCATGTCCTCCTCGTTGAGACCGACCAAGGACGACCGCCGCGATCTGCTCCGTCGCACCGAAGCCGACGACGCCATCTCCTCCTCCGTCATGCCCAGCGCCGCGGCGGACATCGCGCCGCGAAGCCCGCCGAACGACCGCGACGGTGAAGGCGACTCGGGCGACTCGGGCGACTCGGGCGAGCCCATGGATAGCCCATCGGGCGACTGCGGGGACATGCGAAGCGCGGGCGGCGGCTTGGGGGCCCACGACATCGACGACTGGTTCATCGGCGACGTCCCCGACTGAATCGCTGGCCCGCGGCTCTCTTCGGCCATGTTGGATCCTCGGGACATGTCCGCGACGGAGTGCGACTGGCGCAGCCCACTCGGCCGTGGTTTGGCGGCGGCGCTGTGGATGTCCATCGCGGAGGATTTTTGGTGATCGGTGAGCTTGGCGCTGGCGCTCTGAAGTAAACCGCCGGTGGGCCGAATCTTCTTGTGAATCATCCCGCCGCGCACGGAGTTCTCCAACGAATCGTAGCCGTCGCTGTGGAGGTACCCGCCGCCGCTTCCGCTGCTCGTGGTGTCGCTGTCGCTGTCGGATGCCCTGTCCCAGACCCTGGTACTGTCGAACGACTGACCCTCGACGATCGTGTGCTTGGGCGAAGCCGGGAGGAAGCCCTCCAGCGACGACCGCCGGTTGAGCGAAGCACCCTTCGCGCTCGAGCCGGCCACCTTTGACTTTGTCGACTTGACCCCCATCATCTTCTTCATCTGCTTGCTGAAGCTCTTGAACGACGACATCAGGGTCGTGGACTTGCCGGGCGTCTTCTTCGAATCCTCCTCGGCGGCGGCGGCGGCGCGGGCAATTTCGTCCGAGTCGGCCAAGCCGGAGATCCCCGCCTGCACCGACACGCTGCCCAATAAAGCCTTCTTCGCGAGGGACTGATACGTCGCGCCCTGGCCCTTGACGGACGACGTGACGTTCCCACCGCGGATGCTGAGATCCCCGGCGCCGCCGAGGTCGAACCCGTTGAGTTCGTTGGGCTTGGCTCGGTCCACCGCGCTCTTGCTCGATTTGAGCGTGGGCGACGGCGACGCCGGCCAGTTGTCCAGGCTGGACCCCGAGTCGCTCGTCTTCATCGAGCCGGACTGCCGGCCCAGCTGCTGGCCGCCGATGAGGTGCTTGGACGCGCCCGCCGCGGACGCCGTGGTGACGTCGTGCCTCGACTTGATGTACTTGTCAAAGTCCGCGCCCCAGAGTCGTTCCAGCAGGGGCCTCGTAACCTTGAGCGTCACGGTGTGAGTCACGGCGACGTGCGAGTGCGTCGATGATTCATCCGCCGGGGGTAAGCCCGCGCGTTGCCTAGCCTCCGCGGATAGGAGGGCATCCTCCCCGAAGGAGTCCGCGGCCATCAGGTGCACCTGCGCCACGCGGGTGCCGACCCGGACCTCGCCCTCGAGGATGACGTGAAACGACGGAACCTTTCCGCCGCCCGAGATGACCGACCCCGGGCCGTAGCACTTGCTCTCGGTCCACATGGCGTTCAGCAGCAGCTCCTTCATGTTCGCGGGGACCATCCGGAAGGTTTCGATGATGTTCAGGACGTTGGTGCACAGCTGGCGGGTCCTGTGGATCCGCGTTCGCACGATGCGCTTAAACGTCTCGACGTTGATGGCGAAAGCGCGCGTGGCGACGGGCTCCATCTCCCCGTTCTGCGACGTGATCCTCGCCGCCGTCTGGTACGCGTGCTGCAGCGCAACCTCGCCCAACAGGCACCCGCGGCTCAGCACCAGCGCCGGCACCGGGTTATCCGCCTGGTTCCGCCAGCTGTCGCGGAACAGCGAACCCTCCACGATGATGTACAGGTTTGGGATGAAATCCTCGGGCTCGAAAGCGACGTCGCCCGCCGCCCACTTAACCTCCCGTAACTCCCCGATGATCTCCTCCTTGGACGACTGAAACATGATGGATGCGTACGCGGGCAGCACCGCGAGCGCGCCGTCCACCACGGACCTGTCCTCCGCCGTCAGCTTGGCGGGTTCAATCGCCGCGAGGTTAACGCTGTTCATCTGCCGCGTAACCGACTCAACCGCTTTGCTCCGAATCTGCGCAAACTCCGCGCCGTGAACCTCGCCGCCGTGCAGCCGAGCCATGCGCTTCTTCACCTCCGTCTCGATCTCCATCCCCCACACGTTCTTCGCGTGCTTGGGCGGGGACGGGGTCGGGGTCGATTGGTTCGGCGGGCTGGGCGTGCCCACCAGCGCCAAACCCCGCTTGAACGAGTTGGTCGGGCTCGGCCTCGCCTTCTTTTTGCCATCCCTGAAGCACCTCGCCGCCAGCGCGCTGTGCACATCCTCCAGCACCTCCTCCGTGATCTTCTCCCCGGTGGCCACGTCCACCACGGAGAGGTAGTTGGACGCCAGCCCCTCGGCGGTGGTGTATATGTGCGCGTGGACGACGCCCACGTTGTTCCTGTTGAGGCACTCCAGCACATCCGCGATGAGTCCCACGCGGTCTGGGACCTCCATGGTGATCTCCGTGGCGTTCGCGAGCTTGTCTTGGCTCAGTTTGAACCCCGTGTTGGAGTGCGTGGACTCGCCGCGCATGGTCTTCAGCTTCCACTCCACGGTGGCTTCCATCTCTTCTTCGATCTTGTTCATGGCGTACCCGTTGGCGCTTTTCCTCATCCCGCCCATCTGCGTCGGCGGCGATTTACCCAAAAGGCTGACGTTGTCGTCAGGGAAGATACCCGCGTCCTCGTCGTCGAGCTTGGCCCGAAACGCCTCGCCGGTGCCGTGTCGCTCCACTTTTTCAACCTCGGGAAACGGCGACTCGAGCACCTCCAGCCCGGCGACCCGTCGAGCGTCTTCATTCGCCGTAACCTCCGCCTCGCTGATGCCGTTGGCGTTCATGGCGCCTCCGTTCATGGCGCCCTCTCCGTTCATGGCCTCTCCTTCGACGAGTTTCCCATCGCCGTCGATGTTCTTTCCGTCTCCGTGTTGCACCAAGCTCCCGGTTGCTCGTTTGATGAGATCGCGCGCCTGCCCTTCGTTGGATCCCCCCCCGTCGCGGGAATAGAACTGTGAGCCCCCGTGCGCGGATGGATCCCTGGACGGCGCCCTGGACGAGGACCTGGACGTCCCAGGGGTGGTGCTGTTGCTGCGATGGGCGCGGTTGGACTTTAAGATGACGTCGCGAATCTCCTCGGCGAACTGGCGCGGCTTTTGGATTTTGCGTCCGTCCGCCTGTTGCACGAGGAAGATGTCCGAGGCCATGCTGTCGTGGGTGGTGGTGGACACCTCCGCCTCGATGATGCTGTACTTGTTCCGCTGAAAGAAGTCGCTGATGTCGAGCAGCAGACCGGTACGATCCGCGGTTTTAACTGCGGAAACGATGGATAGGAAAGGTAAGGCGGAGGTTAGGATCGGGTCGAACCGAGGAAAAAGAGATCGCCGCGACCCCTCGATAGAACCGACGTTGTGAACATGCGTGGACGGGGCGACGCGGGCGCGCACCTTTGACGACCGTGCACGTGACGTGAAGCTTGTTGGACACCTCGACACCGGCACAGCTCAGGGGCAGCAGACCGCACTCCATGATCCGCGTCGGGAACTCCTCGGCGAGGTTGCCCGACGAGGAGTTCGCGCGCGTTAGGGCGCTCATCGTGTGACCGCGTGTCCCTTCAGCGCCGACGCAGGGTTATCGCGCCAATTCGACGCGTCCCCTCACTCGCCGACTGACTGTACGACGAACGGCCGCCTCGCAGGCCCGGGACGATGGACGATCCGCGCGGTGAGCTCGATTCGCACCACCCGAAAGCAATGCACGAGCGTCGCGCGCGTCGCGACTGGCGCCGGCGTGGCTCGAGAATGGCCCCTTGGCTAAAAAGTAAAAGTGCAATTCTGCTGACTACGTCTCCGTTACGCGTGGTTCTATTTACGTGGTCTCTGCACTCCCAGTCTATTGACGGTTCAATCGGCCCGAGCGGCGCTTGCAAAACGCGAAAGGACGTCGCCGCAATCGCGTTAACTGTTTCTGAGCGATCTGAGCCAATAATTTTACAAATCTTGATCGAGCAAACACCCAGAGCCGCGAAAATCGTGAAGAGTCCCGCCAAAATCGCTTGGCCAAACGCCGTCGAATTTTGCGAGTCCAGAACAGTTCGGGAGAGGGGACAATCCGATAGTGCTATTTCCACGAGACTATTTGCCGTGTGTGAAAGTTCCGAAATACCATTGAAATACCCACGCAGGTACCTTCGTAACAATGAAACATCCGGAGCTTCGATCCAGACGACACGTAAATGAGGTTAACGAGATCCTATGGGCATAAAACTAACACCGCCGGCTGATTTTCATAGACTATTCACCAAACCATGGCACTAACGCCGCCTGCCGTTCTACACCCCGTCCGTGTCCATCGACTCTAAAGTCCGTCCCCGAGTCTCCGGCAGCGTCGCACGCACCACGAAGAACGCTCCGCACACCACGCACACGTACAGCACCCACACCCGCGTCGCACCCAAACATTCAACCAGCGGAATGAAAGTCCCGGTGACGACGACGTTGGCAACCTCCCTCGCCGCCGCGCCCGCCGCCGCGCCGACGCTCCTCGCCTCCGACGGGAACACCTCCGCGCTCACCACGTACGGTATCGGCGCCATGCTCGCGGAGAAGCTCAGCCTGAACACCAAGATGCCGAGCACGGCGATCCACGGCGCCCAGGGGTATATACCCATCATCGTGAGATGACTCGAGGAAGCCAACATAGCTAGTCCTGCGGCCAGCCCTGCGATGCCTCCCAACGCCACGGGCCGCCGTCCGTACGTATCGATCACCGCACCGATCTTACTCCCGACCACGAGCTGAAGCACGCCGATGGCGCACACGAAGCCGATCGCGACGCTCGGTTGGAACCCGAGTTCGTTGAGGACGCGCGGGGCGAAGTAGACGACCAAGTTGATGCCGCACAGCTGTTGCGCGACGTTCAACCCGCACGCTATCGCGGCTGGTTTTCGGTACCTTCGTTCCGTCACCAAGCTCGCGAACGTGACCCTCTTCTTGATCCCCCTACGCTTAGAAGTACGCGATGAGTCACCACCTTGTTCGTGTTCACCCGGGTCTCCACCGGGTCCCGACGAATGGAACGACGATTTCAACGAACCGGCTTCGACGTGTCTCTGCCCCAGCGCGTTTAACGAGGCTTGGGCACCCGCGACGTCGCCCCGCTCGGCGAGCCACCTGGGTGACTCCACGAGCCAGTCCTTTATGCACAGCTGTGCGGCCGCCGGGAGCGCGCACATCGCCAGCGTGAGCCTCCACCCGCCGGCCACGTTCGTCAGCGGCAGGGACGCAAAGTACGCCGCTAAGATGCCCACGGTGACTCCCAGCGGCGCGTACGAGCTGAGCTGGCCTCTCTGCGCCGCTGGGGCGCACTCGCCGATGTACACGGTGCATAGGCTGGTGCTGAACCCCACGGCGAGACCCGCGCACAGCCGCCCACACGTGAGCTGCGTCGGAGTCACCGCGGTGAACATCAAACCGGCGCCGAGGAGAAACAACGCGTTACCGACTAAGATGGACGACCGCCGCCCGGTTTTGTCCGCGAACGGCCCGGCGACGAGCGCGCCGAGCAGCGCGCCGAGCGGGGTGGCGGCGATGACCCGTGACTTGACTCCCGCGGTCAAAGCGCCGAGCGCGGTGTTGGCTGACTCGAGGTGGAGTAAAGCCCCCGCGATGGCTCCGGTGGCGCATCCGAAGCTGACCATGCTGAGACACACCGCGAACGTGAGTCTGCGTAGGGCGCGCTCGCCCTCGGCGCGATAGTCGTCGTCGGACGTGAAGGTCGGGCCGATGGGCGGAGAAGCGGCGGATGCGGACACGCGAAACGTCGAGCGCGCCGCCCTCTTCCGTTGGGCGCGACGCTCGCTTCTTTTCGTCATCCTCGTCACGACCGTCTCACCGCCCAGACGCGTGCATCTCTCTGGGGCGACGACCGCCGAGCGCCCGCTCCGCCGACGCCCACACGCATGTGAGACGACCGCATCGGCCAACCGCGCCACCGGTGCGGCGACCGACGCGGCGCGCATCTCGGACTGACGAGCGGATCTCGAGTTGTCTTTTGCTTGTTAACTATCAAAATCAAAAGAATCTAACTTCCTCTGACGTACCTCGCGGCT
>ENA-UOXV01003730-UOXV01003730.1-marine-metagenome-genome-assembly--contig:-NODE-3730-length-18178-cov-4.876455_pt1 | contig 18178 bp, 17 predicted proteins | sample MGYA00238165_ERZ766961 | MGnify/ENA primary metagenome ERZ766961 (study PRJEB28924, sample SAMN03173240) | marine metagenome | biome: Marine; feature: Water; material: Subsurface seawater | place: North...
CCGCAAGGCTGTTGGTGTATGGGCCGCCGCCGTGATGAGCCAGTGCGGCGGGCACCAAAGCTGCCAGTGCTGCGGTTCTTGGCGCAGAACAGCCTCAGATAAATGAAGCCCATCGGCATCGACGGCAAGAGCCAAGCGGGCATCGTTGGCGATCAGCAATCGGATGCCATGGTGGCGGCAACGGGGCGCAAGCTTTTCGGCCAAGGCTCGCCGCGCCAGCGAATCATAATGGCGCAAGATCAAAGCCGAGCCCGCCGCCAATTGAGGAATAACCGCGGTGGGGTCGGGGAACCTGTCAACATCCGTCATGGCAATCATGCTCGGCAAATCAGGCCGCCTTGCCGCCTGGGCATTGGCGCCGAACGGATGGTGCTGTACAAATGCCGATAATTGATTATGTCTGTTTTGCATGAATCATCTGAGGTTTGAGACTATGACGTCGCCCTCTTCAACCGAGACAAGAGATATCTCTGAAAATTTGGCCGCTGTACAGGCCCAGATTAAGAATGCTGCCCTGGCCGCCGGGCGTGATCCTGATTCAATCACATTGAATGCTGTTTCAAAAACCCATCCTAAAGACCGCATTCTGCAGGCCTTAAAAACAGGCCATCGGGTATTTGGCGAAAACCGGGTTCAAGAAGCAAATGATAAGTGGCCGTCGCTTAAGCAAGCCTTTCCCGATAGTGAGCTTCATCTGATCGGTCCTTTGCAGACGAATAAAGCCAAGCAGGCGATGATGCTTTTTGATGTCATCGAGACCCTGGACCGGCCAAAGCTTGCCCGGGCCTTGGCGACGCAAGCCGAGACGCTTGGTCATGTGCCGCGGCTTTATGTTCAAGTGAATACCGGCGAGGAGCCACAAAAAGCAGGCATCCTACCTGAGGAAGCCGATCAATTTATTGCGTCGTGCAAGAACGAATTTCAATTACCGATCGAAGGCGTTATGTGCATCCCACCGGTTGATGAAGAACCGTCGCTGCACTTTACATTGCTGCGTGAGATTGCATTGCGAAATGGCCTGCCGGTATTGAGTATGGGCATGAGTGCTGATTTTGAGATTGCCGTTCGCTTCGGCGCGACGCACGTTCGTGTTGGCACCGCTATATTTGGGCCCCGTGAAGATTTTCGCGAAACTCCCCAACAATAAACAATAATACAACTTAAGTGTCGGCTAAGGCGCCTCATCGTGGATGGCTAACAACGTGTGTTGATCGCAGTGTTCGAGTAACGTTAATAAGTCGGTTAATGTAATAGCGACGCACCCCTCGGTCGGTTGATACTGGGGATGCGCAACATGCAAAAAAATGGCACTGCCGTGGCGGGGTATAATCGGATCGTCATTATAACCCAGTTCAACAATGACATCATAAAGTGTATCGGCCCGCCAAAGCTGTTCATGGCCGGCAGAAAAGGGCTGATAAATCAGCGTATTGTAGGCCGGGTGCGTTGGATCGTCGCACCATCCCATATCAAGCTGTAAGGGCATGACCGTTAGGGACGTTGTGGGTTTATCGAGACGATCAGGCCGGTAGAAAACCCGCCGTAGCATAAATTTACCGATTGGCGTTCGGCCATCGCCTTCTTGTTTTTGGTTGTTAATGCCACCGCGGCCAATGGCGCAACGTACGACGTGATCCTGCCACTGTAACTGTCCGTCACGGGCAGCACTCACGTTGTTTTGTTGGTTGGGCCATACGGAAATGATCATGGGTGCATCATAAAGAATTAGGCCGAACTAGACCATGCAGAGACCAGGCCGGGTTGATTAATTCAGCTGATTGATGGCTTGGGCAGGCGTCGCTTGTTTGAGTTGTTTGCTCTGCTCATATTTTGTCAGGGCCGTCACCATCACATCTGAAAACCAACCGCCCTTGTTGGCGACGGCACCGAGGGGCGGTTTCCCCGGCGCGATGGCCGCAGAGGCTGCTGCCGCCATTGTTGCAGCTTTATTTGTTGCTGTATTTAAACGTGGGATGGCAGATGTGTTTGCCGAGACTTCGGGATTGGTTGGCTGAAAAGATAGCCATGGTGAATTGGCCCCGGCCGTTGTGTCTGTTTCGTTTGTTGCGCCCGCTGTACTTGCAGCGGTTGAGGCATATGATTTAATCGCGCCATTTGTCTGGACCGGTAATTGTGGCGGGGTATGAATAGTCACCGGCGTATTAGCCGCAATAGATCCCGGATTTAAATTGGCGCGTTGCGGCGACCGACGTTTTTGCTTCAGTTGTTCAACGGCTTTTTCAAGCGCTAGAATCTGTTCTTCAGGAGCGGTCGGTCTTGTGACGGATGCGGTCTTCTCTGGATCAAGGGGCTTATTCACGGCACGGGCCGGATTGGCGGGTTGGTTTTTTGGAAATTCTAAATATGAAACTTGAACCGATTGTTTGCCGCGGGATTCTGTTTGCAAGATTTCTAGTTCCGCTAAGGATGGCTTTGCGATGGCCAAATTGGCTAGCGGGTTAATTGTTTGTGCTTGGATGCTGGCAGTAAGAGAGTCGGCGCCGTTGGGGCGAATGGTTTTGCTGGAGCCTGCAGCGGTGACCAAATCGGCTTCTACCGGTTTGGCCGCAATGACGCTTGTGGCGCTTGGTGAGTTTTCATTAAAAAGAGCGATAACATGTTCGCCCATATCTTTGCCGGTTTCTTGGTGTAGAGCCGCATTGATGACGGCGGCACCGGCACCAATGGGTCCACCGAATAAGGCACCGCCAAGGATGCGTGGCATATGGGCAATTTGATCGCCGCTAATCTCTCGGTACAGGGTTGAGATCACCGGTATATGTTGCAGCGGATTGATAATGTCGAGGAAGTCATCGAAGGTGAAACCATCTTTGCCAAAGAGATACTTTTCAGTATCAACCGGCGCGGCGTCTTTGTTCGTTTTCGATTTTGCAGCGTCTGCCGAGGCGAGCTGGCGCTGCTTTATCGACATGTCGTCGAACTTGTGCAGCTCTTCGATCGTTAAATCCATAACCCGCTTCCACTTCCCACACCTAAGGCAACCCACATGGCCGTTACAGGGCCGCTATAGACAACGCAAGCACCGTGCCAAATAAGTTTGTTTGTTTTCAGAAGCTTAAGTATAGAGCGAGGGACGCTTATCAGCGCATATCGGTGTAATGGGGCCCCTGAGGGCAAGAATTGCCGCCCCTCCCTTTGAGAGAAGGTGATGAGATAAGGCGATCAGAGCCATAGATTTAGAAGATTTAGAACTGATGGCCGAACCGGGCGGCCTTGGTATTGAGGTAGGCTTCATTATGCTCGTTGGCGGGGAACGAATGAGCGACTCGCTCGCTAACCTCCACCCCACAGCGCATCATGGCTTCGACTTTATCGGGATTATTGGTCATGAGGCGGACCTTTGTGAAGCCAAGTTGACGCAGCATTTGTGCTGCCGGCAAATAAACCCGCTCATCGGCATCGAACCCGAGTTGCTCATTGGCATCTAAGGTATCGAAGCCCCGATCTTGTAGCGTATAGGCGCGAAGCTTATTGACGAGACCGATGCCTCGACCTTCCTGCGCGAGGTACAGCAGAATGCCTCGACCCGCCGACGCAATTTCTTGAATCGCACCGCGCAGTTGGTCGCCGCAATCACAACGCAGTGAACCAAGCAGGTCCCCTGTAAAACACTCAGAGTGAATCCGCGTTAAAACCGGGTCTTCTTTTTCTGGGTCGCCGGAACTTTTAGCAGGATCGCCGATGATAATGGCAATGTGCTCGAGGCCACCATCGACAGGACGGAACGCGACCATGCGGGCATCGTGAGCATCCAATAGCGGCACATCGGCCTCGCTCACAATGGTGAGGCGGCGCGCGGCGGTTTGCTCGTACTGAAAGATGTCGCCAGCATCGACCAGCAGAATATCATGCCGGGTGGCCCAGGCTGCAAGGTCGTCGGCTTCAGGATCGGCTAAGGGCGCGACCACGGTAACAGGCAACAATCGAGCAATTTTTGCCAATCCCACACTGGCGCTATCGCAGCTAAAGGGGTCGGCTTCTTTTGCCGTGATCTGTAGAGAATCGAGAGAGGCATCAGCCAGGGGATCGGCGATATCGCGAACGATGTCTGCTGTTAAATCTTCCGACATCGAGAGGCCAACCGGATTGATCGCGGCTTGCATGAGATTCATGACTGTGGCCCGGCGCGCTGTGATCATGAGGAAGGATTCGGATTGACTTGCCGATTTTAGTTCCGATAAGCGGCTGGCCGTTGCGCCCTCAGCAGCGAGCGCGAGAACAGCAGCCCCACCGGCGCCGCGTATGGCAACAAAGCGGCCGCGCCGAATTTCCGAGACGGCCCGGTCGACGGCTAGTAATGTTGCCGGCTCGCGAGAGGCTGGCATAGGGATGAGTTCAAATCGATGTGGCATAATTTTAAAATGTCACCAGTTGTGCCCATTTGAGCCTAGAAATACAGGGTTTTGCTTTAATTTCAAATGGTTAAATCTATATAAGCGTAAGAGAGCCCAGAAAACCGCCCAGAAAGCAGTACAATTTGCGGTAATGGATTGGGTTGGTTTATTCATTTATGGCGGCTCGTTTTTTGGTGTACGACAAAAAACAGAAAAACAAGGCAGGCAAAACAAACATGACAAGCGGCAAGCAAGTACTCCTTATTGATGATGATGATGCCCTCCTGGAAATGCTGGGTGAGCAACTTCAGCTCCATGAAGAATTCACGACAACGCTGGCTGCAACGGCAGCTAAAGCGCTTGAGGCGACAAAGAAAGATTATTTTGATGTGATCATTCTTGATGTTGGCTTGCCAGATATGGATGGCCGAGAAGTTTGCCGGCTCATGCGCCGCAATGGTGTGAAGTCTCCCATCATTATGTTAACGGGCGCCGATACCGATGCGGATACCATCTTGGGTCTCGATTCGGGTGCAAACGATTACATCACCAAGCCGTTTCGCCTCGGCGTGTTGTTGGCACGGTTGCGCGCTCATATTCGTCAGCATGAACGTAGTGACGATGCCGTTTTTGTCATTGGGCCCTATACATTTCAGCCCGGTAATAAGCAGTTGGTTGATCCGGGTACCAACAAAAAAATACGGCTGACGGATAAGGAAGCCGCCATTCTAAAATACCTTTATCGCTCAAATGATAAAGTTGTCAGCCGCGATACATTGTTAGACGAAGTCTGGGGCTATAATGCCGGAGTCACGACGCATACCTTAGAGACGCATGTCTATCGGTTGCGTCAGAAAATCGAAGCCGATCCTTCAAACGCACAAATTTTGCTGACCGAGCCTGGCGGGTATCGCTTAGTATTATAAATGTTCACCATCATGGTGGCGGATAAAGATGCGACAAGCGCTTACAAATTTTTTTGGCGTCGGGGAGCGAGATAACTTACCTGCGCGCGTTCGTGAAACGATTCAGCGCCAGCAGGAAGACAGCGAAAAACTTGTCGGTATTATTCAATTCGCGATCATTATATTTTTTGCAGCTCTCTATACGATTGCACCAAAACCCCCGTCTATGAACCTGATGTTTCAGCCGATTCCTTGGTTTCTCGGCAGCTATTTTTTATTCACCTTGGTTCGACTGTGGCTCGCTTTTCGCCGTCACATGCCGGGATAGTTTGTCAGCATCTCCGTCATTATGGATATGACGCTCTTGATGGGCATGATCTGGAGCTTCCATCTACAATATAATCAGCCTGCGTCATTCTACTTAAAAGTCCCGACGCTGCTGTATGTTTTTATTTTCATTGCATTACGTGCGTTACGGTTCGACGTTCGGTACATCGTTCTCGCCGGTGTCACGGCCGCGGCTGGATGGCTGTTGTTAATGGGCTACGTCTTTTCGGCGGATCTTTTCGATGAGATGATCACGCGTGATTATGTTGCCTATATGACATCCAATAAAATTTTAATCGGTGCCGAGATTGATAAAATTGTTTCTATTCTCGTTGTAACCGGCATTTTGGCGCTTGCTGTTATGCGCGCGCGGGCTCTGCTGGTTCAATCTGTCCGTGAAGCAGCGTCGACAAAATCCTTGTCGCGGTTTTTCGATATGGATGTCGCCAAGGTGATCGCCGATAGTGGGATTGAACTCACGCCAGGTTCTGGTATGGCGCGCGATGCGGCAATTGTTTCTGTCGACATTCGCGGCTTTACACCGCTCACGCAAACGATGACACCAGGACAACTTGTGCGGTTCATCACCGAGTATCAATCGCGCATGGTGCCGGTGATTACGCCGCATGGCGGCGCCATCGATAAATTTTTAGGCGATGGTTTGCTGGTGACATTCGGCGCGGTGAAAAAAAGTGCGACGTATGCAGCGGATGCCTTGCGGGCCATTGATAGCATTATGGCGGCGGCAGACTCTTGGAACGCCGAACGACAAGAGCAAGGCTTACCGCCGGTCGGTATCGGCGCGGCGGCGGCGAGTGGCTCGGTTGTGTGCGGGGTTATCGGTGATGCCGAGCGACTCGAGTACACGGTGTTGGGGGATGCGGTGAATGTTTCGGCCAAACTCGAATCACATACCAAACAAGAAAAAGTGCGCGCCCTGGTAACAGCCCAGGCTTATGAAGCGGCTCTCGTGCAAGGTTTTGACTCGAGGCCGGCGCACCGGAAGCTCGTCAATCGTTCGGTCGGCGGAATCAACACGCCCATGGACCTCGTTGTGCTAGCGGAATGAATTTTAGGAAAAAATAACCTATATGTTACAATGGGTTAAATTCTGGGTTAAATAACGAACGCCCGGCTAGGGGGGCAAGCCGGGCGCTCGGTGCTCTTTTGACAGAGCGTCGGGATTGGATTGTTCAATCCATCCCTGGGTGGTCTCGCCATTGAAGGCAAGACCATTCCATCTGAAGATTAAATGGTGATGAAAATAGGACTTGTCCAGATCTGGACCGCGTAATTTGAACAAACCTGCTATGTCGCAACTGCATGTGTTGGTTGTTACCCAATGCTTTCAAGGCCTTAAACAAGGGCCATATTGCCGACATATTTCGATCTGAGTATCCGTGCTGGGTTTTACCAAACTGGCAAACCGTAAAGCTGGCACTGGGCGTGAGTTACTTCAGAAAACAGTCCAGTTGCGCATGGCCGGGCTCAATCATCCGGCATTCTGAAACTTCGTTCTGAACCTTACGAGCCGTCGCGGAAGAACTCGTAGTCCGGGTCTTTGAATTTAAAAATCTTCGGGTCAATCGGCACGCTAAAGCGCGTCCGTAACAGCGACACCGTGGTGACGATGCCTTGGGCGTCGGTGATGGTCCATTTTTTTAGCGCCAGGGGCCGGTCGCTGAACACCAAGGTTACGGTGCCTTCTTGCGGATCATCTTGCTTAATTACGTTGAGGCGGATGATGCCGGGGCTCCGCGAGATGTTTCGGACCCGTAACGGTCCCCGGGTGAAGCCAATATTCTTCTGAAGCAATATATTCGCCGGGGTATCGGCGAGATCGATGCGGGAAATCTGTTCAAGCTCTTTGTCGTGATAAATTAGCGTATCACCATCGGCGACGATTTCGATTTTGGCGGGCGGGGCGTAATCAATGCGCATTTTGCCGGGACGCGAAATATATAAGCGGCCTTCGGCATAATTGCCGCTTGAAGAGACCTGTAAGAACCGTGCGGACACGGTCGTGAGGTCATTCAGGTAGGCTTCGATGCGCTTAATATCGGCGCGGTCGTTGGCGGAGAGCTTTGCAACTTGATCGGCATGGGTTGTCGCCGAACCAAATAATATCAGCGCGATAAAAAACAGTCCGGCAAATAGGCGGGTCATAAAAATGTGATTCGTTTGAGAGGCTTTGATTCTAGGACACCAATTCGCCGGGTTGTCCGACCAACACTTCACGGCGTCCGACCCGGTTTGATTCACTGACAACACCTTCCTTCTCCATACGCTCAATAATACGCGCTGCGCGATTATACCCGATTTGGAGATGGCGTTGAATGAAACTTGTTGAGGCTTTGTTCTCGCGGGCAACCAAGGCTACGGCCTCATCATAGAGCTCGTCGCCGGACTTATCGCCGGTGCTGCCCGGCAGGCCGCCGGCAGAGTCTGGAATCTCTGCGGTGATTTCTTCGAGGTAGGTCGGCTCGCCCTGATCTTTGAGGAACTTCACGATGTGTTCGACCTCTGCATCGGAAACGAACGGTCCATGGACACGGGTGATGCGCCCGCCGCCTTCCATAAACAGCATGTCGCCTTGGCCGAGTAATTGCTCAGCACCTTGTTCGCCCAAAATTGTGCGGCTATCAATTTTTGATGTGACCTGAAAACTAATCCGGGTCGGGAAGTTGGCTTTAATGGTGCCGGTGATGACATCGACCGAGGGGCGTTGCGTCGCCATGATAAGATGAATACCGGCGGCGCGGGCCATCTGTGCGAGGCGCTGCACGGCGGCTTCAATATCTTTACCGGCGACCAGCATGAGGTCGGCCATTTCATCGACGATCACAACGATCAGTGGCAGTGGTTCCATGCTCAGCGGTTGTTCTTCTAAAATCGGTTTGCCTCTTTCATCGAAACCGGTTTGAACTTTACGGGTAAGCTCGGTGCCTTTCTTTTTCTCTTCAGCAATACGTTTGTTGTAACCAGCAATGTTGCGTACACCGATGTGTGACATCAGGCGGTAGCGATCTTCCATTTCGCGGACCGCCCATTTCAGCGCCATCACTGCTTTGCCAGGTTCCGTGACAACAGGCGTAATCAAATGGGGGATGCCTTCATAGACCGACAGTTCCAACATCTTGGGATCGATCATGATCATCTTGCATTGATCCGGCGACAGTTGGTACAGCAACGAGAGGATCATGGTGTTGATGGCAACCGACTTGCCGGAGCCCGTGGTACCGGCGATAAGAAGATGAGGCATTCGACAAAGATCAGGGATGATCGGATTGCCGCCGATGTCTTTACCAAGCGCCAGATTGAGCTTGCCGGAAATATTATCCATGGATTCCGACGCCAAAATCTCGCGCAGGTAAACCATTTCACGCTCGACATTCGGCAGCTCGATGCCGATGGCGTTGCGGCCCGGGACCACAGCGACGCGCACGGATGCGGCGCTCATGGAGCGCGCGATGTCATCAGCTAAGCCAATAACCCGTGAGGTTTTTGTGCCGGGTGCGGGTTCAAGTTCATAGAGTGTCACTACAGGGCCCGGGCGGACTTTAACAATTTCGCCGCGTACGCCGAACTCTTCGAGAACATTCGAAAGCATGACGGCATTTTGTTTTAGCGCATCTTGGCTGAGGCGATTTCTTTTGATCGCTGTGGCCGGCGCTTCCAATAAATCGAACGGTGGAATCTGATGCTCTTCTTTGCCGGATAATTTGAGTTTGCCTTGGCGGGCCTCGGCGGCGCGCTTGCCGGTACGAACTTTTTGCGGCAACGGCGCCACGAGATGGGACTGCGCTGCCGTTAACTGTGCAGCGGGTGTTTGTACTGAAGGTTCTAAATCGGAATCGGCTGCGATGGGATCATCTTGATATTCTGTATCGTCATTGAATGAAGGCTCTTGGCGGTCGGCTCCATCACGGCGCTTAACAGAAAATGAAACTTTAAATGGCCAGAGAAAATGAAGCGGCTTTTTAATTGAGCTCGTTACCGGTGCGGCGATGGTTTGTTTAAAAGACTCTGCGAGCGGCCGGGTCATAAATTCTGTGCGCTCGCCGAGCTGTGATCCTAAAGCAGAGAGGCCGTGCGCGCCGCCGTGCAATCCTTTTTGTACGCCGGTTGAAACGGTGTAGATGCCCGCTTGCCAATCTGACCAGGTGACGTTTAACGCAGCCAGAAACGAAACCATGCCGATCATCACCATGACGAGGCCGACCCAAACATTGCTAATAACCGGGTGAATGAGTTGCGTCAGGGAAACAAGTTTCGGGATGACGAGATTGCCGAGGACGCCACCGAGGCCGGCACTAAAGGGCCACATGTCCGGCGTCGAAAATCCGGCTAAGCCTGTGCTGACGGCTAATATGGCGGTGATGAGTAACCCGAAGCGCAACCAAAAAAGGTGAATAGATTTTTTGGTGAGAATTTTCCAGCCCCAAGAAAGACAAACGATCAGCGGAATCAAACTGGCCAAGCCGAATGTTTGCAGGAGGATGTCGGCGGTGTAGGCGCCGAACGCGCCTAAGAGATTTTGTAGCGGGCCGGTCGCTGCGGTGTTGAACGAGGGATCGGATGGCGTGAATGTCACGAGAGCGGCAATGAAGGCCAGCGATAGTGTCATCAGGATTAAGCCGCCGGCCTCTTTAAGGCGGCGCCTAAAAAATTCAATGGTTCCATCAGGTAGAATACCGCCGGATCCAGCTCTGTTCATCGTTTTTGTCATGCAAAAGATGTACAGGATTCGGCTTACTAAGATCTTAACAAAGGGTGTCGGCCAGCCGCCGCATGGCACTCCGTGTGGTCTCAATATCATGGACCAGGGCGAGGCGAATATAGCGTGAGCCCGGGGTTTGGCCGGTTTCGTCTGGGCGGGATAAATAGGCGCCCGGGAGCGCCTTGATCCCGGCCTCGCGCCACAGTTTTGTGGTGGTTGCTTCGCCATCACCAACGTCGAGCCAGAGAAACATGCCGCCCTCAGGGCGGTAAAAGCCAAACTGATTCCCTAAGATTTCTTCGGCGACATCGAATTTCTCCCGGTACAGAGCCCGATTGGCTTCGACATGTTTTTCATCACCAAGTAGCGCGGCGCTGGCGGCCAAGATCGGCATCGGAACCGGGGCGCCGCCATAGGTGCGCAGTAGGCGCATTTTTGTCAGGATGGCGGGATCACCGGCGATTAACCCTGATCGCAGACCCGGGACACTCGATCGTTTCGAAAGCGAATTAAAGACAACCACACGGTCAAAACCCGGGCCGAGATGGGTGCAGGCCTCAAGGCCGCCGGGCGGCGGTTCTTTGTCATAAAGTTCCGAATAGCATTCATCAAAGGCAATAATAAAGTCATGCTTTCGCGCCAATTTAATCAACGCCATCATGTAATCAAGATCGGCACTCTTGCCTTGTGGGTTTGACGGTGAGCACGAATACACCAGGGCGGTGCGCTCGAGGATGCTTTTATCGAGGCCGGCAAAATCGGGCAGAAAATTATTTTCAGGTGTCGCCGGCACAAACACCGGCTCGGCGCCGGCGATGATGGCGGCCGCTTCATAGACATGATAAAAAGGATTGGGCATCAGCACGACCGGCGGTTGATCGGCCTTGGTTTCTGGAACCGCGACCGTGGCGAGCATATAGAGCGGCTCACGCGATCCGGCGACCGGCAAAATCTTGGCCGCCTCTTCAAACGTATCGCCAGGCAATCCATACCGCTGGCAAAGCCAATGGGCGGCCGCGCGTTGAAAGCCGGGGGTGCCGTCTATCGGCGGGTAGAACCCCCACTCGGCGGCATGACGGGTGATTTCTTGTTCGACAATTTTCGGCGGCTCATGAAGCGGCCCGCCGACAGAAAGGTCGATCAGTTCTACATTGGTCGGCGGTGTTACAAGCTTCAACAACGTTCGCAAGCGATCGAACGGAAAATCAATCAGTTTTTCAAGCCGGGGATTTAACATCCGCGCAGTCTAATCGTGGGCTTCACGAATCACAAGCAGGCGGTGTGGGATAAAAATGGCTAAAAAAATGACCGGAAGGAAAACCTTCCGGCCGAGTTTTATGAGGGACGCTAGGATTTTATGAGGGACGCTAGGAATAAGAAACGGAGGCGGTTGAGTTTTTGATGTATGCTGGGGAGGCAACTCAACCGCCATTGGTCCGCTTACGGCCCGCTTAGAAATTTAGCGCAACGTCTCGCCATGGAGGTTGAGGTCAAGCCCTTCAACTTCCGCTTCCTCATCGACGCGGAGGCCAACCATGGCATCAACAATTTTGAGGATGATGAACGTTGCGATGGCACACCATGCGATGGTGGCAACAATCCCTTCAAGTTGGATCATAACCTGCCCAGGATTGCCTTCCAGCAAACCTGAGGTGCCGCCGATCGCTTTCACCGCAAACACACCGGTGAGCAAGGCACCGACGATGCCACCGACACCGTGGATTCCAAAGACATCGAGCGAGTCGTCATAACCGAGCATGTTTTTGAGGTAGACCGAAGCCCAGAAACAGACCATGCCGGCGACACCGCCGAGGATCAATGCGCCCATGGGATCGACGAATCCGGCCGCCGGTGTGATCGCCACCAAGCCGGCAACGGCGCCGGAAATAATGCCAAGCACACTAGGTTTGCCGTGAGTCATCCACTCAGCGAACATCCATGTCAGTGCCGCAGCGGCCGCAGCGATTTGTGTCACGACCATCGCCATCCCGGCGCCACCATTGGCGGCAAGTGCGGAGCCGGCGTTAAAGCCGAACCAGCCAACCCACAAGAAGGCCGCACCGGTTACGCTCAGTGCGAGGTTATGGGGTGCCATATTTTCGGTTTTGTAACCGTGCCGTTTGCCAATCACGATGGCGGCGACGAGGCCCGCAATACCGGAGTTGATGTGCACCACCGTGCCACCGGCAAAATCGAGAACACCATGGCTGCCCAAAAATCCACCGCCCCAAACCCAATGGGTGATCGGCGCGTAGACAATGATCGACCAGGCACCGAGAAACAGCAGCATGGCAGAAAACTTCATGCGGTCTGCAAAGGCACCACAAATCAGCGCCGGTGTAATGATGGCGAATGTCATTTGGAATATGACAAATACTGATTCGGGGATTGTCCCATTCAACGTGTCGACAGCCATGTGGCTTAAGAACATTTTATCGAGTCCGCCGACAAAGGCATTCATCCCGCCGCCGTTACCAAACGCCAGTGAATAGCCGATGACCATCCAGATGATGGACATGAGACAGGTTAAGGCAAAGCTTTGCATAACCGTGGTGAGTAAATTCTTTTTCCGAACCATGCCGCCATAAAAAAGCGCCAAGCCGGGTATCGTCATCAGCAACACAAGTGCTGTTGCGGTGAGCATCCAGGCGGTATCGCCTGAGTCGAGTTTCGGTTTTACATCGGCACCGAGTGCCGTATCCATACTGAGCAGCAAGGCTGTCCAGACAAAGGCCATCAGGCCGAGTTGTTTACTGAGTAATCGCATTGTGACGTTCCTCCTCATTTCTTTAAAGCGCTTCTGCGTCCGTTTCCCCGGTGCGGATACGGACAGCTTTTTCAACATCAATCACGAAGACTTTGCCGTCGCCGATCTTCCCGGTCTGGGCAGCGGAGGTGATTGAATCGGCGACTTGTTCAACGAGACCGTCATCAACGACGACTTCGATTTTGACTTTGGGTAGAAAGCTGACTTCGTATTCAGCCCCCCGGTAAATTTCCGTTTGACCTTTTTGGCGGCCAAACCCACGGACCTCACTCACTGTCATGCCCTGTACACCCAGCGACGTCATCGCAGCGCGGACGGCATCCAGTTTGAAAGGTTTGATGATGGCCAGAATAAGCTTCATCGTTTGGTTCCCTTTCCCTGGGCCAGTCCCCCATGAGGGTCATGAGGGTCTGGCACCTGTTGACATAAACAACCGGGCCTACAGGCAAGATGGCGTGTGGGCCGGCTGCCGGTTTCAACAGTTACATTTCACGATTCGTGCCAGTTTTAGTAAATTTGGTAAGTGGTTGATAAAAATGGACTAATTTCATCTTGTCTAATTAATCTCTGTTTTTATCTTATCATAAATGATTAATATTTAATCATAATAAATATTAAACCTATTATTTAATCGTATAAATTTGATGCACATCAGGAGAGCGTGTTGGCAAATAAAAACCACGTGTCCTGAGGCTATGAAATCAGGGCACGTGGTTTGAATTGGATTTCCTTGGTGCCGTAAAGACACCAAGGAAAGTTGAACAGATTGCTTCGCCTTAGAAGGACTTCGAAAGTGAAACTAAGAATTTACCTGTATCGGCTTCTGAAGAATTGAGATCCGTATCATCCCAGGCGAGCTTTAGATCGACGCCGGCAATGTTCGTTGTCGCGCTGATCTCATAATGGAAGTAATCGTCGACACCGAAGGCGACGTTATTATCAATTGTTTGGTAGCCAAGATGTACGCCCAGAACGAGATGCTTGCCGACTGGTACGGAAATGTTACCGGAATAGTAAACCGCATCACCGGAACTGCCAAAGTTATCGGGTGAATAGTTAATACCGATATCGGCAGCGAAGGCCTTAAAGTCGTAGCCTAATGTGGCGTAGATTTCCCAAAAATCATAATTGAGTGAGCTCGCCGCACCGGGGTAATTATAATAGATACCGCCAACGCCCCAACTCACCTTTTTAAACTCACCGCTGAGTCCGAATGTGTAATCGAGCTCAACCGAGGCTTCGTCGCCATCGTTAAAATCTACGTTAGAGCCCCAGGCGCCGACACTTAAATTCACCGGACCGATGGGCTGGGTATAACCAATGTCGCCTTGTAAAGCCGGATTGCCACCGGATTGCTCGATACCACGAAATAGGTAGTTGTTGATCAACGAGACGCTACCGGAAAATGAGCCACCACCAAGGTCTTTGCTGGTAACGATGGGATCGGCCGCCTGTGCCGTCAAAGGAAGTGCTAGCGCGAGGCTAACGAGACCGGCGAAAACTGTATTCTTCATGTTCAACTCTCCGTTGGTGTAATAGACGTTATTTAAATTCTGAGACTGAGATCTGTTTCTTTCCGCAGCCCCTTAAGTTGCTCCTAGGATCACTGAGTGTGCTAAAGGAACGATTTATGCCCTTGATCTGTAAATCAAAAGCCGTGCCAAAGAGTAAATCGTTATATTCTCTTTATAATCAAATGCTTAACCAAAAGTACATCAGCAAGTTGATTGTAAATTGGCATAACAATGACCAATAATAAAGCACTTTAATTTTACTGATTATTTTTTATGCATTCACTATATATTGATAATTTTCATATTTTTTAGAAGTAATATATTAATTTCAAATAACTTTATTATTTTAACCACCTATATATTGTTAGTGCGGTGTGGATAACTTTTGTATACCAAATACACTTTAAGTAGAGTTGATGTAAAAATATCACTTTCTTGAGCGGTTAAAGCTGGGTTTGAACTGGACAGATCAGGCCGAAAGAGCGATGACGGGACATGCCCAATCAAAATCTGAAAAATGAACAGACAGTAACAGAGGTCATCATTGTTGGTGGTGGCCTGGTTGGGGCAACGCTGGCTTATTCTCTGGCAAATGTTGGGATGAAGGTAACGGTCCTCGATAGGGGTGATCCTCAGTCTTGGCTCGATGACAGTTTTGACGGTAGGGCGTCGGCTGTGGCGTTGGCATCACAACGATATCTTGAAGCCATCGGCTTGTGGTCGGACATGGCACCGCACGCTTGCGCGATCAAAGATATTCGCGTCTCGGAAGCCCATCAGCCCTTCTTTTTACATTATGACCATCGCGATCTTGGCGATGAGCCCTTCGGCTATATGGTTGAGAACCGCCACATCCGAAGGTCTCTCTATTCAGCAATCAATCAAAATGAAAATATTTCAATTTTAGCGCCGATTGAAATCGACTCCATTGATCGTGGCGCCAACCAAGTTTCCGTTGCGCTCAAAAACAATACGGTGATTCACGCGCCGCTTTTATTGGCAGCAGATGGACGACGTTCGCGTATTCGGGCGCAAGCCGGCATTCGTGTTACGCAATGGCAGTACAAACAAACCGGCATTGTCTGTACAGTCAAACATGAGAAACCCCATCACCAAATAGCCCACGAACATTTTTTACCCGCTGGCCCGTTCGCCATTCTACCGTTACAGGGCAACAATTCTTCATTGGTTTGGGTGGAAGATGACAAGCTGGCGCCGATGATTTTGGCTCTCGAAGAAAAAGAGTTTCTAGAAGAACTTGAAAAAAGGTTTGGAAGCTTTCTCGGTAAACTTGAAGTTGTCGGTCCGCGGTGGTCATTTCCTTTATCGTTACAACATGCACATCGATACGCTGCAAATCGGTTAGCGTTGGTTGGAGATGCCGCGCATGGCATGCACCCCATAGCCGGACAAGGTTTGAATTTAGGGTGGCGTGGCGCAGCGGCCTTAACGGAAATTATCTATGACGCCAGAAAATTAGGACTCGATTACGGCCTTGAAACCGTTCTTGAAAATTATGAACGCTGGCGCCGTTTTGATAATACCTTGATGTTGGGCATGACTGATGGACTCAATCGTTTATTCTCAAACAACATTGGCCCGCTAAAATTTATGCGAGATGTAGGGCTGGCAATCGTGAATCAATTACCACCATTGAAAAAAATATTTATGGGCAGCGCAATGGGTTTATCTGGTGATGTTCCCAAACTGATGCGCGGGGAAAATCTATAAACGTTTACAGCTCACGGCTCAGCCCCTGTTGCTCAAGGGCCTTAAGATAACGTTCCCATAATTCAATCTGATGTACACCATAATCATGGAGCGTTTCCCATGAATAAATACCGGTTTGATGATCATCATCAAAGCAAAGGCGTACAGCATAATTGCCGACGGGCTCTATGGCTTTAATGCCAACGTATTTTTTACCGCCAATCGTTGTCTTTTGTGATGCAGAATGCCCTTGAACTTCTGCAGAAGGACTTTCAACACGAAGAAATTCTGCCGTAAAGCTAAATTGATGGCCATCATCAAATTCAACTTCAAGAACGCGATCCTCTTTGATGTACCGTATTTCAAAAGGCTTAGATTTTTGTATAGGTTTGGCCATGGTTATTGGTGCTCACAGAATTCTTGCTCACAAAAAACAGCAAGAAAAATTAGTTTATATGTTAGTCATTTAAAGTGCGCGCTTCATCGATCAGCATGATCGGAATGCCGTCGCGAATCGGGAATGCGAGCCCAGCTTTTTTACTGATGAGCTCTTGATGAACGGAATCGTATTCAAGAGACGCCTTGGTAACAGGGCACACTAGAATTTCCAATAACTTTGGATCAATTTCCCGTCCGCTCATGTTAACTCCATCATTAAATTTATTTAGTGTTTTTGTTTTGACGCACTGTTTTGCACATGATGCGACGACATTTCCATGAGCGATAATAGTAGGGCGCTTCTTTCTTGAAGGCCAGAACATTCAAGAAGGGCTTGTTTCTCGCTGGGTGCAAAAGGGCACATCATGGACAAAGAATTGATCAGGGCTTCATCTGGAGAACCCTCAACAGAAGGCCAATCAGCATCGATGTTCTTTAAGGTAAAATAAGAGTGTATGGTTTTTAACCGCTGATCCCGAAGCGGCAGCGACGTGTCATTTGGAATCAAATCAGCAACAAAAGTACGATAATCAACTTTAGTGGAGCGGTAATCCTTTTTCGTCTTCAGCTCTTCCGTAATTTGAAATCGGCAGACACCTGCCAAGGTAATAAAATATCGGCCATCACCTGATTCTGAAAACGTACTAATTCGTCCGACGCAGCCATGTTCATAAACCGGTGGATTTTCAAGGGAGAGTTCGTTTTCTGCTTCTTGCGGTTGAACCATGCCGATGTAACGCCCTTGACCCAGTGCGTCATCTGTCATGGCGAGATAGCGGGGCTCAAAAATATTTAAGGGTAATTGCGCTCGAGGTAAAAGGAGAACGCCGGTAAGCGGGAAAATCGGCAGCACCGAGGGTAAGTCTTGTTCTTTTATGTGCGCCGGTTGTTGCGTCATGTAAATAATATAGCAGAGATCTTACGGCGTGTTGTGACAGATATCGGATGATTAAAGCCAAGCACCTCTAGTATCTTTAAAAGCTGGATACGGGCGGCTTCTTCATTCCATTTTTGATCACGGCGTAATAATTCTAGTAATTCTTCAACGGCATTTTCATTATCCCCATTGGAATAAAGCGCCATCGCTAAATCGAATCGTACTTGGTGATCTTTATCATTAGTAGATAATTTTTCTCTGAGCTCCTGAACGTCCCCGGCTTCGTTTGATTGCTCAGCAAGTTCGAGCATTGAAATAACGCCGGCAATTTCTGTGTTACTTTTTAATGAGGGTGCCAGGGCATCGATCATAACATTCGCTTCTTCGATATCACCGGCCTCGATGATCAGGCGAATCAGACCGGCGAGAGCCTTTGGGTTTTCAGAGTCTTGTCCGATAATTTGCTCATACAGTGAGCGAGCTTGATCGGTTTGCCCAGACTCCGCTAACTGTTGTGCTTGTTCAAGGGCTGCATCAAGGGGCGATTGAGCATCACCGAGAAGTT
>ENA-UOXV01003731-UOXV01003731.1-marine-metagenome-genome-assembly--contig:-NODE-3731-length-18175-cov-7.921854_pt1 | contig 18175 bp, 19 predicted proteins | sample MGYA00238165_ERZ766961 | MGnify/ENA primary metagenome ERZ766961 (study PRJEB28924, sample SAMN03173240) | marine metagenome | biome: Marine; feature: Water; material: Subsurface seawater | place: North...
TCAGCCCTTATGGGCATAAGGGCTTTATTTTATAACTTTTAAAATTCAAAAATACTGATTTAATGATTTTAACCCAGATCCGTCAATAAAAAGCTAATTTAGGCTGCTATAGTCATGCTTCATAAGCACTGGTAAAAAAATTCTAGTGCACCTAAATGGTGCATGAATATTTTTTACCAGTGCTTATGGAATATGAGATGGCAGCATAAATTAGCTTTTTATTGACGGATCTGGGTTTAACAACCATTTAGGTTGTTAAAATTGATTAAATCTATGCATAAAAGTTTAATTAAAGATGGATTTTGGTATAATACCCCTGCAAATCATCCAATTTTGGTAATTTTGTTGTTATACCAAGTTGCAATCTATAGCTTATTTTTATCTTCATCTTTTTCCTTTTGTTATTTTATTTTTAATTTTGAAATAGCCAGCTATGTCGGCAATTAAAAATAAAATCTAAAAGAAAAAATATTTTGATAAAACTAAGCTATAGATTGCAACTTGGTATTATTTTGATTTTTTAAATTCACGCATATCAAGATACGCTAAAATTTAAAAAATAAAAAATGCCTAAAAATTCATCAAAATTGGATGATTTGCAGGGGTCTTGCAATTTAAAATTAAATCTAAAAGCAAAAATATTTTGTAATTAGATACTTAATTTGTGGAAATAGTATAAGAGTGATTTCTGCAGCCGTTTTTAGGATAATAGCGCCAATTTCTTTATATTATCATAGTGCCGGCGCCGCTTTCGGTGAATATTTCCATTAGCAATATGTTGTCGATGCTGCCATTGAGAATGTGGGCAAAGCCGACTCCCATTTCTAATGATTTGATGCAGGTTTCTATTTTTGGAATCATGCCGCCAACGATAATGCCATCTTTGATCATTTTTTGTGCGGTGGCTATATTTAAATGACTTACTAATTCATTATTGGGTAGCATTACGCCATCAACGTCGGATAAAATAATTAATTTTGAAGCCTGCGTTGCTGAAGCTAAGCTGCCTGCTACAGTGTCGGCATTTATATTAAAAGTTTCGCCATTATCGCCTATTCCAATTGGCGCTACTACGGGAATTAAATCGGAATCTTCAAAAATTCCAAAAATTTCAGGGTCAACCGCATAAGGCTCGCCAACATATCCTAAATTAAGAATTTTTTCAATATTAGAATCGGGATCTTTTTTGGTGCGAGTGATTTTTTTAGCGCGAATTAAATTGGCATCTTTGCCGCTAATTCCTATAGCTTTGCCGCCAGCTTTATTGATTTCGTTGACAATCATTTTATTGATTGAGCCCGCTAAAACCATTTCCACTATATCAACAGTATCTTTATCTGTGATTCTTAGGCCATCAACAAAAGATGATTTAATATCAAGTCGATTTAGCATATCGCAGATTTGCGGGCCACCGCCATGAACTATAATTGGGTTGATCCCAACTTGCTTCAGCAACACAATGCTTTTAGCAAAATTTTGTAGATTTTCATTTTGCCCCATAGCACTGCCGCCAAATTTGATAACAAAAGTTTCGCCAGCAAATTTTTTCATATAAGGCAATGCTTCGCATAATACATTGGCTTTGTGCGACCAGTCTATTTTATCTTTTTCTTGCTGAATTTCAATATCCTTAAGAGAGCTTGACTTGCTACCATTATCATTTGAACCACCACCCATATTTACAATATTTGACATCAAAAAAATTTTTAAAATTAATAAAGAGTAATATATTTAGACTAATTCCGTTTTAACTAAAAAACCAACCAGTAATTACATAATTTAATAATAAAATCATGATTGAAGATGAAACCACGGCATTAGTTGTTGCAATGCCAACACCCTCTGCGCCACGGTTAGAATTATAGCCAAAATAACAACCCATAATAGCAATTATAAAGCCAAAAAATGCTGCCTTAACTAATCCAGACACGACATCCACTATCTCCAAAAACTTAATAGTGCTATTGATATAGGGACCTGGCGAGAATCCTAAGGAGTGTACGCTAACTAAATAACCGCCCATGACTCCGATAATATCAGCAACCAAAACCAATAATGGTAAAGAGAAAACAGCGGCAATAATTCTTGGCGCTACGAGGTATTTAAAAGGATTGGTCGAAAGTGTTTTAAGGGCGTCAATTTGCTCAGTAACTCTCATAGTTGCAATTTCTGCAGCCATTGAAGCTCCAACTCTTCCAGCAACCATTAGTCCAGCAAGAACGGGACCTAATTCACGAGTGATTGACAGCACAACAACTGTCGCTATTGTGCTTTCGGCGTTAAATCTTGAAAACCCTGAATAGCTCTGCAAAGCTAGTACGGCTCCAGAAAAAATTGCCGTTAGGCCAACGACGGGAAGGGAAAAATATCCTATTCTTAAAAATTGTCGCAGAATTAGACGCGGATAGAATGGTGGTAAAAAACAATGCTTAACGGCGCGAGCAATAAAAATACTAATGACACCTAGCTTTTCTATGTTAGATAGAGTAAATCGACCAATTGCTGCTAAGAATTTGGATATTGTTAAAGTTATGTTTGATATCATAAATTCGATGTAATTAGACTTGAATTGTGATTTTATTATTAATTATACCAATTCCATAAATTAAATACTCATTTACAAAATATTTTTATTTTTAGATTTAATTTTAAATCGCCGTAATATCCAGATATTTCAAGATTTAAAATTGAAAAATAAAAATAACAAAGATATAGTAAATGAGTATTTAATTTATGGAAATGGTATTAGCTAACAGTGTTTAGCTATTAACCAATAACTAGTTAACATTATAACAACAAATTATACCTCTAAATAATATAGATTTTTATTTTAAAAAATGAACCTAATTAAGCAAGAAATAGAGAAAATTTGTCAAAATAGCAAAAAGGCAAGTTACAAATTATCTAATCTTAATACTTTATCAAAAAATAATATATTAAATAAGGTTGTTGAGTTACTCACAAAAAATACCGAAAATATTATCCACGCCAATAAAAAAGATTTATTGGCTGCGCAAAAAAATAATTTATCAGAAGCAAAAATTGATCGCCTTAGACTTGATGAAGACAGAATCAATGGCATTATAAGTGCAGTTAGGGAAATAGCAAAAATGGCTGATCCTGTTGGAAAAATTCTTTATGATACAACAAGAAATAATGGCCTAAATATAAAAAGAATAACGACGCCAATTGGAGTTTTATTGGCGATTTATGAATCAAGGCCGAATGTTACCTCAGATATTGCTGCGCTCGCTTTAAAATCTGGCAATGTAACAATTTTGCGCTGCGGTTCCGACTCTATAAACTCGTCAAATATAATTGCCAATATTTATCGCCAAGCCCTTAGAGATTGCGGTTTTGATGAAAATTGCGTTACATTGATAAGCAATATTAATCGCAACTATGTTGATCAGCTGCTCAAAATGTCGAATTATATCGATGTGGTAATTCCTCGTGGCGGAAAATCTTTGATTAAAGCTATTGCAAGCAAAAGTAAAATACCTTTATTCAAGCATCTTGACGGCAATTGTCATAGCTATGTTCATCAATCTTGCGACTTGCAAAAAGCGCGTAAAATTATTTTTAATGCTAAAATGCGCCGAGTTGGAATTTGCGGCGCTTGTGAATCAATTGTTGTGGATGAAGAAATTGCTAAGGATATTTTACCACTTATTTGCGATGATTTATCGGCAGTTAGTTGCGAAATAAGAGGCGATAAAAAATCCTGCAAAATTGATAAAAGAATAAAAAAAGCCAATAAAAAAGATTTTTCTACAGAATATCTTGATAAAATTGTCTCACTAAAAATAGTCAAAGATATTGATGAAGCTATTTGGCATATTAATCAAAATTCGTCAAATCACACTGAAAGTATAATTTGCGAAGACAAGCAAGCCGCTTGGCAATTTCTACAAGAAATTGACTCAGCAATCGTAATGCATAACGCTTCTACACAATTTGCTGATGGTGGCGAGTTTGGTCTTGGTGGCGAAGTTGGTATTTCAACTGGCAAACTTCATGCCCGTGGTCCAGTGGGTCTGGAGCAGTTAACGATCTATAAATACATTGTTAGCAGTGATTTTGCCGTAAGGAAGTAATACCAAAGTTCATCTTTAGAAGCACAATAATGCGTCATCTTTTTTATCTGAAGCTAGCACTTCTAAAGTTGGGAATTAGTATTAATTTTGATGATTGTAACATTAACCAGTTCATAAAATAATTTATCATGAAAAAACCAATAATAGGAATAGTTTTAGACTGGCATGAGAAAGGCGGGTTTTCTAACTATGAATATTTTGCCCTAAGAACTCACTATGTTAAAGCAACAAGATTGGCTGGAGGCACTCCATGGTTGATACCATATTGCAATCCTGATGAAGTTAAAGAATATTTAGATAAAATAGACGGACTTATTGTACCTGGTGGTTTTTACAAAACTCCCAATAGTTGGTATCATAATGATTTAGACACTAGCCCTTATCAAAAATCGCCGCGATTTATTTTTGAAGAAGCTTTGATCAAAGAAGCCTTGAAACAAGATATGCCATTTTTTGGAATTTGTGCTGGCATGCAAGTTCTGGGTGGGATTTTAGGATGTAAATTAACTGGCAATATTCATAAATATTTAAAAACTCCTCTGCAGCATTTTGGCTACACAAAAAATCATGATATTATTATTGAGTCAAATAGCTTGCTGCATAATATTGTAGGTAAAAACATAATCAGCGTTAATTCCGATCACAATGAAGCGATTGTTGAGGTTAGTGATAAAGTTAATATTAGTGCCAAAGCTAGTGATGGCTGCATTGAGGCTATTGAGGTTAAAGATAAAAAATTTGCTATTGGTGTGCAGTGGCATCCTGATTTTGCTTGCTACAAACAAGAGCAAATCACAGATTTTAATCCGGATTTTGAGATATTTAAAAAATTTATCCAAGCATGCAATTAAGTTTTGAAATACCAGATTATTGGCCAAAATTAATCAAAGGTGATGATATTAGTTTAATTTCACCATCTTTTGCTTTGAAACCCGGTGAAATAGCTAGCATTAAAGATTTATTAACAGATTGGGGGTTAAGACCGCAGATTTTTCCTTGTAAAACACCAAATCATGAAGCTTTTTTGGCTAATTCCGACGAAGAAAGGTTAAGCGAGCTACAAAAAACTTTTAGCTGCGACAATTCCAAAGTCATTGCTGCAAATAGAGGAGGATACGGGGCAGCGCGTATTTTGAATGATCTATTAGAAGGCAAAAAACCACAAAAATTTAAGCTTTTATGCGGCTTTAGCGATATCACTAGTTTGCATCTGGCATTTAATAATTGTTTTAAATTTTCAACGCTGCATTGCCCCGTTCTAAAAGATATTGCCAATGGCCGGATAAATAATAAATCTATCCAACTTTTTAAAGATATTTTATTTGGCAAGATAAAGATTTTGTCATATGAAGTTAGACCTCTAAACCCAGCTTTAAAAATAGTGAATTTACCAAAATTATTGGGCGGAAATTTATCTTTGATTCAAACTTCAATTGGCACAAAATGGCAAATTAATAATAATGGTGAATATGCTATGCTAATTGAAGATGTGGATGAAGAAGCTTACAAAATTGATCGCATGCTAAATCACCTCAAAAATGCCAATATTTTTAATAATTGTCGCGCCATTTTCATAGGAGATTTTACTGAAAAAGCTGATCGCAATAACCAATATCATCTCAATCAAATAATTAACGAATTCATTTCTCAAATAAAAATTCCAGCCTTTGAAATAAGAAATATAGGTCATGGCACCACCAATCTATCTATCCCGCTAGGCATTGCCCCAACTTTTAAAATATTGTAATTTCTTCACTGGGTGAAAACCTTGTTTTTAAAAGAAAAATATTTTGATACCTTCTTCGTCTTTTTTAGTAGAAATCTCCTTAAAAATTTTTAATAGACCCTTTGTTTAAAAGGCTTGAAGCCCAAACATTTTTGCCCCTAGGGGCAAAAATTTTTTGTAAATACGCAAAGTAAAATCACCAAAATTCATTTATTAACCCGCGCACTAACTAGTTAATATGCTAAAAAGCATCTTTACTGTTTTTAACCCAGATCCGTCAATAAAAAGCTAATTTATGCTGCCACCTCATATTCCATAAGCACTGGTAAAAAATATTCATGCACCATTTAGGTGCACTAGAATTTTTTTACCAGTGCTTATGAAGCATGACTATAGCAGCCTAAATTAGCTTTTTATTGACGGATCTGGGTTTAATAATTATGATATGATGGCAACTTATTTTCTTGGGGGCAATTCAATGCTCTTTTAGCGAAAAAAATCGATAACCAAAAAATTAGAAAGCTGTATGCCAAATTCACCAAGAGAAACCGGAGCAATATTAGATAATATTGTAAAAAGCGAAGATTTAAGAGAAGGCATTTTTAAGTTCTTGAACGATGGAAGTCTCAAAAATATGTCTGCAACATCATGAGATTTGCGCGCAGACGTAAAAAGCAATGGCAAATCTGTATTTATAAATAGAGCGCCTGAGGGAGGTGATGATGATAATGATAATAAAATACTTAAGCGGCTCTTAAAGGATGCTAAAAAGATTACTTTTAGCTCAAAAATTAGCTATGATCAAGTAAAGCATTTTTTTGAAGGAGAACAATCTATTGGCTCCTTTAGCAAGCTCGAAGAAATTAATCTTGCATATTCAAATATAAATTAAGCTGGTTTACAAGAGATTCTTAAGCGGGCTCCTAATCTTGAAAAAATTATTTTGTGGGGCTTTAGAAATATTAGAATTGAGGACAGAAAAATATTTAATAAGAGTGAAATATCTTCACTAAGGGATGAGTTAGGCGCTCAGCCTAACTCATATACTTCAACAGAACCAAGGCCGAATTCAATTGAACCAAGGTCTTCCAGAGCAATGAGTGGCCTTGCTCACTGCTGCACTTGTACTATCTCCTAAATGAATCTCAGATTGAAAAAATAAACGCCGAATTGATAGTTTTAACAAACATTTAGCTTGCTAAAACTAATCAAGTCTCTCTAAAAATTCCTCAAAATTCTTTGATTTGAAGGGGCCTTATGATGTGATAATAGATTTTTAGACAGGGTTAAAATAACGCATTATTGTGCTTCTAAAGTTGATAAGATTAATCTACTAGCTTAATATTTATTGCGGATAATTTTCCTCTATTGCTTTCGGTTTCGTAAGAAATTTTTTGATTCTCCTCAAGGTCATTCATTCCCTGTTTTTCCACTTCGCTGATATGAATAAAAACATCATTACTGCCATCATCTGGCTCAATAAAGCCATAACCTTTAGTGCGATTAAACCATTTTACTTTTGCTATTTTTGTTTCCATAATTTTAATTATTAGAGTTGATATTGAGGCGATACTATAAAAAGAATTACCTACCTAGTATAAAAATTGACATTAACGATAACTTTATAAAGTCAGGAATAGTAAAAATTATAAAAACACTAGGTAAAAATAATTTTACATCCCTAACCAGGAAAATATTGCTAAACAATGTTTTGACTGAAGTTTTTTAATCCTATCTTATTTTTTGGTATTAGCAATCTAATAAATGATAATTGCTGCAATTAATAATATTGATTGGAATTGGTATAAAGATTAGCATGCATATAAATAGCCCCTGCAAATCGCCAATTTTAATAATTTTGTAATAGTGGATTATTTATTCATAAGGCTTCAGACGCAAACATTTTTGCCCCTAGGGGCAAAAATCTTTTGTAAATTCGCCGCCATAATTCAGAAAGTTAAATGAAGATGAGATTGGCAAGATTTGATGATTTGCACGAGTTTTTAATAATCAAAAAATTGAGATGATAAGCAAATATCTGCCAGCCTTTCCGATGCTAACTAATAATAAAAATATCCAAATATTAACTCTAAAAATACCGGCTATTATGGTTAGAGGATCCCCTATTATTGGCATCCAAGATAGCAATAATGACCACACGCCCCACTTTTGATAAATGTTATAATATTTTTTGAGATGAATATTTTTTAGCAAAAACCATTTTCTATTTTTAAATTTAGCAAAATAATATCCGATAGACCAATTTACTAAGGCTCCTAAAACATTTCCTATTGTCGCTATCGCTGATAGCAGAAACTTATCATGATTTCCAGCGGCGCTTAAAGTTGCCAACAAAACCTCAGATCCTGCCGGAAATATTGTTGCAGCTAAAAAGGATGACGCAAAAAGAAATATTAAATCATTCATTATTTATTTTTTCTTGCGAGAATTCTAAAATTATTTCTTTCCAAATATCATGCTTATCGATAGGTAGGCCCCTTAGCGGGTTGCATATTTTAATAGCTCTTTTGGCATTATTGACGGCAATAATAAATTGATCCTTATTTTCTTTTTTATAGTTCGCCATTTCCTCTAAATCACTTATGTCTGACTCAATATAACCGTCTATATCAATATTAATTTTAACCAAAATCTTCTCTTTGCTATCTTCGCTTTCTAACAAAGACCTCTTAAAGCATGATTTTATTTGTGAATATAGATTAAATTTTTCACGATTGGATAAATTGAGTCCAGAGATAGATTTTTGCGCTAACTGAAACTCTTTTTCTTCTATCTTCTTTTGCAATTCGGTAATTTTTTGTATTTCTTCTTGGGTATTATTTTGACTTTCTTCGTTATTGAAATTTTGATTTATTTTATTGTCAGCTATGACTTGTTCTTTATTGGCATCTAAATTTGTATTTAATGGCGAATCTTTAGATGAATCTTTTTTTACTACTGCTTCTTGTGTCTTTTTTACCTTTGTAGTAGCTGCTTTCTTAGTAGACGTCTTTTGATTGATTGTTTTTTTCTTTGACTCTTTAGCCGCAACTGGCGGCGAAGCTTTTGACACGTTATTATCGCTGGGTAGAATCTTTTTTTCTACTTTCTTTGCCGCCTTTATCGGATTATTTTCTTTTTGAATTATAGGGCTATTCTCCTTGGGTTTATCTGTCTTTTTTTTCTTAGGAGCAATATCTTTATCTTTTGTCTTGGGCTCTATATCATCAATCTTCTTGTCTAATTGTTCTTTTTGAGGAAGAACTTGCTCTTTCTCTTGATTAAGCATCGTTAAAGCTGCATCCGTAACTTCAATTTTTACATGCAGATTTTTGCTCTCGTCATATTCTTTGGTTAAGTTAAAACTTAAAATCAAATATAACGCCAGTATTACATGAAGCAATATGGAGTAAATTATACTTTTTGACACTGCTGGTAATCATTGCGTTAAAAGCTCAAACTGCCACTATATAGATATGCAGACTTATGCATATATTGGCTACCTGGTTTCTGTTACTAAAATAATCTGTCTAAATCCAGCAAGGTTTATATTTTTTACAACCTTCATAACTCCGCCATATCCATTAGCTTTATCGGCCTTAACATAAATTTTAGTATTAAAATTTTTATTAGTTTCTTTATGGAGGTGATAAGAAAGAGATTTTATTTTTATTTTCTCATCCCCAATATACAAATCTCCATCTTTTTTTATTGATATTGTAACGGATATATCTTTGTGACTATTATTGTTTTTAGCAACTCCGTCAGGTAAATCCACATTAAGACCTCCGGTGACAATGGGTGCTGTAACCATAAAAATTATCAACAATACTAGCAAAACATCAACAAAGGGGGTTATGTTAATGTCGCTGATTGATGAACTTCTATGTCTCGCTCTGTTATTGTCGCGATTAATTATCATTTTGTTTTAAGGATAAATAAATCATTATCTATGATTGACTGAAGATCAACATCTTGCAATACAACTTTTATCAAATCATCTAGATCGTTTTTTACCTCCATCTGCAAGAATTCAATGGGGTCAAGATTAAAAAGAAGACTAAAATTTCCAGAATCTTTGTTATTTTTCTTAGCTATAGTTAGCTTTATATAATTCTGATTTTTTTCTATATCAATAATCTCAATATCCTTAGCTAAAAAAGATATGTTTTTTCTAGTTAATAATGAGGCTGGGGTTGTGTTTGTTCTAAGATTGGATATTTCTTCAAGCTCAATATCATAATATGATAAAACTGGTCCATTTACAACTATCACGATAGCTGGATCAGTATCATATTCTATCCTCATTTTTCCAGGCCTGGAAAGATAGAATTTACCACTGGAAGCCGTTCCAGATGATGATATTTGAGTGAAATTTGATGATAGATTAGTGATATTATTAAGATAATTTTCTACCTTGGAAATCTCGGCAGAATATTCTTGCAATAGGAGCTGTTTATCAGCTTTTGCTAAAGCAAGAGGTTTGTGACTAAAGCATAGCATAGCTTGCATAAGCAGTGCCAAGTGAAATACCTTTCTAATTGGCTTTATGATACAAAAAATATTATTTACTATCGTCATTATACACCTTCTTATCAAGACCGTCTTCAGAACTATCAACCATCAAAGTTATGGCACTGTCGCCCGTGATATTAATTGTTGTTCTAACCATATCAAGAAGCCTATCTACGCCCAAGATAATACCTATGCCTTCTACTGGCAGCCCCACAGATGACAAAACCATGCCCATAAAAATTATAGAACCACTTGGAATACCAGCAGCACCAATCGAACCTAGGGTGCATGTTAAAATCAACATTAGGTAATTGTGCAATGTTAAATCAATGCCATATGCTTGCGAAAAAAACAGGGCGCATATACCAAGATATATTGCTGTTCCATCCATATTAATACAAACTCCAAGAGGCATTAAAAAATTTGAATTAGCCTTAGAAACTCCCATTCTATTTTGCAAATGTTCCATGGCAGTCGATAATGTTGCCTTACTGCTACTTGTGGCAAATGCAATTGATTGTGTAAAAAGAATTTTTTTATAAAAAGGAATTGGTGACACTCTGGCAACAACCATGATCATAATTCCAAACACAACATATTGAAAAAGACAGGCAATTAGAACTGTAATTATTAATTTTCCCAATGCAGCTAAAATATCAGTTCCTTGAGTGCCCACAACCCAAGCAATAAAGCCGAAGACGCCGATTGGCGCTAACTTGATGATTAAATCTATCATTTTGAAGGAAATTTGAGCCGCAGAATGAATAACTTCTTTTGCAGCACGAGCTCTTTCTCCAACAAGATTAATTGTAATCCCAGTAAAAATTGAAAATATTATAATTTGCAAAAAGCTACCTTCTGCCATTGACTTAATTGGGTTAGTTGGTATCAGAGCTACTAAAAACTCAACTACGGAGGGGGGTGCAGTTTGTGAAGCTGCCGAAACCTTATCGGCATGTTCATTCACTATAATGCCTAGGTCCACTCCGGCACCTGGTTGAAAAATCAATCCAGCGCTTAATCCTATCAATACAGCAAACATTGCGGTAAATAGATAGGCGCCAAATCCTTTAAGTCCAACTCTGGTAAAATTACCATCACCATCCATCGAAGTTATTCCAGAAAGTATGGCAAAAAATATTAATGGTACAATCACCATTTTGATAAGATTGATAAATATTGTGCCAAATATTTTTAAATTTTCAGCATCTTCGCCATAATACAAACCAGCTGCAACGCCTAATACTAGGCCTATTAACACCTGCTTCCACAATCTTAAATTAGTAAAAAATCGTAAAATCCTCATATAATCTTTATTTGTTGTGTTAATACCAATTTCAAATATAAAATATCACAATTAAAGCCCTAAGCTAGCTTAATTTACTCACAATGTAAAAGGCGGCAAAAGATCGTAGTACGATATAAAATAAATAAAATTTATTATAAAATAATTTGTGGCGCCTCAAAGGCAAATGAAAATCCTGGAAAATATTAGATCAGTGTAAATATTATTTTGTTAATGTCAAAAAAATTATAAAACCTAATGCAATTATTTAAGGTTGGCTATTATTTTTATAAATCTTGAACTGACAATAGTGTCAACTATTAAAAATAACTATCCAAATACAAAATATTTTAACTTTTAAATATAATTTTAAATTGCTGTAATATCTAGATATTTCAGGATTTAAAATTAGAGACCAAAAGCTGTAAAGATGAAATATTTCGATAATTATTTTTGATAATTGGCATAATCTAAGCATTCGTAATAAAGCCTCAACTTGACAGCAGGTTGCGTTTAAAAAATTTAGACTGAAATACTACATTACCCTTATCGATAACTATTTCATAGCGGATACCTGTTTATCTACCCAATTATACCAAATCTCACCTATATCTTTACTAATAATTTTGCAGATTGTCTATTACCAATTTATTATCCTGATCTTTTCCTACACTTATTCGAAGCGCATTTGGTAGATCATAAGAATCCATGTTGCGGACAATTATGTTATTGTTTTGCAAAATTTTATTGGCATTTCTACAATTTTCTTTATTCAAAAAATCAATCAAAACAAAATTACCCACTGAATCATAAATCTTAAAGTTTTTATTTGCACCAAGCTCCATGCTATATAATTTAAGCCATTTTTGATTATGATTTATTGATTTTAATAAAAATTCATCATCTTCTAAAGCATGAATTGCTGAGATTTGCGCTGGCCCAGAAACATTAAATGGACCTCTAATTTTATTTAAAATGCTAGCTACATATTTCCTACTATAGCACCAACCTACCCTTAAAGATGCTAAGCCATATATCTTAGAAAATGTTCTTGTAACTATAATATTTTCATAACTCTCTACAAACTTCAAAGAATCTTTAGGATAATCTTTGGATGTTACAAATTCATCGTAAGCGTGATCTAAAACAATCAGAATATTTTTTGGAACAGATTTAATTAATTTCAGAACCTCATCTCTATTCAAATATGAGCCCGTTGGATTATTAGGATTGGCTATAAATATTATTTTAGTTTTCTTGCCCACGCTATTAATAATTGCGTCTACATCTGTCTTTAGGTCTTTTTCTGGAACCCTTACGGCTTTGGCCCCAACTCTTTTTGCCGATATTGGATACATCAAAAATCCGTGATGCGAGTATATAATCTCATCATTTTTCTGACAAAATGCTTGTGTAATAAATGCTATTAACTCATCTGATCCAGCGCCACAAACAATTTGATCTGGATTTATATTATTCTTTTTTGATAGCGCCTGACGCAGCTCACTGCAAGATCCATCGCTATATATAGAAATTTTATGGGCCATATCTTTATAAGCCTCCATAGCTTTAGGACTTGCTCCCAGTGCATTTTCATTGGCTGATAGCTTAATGGCCTTAGAACCATCGATTTCACTCTTCCCTGGCTTATAGCTAACTATCTCTTCCAGATATATATTTGCTTTTATACTCATTTTAATTTCTCTACAAGATCTGTTAACAATTCAATATTATTAAATTTAAGTATTATTTGACCATTATTTGCTTTGTCGCTATATTTTATCTGAGCTTTCATATTGCTTAACTCACTAATATTTTTTTCTATCTCTAATATTTTTTCATTTTGATTATTCGCAATATTTTTATTAGATTTTTTTGGCTTAAATTCATTACTTATAATATTTTCAACATCTCTAACGGTCAGCGAATCTTCCAATATCATATCGGCTAGCTCTTCGGCTTTATCGCTATTTACTAAAGCTCGAGCATGTCCCATCGTAATCAAGCCATCATCGACTAAATTTTGAACGGTTTGCGGAAGTTGCAATAAGCGCATTAAGTTAGTTACATGACTGCGACTTTTGCCCACTTTTTTAGCAATTTGCTCTTGAGTATAACTAAAATCTGTAGCTAATCTTTTAAACCCCTTAGCCTCCTCAATCACTGAAAGCTCAGACCTTTGTATATTTTCAATCAAGGCCATTTCTAAGGCCTGATGGTTATTAACTCTTTTTATAATAGCTGGTATTTTATCTAATCCCGCTATTTTTGAAGCCCTAAACCTTCTTTCTCCAGCGATAATTTCATATTTATCACCTGCTTCATTTATTGGACGCACTATAATTGGCTGTATAACGCTATTTTCTCTAATCGATTGCGCTAGCTCTTCAAGCAAATTATCATCAAAACTTTGTCGTGGCTGATATATTCCAGCAGTTATTTTTTCTAAATCAATATTAGCGACAATTTCTTTTTCTTTATCATTATTTTCAAAATGATTTTTTTGTTTTTCTGCCCCAACTAATGCTGAAATACCTTGCCCCAACCTGCTATTATTTTTTTTAAAATTATTCAATTCTTGCATTATTATTTTTATTTAAATTTATTGTTTCACGTGAAACATGTTACTTAGAAAGATATATAAATCTAACTGCTTATCAATGTCTATTAGAAATTTCTTGCCAAGATCTCTTTGGCAAGCATTTTATATGCTATTGAACCACGACATTCAGGGTCGTAAGTTAAAGCTGGTTCACCATAGGAAGGCGCCTCCGATAATTTTACATTACGTGGAACTATATTTTTAAAAACCTTATCTTCTAGATAATTCCTAACATCAATTTCTACAGCCTCTGTTAATTTATTTCTTCTATCATGCATAGTTAATATTATTCCTGCAATTTTAAGAGTAGGATTGAGATTATTTTTAACTAACTCTAAGGTTGTAAGTAAATGACTTAATCCTTCTAAACTAAAAAACTCGCATTGCATTGGAATTAAAACATAATCAGACGCGGTTAACGTGTTTATAGTTAAAACTCCTAAAGATGGCGGACAGTCAATAAATATATAATCATACTCGCTACTAATTTCCTCTATCTTATTTTTTAATATATAATTCTTATCCTTAACATCCGCAAATTCAATTTCTAGCGCTGATAAATCAACTGTTGCCGTAATTACATCAAGACCTTTTATCTTGGTTGGCATAATAGCATCATTGACTTTACAATTTCCGATCAAAACTTCATAAATTGTTTTTTGCCTTTGATTATATGCAACACCTATTCCAGTACTAGCATTGCCCTGAGGATCAATATCTATAATTAGCACTTTATTTCTACTGCTTGCTATAGCAGTTGCGAGATTAATGGTAGTAGTTGTTTTGCCAACACCGCCTTTTTGATTAACTACTGAAAATATTTTTGCTTTTCTGGTCATTTCACTGATTACTTTTTAATGTCAAAGCTGAGATAAAGATAAATTTTGATAAATGTTTCACGTGAAACAATTATATCAATCCCTATCTTTAGAAGCGCATTTATATAAAGTAAATTTAAAATATTCTATCTTTTAGATTTAAAGAATTTTTGCATTAAATATAGGGAGTCTGATTCACAAATTCCAGAATAAATCTCTGGCTTATGATAAGATGGGTAATTTGTAAAAATTCCATTGGCACTCTCGTAAGCGCCAAATTTTTTATCAGCTAAAGCATAATAAACCCTTTTAACTCTAGCTAATGAAATTGCAGTAGCGCACATCAGGCAAGGTTCTAAAGTGATATAAATATCGCAATCGCTTAATCTTGAGCTATTGAGCTTTTGACAAGATAGCCTTAAAACTTCAATCTCAGCATGAGCGGTGCAATCTTTATTCTTACGATTTTGATTGAATGATTTCGCTATTATTTTATTTTGAAAGGTAATTACTGCGCCAATAGGAACTTCATCAATATCAAGAGCTTTTTGAGCTTGAAGTAAAGCCTCTTGCATAAAATTATTATTCTTCATTTCCTAATATTTTAGCTCGAGTAAATATTTTATGAAAATTACTGGTTGTTTTTTCTATAATTGTTTCACGTGAAACATTCTTCAAATCAGCTATAAAATCAACAACATGTTTTGTAAAAGATGGTTCATTTATTTTGCCACGATTTGGAGTTGGAGCTAAATATGGCGAATCAGTCTCAACTAAAAGATATTCCAGAGGAATTAATTTAACTATCTCTTGTAATTCTTTAGCATTTTTAAAAGTAACAATACCAGCAATTGAAATATAAACACCCAAATCAAGAGCCTTCATTGCCAAATCTTTGCCACTAGAAAAGCAATGTAAGAGGGCGGGAAATGCAGATTCTTTTTGTTCATTTGTCAAAATATCAATCATATCATCATCAGCATCTCGGCTATGAATAATTATTGGCAAGCGAGATATTTGCGAAGCTTTTATATGCTGCAAGAAACTTTCTTTTTGCTTTTCTACAAATGATTTATCGTGATAATAGTCTAGCCCAGTTTCTCCTATGCCAACAATCTTTGGATTATCATCAATAATTTTTATTATTTCTGCGGCCAGATATAGCTTTTCACTATCAACATTACAAGGATGAACGCCAGCTGATGCAAAAATATTTTGATATTTATTAGCGTAATATAAAATAGCGTTTATATCAGAAATTTTTGTACAAATTGTCTGCAACAATTTAACATTATCAATATTAGCCCTGTTTACAACCTCATCTATATCCAAGCCTTTTTGCGCTAAAAGATCAAGATGACAGTGGCTATCAACGATATAATCAAACATTTTAAAATTATCAGAAGCTTAATATAAAATTACCAATTCTCTTTTAAATAAGTATCTTTATTAAGATATTCATTCTTGATAAAGATATTTCTGAAAATCAACAAATAGCAAGCTAATATTTTTAGGGTCTCCCAAAGCACTCCTAGCATCTGCCAAGGTTTGGTATTTATTTTCAAGTAACAATGATAATTTTTCTTGCTCCAACTCCTCAAAGCCACTTTCAATATATTTATTTAAAACAAATTCAATAAATTCACTCTCTTTATCATTAAGATTTGTAAAAATATCATCCTTTGCTAATTTAACTCTAGCCTTTCTTGTTATAGGCTTATGCGAGTTAAACACATATTCCAAAACATCAAATAAATCACAATTTTGCGCATCAATTAGTTTTTGCAGGGTTTTTAACTCATCCACCCCAAACCCTTCTTCATCTAATTTTTCTAACAAGGCTTTTCTTGTATCTGGCTTACTCCAAACCTTTCTAAGCTCATCTTCGCTTTTAAATAAATCTGGCATTTTGCCAAATAAATTTTCCATAAACTCTGACGCACTAATTTGTTTACCTTCTTTATTGTTTAAAACTTAGATACAAACCACAGCATTTTGTATCTATTTGTCAATGAATGAATACAAACTTTATAATTCTTCATTAAAGTCTTTTTATAATATTGATTTTTTGAGCTCTTCTAAATTTATTAGTTTTTGTTGGTAGATGGCTTCTAGTTTCCTGGTTTCGTTAGAAAGTTTTTGGAATTCTTCTGCTAATTTTTTTAATCTTTATTTTTCCTGGATATGAAGGCATATATATTCTGATAATATTAGAAACATTATCGGATCTTTATAACAATTACAATAATTAATAGATATTAACCATTTTTAAGTTCAATGATTGATGAATTGAGCGACCTAAAATCCAGCTCTGAAAAAGCAGAATATCTACAAAGCATCGTTATAGCTAGAGCAACCGGTGGCGAAACCGATGACGAGTATTACAAAAATCTTCGCAAAGAATTTTTGGATTCTAATTACAAAAACCTGCTTCCACTTTTTATTAAAAGCAGCAGAAATTTAGAGCAATTATGGCAATTTATCAAAGGCGAATATGGAACATATGCCGAGAGGAGATCTTACATTGGGGAGAAGTTTAGGCCATTATTTGATATTCTTGAGTTAAGTAATTACAATCCTGCAGAAGATATTATTAACTCATCATTAAATCAATTTGATGCAGATGGTGTATATCTCTACTGGCGTAAAGCACTTGAAAGAAAAAATAATGATCCCGATGGATCTATAACAATTGCTCGCACAATGATTGAAACAGTCTGCAAGAATATTTTAGATAAGATGGAAATTGAGTATGCTTCAAATATCGACTTATCTGAGTTATATAAACTAACCGCAAAAGAGCTTAATTTAATGGCAGAACAGCACACGGAAAAAGTATTTAAGCAAATACTTGGTGGCTGCTCAGCAATTGTAAACGGATTAGGAAGCTTAAGAAATAAGTTGGGTGATGCTTATGGACAAGGAATAAAAAAACAAAGCCAAAAACTCGTCACGCAGAGTTAGCGATAAATCTAGCGGGATCAATGTCATTATTCCTAATAGATACCTACAAAAGTAAAATGGGGGATAAAATTCAGTAGCATCTTACTAACCCGCGCACTAATTAGTTAGTGCGCGGGTTAGTAACAAAGATCAATCTTGTCTTAATTGAGTTGAACAAATATCAACTTT
>ENA-UOXV01003740-UOXV01003740.1-marine-metagenome-genome-assembly--contig:-NODE-3740-length-18150-cov-6.826527_pt1 | contig 18150 bp, 15 predicted proteins | sample MGYA00238165_ERZ766961 | MGnify/ENA primary metagenome ERZ766961 (study PRJEB28924, sample SAMN03173240) | marine metagenome | biome: Marine; feature: Water; material: Subsurface seawater | place: North...
AATTTCCGATTTTAAATCGGATATCTTTTTATGATTCTCGGTCTTCAGTCTTTATATCAATAATTCCAGCCATATCATCGTCATCATCTCCAATATCAGAAGTATCTTCGATTAGGGTATCTTCCTCCTCATCATCTACTTCGACCTCCAACTCTACACCGATCTCGTTTAATGTTTCTTCTTCAGAATCTGCTTTATTATCCGCAGGTACATTAGGAACTACAGCCACTTCTTTTTCTTGTTTAGCAGCTGTTTTCCTCGTCCGAGTTTTTAAAGCTACAAACTCCGTTCCGCATTTAGGACAGGTAGGAACCTTCTTTTTTAAATCAAAGAATTTTGCTCCACAATTTTGGCAAGCGCGCTTTATTCCAAACTCTTTTCCAATCACACTTCGCTCCTATAAAACTAACATTAATACCAGTTGCGGTAATTAATCCGCCATTTGACATGTAAAATACGGTCTGTCAACCAAACTATTAGTTAAGTTATTTACTCGTTTCGAAAGGTAAAGGATCGTTTATTTTATTTTAAAGTGTCTCTATCCCTGCGTAAAAAAAAGTGATAAAGAGCTGTAAAATGATTGGGAGTTTGAATGGCCTTGATTAGTTCTAAGGGGGGACCCTTACTCGGCTCGATTGAAGTACCAGGAGATAAGTCTATTTCTCACCGAGCGTTAATACTGGGCGCCTTAGCGATTGGCGAAACAAAAATTACTGGTTTACTTGAGGGCGAAGATGTACTCGCGACAGCTGCTGCTATGCGTCAACTGGGCGCAATAATAGAACGAAACCAAAAAGATGAGAGCAACATTTGGACTGTTAGCGGGCGGGGCGTTGGAGGATTGAGAGAGCCAGCACAAATATTGGAGATGGGAAATTCCGGCACAGCCGCAAGGCTTTTGCTCGGTTTGCTGGCTACACATGGTTTTGAGACGACAATGATTGGAGATAAGTCGTTAAGTTCTCGGCCAATGGAGCGCGTAATGTCGCCTTTAAGAGATATCGGATGTAACTTTATTTCGCGCTCAGGTGGCAAATTACCAATTACAACGATTGGTACAGCTAACGCTCTACCGAGTGATTTAACACTTCAAATACCGTCTGCTCAAATTAAATCAGCGATTCTTTTAGCAGGTTTAAATTCGCCCGGCATTACGAGGATTATTGAGAAGAACCCCAGTCGAGATCACACCGAAAAGATGCTAAAGTATTTTGGTGCTGAAATTGATGTGATAATTAATGATGATGGAAGCCGAGAAATATTGCTTACAGGGTATCCAGAGTTGGAAGGTAAAGATTTGAATATTCCCGGTGATATATCTTCAGCAGCGTTTCTAATCGTTGGCGCGGCGATTACCCCAGGGTCTGATTTAACGTTAAAAAATGTTGGTATTAATCCCCTAAGAACTGGCTTGCTCGATAGTTTGAAAGAAATGGGTGCTGATATAACAATTAATAATGTGAAAAATAGCATGAATGAACCTGTTGCAGACATACATGTGGTCCATAGCCCACTTAATGGTATTACCATACCTTCTTCTCGCGCTCCTATGATGATAGATGAATACCCAATATTAAGTGTTGCAGCGAGTGTCGCTAAAGGAGAAACATCTTTTGAAGGAATTGGTGAGTTGAGAGTAAAAGAGAGTGATCGGCTTACAGCAATTAGTGAAGGTTTAGAGGTTTGCGGTATTAAAACTAATTCTACTAAATCAAGCCTCAGAATTTTTGGCAAGGGATTCCCTCCATTAGGTAATGGAGTGGTTCAAAGCCGCTTAGATCATAGAATAGCTATGTCTTTCTTAACTTTAGGGCTAATTTCTGATAACCCTATTGAAATAGATGATGAAAGTTCAATTAAAACAAGTTTTCCAAACTTTATTAAAATGATGAATAGTCGGGGTGCGCAGATTAGGCCAGCACCTAAATGATTATAGCCATAGATGGTCCAGCCGCTGCAGGTAAAGGTACACTTACTAGGAAGTTAGCAAAATATTATAATCTGGCCCTGCTGGATACAGGGCTTATCTATCGTGCGGTGGGATTGAAGGCAGTTTTAAACGGAGACCCTTCTGATAGTGAGATTGCGATACAGGCAGCAAAGTCACTTGATCTTGCCGATTTGAAAATACACGGTATTAGAGGAGAACTTGCAGCAAAATCCGCTTCTTTAGTTGCTGCTATTCCAGCAGTTAGGGATGTTTTATTAGAATTCCAGCGAGAATTCGCGCATAACCCACCTGACGGTAAATTAGGATCTATTCTAGACGGACGTGATATTGGAACAGTCGTCTGTCCAGATGCAAAAATTAAGCTTTTTATTACCGCTTCACTAGAGGTGCGAACTGATAGAAGATATAAAGAGTTGCAAGAACGTGGAGAGGAAGCTATACGTAGCGCCGTTTTAGACGATATAAAGACACGCGACGAGCGCGACATTGCCAGAGCACTGTCCCCACTTAAGCCTGCTGGGGATGCTAAAATCATTGATAGCAGTGATTTTAATGCTTCAGAGGTGTTCTCGCTAGCGCAAGAATTTATAAGTTCTCAAATGAAATAGTTGAAATATTGAGTTAATGCATTAGTAAAATACAGACGCCCTAGTTTTTGGGATTACATGAAACATTTAAGACCGTCGGATTCAACCGGCTGGCATTTAAATTTAAATAAGGAACTATAAAAATGGCTAACCTAGACACTCAAAATGAACAAACTCCAGAGCTACTGACCGAAAACTTTGCTGAACTTTTGGAAGAGTCTTTCAAGGGTGAGGAACGTTTGCAAGGACGTGTTATTTCAGGGAAAATTATTTCTATTGAAAACGACATTGTGCTCATTGATGTCGGATTAAAATCTGAGGGTGCTGTCTCAGTAAAAGAATTCAACGATCATACCGGTGAGGCGGGAGTGGCAGTTGGTGATTCTATTGATGTGTTTGTGGAACGATTTGAAGGCCGAGACGGTTCAGTTATGCTCAGTAGAGATAAGGCACGTCGGGAAGAGTCATGGACTGTTTTGGAAAAGGCCTTTGAATCAGAAGAACGTGTAAATGGCGTTATTTTTGGGAGGGTTAAAGGAGGCTTCACTGTTGATTTATCAGGAGCTGTTGCCTTTTTACCTGGAAGCCAGGTAGATATTCGGCCTATTCGAGATGTTGGACCACTGATGGGCAATCCTCAGCCTTTTCAAATATTAAAAATGGACCGAGCTCGCGGAAATATCGTTGTTTCAAGAAGAGCTGTCTTGGAGGAAACCCGGGCTGAGGAACGAACAGAACTAATTTCTAATCTAAATGAAGGCCAAGTTCTTGAGGGTGTGGTTAAGAATATTACAGATTACGGAGCATTCGTTGACCTTGGGGGTGTTGATGGCCTTCTGCACGTTACGGACATAGCATGGAAACGAATTAATCACCCTTCTGAGGTTTTGCACATCGGACAAACTGTCTCCGTTCAGGTGATCCGTTTTAACCCTGAAAATCAAAGAATATCTCTTGGAATGAAACAGCTAGAAGCGGATCCTTGGGAAGGCGCTGAAGCAAAATACCAATTGGAATCAAAACTTAATGGTAGGGTAACGAATATAACCGATTATGGTGCGTTTGTTGAGCTGGAAGCTGGTATTGAAGGTTTGGTACATGTATCTGAGATGAGTTGGACTAAAAAGAATGTTCATCCTGGAAAGATAGTGTCCACCAGTCAAGAACTTGAAGTGATGGTTCTCGAGGTTGATCCATCCAAGCGACGTATCAGCCTTGGACTAAAACAATGTACGAGTAATCCATGGATTGAATTCACTGAAAATTATAAGGTAGGTAATGAGGTTGAAGGAGAAATTAAAAACATCACGGAATTTGGACTTTTTGTAGGCTTGACAGAAGACATTGATGGTATGGTTCATATGTCTGATTTAGATTGGGTCAAGTCTGGTGAGGAATCAATCGCAGACTATACCAAAAGCGATAATATAAAAGTCAAAATATTAGATATTGACGTGGATAAAGAGCGTATCAGTCTTGGTGTTAAGCAACTGACTGAAGATCCCGTATCTAATGGCATAGATAAAATTAAGAAAGGTGACATTGTCACTTGTAAAATCACCACCGTGACTGATAACGGTATCGAAGTACTAGTGAATGAAGATGTGCCGGGTTTTATTCGTCGAGCTGACCTGTCACGAGATCGCTCTGAGCAAAGGCCGGACAGGTTCGCGGCAGGAGAGCTTGTTGATGCGCTTGTAAATTCTGTAGACAAGTCTAACAGAAAAGTAGGCCTTTCAATCAAAGCGAAAGAGGTTCAAGAAGAGAAGATTGCAATGGCGGAGTTTGGCTCTTCTGATTCTGGCGCATCTCTGGGAGATATTTTAGGCGCGGCTTTAAGGGAACGAGAGGATACCTCAACAAATTCTGAGGAAGCGCCAGAAAATAAAAATGACTTATCAGAATCAGTCGTTGTTGAAGCTCAAAGTGATGCGGCAGATGATGCCCCGACCAAGGATGATAAGAAGAAAAGTAAAAAAGTATCTAAGAAGAAAGACACTAGTAATGCAGATGATAGTGTTTAAATGGAACTACTTAATTATCTTAAAACAAGATTTAAATATTTTTCCAGTATAGTAGTTCTGATTAGACTGTGATGATTATTTTGTAATTGAATTGATCGTAATGGACAGTGAATTAAAAAAACAGCCGAATCCACTAGAACCGTTCAGTTTTGAAAATTTTATCGAGCGCCGGAGACTGCGAAGAAAGTTAATCTTTTGGCGCATCACAGGCATCATTTTTTTTACTCTTCTAGTTCTCCTTCTGCTGCCCAGAACAGATGGTTTTATAAGTAAAAATCATATTGCTACGTTAACAATCGAAAACGTAATACTTGATGACCACAAAAGAAATAAAATACTTTCTGGTTTGGTTGATGATAACTCGGCAAAAGCATTAATTTTATATATTAATAGCCCTGGTGGAACCGTTGTGGGTGGAGAGGCCCTTTATTACAATCTAAGGGCGATAGGTGAAAAAAAACCGATAGTCGCTGTAATAGGTGATTTGGCGACGTCCGCGGGATACATGGCGGCAATAGCTTCGGATCAAATATACGCCCGAGAATCGAGTATTACCGGTTCAATTGGGGTTATACTGCAAACAGCTAGTATTACTGGCTTATTAGAAAAGATTGGAATAAAAGCAAAAGCTATAAAAAGTAGTGAGTTAAAAGCACAGCCGAATCCTCTCGAACCGTTCAGTGAAGATGCAAACAAAGTTACACAGGAACTTGTTGCCGATATTTACGGAATGTTCGTTGATATGGTTGCAGATAGGCGGAAATTTACAAAAGAGAATGCGTTAAGGTTGGCTGATGGCAGAGTATATACCGGTCGCCAAGCATTAAAAAATGGACTTATTGACGGCATTGGTGGAGAGAAAGAGGCGTTAAACTGGCTTAAAAATAAAAAAAATATAAATATTAAGCTTCCTTTGAAGCCAATAGTGAGCCTTAACCGAGACAAAATGATTAGAAATTTATTTGGAGGCATTATTCAAAAAATAAAATTTTATGATAGACTTGGACTTGACGGTTTGATCTCGCTTTGGCAACCTCTACTCTAGATTATTCATCATTGATAACTTTTTATTATACTTTGGTAATTTAAATTAATACGTAACTTTCATTTCTAAGAAACATAGGTTTCTAGGAAATAAAAGTTTAATTCTGGTCCGGGAGGACTGCAACAAATGACAAAATCTGAGCTTATTGCGCATCTATTAGATGAGAACCCCCATCTTTATCAGCGAGATGTTGAACGCATTGTCTCGACAATATTTGAAGAAATATCACATGCGTTAATTAATGGAAATAGGGTTGAGCTTAGGGGATTTGGAGCGTTCTCGGTAAAAAAAAGGGAGGCCAGATTAGGGCGGAATCCTCGAACTGGTGATGCTGTTGAAGTTCCCTCAAAATATGTACCTTATTTCAAAACAGGAAAGCTATTGCGAGATAGACTTAATAATAAATAAGTATTATTAAAGTAGTCTTCTTCTGGCCATATGTGAGTTTGGGTCATTAACTTGGAGTGAGTAGCTTTGAAGTATATTTTATCATGGCTGTTTATGGCCGTTGTCGGAATTATTGTTTTATTATTTTCAATTTCAAATCGAGATTTGATAGTAATTGAGTTCTGGCCCTTATCATTTTCTTTGGAGTCCCCAGTTTATTTTCCGGCTTTAATTTTTGGTTTAGTTGGGTTCTTATCAGGTGGAACCATAGCATGGTTATCAGCGGGCACTAACAGAAAAAATGCTAGAAAGGCTAAACGCCGTGCATCTGGTTTAGAAAAAGATCTTAATACTTTACAGAGCAAAATAGAAAAATTGGAACAAGAGAAGAAAGTCCAGAATACTGGAAAAAACAATTAATTTAATTATCTTATAAATTAATAATTAAAACGAAAAAATAACGGTATTATAGAGATCTTGAAAAATTTATCACATAATCAAAGAATATATGTCCCTCTAGATAACGTTGATCTTGAGCAATCTCAGCGGCTCACGTTGATGCTGAAAGACTTAATAGGAGGTGTAAAAATTGGTAAAGAATTTTTTACTAAGTTCGGACCTGAGGGTGTTACCAAAATAAGAAATTTGGGAATGCCAATATTTTTAGATCTTAAGTTTCACGATATACCAAATACGGTTGCCGGCGCTATTAGGTCCGCAATTAGTTTAGAGCCAAGAATAGTAAACGTTCACGCACTAGGCGGACGGGATATGCTGTTGGCTTCTAGAGACGCTATCGATAATGAGATTAATAAGTTAGGGTGTAAGCCGCCGCTTTTGTTTGGTGTGACTGTCCTTACTTCAATGGACAATAGTGATTTACTGGAAACAGGTATTCCTGGCTCAGTTCTGGAACAAGTGAAACGACTTACTTTATTATGCGTCGAGTCGGGTTTAGATGGGGTGGTCTGCTCTGCAAACGAGATTGAAACTGTCAGAGAAGTAGGTGGGCCAAACTTCAAAATTATTACTCCCGGAATAAGGCCAGCATGGTTTGAACGCGGTGACCAAAAGCGCATAGTAACTCCGGGTGAAGCCATTAAAAGAGGTGGAGACTTTCTTGTTATTGGGCGGCCGATTACTCAGTCGAAGGATCCCGCAGACTCACTAAGAAGAATAATAAGTGAAATTGAGGGAGAGCTTGGATAAATGTCGATTGCCGTAAAAATCTGTGGTGTTGATAAAGTTGCCACTTTGAAAGCGGCGGCAGAGTATGGTGTGGATTATGTTGGATTTGTTTTTTTTAATAGATCACCAAGGAATTTGACCCTAGAAAAAGCTAGGAAGTTATCTTCTGAAACTCCCCAAAATATTTGTAAAGTGGCATTATTTGTTAATCCAACAAATGCTGAAATTCTAAACGTTACGAGTTCTATGAAATTTGATTTAATTCAGTTGCATGGAGATGAGTCCCCCTCAAGGGTTCGAGAAATAAAAGAACATATTAAATTACCAATCATGAAAGCAATTAAATTGGGTGATTCGGAGGATCTTAATTGTATTGATAATTATTATGGATGTGTTGATCGCTTTTTATTTGACGCTAAAACACCTAAAAATATTAAAAATGCTTTACCAGGAGGTAATTCAATTTCATTCGATTGGAGTTTAATTAATCATAAAAATATTAAGCTTCCATGGATGTTGGCTGGAGGTCTAAACACAGAAAATATTGAGAAAGCTGTAAGTATTACAGGAGCCCAAGAATTAGATGTATCCTCAGGCGTTGAATCGGAGATTGGGGTAAAGGACTCGGCATGTATAAAATTATTAATGGAGAAAGTAAGGGAAATATCAATTAACACTTAACTCGTTAATTGATAATTGCTTTTATAGTCGTATAAGGTAAAACCAATATTATTATGAACAAGCTTAATACATATAAAGAAGGTCCAGATGAAAGTGGTCATTTCGGAATTTTTGGTGGAAGATACGTCGCTGAAACACTTATGCCTGTCATTCTTGAAGTTGATAAAGCTTATGAGGATGCAAAGCTGAATGAGGGCTTTAATATTGAATTAGATAAATATCTAAAGCATTATGTTGGGCGTCCCTCTCCCCTTTATTTTGCGGAAAGACTGACCAAAAAATTGGGTGGTGCAAAAATCTATTTCAAGCGAGAGGACTTAAATCATACCGGTGCTCATAAAGTCAATAATTGTATGGGACAAATTTTACTTGCACGGCATATGGGTAAAAAGAGAATTATTGCAGAGACAGGCGCTGGTATGCATGGGGTTGCTACTGCCACTGTATGTGCATTATTTGATTTGCCTTGTACTATTTATATGGGCGCTACTGATATAAAGCGTCAATCCGCGAATGTTACGCGGATGAGAATGCTTGGAGCGGAGATTGTCCCAGTGACATCGGGTACAGGAACTTTAAAAGATGCCATGAATGATGCTCTTCGAGACTGGGTCGCTAATGTTGGTAATACTTATTATTTAATAGGAACAGTTGCGGGCCCCCATCCATATCCATCAATGGTCCGTGATTTTCAAGCCATAATAGGTAAAGAAGCCAAACGGCAGATTTTGGAGTTAGAGGGAAGACTGCCAGATAGTTTAGTGGCTTGTATTGGTGGAGGCTCAAATGCCATGGGTCTTTTTTATCCGTTTCTAGATGATCCTGTAAAAATTACTGCTGTTGAAGCATCTGGTAAAGGAGTGGAAACAGGCAAACATGCCGCTTCAATAACGGCAGGTAGGCCGGGAGTTTTGCATGGAAATCGAACATTTCTTTTACAAGATGATGATGGCCAAATTATTGATGCACACTCAATATCAGCTGGTTTGGACTATCCCGGTATTGGTCCAGAGCACTCTTGGTTACATGATGTTGGTCGGGTAGAATACGTCGCAATTAATGACGATGAGGCTGTTAATGCTTTTCATGAGTGTTCAAGGCTAGAAGGAATAATTCCGGCCCTTGAACCGGCTCACGCTGTTGCGCATATAATCAAAGTTGCTGGGAAGTTGCCGAAAGACCATTTGATGATTCTGAATATGTGTGGACGGGGTGATAAAGACATGGATACTGTTTCCGCGTATTTAGCGTATACGAATAATGAGTGATAAAGGTACAGAGCGAATAAAAAATTGTTTTATAAACCTGAAGCGAGCAGAAAAAACAGGTTTGATTACTTTTGTTACTGCTGGTGACCCTACTTTGGAAATATCGGCCGATATTTTGTCTCAATTGCCTCAAGCTGGCGCCGATATAATAGAGATTGGTATGCCATTCTCTGATCCAATGGCCGATGGGCCCGCCATTCAAGCCTCTAGTCTTCGAGCATTAAAAAATGGGACAAACTGCTCCAAAATACTTAAAATGGTCGAGAAATTTCGGGAACAAGATGATGTTACCCCTATTATATTAATGGGTTATTTTAACCCTATTTATATTTATGGTGTTGAGAAATTTGTGGTTGATGCGTCTAGGGCTGGGGTTGATGGTTTCATTATTGTGGACTTGCCCCCAGAGGAAACCGAAGTGCGAATACCCGTCGAAGATGCGGGGTTAAGTCTCATTTATTTGACTAGTCCTACAACTCATAATCAAAGAGTGCCTGATGTTGTAAAAAATGCTAGCGGATTTATCTATCATGTATCTGTTCTGGGAATAACAGGAACAACCGTGCCATCTAATAAAAATATAGAAAAAGATCTAAACCGAATAAGGTCTTACACTGACCTTCCCATAGCGGTTGGATTTGGAATTAAGACACCAGAGCAAGCGAGGGAAATATCAGCCTATGCAGATGCTGTTGTAGTTGGGTCAGCATTTGTAAATAAAATCTCTGAGTGTCTCGATATAGATGGGAAAATAATAGATGATTGCGTTGTATCAGTGGTAGATCTCGTTAAAGATATAAAACGTGGTTTGAATAATTAATTTTACACCTCCAGAATCAATGTCAAAATGCAACTGATTGAACGTTTAAGTAAATATCATCCTAAGGTAATCGATTTATCTTTAAGCCGGATAGAGAGAATACTCGATCTATTAGGTAATCCTGAGAATAGACTACCACCAGTAATACATATAGCAGGTACTAATGGAAAGGGCTCAACACTGGCTTTTATAAGGGCTATTGCAGAAGCCGCGGGTTTAAACGTTCATACTTATACCTCTCCTCATTTAGTAAAATTCAATGAGCGCATTAGAATCAATGGTAATATTATTGAGGATGAAACCTTGATGGGGTTAGTTGAGGAGGTGGAAATAATTAATGGTAGCGCTCCTATTACATTTTTTGAATTGACAACAGCTGTTGCGTTGCTCGCATTTCATCGCACGCCGGCCGATTTAGTTCTACTTGAGACAGGATTAGGAGGTAGATTAGATGCGACAAACGTAATTAAAAGGCCAGCGGTTACAATTCTCTCTCCTATAAGTTATGATCATATTGGATTTTTAGGCAACAATCTGGCTGATATCGCAACTGAAAAAGCAGGGATAATGAAAACAGGAACTGTATGTATAACCAGTAAGCAAGAGCCAATCGTATTAGACACTATTCGGAGAGTTTCTGACGACATTAATGTGCCATTAAAAGTTGAGAATGAAGATTGGTGGATATCAATCCTGGGAGATAAGTTGTTGGTTAATACTTATGAAGGTAAATTAAAACTACCATTTCCTAGACTTCTTGGTCGCCATCAGTTGCATAATGCTGGCCTCGCGACAGTTGCTCTGGCTGCCTTAGGGGATAAAAGAGTTACAGAAAATGCTTTACGACAAGGAATGAAAACAGTTGACTGGCCTGGTAGAATGCAAAGACTCACAGTTGGACCCTTTTCAGAAATGTTACCAGAGGGCTGGGAGTTATGGCTGGATGGCGGGCATAATCCAGCCGCAGGAGAGGCCATTGCAGGAACAATCGAGGCTCAGGGAGTTAAACCTGTTTATTTAATAATTGGAATGTTAAAAACAAAAAATCCCAGCCAATTTTTAGAACCACTTGTACCTTATATAAGCGAGGTAAGAACAATTCGTGTTTTAGGCGAAGAGGCAAGTATGAATGCGCATGAATTATGTAATATTGCTGTGTCTCTTGGACTAAATGCTTATGCCTCAGAAAATATTTTAGAAGCGATTTCGCAAATAGTTAATGCTCAGCAAATAAGTGGAAAAATACTTATATGTGGATCACTGTATTTAGCGGGCGCAGTCTTAAGAGAAAATAGTTAAGAAAGGTAAATTTATGGCACTTCTAATGTTTAATAGTATGCGTGGTAAAGTCGAGGACTGGTCAAAGATTTTTAATTATGAATTACCCGAACTCGAAATCAGGGAATGGCCTAATATTGGGAATCCAGAAGACATAGAATATCTGGTAATTGGACGCCCTAGTCTAGAAGAATTGCCTTTACTACCAAATCTTAAGTTAATGCTGACAATGTTAGCTGGCGTTGAAGGTGTTTATAATAATCCAGCTTGTCCAAAGGGTATTCCATTGGTTAAAGGAGAGCCCTCAGGGGGGGACCCCTCTTTAACTGAATATGGTTTAACGCATATTCTTCGACATCATAGGAACTTACCAGCTTATATGAATCAACAACGTCAGCATATTTGGCAACCAATAGACCAGAAGTTACCTAATGAACAACGTATTGGTATGTTAGGTTACGGAACAATGTCGAAACCCATAATTGATATCTTAGTAGATATGAAATTTGATGTTGCTGCTTGGGCCAGAACACCAAAAGAGAACGCAAATATCAAGGTCTACTCAGGTCAAGATTCCTTTGATTCATTCTTAGAACGAACGGATATTGCTGTTTGTTTGCTACCTTTTACACCATTAACGGTAGGAATATTAAATTCTGCCGTATTTGCTAAGCTCCCTAAAGGAGCCGCTATCATTAATATGGGTCGAGGCGGACATGTCGTCAATAATGATCTTATAGAGGCCCTTGATAGCGGTCAAATTTCCGGGGCAACTCTAGATGTTACGGATCCTGAGCCCCTTCCTGAAAGCAGCTCACTATGGGATCACCCTCTTGTAACCATACTACCTCACGTCGCTCGACGTCCGCCGGTTGCGCAAATTGCACCACAATTCATTGAAAATATAAAGAGATTCGAGGCTGGGTTGCCACTATTTCAACTTACTGACCAAACGCTTGGATATTGACCTATTTGGCAGACAATAACTTTAGTAGCTGATTTGCAATTAAGTAAATACTCAGATTAAATAACTGATTCTATCCATTCTTTTAAAGCACTCTTAGGTACGGCTCCAACTTTAGTGGCTGCTATCTCTCCATCTTTAAATAAGATGAGAGTTGGTATCCCGCGAACACCGTATTTTGAAGGTGATTCTGGGTTATCGTCAATATTAACTTTAGCAATAGTCAACTTATCTCCTAATTCGACACTTATCTCATCCAATGCTGGGGCAATTTGTTTACACGGGCCACACCACTCTGCCCAGAAATCTACCAAAACTGGCTCTTTGGCTGAAATTACATCAGCCTCGAATGACGCATCGGTTACTTGTTTTGACATATTTTATTCCTATTGTTAAATTTTAACGAATTATATTTTCTTAATTATAATGTAAATTTGTGATGGCCTTGCGTCAAGAGAGACCAAGGCAACTGCGCTTATTAATGTAATGAGAAGTCCATTAACATCTCTTCCTTTAGCATCATTAATTTTGGACCAACTGTCCATAATAAACCACATTCTACAATCTTATCAGGATAAATGGATTTTAAGGCTGATTGATACATTGCAATTTGTCGAAGATAGGTCTCGTCTATCTCTCTAAAATTTATGGGAGGATTCTGATTTGTTTTGAAGTCGATGATCAGAATTTTATTATCACTAATAATCAAACGATCAACTTGGCCAGAGAAGGTTTGGCCACCGATTGAACCAATCAGAGGGACTTCTGCCATTGAGTTTGGTCCAAATATATCATTTAAATTCTTATTTTGTAAAAGCTGTAATGTTTCTTTAAGAACTTTTTCCTGTTGCTTTTGATTGAGACCAAGTGACGTTTGAGATAAAAAATTTATTATAGTTTTATTATAATTGGTTTTTGATATATCCGGTAAAAATTGTAATAATTTGTGCGTTATGTTGCCCATCCTAAGATGCAGATCACTATCTTGGTTTTCCACAAGTATAGAGTTAGGGGTTTTTATCTTGCCTCTTGATGGTGCTAGATGTTGTTTGATAGGTTGGTCAACCTTTGATTTTTCCAAAGCCCAAGAAGGTAATTTAGGGTTTTTTATTTTAAGAGACTGCCGACATTCTGGTATTTTGCGAATTTGCGGTGATGTAAATCTCAAAATTTCATAAGTGACTGTTTCTTCGGCATTTTTCAGAAATTCATCTTCAACTCTTTCACTGATGGGCTCTAACCCTTTTTTAATTAAGTCATACCAGTTTCCCTCCGTTTCTTTTTTTTGTGTTTTCCACCCACAAACATAAAGACGGTCTTCAGCTCGTGTCATGGCAACATATAAGAGACGGTTATATTCCTGTATTCTTGACCGATTGAAAGTTTTGAGTTCCTCTTCGGCGATAGCCTCGTAGAGACTTCTGCGTGGTGGCCACAAAATCATCGGGTTTTGGGATTTTTTATCTCTTGGCCAAAACAAGTTAGGAGATTTAGTTGGAACTTGGAGCGTATCAGGTAGGAATACAATTGGTGATTGGAGACCTTTAGCTCCGTGAATTGTGAGAACCCGGACTGCTGTATTCTTCTGCTGTTCGAGATCACGTTTTATATCTACATTTCCTGATAAAAACCAGTAAATGAAACCTTCTAAAGAAGCAACATGAGATTTTTCGTAAGATAAGGTAAGGCTAATAAATTCAGAAATTGGGTCCAGTATGTCGGGTCCAAGTCGCTTTAATAATTTGTTGCGGCCTCTAAAATTATTAAGGATTTTAGTGAATAGCTCAAATGGTGCAGTAAAATCGGCGATCGCTAAAAGTGACGATAGCTCATTATAAATCGGTTTAAGCTCAGGGTCTGACTTATTTATTTCCAAAGACTCCCAGAGTGATCCGCTCCTCTCATAAGAAATTTTGTAGAGCTTTTCTTCAGAGATTCCAAAAAGAGGAGATTTTAGTGCGTTTGCTAAATTTAGGTCGTCTGATGGGAGCAATAAAAAACTACCAAGAGCGATTAGGTCCTTTATGGCTAATTGTTGATTAAGGGTCATTCGATCAACACCAGTTACATCAACATTTAGTTCTTTAAGTGCTTTTACTAAATCTATAACGAACTTATTTCGCCGTCTTACTAGAACCATAATATCTCCAGCTTCAATAGGACGTCCCTTAGACTCTAACATTTCGTTATTAATAATCATCGTTGAAATACGGCTCGCAATTAATTGAGCAAGACGGGTTTGCGGCATATCTCCTAATACACGTTCTACTGGTGGTTTCCACGCGTTTGGCGGATCACTAGCTTTTGGCTCTACGGGTGGCCATAATTCAACCAATCCTGCATCTTTATCACGTGAGGCATCGTGGCGAATAACGTCATCTTTTGCTCGAACACCGTCAAACGCTTCGGTATTATTAAATACAGCGTCGACCACTGATAATATTGCTGTTGTTGATCGAAAAGAGGTATTTAAATCTATTGGCAATAGTTTTTGTTGTGATGATTTTGTTCTCTCCGAAAATAGATCACGCATATTATTGAATGTGTTCGGGTCTGCCCCTTGAAATGAGTATATTGATTGTTTGGCATCACCAACTATAAAAATGGTAGGGTTAGTCTCGTGTGCTCCAAGCCCTGAAAAAAATTCATCAGCGAGTGCTTCAATTACTCTCCATTGGTCGGGGCTTGTATCTTGCGCCTCGTCAATTAGGATATGATCAATACCACCATCTAATTTAAATAATATCCATGGAGCAATACCTTGCTCGTTTAATAATTTGCCTGCTAATTGAATAAGGTCATCATAATCCAATAGCGCTTTCAATTCTTTCTGCATTTGATAATTTTTTATTAGCGATAGGCCAATAGTTAAAATTGCTGCTGTGCTTTTTGCAATTGAAACTGAACGCCAATTTAACAACACACTCACTAAACGCTCAGCTTCCCTCTCCAATATTCTGCCTACGAAAGGGCTGTCATCCAATACTTTCTTTGTAAGTAAACGTTTTCGTATTTCTATATTCTTTTTTTTATAGGAAGACGTAAGAAATACATTGATATACAAATAAAATTTTTCATTAGTTGGGACTTTATCTTTGATCCACGAATCTATAATTTTACCATTCTTTTTATCTGTTTCACTTCCTTGAGACAATGCTTCTGCTGCAAATTCTAAATCGTTAATTAACTTAATATCCATTTCCCATGAGTTTTCTATTATCTCATCTGGTGTTGAATTAGTTTCTATACTTAACATCTTATTGAGATCTTTTATGATATTATCAATTGTTTCGTTTCTATTAATAAGTCGAATAAACTGGTCTTTATTTCTAGCAATTTCAGTAAGTAATTCCATAAATTGGTTTTCATGAATGTGTTTCGTAATTTCCGCTAATGCTGACCCTAAAATATCATTAGTATACTCTCGTGATTCATTTAATAAGTTTTCTCGTGATGCGATAAGCATTTCTTCAGTGTCCCTCTCATCCATTAATGAAAAGTGAGGAGTAATGCCTGCTTCGATTGGAAAACGTGCCAGTAACGATTGACAAAAAGCGTGAATGGTTTGGATATTTATGCCGCTAGGAGAGTCAAGAACTTCCAAAAATAATTGACGCGATTTTTGAATAATTTTTTTGGTAGGTGGTTGACCTAAGAGTTGCGCAAGGTTTGTTTCTAGATGATCATCGTCAGCCATTGTCCAATTGCCTAATTGATTGGAAATACGCAATGCCATCTCTGATGCTGCTGCTTTTGTAAATGTGAGGCATAAGATCTTTGAAGGCTTAGTACCACTAAGTAAAAGCCGTAAAACTCTATCTGTCAGAACCTTGGTTTTACCAGTTCCTGCTGAAGCAGAAACCCAAACAGAAACATCTGGATTGGTGGCAAGACGCTGCTCGATATTTGGATTGTGTTTTGTAGGTTTAATATTACTCATTGCTAATTATTTACTCTCAGGCGATGACCATTCCTTGACTCTCGCCAAATGCTCATAATCGGAATAAGCCGGAGCAGTATCCGGTCTTGGCCTAGACTCATAGGGTGTTTCTTTTTGATCAAATAAACGCACTAAAGCTTCTAATCCTTCTTTAGCACTGATTGCCAAATCTTTTGGATTATCCTTAATAGCTAGAATTTCTCCAGCTGGGTTTCCCCCTTTTAAACGCCAATAGAGTAAATCCTGAACGTGATTTTCTGATATTCCATCAAACCCACTACTTTCGGCAATTGCTGCTTCCAGAGGTAGCTGGGGTGCAAAGCCACCGAGCACCTCTAACCTGCTCGGCAGAGCCCCAGTTTTATAATCAATAATCATAAGACCACCATCTTTTTTCTCATCAATTCGATCTGCTTTAGCTACTATTACGAAAGGCTCTTTTTTGCCTTTTATAATAAGTTTTCCGATGACTTCAGTATGGCTTGTTATTATTTCTCCACGATTTTTTTTCTCATTATTTATGAACCACTCTGCGATTCGTAAAAACCTTGGCCACCAGAATGCCCAAACACTTGGATATTTTAAAACTTCAGAGAACTCTTCCTGTCCAATCTTTAAAATGTTATCAAGAGTATAATTCACGGGATCTCGTGAATATTTTTTTACAAACAGATCTAATATTTTATGTATTATGGAACCGTAATCCGCGGCGTCTGGTGGCGCATCAATTGAAGGTAAGGGTTCTAATTTTAAAATATGTTTTGCATAGATAGCATAAGGATCTCGCATCCAAGTCTCAATTTGAGTCACAGATAATTGACGTGGCCGTGCTGAGATTGGCGGTGTTGGTGCTGGAGGTTTTATCGGGCATGGATCTATATCTGGGTCATCTAACATTTGCTGCCAATATAACCAGGACTCTTCTGATGATGAGTTTTGAATAGTTGAATCACCCAGGCCGTTTACTAATTTTTCTAGGCGGACCAACCAACGAGAGGGTATTGTTGGGGTTCCATCAACTTTATTTGCACGCGTAATAAATACTTCTGGGGCGCACATAGCTTGCTGGAAATCATGAGCTGTAAGGGCAATCCGTTGGTCTAAGGGTGGTAAACCAAACTCTTTTCTCATTGGTCGGCTCATCCATGGATCGGGTTTTATATCTGGAGGCCAAGTTCCCTCATTAAGCCCACCAAGAATTAGCAAGTCAGCTTTTTGTAATCTCGCCTCAAGCAATCCCCATATATAGAGCCTAGGATGGCTGCCGTCGCTAGTTCGAGCGACCTGACCAATTAAAAGGGTATCAAATAATGAGGAATATGACCGCCCGTCGCGTAGATTCAAAGTATCTGCCACTTCAATTAACTGTTTGATAAAATTTGCAACCCCTTCTCCAGTTTCACTCGACCATAAACGTTCTGCTCCAGATGTGGTATCCGAGGTAGCCAGAGCTTCAGCCAAACGAATGTGTGCTCTAACTAATTCTGCTAGTGATACATTCTTTACTGTTCTGGTGTTTGTAAAGTCTTGACTAATAACCTTTATCGTTTCCAGAAACTCTTTAAGATCTGGTCGAGTAAGCTTCACCAGATCAATTAGTCCTTCAATACCGGGGGCCGGTCTGGGTCCTCGAAGAAAATTTATTTCGAGATCTCTTATTAATTCTCTAAATTTGACTTGGGGCATGCTACAAGCGGTAAGCGGGTTTTTGCCTAAAGAAAGGAGACTAATAGGTGAGAAGCGAGACTCAATTAATTGACAAGCTAATCGAAGGAATGATCCTTCTAATGTTTGTGATATTGGAATACCAGCTGAATCGTTTATTTTAATATTCCAACGGTCTAACTCAATCGATACTCTCCGTGCAAGAAATCTATCAGGCGTGACCAGGGCAGCTATTTTGCCCGGGGTTTCGATTGATTGCCGTAGTTTGAGCGCTATTATCTTGGCTTCTTCTTCAAGGTTGGGGCAATTTATAATCTCAACATTATCAAGGACCTCTTTTGGCAGCTTACCC
>ENA-UOXV01003741-UOXV01003741.1-marine-metagenome-genome-assembly--contig:-NODE-3741-length-18148-cov-5.814624_pt1 | contig 18148 bp, 13 predicted proteins | sample MGYA00238165_ERZ766961 | MGnify/ENA primary metagenome ERZ766961 (study PRJEB28924, sample SAMN03173240) | marine metagenome | biome: Marine; feature: Water; material: Subsurface seawater | place: North...
TAAGTGGACACGCCGCGTCCCTCACCCCGTACTAATCGGACACGCCGCGCCCCCTTCAGCCCGCGGCCGCCAGCGCTCACCAGCTTGCTCAATCCGAGCGGAATGCCCCAGCGCTCAGGCCGCGAGCCCTCGGCCTCCTCGCGCGCGCGCGCGGGCGGGGCGGAGGGCAGAGCGCCGACCTTCACGCGGCCCTCGAGCCAGCGCTCGCGCCGAGAGCCTGGAGTATGAAGCGCGCCCGCGGCTGGAGGCTCCTGCACCTCCGAGCCCTCCGCCTCGCCTACCGCGCCCCCCGCAGCAGCCACCTGCGCCGCGGGTTGCGGCGAGGCCGCGGCGGGCGCCTGCGCGGCGGCGGCGCGTTCCGCGAGCACGCGCTGCGCCTCATCCGCGGCGGTGAGGGCGCGCCCCAGGTCTCTCAGCCGCTGCTCCAGCACACACTCGCGGCTCCCGTCCCCGGTGCCCCCTGAGATCTCCGCCGCTTTGCTGCCCACACGAGCTGCCCCGGAGCCTTCTGGCGCGCCGGGACCCTTCGTCCCGTCTTCGCTGGTCCTAGAGAACCCAGCCCGGAGCACCTACGCCCAGCCCTCGTGCTCAGCCGCACGATCAGCAACAGCCCCGGCTCCCGGGACAATGGGAACGTACCTCAATGCTGCGCTCACACTCCGCGACGCGCGCCTCCGCGGCAGCGACATTCCTCTCAATCGCGTCCAGTCGAAGGGCCTGCGCCCGCGCTGCCTCCTGACCGTCCCTCCCGCCAGCCGACCCGCGACTGGTATCCCCGCCCTGCTTGCGCTCGAGAGTCGCGATGTGCGCAGCTTGCTGTGTACTTTCTGCCGAGAGCGCGCGGATACGCGCTGCCCTCGTCGAGCTCTCTGCCTCGAGCTCTGCGATGCGCTCGCGCTGCTCCCTCACGATCCGCTCTGCGTCTCCGATCGCGGAACCTAGTCCGCCTGCGCGAAAGGCAGGCGGTGGCAACGCCCTCTGCTCGGAGGGATGGTCCACGCCACCGTCCAACTGCCCGTGATCTGGGGCCCGCGGCTCGAGGGACGGGGGGGGCCCTGAGGCCTGAGGCAGCGGGGATCCCTCGAGCCCAGTGCCAGGCAGGCTGAAACGCTGCAACCTGGAGGGTGGATCCCGACTCGAGTGGATAGGTCCACGCACTGCGGGTGCCCTGGCTGCTTGCGACATTTCAGTCTTGAACTGGTCGATACGTTCTTGCAAACTTGGGTGTCGAGATCTTGCGGCCATGTTCGGGCCCGGGAGACGAGCCTCGCGCCTGCCACCAAGGAACTCGTGCCGCATTAGCATATCTGAGCGCAAGCTTGCAGTCCCGAGGTCCTGCAGTGTCCAGTGGGAAGAAGGGGAATGCACCGTTGAGACGGTGGCTGGCTGATGATCGATTGTTGAAAAAGTTGCTCATCCTCGTTCGGATCCTCATCTAGCGGCTCGAGGAGCATACCATAGCGCGGAGGAGGCTTCATACCTGCTTTTTCCCACACGCGAAGTCTTAAGGTGGCCCGTGGAGGCGAGTGGCGACGACGTGCTCACTTGGGCCCGGCTACCATTCCAAATCTGCTCGGCCCAGGTCAAATCCAAATGTCCGAATTGTTTTGGTCGTCAGAGTTCCCCGTAGAGCATCGACAGCCGGCCTCCCCCCCGAGATGCCTCTGAGGCATCTCTTGGTTCTTGTCGTGGCCGCAGCCATTCTGGACTTCGCTCTAGGCTTCAACTTGCCTAGCGCCTTACCTGCAAGCAAGGGGGCTGCATTTGTCGCTCGGTCACCGCTAGCGCCCGCGAAGCGAGATGTGTTGGTGGGGGCCTTCCAGATGGTTGCCAGCGGCGCTGAACGGAACGCTGCGAAAGCTGGGCGTCTGACCCGTTTGCGAATGAAAGTTTCGCACGCGATAATTACATCGGTGAGTCTGTCTTACCCTGGAGTGCTCTTAACGTGGCCTGGGATTCGGTGCCCCACGCCGCGCCCTACACGGGGCCTTGGCGGCACGCTCTCTCGTACTGACGCGCACTTGAACGCGTCGCGCTGTAGGTTGCACTCATCGGGCCGTCGCTCATCAAGCCAGAGAGGGTATTCGCAGAGGGGGGAAACACGGCTGGCGTCGAGCACGCCGTGCTTGCCAGCCAGGCAGCCACGGACAGGGGCGAATCGCGCCAAGAGTTCGCGTTGGGGGGAGGCAGCGGCCGGAAGCTGGTCATGCTTGCCAAGGCGGCACCCAAGGTTTTCTTCCTCTCTGCTCCGTTGTACACTCAAATCTTGGACATTAGGACAGAGTCCCCTCTCTCCGTGCTGAGCCTCGCTGTGATGCGCAGGAGACGGCCAAGGACCCAGCGGTCATGCTTTCGTTCAAGGACCCCCAGACCAAGAAGACGCTCGCTGCGCTCGTCACAGCCGGTACACACAAGACCACCACGTCCCACTCTGATGCAGCCCTGTTGAGAATTTGTCTCCTCATTACTTGCTGATTTTCAGGCTATGCCGCTGTATGGCTCTTCTTCTTCCTTACGCACGATGCGGGGGAAGTCAGTGAGTAGAAGACTGCAGTGCAACCGCATATAGCCCACATGGCTAGGCACTGGAGTCGTGTAGTGCTCTGTAACAAGTAAACAGACACTCTCGGCACTTGGCACACCCTACGAAGAGCTAGTACGAAGCATAACCATCCACCCGATCGCTGTGAAAAAGAGGCACACAGGATACGCCGCGAGCGCCCGCCGCTCCGGCTTCACAACCTCTGACAAGAACCCTAGAGACGAACGCAGAGACCAGACGACAGCAGCGACAGAAAAGATCAAGCGGAGCACAACGTTCGCGTATCCAACATGCACGTTGCTGCAGTTGCCATCCCCAGCACACGACTCGTGATCCCCCCACCCCCTGCTCGGTCTCATACTTTCATTGACCATTGAAAAATTTGCACACCATGCGACAGCAAGGAAAAAAAGCAATTTGGGAGGGGAATGCACCCGCAGGCTGCGCCAACATTTACTGTCGTGTTGGTGTGGTCCACGCACTTGCCGCCTGGAAGGTCACACACCGTCTTCGAACCCGCAGCGCAAGTGAAGCTCTGCGGGACCACACAATGCGTTAATATGCACCCAATTGCTCATTCAGGTGGTCTATCCTCCCTTCTGAGCATTGTGGATCCGCAAGTGGAGAGAGTGAGATTCACCACGTCCGAGACCGTGAGACGGATGAACATGCAGACTGCCGTGGCTGCAATCATTGGTGCGACGCAGTAGCCAAGGAGGCAAATGTTCTGAAAGAAAGATACGTTTCCACCGAGAAGCTTCGCGTTGACTGTGACAACAATTGCTCCGACCCAGACCATGAGTAGCATTGACGAAAAAACCACTGCCGGACGATCCTTCTCAGTATCACTGCTCGCGCTCCCCGTCTCGTCGATGCTCAGCAGAATCGCGAGGGTCAGACAGAGGAACAGAGGCCCCCATAGGTCCCTGCAGCAGCTTGCGAATCAGCGCACTCACGTGGGGGCTTGACCTGAGCTTTTCTGGCAACACTCGCTGCCTAGCAATGAATTTGCTGAGCAGGAAGTTAACTCTGAGCAGCACCCGGTAGCAGAATGGAACGGGCTAGAGACCAGTTGCGCAACTCATTCTCAGTATCCTTGTTTGGAATCATGACCTTTCCCAGCTTCGTCCAAATCTGCGTGCAAGCAGTGGTGAGTGCCGCTGTCCCAAGATGCTCGCGTCACCCCAGATTCCCGCCGGGGGAGATCTTACCATGAGCAAATCCCGCTTGATGGTGTCGATGACGGGTTCGTCAAGTGTTGTATCCGTCAGCATCACAGGTCCGTCCTGATCCAACGGTGCAGAACCCTGCAATCGGCCCGTGAGGGTTAGCGCGAGAGGAAAGCCTGCACAGATAGATCGGGCGAGTTTCTTTTGAGTCGCTGGGAGCTAACAAGAAGCAACCCGCTTTCGGTTATACGAGAAAAGGTGCGTACCCCATTTCCAGAGAGGAGTCCTTGCTGGTCACTCGTCACCTCTGCACCCACCCCCCCCGCCTGTGCGCTAATCTCGGCCATCCCACCAAAGCAAAAATGCTTCTCACCTTGCCCTGTCACGACTGTAAAGCGTCAAGTGGAGTCTGTAAAGCGACCTCTTAATAAAAGTCTCGTGGGTGCTTGGTGCTCGAGCGTGCGGTTCGCAATACGCAGCTGCTTTCCTTCTTCTCCCTCTTTCCCATTTACTTAGATCTATGCCCACCTCGCCGCACAACGCCGACCAAACCGCATGTATAATGTACACCCTGGGGAAGACACCGCGCCCGCGCTACTTCTTCTTCTTCTTGCCGCCGCCCTTCTTGCCGCCCTTGCCCTTGCCCTTTCCTCCCTTGGCCGCCTTCTTCTCCGCCAGGATCATGTCGGGGATGAGATGCGCGCCCGCACGCGGCAGCGCCTCCACGCATCGTGCGTACGTGCGGTCCTCTGGGGCGACCAGCGCGCGCTCGATCGTGTTGAGCGCGCAAGGGAGGCGCGCGCGCGCGAACGCGCGCTTGATGCGGTCCACCTCCGCCAGTTCGTTGTTGCGCGCGGCGCGCGACGCCGAGACCGGGCGGGAGGACCCCCCCAGGCGGAGCGTCACGGACCCCTCGGGGTCGGGCGCCGCCGGAGCGGTCGTCTGCGCCGAGCGCAACGCCGACGACGGCCGCGAGTAGTGCGGCGACGAGAAGCCGTGCAGCTTCTGGCTCTCCGCGTCCGCGACTGCCTGCTGCGCGGGCGTGAGCGGCAACCCACGCGTCTCGTCGTAGGCCGCGATGCTCGCCCCGGGCGCGAAGCGCGCGCCCGCAGTCTGGGGGCGGGCGTGGCCCGCGCGCGCAAAGAGGCGCGGCGAGGGCCCCGCGCCGTAGAGCGCGTCGCGGTCCTGCCCTGCGAGGCGCGCAGAGATCGGGCGCGCGTGCGAGCCCATCGGCCAGCCCGCGGGCGTGTTCGGCTGGCGCAGGCCGTCGTACGGCGCGCGCAGCACGGGCACCTTGCGGAACTTCTCCGGCAGCGGTGGCGCGGGCGCGAGGTCCTCCACCACTTCCACGCCCTCCTCGTCGCTCTCGTCCGACCCAATCGAGAGGTCGTCGCGCAGCGGCGAGCGCGGCGCCAACTGCCGCCCGGGCGAGCGCACCGAGCGAGCCGAGGCGCCGAGCGCCCCGCTCCCGTCGAGCGACGCAATCCCTGTCGCCGGGCGCGCGTGCAGCAGCGCGGTCTGCGACGCGAAGCGCACCGACTCCTGGCGCCGCGACACCTCCTCCTCCACGCGCGCGCGCTGCCGAGCCCACACCGCGATCGCGTCCTGGACCTCCTGCTCCGAGCGCCGCTCCAGCTCCTCCGCCTCGCGCTTGCTCAGCCACAGCTCGCGGATCGCGCGGTCCGTTTCCTCGTCGCGCGCCGCGGCGTCCTGCGGACCCGAGCTCCCCGCACTATGCAGCGCCTTGGCGGCGTCCTCCGCAGCGCGAATAGCCTCCATCGGTATCCCGGCGCGCCGCATCTGCGAAATGCGCAGGTTGCGCATGCGGAACTCCTTGATGCGCTCGCTCGGTGGGAGCTTGAGCCGCTGCCCAGTGGGCTCCTCGCCGCCCTCCCCCCGCGTCATCGAGTGCGCCGGGGACAGGGTCCGCGTGGGCGACGCACTGGTGTAGGGGCGCGTCGAGCCGGACTCTGAGGGCATCTGCTTCTTTCGCTCCATGTGCCCAGCCGTCGATGGCCGCATAGCCATGCTCGCAGTCCATGTGTTCTGCAGGGGCTTCTCGGCAGGCCCGGAGGGTGCGGTCAAGGAGTACGCGCCCTGTTCTGTCGCAAGACGCTTTTCACAAAACCAGGTATGCACTCGACCGATATGGTGCTCGCGCAGCCCTGCGTTCTTGGTGAAGAGGCACTCGCGCAGCATCGTCCTGAGTGCTGCGAAGAGCGCCTGCTCGTACTTGGCTGGTGCCGGACCACCCGATGCCACAGACGCATCAAATACCTCCAGCGCCTGGAGCATCTCCTGAAATTTCGGCGACGTCTCAAGAAATGCATCCTTGAGCGCTTTGGGGTCAGGACCACCCGGTGGCGGCTTGGAAGGCAGCCCCTTAAGGGCCTTCTCGGAGTCCTCGATGAGGTCTGAAATCGCATCGCCCTGCCAGCCCCCGCGGGCAAAGCCCGTCGTAGGCTGTTGCGCCATCGTGGACCAGAACAGTGTACCCTCTCCCGCTACGATACCCGCGCGGGAGTGTGAACCCCGCCGCGCCTGCCTTAGACGGTGAGCGACTCCTGCCTAGCCGGTGGTGAGCCTCCCGATTTTCCGTTGACATGCCAAAACTTGACGATCATCTGTCTACTTTTAGCTCTTTCGAAGTCGGAAGTGCACTCTGCGGGTTCGCTCTGATCACGTATCGGTTTCTTGCTCACCCCAGCAGAGCATCACGCCTGACTGCTCGGACCCCCGAGGCCGCATGGGCCGGCCGGCAGCCAGCTTCTGGTAGCCCTGCAGAGGAGCACGGCTGAAGTCTCGAAGATGACAGGCGTGAACTTTGGGCATGTCGTATTTGCCCAGGTGCGCCAGCTCATCGCGAACCTGAACAAGAAGAATTTCAAGGCCACCAGCGGCGAGCTCAGCCAGGCAGGCGCCCCCAATCCGTGCATGTTGCGCTTTGCACACGCGTTTTGCTGTGTACCCCTGTCATTGCACGGGGCCAGCCAGCACCTTACGTGGGAGGGTCCCGATGGCCTTCGGCTCATGAATGCCTGATGGTCGTGCGCCGTGGCAGCTTCTGGAAGTCTACGGACATGATGTGTACGTCTTCCTGTTCCGGTCGCTGATTAATCAGCTGGACCTCAAGAGCCTGAAACCTCCGTCGGATCAGACTCGCCTGCAACTGTTAGCGCAGGAGCTGGCAGCAGTCACGTCCAAGCCGAACTTCGTCAGCATCATCTGCCAGGCCTTCGAGGGAGTGCAGATGACAGACGACTTCTGCATCAACCTTGTCAAGTCGCTCAAGCTGTCTTTCGCACAACATCTCACCTTTGGCCTGGCTCTTGCCCAGTCGCACGAGCAACCCGTCCAGCAGCAAGGTTAGCCACTCTCCCTTGGCTGGCCCAGAAACATGACGAGCTGCTCTGCCCAGTTGCCATAAAGCCAAAGGCTCAACGTGCGCTGGGGCGCAGGTATTCGGTTGCTGAAGTCTAAGATCGTCGAAATCAGAGGCCCGGTCGGGGTTCCGAGCCTAGGCAGCATGCAGCCTGACGCGCTATCAAACCTTCTGCTGCTGATGCAGACAAATGCTGCGTTCGAGCTCAAGGACCGCGAGCATCTACTGAAAGCAGCGCGGGCGGCGAACCCGGGGGAGGGCTGCGACATTGCTCTGGTCGCAATGCTCTATGGCGACCAAAATGACAGTGATGCATGCCTGCAGTCAAATGATATCAGTCGATTCCTGCCCGCCGGGGCATCGGCCGCGGCGCAGCTTGCGGATGCTGTGCAGGACATGGGGTACATGGCAACGGAGAGCGTAGAGGTGATGAGTGGTATCTTGTGCGCCGCCGGGAAGATCACCGAAGCGGACGTCTCGCAGGTACGGCGCCCGCGCCCAGCGACAGTAGGTGCCCTCGTCTCGAGATACGCGCCTTACGCTGCACGCATCGAGCCGAGGCCCAGCGTTGGGCACGGCAGAGCAGCATGCTGACCAATCATCGCCCGATACAGGTCCTTGCAATGATGGCGCGCACACACTTCGCGCTGCCTGCATCACCCATGCTCCCCGTCACTGCTGGTGCCTCGCGCGACGGCAAGCAGCCGCCGCTAGCGTTCGACAAGGCAGCGGATACGCCGGCTCTTCAAAACTGGAACCTATCGCACTTTGTTCAGGCTGTTCAGCAATTGGCGCCGGACCTCTCATGGCACGAAGCGCTTTCCGCGCTGGACTCGCCATCGTTTGATGTCAGGGACGCTGCGGGCGTGCAGCTGCTGCTCGACACCCACAAGCTTGCCGCGCCAGCAGGAGAGAGCTTCCCAGTCGAAGCCTTCCTCGGCCGCTGGCGTAACGCCACTGCACAGCTCGCGCTGCTACGTGCTTGTATCACGGGGCCGGATCACCTCCGAAACCTCTTCCTAGCGTCGCCACGCCGCGTATCTCCGGATTCTGGGCAGCCAGACTCGCCACTGTGGGGCTCGATCGACTTGGTTGAGGCGCTCATCCGGCTCTCGGACTCTCAGGGGCTCGCGGCCGTGGCACCGCTGCTCGACGCACCGCGGGAGCAGTGTCCTGAGCTCTTTGCTCTCGCCCTGGTACAGTGCGATGCGTCGTGGGGTCCGTTGTGGGGCGTCACGCTCGCAGCTCTGCTCCAGCACTTCATGTCGTCACGCAACATGGGCATCCTCGAGCGTCTCTGGAACCTGAACGCCTCCGCAATTGTTTGTGGACTGGCAGCCTTGCGTCAGAGCCCACAAGGTGGTGCTGCCTGGATCGCCCACATTTTCGAGGCGGTACAGGCGCTCGATATCCTCCTGAAGGTCCTTTCGATGCACGAGGACCGCATCTTATCTCTGGAGTTGGCCGTCTACGCTGCGCAGCAGAACGCCTTGCCGTTTGCTAACTGGGTCAATAAGGCTGCCAGTGAAGGCGGCGAGAGGTTTGCCGACGCAGCCGTGGCCTTTCTCCAGAAGCAGGTGCTTGAACACGGCGCGTCGGAGCAACAGCTACCGGCTGAATGCTGCAAGGTGCTGATACAAGCGATGGAGGGCGCCTCACTGCAGCCCGCAACGCAGGCTCGGGTGCGTGCGCTAGCACAGAGATTGCCAGATTCCAGCGCGACACTTTCGGTGCCGGCTGTCGCGGCGCACTCACGTCTGCCGCCCGAGGACTTGCCCATGGAGCTATCGCGGATTCCTGACCACGCACCGATGACTGAGGGTGGAAGCGAGGCTGTTGCAGCGCCGGCGCCGCTGCCCGGACAGCAGCAGCAGTTTGCTCCCGATGTTGAGGAAGAGGCGAATTCATACTTTCAGCGCATCTATACCGGTGAAATCCACATCGAAGGCGTCATCGCCATGCTCAAAGCTTTCAAGGGTTCTGCGAAGCCCCGTGAACAGGAAATCTTCACATGCATGATCCACAACCTTTTTGACGAATACCGATTCTTTCCCAAGTACCCAGAGCGAGAGCTACTCATCACCGGGCAGCTTTTTGGATCGCTGATCCAGCATCAGCTCGTCTTGAGTATCACGCTTGGCATTGCGCTGCGCTACGTGCTGGAGGCGCTGCGAAAGCCACAGCAATCCAACATGTTCAAATTCGGCATGTCGGCAATTGAGGCATTCAAGCCACGTCTTGCCGAGTGGCCGCAGTACTGTCACCACGTGCTGCAGATTGCACACCTGCAGCAAACCCGGCCGGGCTTAATCGCGCACATTCGCAGTGCTCTCGCCTCAGGAGGGACTAGTCCAGGGGCAGTCGGGGCGGGGCAATCCCCTTCGGGCATGCCGGCGACGCAAGAGACGGGGCTTGGAGAAGGCCAGGCTATGGCGCAGATGACGTACAGTGCCTTCGAGGGGCAGACCGAGCAGACCGTATCTCCGGTATCGGCAGTCAGGGAAGCCGGGAACAAACAGTATGCAGGATTCTCTCAGGGGTACGGTCAGGATCCGCATCACCAGCTTCCCACCGGCCTGCAGGGCATGGCGTCCGACCAGACGCGTGCTGAGGAACCCGACGTGGCGGTGAAGGTAGATCTGCAGAGTAGTGCTGCACAGCAGACTTTGTCCGCGATCTCTGGCGCGTCGGCGCTCCAGAGTGCAAATGGGGCCGATCTGCTGATGCAGAATGCGCAGCAAGTGCCGCAGCCGGACTCGAAAATTGTGGATCAGGTGTCGTTCATCTTCAACAATCTCACGACAACAATGATCGACGCGAAGGAGAAGGAGCTTGCGGCTGTGCTCCCCGAGCGCTTTTACCCTTGGCTTTGCCAGTACATGGTGATCAAGCGCGCGGCGCAGGAGCAGAACTACCTCTCGCTGTATATGCACCTCGCTGAGCGGCTTGATAAGCGCGTGAAACACTTTATACGCGATGTTGTCCGCTTCACAATCGAGAACGTGAAGCTGCTTATTGCCGACGAGAAGATCACGTCGTCCTCTTCGCTCCGTTCTATACTCAAGAACCTCGCCTCCTGGCTTGGCATGCTCACGCTGCAGAGGAATCGCCCGATTCTCCAACGCGATCTCGACATGAAACAGCTCATCATCGATGCGTTTGAGCAAGGCCGTCTCATCGCAGCCATTCCTTTTGTCGCGAAAGTGCTTGAGTGCTCGGTGAATTCGCGCATCTTCCGCCTCCCGAATCCGTGGACTTCGCTCATGCTTTCCCTTCTCGCGGAGATACACCCAATGCAGGGGCTGAAGCTCAATATCAAGTTCGAGGTCGAGATGCTGTGCAAGACTCTCGGCACCGACATCAAGCTCGTGCGCCCGAGTTCGTGTCTCAGGGGCAGGACTGCGCGGAAGGATGGCAACCCTGACTGGTCGTCGGGCTCGAGTGACGCGGGCCTCGGTGCCCTCAAGCTCCCTGCCGTGCCGGACGGCCGCCTACTCGCTGCTGCTGCCAGCCTCTCCGCAGCCGGCGGCATGGGCCCCGCGGTGATGCAACCAATCGTGTCGCTGCGTGAGGAGAGCGTCCCGGTCCCGCCGCCTGGAGCGGCGCAGGCGCAGGTGCAGGAGCTGGAGCGCCAGCTCGCGCTGAACGTGTCGAGCCAGTTCGTGTTGAACCCTCAGATCCCGCTCCTGCTGAGCAAGCAGCAGCTCTCCGGCGCCATACTGCAGGCTGTGACGCAGGCCATCACGGATATCTTCTCGCCCGTCGTGGAGCGGTCGGTCACGATCGCCTGCATCACCACGCGCGAGCTCGTCCTCAAGGACTTCGCGCTTGACCAGGACCCCGCAGGCACCCAGCTCCGCCCGGCCGCGACGATGATGGTCCAGAACCTCGCCGGGAGCCTTGCCCTTGTGACGTGCCGAGAGCCGCTCCGCCACAGCATGGTGCAGCAGCTGCGCTCAGCGCTCGGCAAAGCCTCGGCGGACGCCGCCGCCGTGGAGCAGGCAGCACAAGTGCTTGCGGCAGACAACCTGGAGCTTGGCTGCTCGCTGATCGAGCGGGCCGCAACGGACAAGGCGCGCACGGACATGGAGGGCGCGCTGGAAGCCGCGCTCCGGCAGCGAGCCACCCCGGGTACGCCGCTGCAGGACGCCCAGGCGCAGACGCAGGCCTGGGCGCGCATCTTCCCGGAGGCGCTGCGGCCTGCTGCAGGCCCCCTTGCCCCGCAGCAGCGGCATCTCTACGAGGACTTCACCCGCCTCCCCAGAGATCCTCTCTCCTCTTCAGCGATGGTGGGCGATCAGCCGGTCCGGCCCTTTGCGGGTGACGCCGCTGGAGCACCACCGGGGGTTCCAAACTCTTCGGTGGTTCATCCGCCGCCGACACCGCCTCCGCAGCAGCAGCCACCGCTGCCAGAGCACGTGAAGGAGGCGCTCGACAAGTGCTCGGGGTTCCTGACCAAGGCCGAGGACCTGGTGCTGCGCAGCTCTGCGCTGGCGTCCAGCAGCCTCTCATCGCTTCCGCAGGGGCACGAGCTTGTGCAGCTTCGCATGCAGACGTTCCAGCACCTGCAGAAGTCGCTGTCACGCGAGGAGGTGGCGCTTGGGTACGCGCGTCGCCTGTTGCGGCGCCTGCATGACCGCAGCAGCTTCGGGTCATGCAAGCTCGGCAGAGATTGGCTGCTGTCCTCTCTCAGCACGATTCTCGAAGTTGTCCCACGACTTGCCAAGGAGCTGGCAGCGTGGGTAGCACAGGGCGACGACAGCCTGCGCTTCAATCGACAGCTTACTATTGCACTGGTGCAGGCCCGTATACTGAACCTTAACGCACCAGAATACGCCGCGCCGATGCTGCGGGCGATTGATGGGGGGCGCGGACACTTGGCTGTGGAACATGTGATCGCTGTGCTACAGTGCTGCCTCTTCGAGATACGCGCAGCTTCGACGGCCGACTGCTTCCGTCTCCTGGACGGGCTGGCCAAATTGCAGCAGGCGCAGCCAAAGCCTGCCGACGCGCTTGTAAGGCTTCTCGAAGACGCGCGGAGCCTTGCGCGTGGCGGTTTACCCCAGCAGCAGCAGCAGCAGCAGCAGCAGCAGCAGCAGCAGCAGCAGTCTCTGCAGCAACAGCATCCATCAGGAGTGCAAGGCGATGGCGGACGTGGTGTGGAGCAGCGAGTACCCCTGGCGCACATGCTGCAGGGTGGAAAGAAAGGTAAAGACGGACCGGATCCCACCGGGCTTCGAGACATGATCGCAGCGACGCTTGACCAGTGGTTCTCGCATATCCAAGCCGGCGACGACCGTGCCATCATGCAAGCAATGACAGTGCTCTTGCAGCAAGGCTGGCTCAAGGGCGATGACTCAACGGACCGCTTCCTCCGCCTCGCAGTTAGCGTGTGCATGGACCGCTGCCTGCACGCCGCCGTGGCGCCGGTCGCCGCGCTGGACTACGTGCAGGTCGACCTCCTCGCCCAGTTCCTCGCGGCCCTCGTGCGGTCCTTCGAGGAGTGGAGCCGCTCGACGGCCATGAGCAAGCTCGGGCTCGTGAACAAGGTGCTCGCGGCGGTGGCCAAGGTGATGCACGCGCACCAGGTCGACCGCCGCGCGGCGTTCAACCAGAAGCCGTTCCACCGCCTCATCCTCCATCTCCTCGACTTGCACGAGGTCGTCGGCGACCCGCTCGTCCTCTCCATGGCAGACTTCCTTCACGCCGTGCAGCCGCGCATCCTCCCCGGCTTCTCCTTCTCGTGGCTCGAGGTCGTGTCGCATCGCAAGCTGATGCCCAAGCTGCTCCAGACGCGTGGCAAGGGCTGGGGCCCCTTCCAGCGCCTCCTGGTCGGCTTCTTTCGGCACCTCGAGCCATACCTGCGCGCAGCGCAGCTGCCAGACCCGGTCAAGCTTCTCTACAAGGGCACGCTGCGCGTACTGCTCGTACTCCTGCACGACTTCCCCGAGTTCCTCTGCGAGTACCACGCGTCGTTCTGCGACGTGATCCCGCCCTCGTGCATCCAGCTGCGCAACGTGATCCTCTCCGCCTTCCCGCGGAACATGCTGCTGCCGGATCCCTCCTCGGTGGACCTCAAGGCGGAGCCCCTCCCCGAGGCCGCCAAGCCGCCCGCGATGCTCTCAACGTACGCGGCCGCGCTCGAGAAGCGCCCCGTCTTCAAGGCCGAGCTGGACTCGTATCTGCGCGGGCGCCCCAACGCCGTTTTTCTGGCGGACCTCCCGTCGCACCTGTTCCTCTCTGCGCCTGCGGACATCGCCGCAGCGGGCACGCGCGTCAATGTGCCGCTCATCAACGCGCTGGTGCTGCACGTTGCGTCGGCCGCCATCGCGCATAACCCGAGGCCAGGCAAGCCTCCCTCGGCGGGCGGCGTTTCGCTGGAACTCTTCGTCAAGCTCTCGCGCGACCTCGAGACCGAGGCTCGTTACTTGTTTCTCAACGCCCTTGCGAATCAGCTGCGATTCCCGAACGCCCACACCCACTTCTTCTCGTCGACCATTCTCGCGATGTTCCAGGCCGTCCACGACAAAGAGATTGTTCGCGAGCAGATCACGCGCGTATTGATCGAGCGACTGATTGTGTACAGGCCGCACCCGTGGGGATTACTGGTCACGTTCATAGAGCTTATCAAGAACCCGGCTTACGACTTGAGCCGGCATGAGTTTGTTCGCTCCGCACCCGAGATCGAGCAGCTCTTCTCGACAGTGGCACAGTTTTGTCTCAAAGGCTCGGAAGCCACCTCGGCTTCCGCGAACTCAGACGCGTGACCGACGGCCGTGGTCAAGGAAGACCAGAGAGTCTCCGATTTCAAGTGAGATGTTGGGCATGCAAGTGTCGGAATCTCACATGCGCGAAGGTGTGTCACAGGGGCAGCGTGTTTCGAGTGCAACGCTGCAGGTGTTCGGAGTTGGTGATAGTTTGTGTTTCTGTGTCGCGTGAATTAGTGTTGGCCTGCGTTCGCGCATGTGTGTGTGCATGTATTTTAGTTGGTATGGTGGGACACTGCGGGAATTTACCGGGGTTTAGCGTCTCAGTCTTACAGAAGCATTAAAATGAAAAAGTAATGGCGTAGAGGTTGCCGTCAGACTTACGCAACATTCGAATCGCAACACGTTTACTCTCCACATTCCTTAGCACGATTTGACAGAGATGCCAGGAACACCAACCCCCACACTGACCTCGCCAGAACCACTGAACCATCCTGTGCCAGCTCAAGACTCTCCAAATCTACAGTGCCTGATAGGAGGTCTCATTCACGCGACCCGCCCGCCGATCCATGAATGTCTGCACACCATCCCGTGCCTTCTCTACGTACTGCACCGTCAGACGGTCCCCCCTGCGGTACGAATAGAAGACGGCTGCGCCCACTGCACCGAGGAATAGAAGCATCCAGACCTGAATTACACGCTCGTCTATTAGGCCAGTGGCCGTAGTGCTGATCTTGTAGCCTGCGCTAGATGCTGCGTGCTGGGCGCGTTGCACACGGGGGCGCGCACCATCTGTCCGACTGCGTCCCTGTATGCACTACCTACCGCATCCATTTGCGTCGCGTACCTATAAATCCCCAACGTCGCTAGGTTCAACATCAGGATACAGCAGGGGGGGAGGGCTGGCGTCACGGTGATGGTGTGATGTGGAAGTTGTCAGCTCTAGCTCACAAAAAGTTTGTGGCTTTTGGGTCATAATTCATGCGAGCAAGGGGAATGCTGACACACCGTCCGTCATCTTGAGCGCCATAGTAGTCGTTTTGGCCGAGCCAGCTGCCCCCCTGCTCAGCGCATCCATCCTGCTTGATCCACGTCATGTCGCCCTCCTGCTGCTCGATCCCCGGTCCCGAGCGCACCTCGTAGAGCCCAACGCCAAGAGAAATGGCATCTTGGTCGCCGTAAGCCGTCTTGGTTATTCCCCCACATTCATATCCAAGAGCGTTGCAGTGCTCCTCAGCCTCCTCGAGCGTCTCGAACGACCTGCAGTCGTCGACACAACCGTCAAGAAGAACGGCCTCGAAGGGACCGTCGAAACACTGAAGCTCGTGATCATCCTGAATCTGCGCCTGCGCACCCACTACCATCGCCGCGATGAACGCAACTAGTACCGACCGGCGCACTGCCATCCTGCCTGCGAACACCATTGCAAGCCAGCTGGTGACTCACGCCCCTGGAGGAGTCTTCTATTTAGTCTACTAAAGGTGAATTAACTTTACATTAAAATTGACGGAGTGCGCAAGAAGCTCGGATCCAGTGGGGCTCCATGCACTCTGCAAGGCAGACGCCGAGCGCGGGCTGTGGGCTCGCACTTCTCCTTCTCGCTGTCGTTGTTGGAGCGGGTGGAAGTAAGGTTCGCGAGCTGACAACAGAAGATTTCTCTTCCGCTGTTGGAAAGTCGCAGCACGTCTTGGTCCAGTTCTACGCGCCGTGGTGCGGTCACTGCCAGGCGATCTCCGGGGACTACGAATGGCTTGCTGAGAATTATGCGGACGCGAAAAACACGCTAATTGCACGGGTCGACGCCGACCGGTACAAGACCCTGGCGAACGCACACGAGATTTCAGGCTATCCGACCATCAAGTTCTTCCCAAAGGGCGCCAGCTCGGCGTCGGATGTGTACAACGGAGACCGAGCGGCCCATAAAATGGCACTACGCCCGTCCTTATTCGCCGCCCCTTTATGCTGGCTACCTGTCACTATTAGCACCAGTAGTTGTCGGCCTTCAGACTCGGCTGTCTTGGGACGCGCATTGCATCCCATGTGCTTGCACCCGACCAGACGTCAGGATTCTGGAAAATGACCCAAATCCCCGGGCAGATAAGCTACCTGAATTCGGTGACGGGAAACAATATTCTGTGAGCTCCCTGTGGCTACCTTTGCACCCTGCTCCGCCCTTGGTTTTCTGCTGTTTCAGTGGCATTCATGGATCAGTTCACTCCTTCACGCTGAAAGCGTTTGACGCAAACCCTGGCTGCTGGGACCATCAGATTCAAGCCACCGCCATCTGCAGTCTTGGAGCTCAACGATGTTAACTTCGAGTCTGTGGTGAGCAACCCTGAAGCATGTTGGCAAGGGCTGGCGAGGCCCATGGCCTCTTTTCACAAGCTCCCGTCGAAAGTCACTTGAAAAACGATTCATGCAAGCTTGTTGTTCACGCGGGTACCCTTTCAGGTCCTGGACCCAACAAAACACGTTTTGGTACAGTTCTACGCTCCGTGGTGTGGTCACTGCAAGCGGCTAGCACCGGCCTACGAGAAGGCTGCCAAAGCGTTTCGAAAGGAGGTCAGAGCGCCCTGTAAAATGACGTCAAGGCCTTTTGGCTCCTGACTAGATCTGCAGCGTGATTCGAATTGTGCGCGAATGGACTCTCATCGGCCCTGTGCACGCAGCCATCGGTTGTCTTCGCTCGATACGACGCTGATTTGCTGAAGGCTTACACTGAACGTTACGGCGTGCAAGGGTACTGCCCGAATGTGTTCTTACTGCATTATGGTATCACACGAGTGGACTGTCTTTCTTACTGTTCGTGTCATATCCCGCGTGAGTTTCTTCTAAGAGCTTGACGCGCCCCCAGGTATCCGACCATAAAGTTATTTGGGCAGCAGACGAAAGGTGGAATTCCTTACGACGGGGGTCGAGACGTTGAGTCTCTCGTGACATTTCTGAACGGCCAGGCGCGCACACAACGAGCTTTCGATGGGTCGTTGAAGCCAGAGGTCTCGTCCGATGAACCAGACCCGCCTGTGGCGCGTGACTGACCGGTCTTTCACAGGCTGCGTCCGCCAATGGGTGCGTCGGCCTAGCCCGCAGGCCTGGCGGGGGGCAGGCGATCATTCAGCGGGCCCGTCAGCATGCGACTCGCCCAGCGCATGGTGCTCACGTGCCCCTGCGCTGGCAGTCGGGGCGGCTTGCGCTCCTGGGCAAGGCAGTTGAGCTGTTCATGCAAGAGAAGACCTACGCTGCGCTCGACCAGGCTGCCTTCATGGTTGACGCACTGGTCACGCCCGCGCCGCTCCTGGCGCACATTGGAGCATTCTTCCCCTGGCCTTGCGATACCGGGGTGTTCTCGCCTTTCTGGGCGCCCCCGTAGTGCTGACCCCGCTTCAATCCCCACCTGCAGACGGACGAGTCGAAAGCGTTTGGAGAGTACTACATCAAGGTAATGCACAAGGTGATGGAAGTGGGACCAGAGTGGATCCCGAGGGAGCGAGACCGCCTCAATCGTCTGCTCAAGGGCTCTGTTGAAGGGGGAAAGGCTGTCCAAATTGAGTCGCGTCGAAATGCGCTGGACGATTTCCTGAGCCGAGCACCGGGGAAATGAAGGACGCATGTCACGATATGTTGACTCGCTTTGCTTGCTACGCAGCATCTCTTTATTTCTCCACGTACTCGTCTCTCAACCCTCAGTATAGCACGACACCGCCATTTGTACTTGTGACGTTCTGACGCAGTGCAGCGCTGGTCCTGCCCGCTCGATGGGCACTCGTCGAGTGGTCGAGATGTACTCTCTTCGCACTGGCCAGCAGCACCCCCTTTCCGTTTTGTGGCTCATATGGCCAGCGCGAACACAGTCGTGACACAGTACAAGGTCTTTTCCTCGTACCTGCGCCGTTATCCAGCACGTCAACTGGGCAGATTCGTGCCAGGGATTGCGATCAGGGCCGTCGTGAGGCCCCAGGGAGCAGCGGACGGGCATCGCGCCTATACGAGGCCGAGCCATCATTCGCGTTGTCCCAAAAGCAGGAAGACGTTGCATGGAGCCCTGCACCATTGCGCTGCATGATCACACAGGTGACAATGTACTTGAACGGCTTGCCCAGGCCAACCTGTTGTGTCGCATTGTCCTGCGCGTTAGCGCCGGACCGGACCAGTGGCCACATCTCACAGCTTTTTCAAGCAGGGTGCGCCATCGCATGATCAGAAGCAGTACTGAGGGAGGAACCAGTCGCTTGGTGCTCTGTTCGCAAACCTCAGATATCCACTGTCCCACCTGTACGCGCATCACCAGAGCAGCTTCAGTGCAGCTGCGTTTCAGATGCCTCCAGCGCGCAATTTCACTCATTTGGTT
>ENA-UOXV01003742-UOXV01003742.1-marine-metagenome-genome-assembly--contig:-NODE-3742-length-18139-cov-5.193652_pt1 | contig 18139 bp, 18 predicted proteins | sample MGYA00238165_ERZ766961 | MGnify/ENA primary metagenome ERZ766961 (study PRJEB28924, sample SAMN03173240) | marine metagenome | biome: Marine; feature: Water; material: Subsurface seawater | place: North...
GAACTGAGAATTTTGTACCATCAGTAATCAATCCCATTGCAATACCTGAAACTGCCTTTTTAATTTTAATACCGCAATCCATAAGAGCCAAAGAACCTGCACATACAGTTGCCATTGAACTAGAACCATTTGATTCTAGAATATCTGACATAATTCTAATTGTATAAGGATTATCCTCTCCAGAAGGAATCATTGGCTTAAGAGCTCTAAGAGCTAAATTACCATGTCCTACCTCTCTTCTTGAAGTTCCTCTCATTGGACGAGCTTCACCCACTGAAAATGGGGGGAAGTTATAATGAAGAATGAATTTCTCAGAACCTTTACCCATCGCTCCGTCAATATTTTGCTCATCCATTTTACTACCAAGAGTAACAGAAGTCAACGATTGAGTTTCGCCTCTTGTGAAAATTGCAGAACCATGTGTCATTGGTAAGTAATCAACTTCTGACCATATTGGACGAATTTCATCCAAGTTACGACCATCTAATCTAGTTCTGTCTTCTAATATCATTTTACGAATTGCCACTTTTTCAGTATCGTGGAAATAAGTATTTATTAAACCTTCATTTCCAGACAATTCGTCTTCACTTAATGATGCTTTATATTCTTCACGAATGGCTTTAAACCCTTCGGATCTTTCTTGTTTTGAAGTTCCTTTTTTCGCTAATTCATAAATTTTATCATGAGTAGCAGCGAATACTTTATCTTTTAATTCAAGGTCATGAGTTTCATGAGAGTACTCTCTTTTTGTTGGAGTACCACCAATCATTTCAGCTAATTTTAACTGAGCATCACATTGAATTTTAATTGCTTCGTGAGCAACTTTAATCGCTTCTAGCATTTCTGCTTCAGAAATCTCAGTCATTTCACCTTCAACCATTACTATGCTATTTGCTGTAGCAGCAACCATAATATCGATGTCACGTCCTTCACTAGCCATTTCCGATTTAGTCGGATTAACTTTTAATTCCCCATCTATTCTTGCTACTCTAACTTCAGAGATAGGCTCTTGGAAAGGAATATCAGAAAGTGCGATTGCTGCAGAAGCAGCAAAACATGCATAAGCATCTGGTAAAGTTTCTCCATCAGAAGAAATCAATGAAACCAATACTTGAGTATCAGCATGATAATCTTCTGGGAATAGTGGTCTAAGTGCTCTATCTATTAATCTTGATGTAAGAATTTCAGAATCTGCTGGTCTCGTTTCACGCTTTAAAAATCCACCTGGAAAACGTCCAGCAGCAGAAAATTTTTCACGATAATCTACCGTAAGTGGCATAAAATCAATACCTTCTTTGGCAGATTTTTGCGAAACAGCAGTTGCTAATAACATCATTCCATTGCATTTTAATACAATAGATCCATCGGCTTGTGTAGCCAGCTTACCAGTTTCTATGGTAACCTCTTGTCCTTGAATTTCGAACGAATAGTTTTTTCCTATTTGACTCATATTTATTTATTTGTGTGTGTGTGTGTGTGTGTGTGTTAATTACCTCAATTTGGAAGTAAATATTGATTGTTGAAGTTATTAGAAATAAAAAAAGGCAATATGAATTGCCTTTTTTTATTTATTTATTTTCTTAAGTTAAGCTCTTTAATAATCGCTCTATATCTAAGTACATCTTTATGTTTTAGATAATCAAGCAAGCTTCGTCTTTTCCCTACAAGTGCAATAAGTGACTTTTGGGTATTATAATCTTTTTTGTTTTCTTTCAAATGCCCTGTTAAATGAGCAATTCTAAAAGTAAATAGAGCAATTTGCCCTTCTGCACTTCCAGTGTTCGCATCCGAACCACCGTGCTTTTTAAATAATTCTTTTTTCTTTTCTATAGTTAAATACATTCCAAAATCTTTTGATAGATGTTATGCCAATAATTTGAGGCTGCAAATGTAATGTTTTAAGCAATACTACAAACACTAATTTTCAAGCAGTTTCAATAGACGTGAAAGGTTATTCTTAAGCTCTTTACGATCGACTATATAATCTAAAAAACCATGCTCAAGAAGGAATTCTGAAGTCTGAAAACCTTCCGGCAAATCTTTTCCTATTGTTTCTTTTACAACCCTTGGCCCTGCAAATCCGATTAATGCACCTGGCTCCGCAATATTTATATCACCCAACATAGCATAAGATGCTGTAACGCCTCCTGTAGTTGGATCTGTTAAAATTGAGATATAAGGAATCTCTGCTTTATCTAACAAAGAAAGTTTTGCTGATGTTTTAGCCATTTGCATCAATGAAAAGGCTGCCTCCATCATTCTTGCCCCACCTGACTTTGAAATCATAATAAAAGGAACTTTCTTTTTCAAGGCATAGTCAATTGCTCTTGCAATTTTTTCACCTACAACAGATCCCATAGATCCACCAATAAAATTAAAATCCATGCAGCCAATTACAACTGCATTTCCGTCAATTTTACCATGTGCTGTTCTAATGGCATCAACAAGCCCCGTCTTTTTCTTAGAGGAAGCCAACCTATCAGTATACTTTTTAGTATCCTCAAAATGCAAAGGATCTCCTGAAGAAAGGTTTCGATTTATTTCAGTGAACTTATTTTCATCAAATAAAATTCTGAAATATTCTATGCTTCCAATTCTTTCGTGAAAACCACAGTTATCACAAACCCACATATTTCCGGAATGATCCTCAGACGGCATCACGTGCTTACACGAACGACACTTGTACCATAACCCTTCGGGAGTTTCTTTTTTATCCTTAGTAGGAGTCTGAACTCCTTGTTTTGCTCTTTTAAACCAACTCATAGATCAGATTTTAGAATCTAGTTTATGCTAAATTAATTGCCTCATTCAAGTATACATCCTGAACGGTCTGAATAAGTTCTACTCCTTCTTTCACTGGTTTTTGAAAAGCTTTACGCCCCATGATCAAACCTTGACCTCCAGCCCGTTTATTAACAACTGCAGTAACTACAGCATCCTGCAAATCAGAATCACCAGATGAAGCACCACCTGAATTTATTAATCCAATTCGTCCCATATAACAATTTGCCACTTGGTATCTAGTTAAGTCAATAGGATGATCAGTAGATAATTCTGAATATACTTTAGGATGTGTTTTACCAAAATCTACGGCATTGTAACCACCGTTATTCGTTGGAAGTTTTTGTTTAATAATATCAGCTTGAATAGTAACACCTAAATGATTTGCCTGTCCGGTTAAATCAGCAGCTGCATGATAATCTACCCCGTCCTTTTTAAAACCCGGATTTCTCAAATAACACCATAATATGGTAGCCATTCCTAATTCATGAGCCCGCTCAAAAGCAGCGGCCACCTCTTGAATTTGTCTTTCAGATTCTTCTGAGCCAAAATAGATGGTTGCTCCAACAGCAGCAGCGCCCATTTCCCAAGCATTATCGACAGAACCAAACATAATTTGGTTAAATGTATTTGGGTAAGTAAGCATTTCATTATGATTGATTTTCACAATGAATGGGATTTTATGTGCATACTTTCTAGAACATTGAGCCAATACACCATAAGTTGAAGCAACGGAATTACAACCAGCTTCCATAGCCAATTCAACAATATTTTGAGGGTCAAAATAGCGTGGGTTTGGAGCAAATGAGGCGGCAGCAGAGTGTTCAATACCCTGATCAACAGGTAAAATAGAAACGTAACCGCTTCCACCTAATCGACCATGATTATATAACCTAGCCAAGCTGTTCATTACTTGATTACTTCTGTTAGAGCCCGTAAAGTGTTCTGCTACAAAATCACCACCTGGAGCGGCAATTGAAGATTTAAGTATTGTTTTTGATTCGTGACCTAAATAATACTCTGACTTATCGCCAAGAATATTTTCAATGTTAGAAAGTGTACTCATTTGAGGACTTTTTATTTATAAAATTTAGCCGGCAAAAGTAGGAATTAATAGTCGCAACACTTGTGAAGATTAAAAGATATTATAATCGTTCTGAAGAGTTTCGAAAACATGCTTTCTAATTCTACTGCTTACCTTAATTACATTATCAAATGACAATGTAATTTCTGCTCCATGCTTTTTACTAAAACGGGTAATTTGATTGGGGTTAATAACATAAGACCGACTAACTTTAATAAAATTCCAACTTGGCGGAGTAGAACAAATATTTTTCATTAATGTCTAAATCCTCTATTTCCTTTTCGAATAATTCCAAAATTGATGTTTCAATTCACTTTGTGCTGGCTTGTTTTGAGGAGTAAACCCAAGATGATCTTCACCTCCAGAGTTTATTTGATCTGGGAACCATTTCCACAAAAATCCTCCTTCAATAAATGGCCGACTCCATACTTCTTCAAACATAACTTGGTAAAGCAATTTTTGATTTTCCAAATTCAATGTTTGCCCCCCGGAAGATAGCCACGGTTCCTTCCCAGCAAATTCAATACTTCGGTATCCTATTTCGGTTAAAACTATTTGTTTTTTAAACTTGTTCGAGACTGATTCCATTTCATCAATCCATCTTTTCCAACCACTTCTAATGCTGTCCTCGGTTACATACTTTTCTTTGGTCAAGGGGAAATAAGCATCAACTCCAATAAAATCGAGATTTACCCATAAACTCAATTTTTTATAAGAGTCCCAATTTCCTGCATAGGTCAATTTGCCTTTATATATTTTTCGAACCTCAACTATAAGTTCGTTCCAATAAACAGGACGTTCGTTTACAAATTTCTCAAATTCAGTTCCAATGCAAAAAAGTTCGGTATTCGTTTCTTCTGCAATTCGAGCGAACATTAAAATATACTTGCTGTAATTGTTTTCAAACTCAGTCCAATCTTGTTCATTTTTCAACTCAAAATAGCCGGTATAAAATCCGCCGCGAAACCAAACTTGAGGTTTTATCATTATTTTTTGTCCTTGGTCTCGTGCCAATTGAATGGTCGTCTTAACCCCTTCTTCCGTTTCTCCCCACCACTGGTTATTCTCATTAAAACGAAGAGAAGGACTATCCCATGTCCCTAAAGCAAAGGGAATAACAGCAACATAATTGGCATGTATAGATTTAAGTGGAGACATGTTAGAAGCCTCAATTGGATTTCTTGTAGCCACATAACTAACTCCTCTTATGTCAGTAATTTCATTGCTCGATCTAGAATTCAGATCTGTATTTGGAAATAATAGCTCCTCATGATTACAGGATAACAGAATGACGAAACCAAAAACTAAAGACCACATATACTTCATGGATGATATATTTTTTCAATTAATTCTAAAACTGGTTTTCCTTGGGGTGTATAATCGGAATTCTTTAACCCACCAGCTTCAGGCTCACAATACCATTTCCATAAAAAACCACCAGCAAACCAATCTTCATTCCATACCGCGTTAAACAATCCTTGATAGGCATTGGTTTGTGCCAGCAAATTAACTTTTTCATCTTTTATTCTGCCTTCAATTAGCCATTGTTGGTAGGCAGTAGTATCAGTACTTCTATAACCGTATTCTGTAAAAATTACCTTTTTCTTATATCGAGTTGAAATTGATTTCATAGAACTATTATGTTTTCCCCAAGCTTTTTCAAGTTCTTCACTACTAGGCAAAACCTTATTTTTCAAAGGAAAGTAGGCATCAATAGCTATGTAATCTAATTGATCCCAAAACAATATGTTATTATAATTATCCCAATTTGCTGCATATGTTAGTTCCCCAGAAAACTCTTTTCGAACTTTTGAAATTAGCGACCGCCAATAATTTGGTCTTCGGTTTGTTGAATTTTTAAACTCCGTACCTAAACAAAGCATTTCGACTCCAAGACTATCTCCAATTTTGGCCAAATAGATTAAATAGTTGGTATAATTCGTTTCCCACTCCACCCATTTTTTTTCTCCAGGATTAAAATCGCCAGGCCAACCCTCACCTTTTACCCAAAAATGAGGTTTGATTAAAACTTTAAGTCCTTTTTCTTTAGCCTGAACAATCTGTTTAACCAAGCCTATTTTTTGATCTCCATACCAATTATCTGGAGTATTATACCTTACGTAAGTCTCTCCCGATTCCATAAATGCAAAAGGACAAACTGCCAACCAATTCACTCCCAGCTCAACCAATTCTTCTATGCAGTTATAGCGGGTTGGTTTTTCTTTACTCACTAAATTCACTCCTTTTATTTTTTGAGAAAAAGCTTGGACTTGAAAAATAAGAAGGAATAGAAAAATGGAATTTTCACCTTACGAAGGAAAGGAAAATTCTGGGTGAAAGTATCAGCTAGAAAACAAAGCATAAAAAAACCTCGTCACAATAAAAATCGGGACGAGGTTTAAAATATTTGAGGACAATATTCTATTTAAGACAAGCCAGAAATAACTCCGTCATTATCTATGTCCATATTTTCCGAAGCGGGCATAGCAGGCAAACCTGGCATACGCATCATTGCTCCAGTTATTGGAATAACAAAACCAGCACCAGCAGCAAATTCAAATTCACGAACCGTCACTCTAAATCCCGTAGGTCTTCCTATTAATTTATCATTATCAGAAAAAGATTTTTGAGTTTTAGCCATACAAATTGGCAATTTATCCAACCCTAAAGTATTTATTCTTTTCAAATCCAATAAAGCCTTTGCAGAGTAATCTACTCCATCGGCCCCATAAACTTTCGTAGCAATAGTCTCAACTTTTTCCTCAACGGAAGCGTTCCAATCATACAATGGTGTAAAATTGTTTCCCGCATTCTCGATATTGTCTACCACAGCAGAAGCCAAATCCTTAGTTCCTTCTCCACCTAAAGCCCATCCTTTGCTTACAACGGCTTTTACGCCCATTTTAGAGCACGCTTCAATAATGAAATCGATTTCATCTTGACCATCACCTGTTCTGTGGTTAATGGCTACAACTGGAGTAATTCCAAATTGCTTCGCATTTTCAATGTGTTTTTCCAAATTTGGAAATCCAGCTTGAACTCTTTCTAAACTAACATCTCCATATTGCTCTTTTTTTGCTCCACCATGATGACGAAGTGCACGTATGGTAGCAACTAGAACTATAGTCTTAGGTTTTAAACCAGCATAACCACATTTAATATCTAAGAATTTCTCTGCTCCTAAATCAGAACCAAAACCGGCTTCGGTAACCACATAGTCACTTAAGCTCAATCCCATTTTTGTAGCAATAATCGTATTAGTTCCTTGGGCAATATTTGCAAAAGGACCTCCATGAATAATGGCAGGGTTCCCTTCTAATGTTTGAACCAGATTTGGCTTAATGGCATCTTTCAATAAAATAGCCATGGCATTTTGCGCATTTAAATCTCGAGCATAAATGGGTTCTCTGTCGTAAGTAAAACCAACAAAAATATCACCTAGCCTTTTCTTTAAATCTTCTCTGTCATTACTCATACAAAGAATAGCCATCACTTCTGAAGCTGGAGTAATATTAAACCCATCTTGTCGAGGAATTCCATTTCCGATACCACCCAATCCAATTGTAATATCACGCAAAGAACGATCATTCATGTCCATTACCCTTTTCCAATATATTCTTCTAGGATCTAAATTTAAGTTTCTAGTCCTACTTTGGATATTATTATCAATAAGGGCTGAAAGCAAGTTATTTGCTTTTTCAATTGCGGAGAAATCACCTGTAAAATGAAGATTAATATCCTCCATTGGCAATACTTGGCTATAACCACCACCGGCAGCACCTCCTTTTATTCCAAAAACAGGACCTAAAGAAGGTTCTCTCAAAACTACTGTTGCCTCTTTTCCAATTTTATTTAGTCCTTCAGTAAGGCCAATAGAAACAGTTGTTTTTCCCTCTCCAGCTGGAGTTGGTGTCAAAGCTGTAACTAGAATTAAATTATTGCTTTTGGCTTTTGCTTCATTAATTAGATTAAGAGGAAGCTTTGCTTTATACTTTCCATAATGTTCTAGATCATCGACATCAACATTTAGCTTAGAGGCTATATCATTAATATGCTGCATTTTAGCTGCCTGGGCAATGTCTATATCCGATCCTACTTTTCTTTCTTCGCTCATACCTTGTTTTTTTGGGAGATACAATAATAGAAAATCTACTGAAATAACATGAATTCTTCTGAAAAGGAAGAGAGCTAGAAATAATTAATTCTCATCTCATCTATTCAGAAACGAGAAGTGTGAGATTTCAATAAATGACAATAAAACGTAAAATGGAACTTATCAAGTTCCAGAATACTATTTTTTCAATAAAACCTCTTCAACGTTTAATCTAATCTTTGCCGAAATTTTATCAGTAGGTAAATCGTTATCATCCCATCCAAATGGATCTTCAATTTCTTCAGCTATTAACTCAGTGCTTACCAGTAAGTAAAAGATAACAGTTACAATTGGCACTGTCCAGAAATGGGTGATACTCATAATACCAAAAGGCAAAGAAATTGAATATAAAAAGATAAACTTTTTTATGTACATGTTATAAGAATAAGGAATAGGAGTGGTTTTAATCCTCTCACAAGCCCCTATGACGTTCATTAATTCTTTACCATCTTGATCAATTACAATTAATTGTTCGCCATTAATAACGCCATTTTTATGCAATTGGGTAAGTCTTTCATACATCAGGTTCACTATATGCAACGGTGGATGCGACAAAGAAGGAAGGGTCTCCTTTAAATTCCCGCCTTTAACCTCTTGAATTTCGTCTATGATCGTTCCTTCACGAAGGTGTTCTTTCATCGAAAAAACAAAGTTCGAAATCATTTTTGCAAAAAACTCTTTGTCCTCTTCATGGTCTTCACCGAGAGCCGTGTTCATTTTCATGGCTAGGTTTCTAGAAACATTTACTAGACTTCCCCATTGTTTTCTTCCTTCCCACCACCTATCGTAGGCTGTATTGGTTCTAAAAACCAGAAACAAACCAAGAACAACTCCCAACAAAGAGTGAATGGCTGTGGCCCCAGGGTAATGAACATTGAAATAAACATTAAATACATAAACTACTCCCGTAGTATAGAATAGGAGCATGACCATTGGTGGCCACAACTGTTTAAATATGGTTTTACTATCGTTATTAAATATTAGCTTGAACCAGCTATGCGGATTATACTCTATCATTTTTTGACACCTTGAATTGGGCTCAAAAATAGGATATTGATGTAATTGACAATAAAGTTTGGACTAGGCTACGTGATGTTCGATAATCAACCCACTTTTACCTACGGTATAAAAAGTTGTGGAGGGCGCATTTCTTTCTGCTAAGTACTCTTGATATTCTTGTGAAAAACTACCTCTACTTTTAACAACCTGATCATAAGTACCATTTAAACCCATAAGAAGTTCGCAAGACTCCCGAACTGCATGATCCCCTCCTGAATAAGCCGTAATATAATCCGCCAGTTTATTTTTTCGAACATATTCAGAAAAAAGAACTTTGGCTTGTGAACGAACGAAAATTCGTAAACCTACTTTTTCAGCTATCGATAAATCCAATATGTCATCATACATATAAACAACCTCTTCAGGTTTAATACCATGAACCTCGTCTAAGTGATTTAGTGCGTCAATTTTATTTGGAACCTTAAAATATACTTTATGAAAATGTTCTCTTTTTGCAAAGTCGTAGGCCGCATAATTGTCTGCTCCCGTAATAATTCCACAAGCTGGCATTTTTTTGTTGTGAAAAAGCCATTGCGAAAAACGCAACATGTTGGTTCCCATTGAATCTACTTCAGAAAAGCCACTTTGGCTATTTCCTCCTTTGGAGCCTTCATTAAAAACTCCATCCCAATCAAACAAAATAGCCCGAATATTTTTCAGTTTATCGGAAATTAAAGAAGGGGAAGAAAGAAACTCTCCTCCCCTGTCTTCAAATAATTTTGCTATTTCATTGGCCGAAAAGCTCATATTAGCCAGCCAAATCTTGAATATCTAACATTCCAATTGGGGTACCATTTTCGGTTACCAATAGTGTATCTACATGAGTACTCTTGAATAAATCATTCGCATCATTTAGCATTGCAGTAGCCTCAATAGATTTTGGAGCTCCATATTCCAAATCCGAAAGTTTAGAAGTCATAAGCGCTTCGCCTTTTGTACCAATCAATCGTCTTAAGTCACCATCGGTAAATACTCCTTTTACACTACCATCATTATTTAAAACTGTAACACAGCCAAAACCGTATTCAGTCATTTTAATAATTGCTTCAGGAATAGAAAGATCTGCTGAAACAGTTGGATTAACACCTCTTAAAGCGCTTTTCACTGTATTCATCATTAAACGAGTATGCTCAAAAAACTGATCTGTACCTACAGTTGTAAAATTGTTTTCAGTTAATTGTTTCATTACTTTCCAAGGAACAGTACAAACATGAACACCTGCATTAATCGCATTTCTAATGTGCTCAGGGTATCGAACTGAAGAGAACATGATTTTAGTATCATATCCATAATAGTTAACTGCTTCAACACATTGCTCAATTAAATCCAACGCATCATGACCTTGATCTTGTAAACGACCCACAAGTGGACAAACATAAGTTGCTCCTGCTTCCATTGCCATATACGCTTGTTGAAGTGTATACACCAAATGAACATTTACCATAATTCCGTCATCAGTTAAAATCTTACAAGCTTTAACACCTTCAAGAGATACTGGGATTTTAAATACTGACTTTTCTTTTGTTAAGCCCATATCCAATTGACGATATGCTTCAGCAACAATTTCTTCTGAAGTTTGACCCAGAGCTTCAACCTGAAGAATAGGAACGATATCGGCTAATTTTAAAATTAAACCATCAATATCTTCAACACCATCACGGTGCATGAATGTAGGTGTTGTTGTAAGCCCAGTTAAAAAACCTAGTTTAAAAGCATTTTCTATTTCTGGTAAATTAGCTGAATCTAAATATAATTCCATGTTATTTATTTTGAATAATCTATTTTCTATTGATGAATTACTTTCTGTATTGAACCTCTAAATTATGAATTTCTACAAGAGGTTTTAAAAATTCTTCTAAATCGTAAACGCAAAGTTGACTTGCTGCATCACAAAGTGCTTTTTCTGGTTCTGGATGTGTTTCTATAAAAACGCCATCAACACCAGCTGCTACTCCTGCTCTTGCTATTGTTGGTAAAAACTCTCTATTTCCACCACGTGGATCTGCACTTGGTATTCCATATTTTCTGATGGAATGAGTAATGTCAAAAACTACTGGATAATCAGCTTGACGTAAATGATAAAACGCTCTAGGATCAACAACTAAGTCATTGTAGCCAAATGTATATCCTCTTTCTGTTAAAATAATTTGATCATTACCAGATTCTTCCACTTTCTGAACGGGTTTAATCATGTTTTCTGGAGCTAAAAACTGACCGTGCTTTATGTTTACTACTTTGCCGGTTTTTGCCGATTCTACCAATAATTCAGACTGCATACATAAGTAAGCAGGGATTTGAATCACATCTAAAACCTCTCCTGCAGGGGCAGCTTGAGCTGGTGTATGGATATCAGACAAAATTGTAAAACCAAAATCATTTTTAATTTTCTGAAGTAATTTCAATCCTTCATCTAGACCTGGGCCTCTATAAAATTTAAGAGAAGAACGATTGTCTTTTACAAAAGAAGACTTGTAAATAATTTTAATTTTCATTCGCTCAGATACATCGGCCAGCTTTTCAGCCGTCTTCATCATGATTGATTCCTCTTCTATAACACAAGGACCTGAGATTAAAAACAGCTCATCTGCTCCACAATCAATATCTCCAACTTTTACAATCTTTTTTGACATTCAGTAGTTTTAAAACGCTGCAAAAATAAGTTTTTTGAATGGGTTATGAAGGTATCACAACCGGCCAGTAAATTCGAATAAAAAAGAATTTAATTAACTATAAAACAATGCCTTATACCGACAATCATTTTTCTTTTAATAGACACGAAAAAATTGACTAGCCCTATCTTTCTTTCATAAGAGATCTTACACGCTCTAAATCATCAATCGTATCAACTGGAATTGATTCATGATTTGTTAGTTCAACATGAATACTATTCCCGTTTTCTATCCAGCGGTTCTGCTCTAAAGATTCCATTCTTTCCAACGTTGACATTGGTAATTCGGCAAATTCTTGTAATGCTTCAAAAGTATACGCATACAATCCTACATGCTTGAAAAAAGTATGATGTTCGAGCCAGTGCATTTTATGAACATCTCGAATATGTGGAATTACCGATCTACTGAAATAAAGTGCCTTTTTGTTTTTATCCAACACAACAAAAGCCTCACTTTCATTAAACAAATCCTCAGCCGAAGTCACTGGTGATACCAAAGTCGAAATCCTAACTTCACTTTTCTCAAAAGGTCGAATTAATTCTTTTAGTTGTTCTGGCTCTAGCATAGGCTCATCGCCCTGAACATTAACTATAACATCGTAGTTTTCTTTTGTACTAGCAACAATTTTTTGGTAAGCCTCAAGGCATCTAGTTGTTCCATTTTGATGATCGTCAGAAGTCATAACAACGTTTCCACCAAATTCAATAACGGCTTGCTTTATTCGTTCATCATCAGTTGCCACAAAAGCAGTTGGAATCGCTTTAATTGTTTGCTCAAAAACTCTCTGAATCATGGGCTTACCCAAAATATCGACTAACGGCTTACCTTCTAATCTTGAACTCCCAAAACGAGCTGGAATAATTGCTAATGGATTCATATTATTATAAATATTTGTGCAAAGATAAAATTGAAAACTGGTCTATAACGTCCTAACTCAAAAGTCTATTAAAATTTAAAGTAAAATACCTTAATCCTAAAGAACCATAAACCTCCGATAGCACCATTCATTTTTCTACTTTTGCAGCTTCAATTATCAAGAATAAAAAAAGTAATATGGCAGGTACGGAATTATTTGGTGAAGAGGAAAGAAAAGAAGTAAATGACGTAATGGAAACGGGTATTTTGTTTCGATATGGTCATGATGCTCAAAGAAATGGACATTGGAAAGCCAATGAATTTGAAGCCGAAGTTGCTCAGTTTACAGGAGCAAATCATGCCCATGGCGTTTCTAGTGGAACTGCTGCTATTACTTGTGCTCTTGCAGCTGCTGGCATTGGATATGGAGATGAAGTTATCTGTACTCCTTTTACTTTTATGGCAACCAACGAAGCCGTAATGTTTTTAGGTGCTATTCCTTTATTTGCTGAAGTTGATGAATCGCTTTGCCTATCTCCTGAAGGAATTGAAGCTGCAATAACTCCAAATACAAAGGCAGTTTGTTTGGTCCATATGTGCGGGGCTGCTGCAAAACTGGATGAAATAAAAGCGGTTTGCGAAAAGCATGACTTAATATTAGTAGAAGACGCTGGACAAGCGCTTGGCTCATTTTACAAAGGAAAACACGTTGGTTTACACGGAGTTGCTGGAGCATTTTCATTTGATTTTTTCAAACTAGCTACTTGTGGTGAAGGTGGAATAATGATTACTAACGACGAAGAGACATACCGAAAAGCAGATACTTATTCAGATCACGGGCATACTCATATTGGTAGTAACAGAGGAATGGAACAACATCCATTTCTTGGTTTGAACTATAGATTAGGCGAACTTAACGCGGCCATTGGATTAGCGCAAATGAGAAAAGTTCCAAAGATGATTGAAACTCAAAGAAGGAATAAAGCCATAATGAAAGATGCGTTGAAAACAATTCCGGAATTAACCTTCCGTCACTTGAGTGATGAAGCTGGAGATTCTTGTACTTTTTTAAATTTCTTTTTACCTACTAAAAAGGGTGCTGAAAACGCTGCTACTGAATTAGGCGTATCTGGAGTTGGAGCTGCCTATTGGTATACAAACATGTATCACTTCATTAATCAGTGGGATCATGTACACAATTTGAGTACAATTTCTAAAATTCCAGTAAACGTACTTCCTAAAGTTCAGGATTATGGAAACTTAGATTTACCAAAATCTCAAGATGTTGTAGGAAGGCTAATTTCAGTTGGAGTTAGTTCTGCTAAGAGTTCTGAAGAAATAGAAGAAATGGCCTCAAAAATGGTTGCAATTATTAAGAAACACGTTTAAGGAAATATTAATGTTGAATTTTGAATGCTTAATTGAAATTCAGCCTTAATCATCCAAAATTTAAATTTTAGTCCATGAATCACATCAATTTTAACAACATTGGAAAAATCTGCTACGGCAGAGGAAGCTTTAAGCAGTTAGGTGAAATATTGCAACCGAAAAGAACCGAAAACGAAGGTTTTATGGTTTTTTTAGTCGATGATTACTTTGAAGGTAAAGAACTTTCAAAAAGTCTTCCAATGGAATCTAATGATTTGGTTTACTACATTGACGGAAGCAATGAAGAGCCTAAAACTTCTCAAATTGATGAATTACGCGATGAAATTCTGAGTTCAAAAGGACTACCTGCCGGCATAGTTGGAATTGGAGGAGGAAGTATAATGGATATTGCTAAGGCTCTATCATTAATGGTTACGAATGAAGGTTCTTCAGTTCTTTATCAAGGCTTGAACCTAATTAAGAAACCAGGAATATATCATGTTGGCGTTCCAACTATTTCGGGAACTGGCGCCGAATGTTCTATGACAGCGGTGTTGAGTGGCCCAGAAAAGAAACTAGGACTAAAATGTGAGTGGACTGTATTTAATCAAGTTGTTCTAGATCCTGACCTCATTGCAAGCGTTCCTAACGATCAATGGTTTTATACCGGAATGGACACATATATTCATTGTATTGAAAGTGCAACGGGAATAAAATACAATGCTTTTTCAAAAGCATACGGAGATCAATCTATTGAATTGTGTAAAGAAGTATTTCTTGGGCAAAATGCTGGACAAAATCCAGAGAATGACGAAAAACTAATGCTAGCCTCATTATTTGGTGGGTTGAGTTTGACTTATTCTGAGGTTGGAGTTTGTCATGCTTTGAGCTATGGATTAAGTTATGTTTTTGGAACTCGACACGGTTACGCAAACTGTTTAGCATTTAATCATTTGCACGATATTTATGGTGATGCGGTTAATGAATTTCACGATATGTTGAAGCGATTTAATATCACTCTTCCTCAAAATCAAGCAGCGGGTTGGAGTGAAGACGAGATTACCGCTATGGCTGAAATTGCTATCCGATTAGAACATATGTGGAATCATGCTTTTGGTCCAGATTGGAAAAACAAAGTTGATTTAGAATATATCAAAAGCCTATATAGACGTCTTTAATCCATCATGAAAAGCTCAATCATAAAAAAATTATCAATTGTAATACCTGCTTATGATGAAGAGAAAACAATTCATTTGATTCTTGATAGAATTAATGAAGTAGAACTCTCGAATGGCATTACTAAAGAACTGATAATTGTAAATGATTGTTCGAGTGATAAAACGAACGATGCTATTATAACCTACCAAAAGCAACACCCAGAATTGGATATTCAGTATTTCGAGCATGAAGTGAACTTGGGTAAAGGTGCCGCATTGCACACCGGTATTAAAAAAGCAACTGGAGAATATTTAATCATACAAGATGCTGATTTAGAATACGACCCAAATGAATACAATGACTTGCTAAAACCAGTTTTAAGAGGAGAAGCAGATGTAGTTTTTGGCTCTCGGTTTCAAGGTAGTAACCCGCATAGAATTTTGTTCTTTTGGCATACCATAGGAAACAAATTTTTAACCTTTTTATCAAACTTGTTTACCAACCTAAACCTAACCGACATGGAGACTTGTTATAAACTATTTAATACCAAAATGATTCAAGGTCTTTCGCTTAAAGAAAAGCGCTTTGGGTTTGAACCAGAAGTAACCGCAAAGATTTCCAGAATTCCAAAAATCAGAATTTATGAAGTAGGGATTTCTTACTATGGTAGAACTTACGAAGAGGGCAAGAAAATAGGCTGGAAAGATGGCTTTAGAGCGATGTACTGTATTTTGAAGTATAATCTCTAAAATCGAAGCCAACTTTATGCATCCAATATCCAAACTAAAAAAGTAGATTTGACCTAAATCTAATGGATATTTTAATACATACATTCTCAGGAATTGCAGCAGGAACAGTAATTTCAAGTTTCTCCAAACGTGGATTTCTTAATAAAACCTCCATTATTCTACTCGGTGGATTGGGAGGAGCTTTTCCAGATTTAGATGCCTTGAGCATGTATTCGAAATTTGACTCAACCATAGGACATGCCTTACATTTAAACCATGCCGGCAAGGACATCTATTTCTCCAAGTTCTGGTATTCACATCATGCATTTCTTCATTCCATTTTAGGTGGGCTTACAGTAGCACTAATTCTTGCTTTGATTTATTATTTATTCAAATCAAAATTCAGAAACCTCAATTTTAAAAGCTTTGCCCAAAAGTCCTATTCTTATCGGCTTACGTTTATGGCATTCTTCATTGGTTTTTTTATTCATTTATTAGAAGACATGCCCACTCCTAGTTGTACATGGGGCGGAGTAAACTTATTCTTCCCTGGCTCTTCTTATATAGGTGGAACAGGTGATATTTGGTGGTGGAATAATTACGACTTGTTTCTAATAATATTTACTGTCATTGTTCTTAATATTATTTTATTGTCATTAAGTAGGGTCTTAAAATTGAGTGCATTTAAGCTGACTCCGATCGTATTTTTAATTGGAATGACCTTTATGGTTTTCCAAATCAAAACTCGTGATTTTGATTTTAATTACATTGGGTTTTCTCCACGTTATAATGAGTTCGAAGCAAAATCTAAACAAATACAAAAGAAGATTTTAGGTGATAAGGTTTATCGATTCATGGAAAAATTGGACGCTAAAATTCCATTGAATTTTTGATAACTTTGAATTTACTAATGGTTTTAACTTTTATAATAAATGCTGTTTTAGGCCACCCACAAGGTGGCAGTGGATTAATTGGTTTTCTTGCTCTGTGTCTTTTCCCCATATTAATTAGCTTTTTTATTGTAAGGTTATTAAATCCTCGAAAACTCAAACAAAGAATAAAATCAGAAAATGAGCCTGATTCATTTATGTACGAAACTGATGTATTAGGTTTAAAAAGACCTAAAGGGACTGACTTGACATCTGACATTTCGGGTATAAAAAACCCTCAATTCACATTTCAAGTTACAACACTAATTACACTTTCAATCGTGGCAATTATAGCTTTAAAAATAAATACACCAGAACCCTTTAGTGATAGGATGGACATGAATAAAGAAGAAAAAAGAATTGATTTTAGAACTACTTATTATAATGGACATCCGATATATTCACTAGCAACTTGTGGATACGATTATTTTTCGCATTATCGTCCGACAGAATTCAAGCAAGCCAAACCGGTAAAAAAATAACTTAATAATAAGACTCCGACCTTTCCTAATTCAACGCCATTTCTTATCTTTACTCAGTGGTCTGCCATATTTGGACATCATCAATAAAAAGGAGAATGAAAACATTACTAATAGCCCGACACGGAAAGTCAAGCTGGGTTACATCTGACATCAAAGACATTGATCGATCTTTAGATATAAGTGGTATTGAAGGAGCCTACCAGGTTTCGGATTCATTATTACGAGCAGAAACAAAACTCGATTTATTAATATCAAGCCCGGCCACACGTGCAATTCATACGGCTTTAATTCATAGTAGAACATTGGGTTTTCCTGAAGAACAGATTCGAATATTTTCATCACTTTATTATAAAGGTCACAAGAATGTTCTGGACTTAGTTTCTAATAAAGATTCAGCTCATTCTACAATTATGGTTTGTGGTCATAATCCAACCTCAACTGAATTAGCAAATTTGTTTTTACCAATCCCAATAAATAATCTACAAACCTCTGGAGTTGTTTCTCTTAGCTTTCACATTGAAACTTGGGACGAAATCAAGAAGTCCAGTCCGATAAAAGCCACCTATTTTAAACGAAAAGAAAAACAAGAATTAATATGAGTAATCAAGACGCAAATTCATTTATTAATAGAGAAATAAGCTGGCTTGGTTTTAACGAGAGAGTTTTACAAGAAGCTGCCGACAAAAGAAATCCTACCATTGAAAGATTGCGTTTTTTAGGCATTTTTTCTAATAACAGAGATGAATTTTTTAGAGTACGTGTAGCAACTGTTAAACGAAGAATTCAGTTGGAGAAAAAAGAGTTTGATTTAATTAAGGGAGACCCGGTTAAACTTATGGATAGAATTCAAATGACAACCATCAAACAGCAAAA
>ENA-UOXV01003743-UOXV01003743.1-marine-metagenome-genome-assembly--contig:-NODE-3743-length-18135-cov-12.719192_pt1 | contig 18135 bp, 17 predicted proteins | sample MGYA00238165_ERZ766961 | MGnify/ENA primary metagenome ERZ766961 (study PRJEB28924, sample SAMN03173240) | marine metagenome | biome: Marine; feature: Water; material: Subsurface seawater | place: North...
CGGAAGAAGCAGCTCCAGCGGAAGAAGCGGCTCCAGCGGAAGAAGCAGCTCCAGCGGAAGAAGAAAGCAACTCTAAAGAGTCAAAGTAAAATAATCATTTCAATAGAAAAGGAGATTAGTAATGGAAGCATTTATTGAAACTATAGTTCGCAATCTAGTTGATAAACCTGATGAAGTTGATGTCAAGGTAGTTGAATCAGATGAAACAATATGTTATGAGCTTCGTGTTGGTGATGGTGACTTTGGTAAGGTGATTGGTAAAAAAGGTAGAAATATTTCAGCTATTCGTACCATTTTATTTGCTATAAATGCAAAAGAAGGCGGAAAGCGAGCTCAGTTGGAAATTATTGATCAGAATGAGCAATAAGCTCTTTGCGATTGCAAAAATAACTCAAGCCAAAGGGCTTGAGGGTGAAGTAGGTCTACGCCCACTCATTCGTCAGTTTGATGATTATGTGGATAAGCCTCTTCATATTGGGTTCGATGTTAATTTGGCTAGAGATGTGAAGCTTGAAAAAGTTACAGGTATTGATAAAAAGCGACGTTTCCTTTTTGAAGGATTTAAAAATAGAGATGAAGCAGAATCAATGATTGGTCAACTAATTTTTGCATCTATTACAGAGTCTGACCCTATAAATTTAATTTCACCAGATCTTTTAGGTGCAACAGTTGTTGCTGATAATGGTGAAATAATCGGAGAACTGGTAGATATGATGAGCTTACCAGCTAATGATGCATATGTGATTGAGCGTGGTAAGAAAGAAGTTCTAATACCAGTTATCCCTGAAATTATTCGTTCTGTTGATGTTAAAATGGGCTTAGTTACTATTACACCAATGGATGGTTTATTGGATTGAAGAAACAAATCGCCATCATCACACCGGTTCCAGATATGGTTAATTCGGTGGTGCAACAATCTATGTTGCGGCGAGCGGTTGAACAAGAGAAGGTTGTTCTTCATTGTATTAACCTTCGTGATTTTGGGAAGAGTAAGTATCGTCAAATTGACGATACTCCTTTCGGTGGTGGTGCAGGTATGATAATGATGGCTAAACCTTTATTTCAAGCCATCGATCATGCTATAGAATTAGTTGGTGGTTCTGAGAACCTTAGATTAATATATCCATCACCTCAAGGTGAGTTATGGAGTCATAAACATGCTGTTGAAAACAGTAAAGTGGATAAGCTAATTGTCATTTGTGGTCATTACAAAGGTATTGATGAGCGAGTAATAGAAAAATACGTAACTCATGAGTATTCTATTGGAGATTTTGTGGTTACTAGTGGTGAGTTACCAGCTCTTATAGTGATTGATAGTGTTGTCCGTCTTATTCCAGGAGTTTTAAATAAGATAGAATCAGCGCTTACAGATACATTTGCCACTGACTTATTGGATGCGCCTTACTATACGCAACCAAGGGAAATTGAGGGAATGAAAGTTCCTGATGTTTTAATATCAGGTCACCATGAGAAAATTAAATCATGGCGTAAAAATAGTAGTGAAGAAGCAACAAGGAAAAAACGGCCAGATATTTGGAAAAAATATTTAGAATTAAACGATTTGGAGAAAAATAATGAATAAGATGATGCCAGTTATTGAAGGTCAATTAAAATCAGATATCCCTGAGTTTGGTGCAGGTGATACTGTCTCACTTGACGTTCGAGTTATTGAAGGTGGTAAAGAGCGTATCCAGAAATTTGAAGGTATTGTAATGGGACGTAAAGGTAGTGATATATCAGAAACATTTACAGTAAGAAAAATTTCTGGAGGAATTGGTGTTGAGCGAATATTTCCTATTCATTCACCAATGCTAAGTAAAATTGATGTTAAACGTCGTGGTAAAGTTCGTCGTGCAAAGCTTAATTATATGCGAAAATTAACAGGATCTAAAGCTACACGTATTACTGAAAAAAGATAGTTGAGCTTTTCACTTATATTTAGCCCTCATTATCTTTGGTAATGAGGGCTTTTATTTATGACACGTTTTGAAAAAGTAATATTAAGCATAACTGGAGGAAGTCATCTTTCTGTTCATGCTTTAATGTTGGCTTTACCAAGCTTAATCCCTGTTATTAGAAACGAATTTAATGTTGGATTAGATACTCTTGGCTTTGTTGTAACTGTTAGTGGATTTATGTTTGGTTTGGGTGCAATTCCTTCTGGATGGGCAGAAAAGCGTTTTGGTGGAAGAAGTTTGCTTTTAATTTATCAAATTGGTTCTTCTTTATCTGCTTTATTAGTAGCTCTATCTGGCTCTTTCTTAATGATGATAGTTGGCCTTGGGTTTATGGGCTTCTTTTGCAGTATCTATCATCCTGCGGGACTTACATTAATCTCCCATCGAATTAAATCATTAACTAAAGGTATGGCTATTCATGGTATCTTTGGATCTACTGGGTCTGCGCTAGGTCCATTATTAGCTACTACTCTAGCAGCATTAATATCTTGGCGATCAGCATATGCTTTTCTTGGTATTTTTAATGGAATTTTAGCAGTTTCTACATTTTTAACAATACCCTATCGTAAACGTTCTGAAATACCGGAAGAAGAATTTGTAAATCATAATGTAAAAACAAATAGACCAGCACTTATATTTTATTTCCTTACAAATGGATTAATGGGGATGGCTTACTATGGTTTTACAACGTTTATGCCATTACATTTTGCAGAAAATACAACTTCTATACTTCCTAATTTAACTGCAAATATGAAAGCAGGTCTATTTCCAACAATGGTTTTTATTGCTGGTATTGGTGGGCAACTTGTTGGAGCTCGTTTAGGAAGACTTTTTTATAAACCTAAAGCATTAATTTATATTATTATGGCAAATATACCATTTTTAATTCTAATGGGATATACGTCTGATATATTTTTGATTATTTCAGGTATATTTTTAGGAATTGCATATTTTAGCAGTCAACCTATTGGAAATACACTTATTGCAAACTTTACTAATAGTCAAAATAGAGGACTTGGTTATGGCATTAGCTTTTTCATTAGTTTTGGAATTGGTTCATTTGCAGCAGGGTTTAGTGGGCTAATTGCTGAAAACATGGGAGTCGCTGCAGTTTTTCCTGCAATGGGTATTTTACTTATTCCAAGTGTCATCTTCGCTTTTTTTATGAGTCGAGCAGCTAGAAGTTCTTGATTCATGAATTTAATTAATTTACTTTAGTAATTATTATGACATTAAATCTACTTAAACAACTGCCTTCTGTTTCTCAAGTAATATTTGAGATTGATAAAAATATAGTATTAAATAATAAATATATAACATTTATAATAAAGTTAAAATTAGAAGAGTATCGTCGTAATGCTAAAAGAGGAACTCTTAAATTTGAACGTAAACAAATTATAAAAAATATTATAAATGAAATCAGTAGTTTAGCTAAGTCTAGTATGCAACCTGTTATCAATGGTACAGGTATTGTACTTCATACAGGTTTAGGTAGAGCACCTATTAAAGAATCAGTTGCAAAAGATGTTGTTAAGCGTGTATCTGGATATACAAATTTAGAATTTAATATTAAGACTGGTAAGCGTGGACAAAGGCAAGACCATATAGATTTTTTACTTTCTTCACTTACTGGCGCACAATCAGCAATGTGTGTTAATAATAATGCAGCTGCTGTTATTTTGACTTTAAATGAATTGGCTCAAGGTAGAGAAGTGATTGTTTCACGAGGTCAGCAAGTTGAAATAGGTGGGTCTTTTCGAATTCCGGAAGTAATAGAAAAAAGTGGTTGCATGATTAAAGAAGTAGGTTCCACTAATCGAACACATTTAAAAGACTATGAGCAAGCAATCAATAAGAATACAGGTCTAATATTATGGGTTCACACAAGTAATTATGTAGTTAAAGGTTTTACGAGTGAAGTGTCTTTATCTGATCTGGTAAAGTTAGGGAAGAAGAAACGTATTCCTGTTATGGCTGACCTTGGATGTGGAGCATTAGTTGATTTATCTGATAAAGATGTTTTTATTGATATGTTTATAAAAGATGTGGTTAAATCTGGTGTAAGTGTTATAACCTTTTCCGGAGATAAATTATTAGGTGGTCCACAGGCTGGATTAATAATTGGTAAAAAAACTTATTTAAAAAGATTTAAACAAAATTCATTTGCAAGAGCTTTTAGATGTGATAAATGGATAATAGCTTTTTTAGAATCTTTATTAAGGAGCTTTCATGATGATGGCCCATCAAAGGATAACTTGGCTATAAGTTTAATGACTACCTCAAGAAGCTCACTTACAAAACAAGGAGAGAAAGTTTTATCATATATTCCCCAAAAAATTATTAAACAACTAACTATCTCCTTAGTAGAGTCTGAAGTTGAAGCAGGAAGTGGTTCTTTACCAGAAGTAAAGCTGAAAAGTATGGCATTAAAATTTAAATCTAATTCTTTCTCTTCAAATACTTTAGCATCTCAATTTAGAAATGGTAAAAATCCAGTAGTTGGATATATTAATAACAATACTTTTTTTATTGATCTGAAAGCTATTATTCCAGGCCAAGAAAAAACTTTAGCTAGAGCTATCCTTGAAATTAAATAAATAGGAAAATTTTGCAGATCGTTATTGGAACAGCTGGGCATATTGATCACGGAAAAACTGCCTTGGTCAAGGCTTTGACTGGTACTGACACTGACAGTCTAGCTGAAGAAAAAGCGCGAGGAATGACCATTGATCTAGGTTTTGCCTATCTAGATAAATTTATAACTATTATTGATGTGCCTGGTCATGAAAAATTTATAAGAAATATGGTTGCGGGGGTATCTACTATTGATATAGCACTTCTTGTTGTCGCTGCAGATGATGGTATTATGCCGCAAACAAAAGAGCATTTACATATTTTAAAGCTTCTCGGATTGAAAAAAGGTATTATCGCTATAACAAAAACTGATTTAATTAATGATTTAGATTGGATAGATTTAATTGAATTAGAGTTGCGTGAACTAGTATCAAATACTTTTCTAAAAGATGCGCCAATTTTTCGAACATCAGTTGTAAAAAATGAAGGTATTGATGATTTAAAAAATGAAATTATTATTTCATCTAAAACTTTAGACACTTCACCAAATCGTGGTTTTTTCCATATGCCAATAGACCGAGTTTTTTCAAAAGTAGGATTTGGAACAATTGTTACAGGGACAGTATTGTCGGGTAAAATTGGGTCAAGTATTGACTTAGAAGTATTTCCAGGCAATAAAATAACTAAAGTTAGAGGACTTCAAACACATGGGAATAATACATCATCAGTTAAAATGGGTGATAGGGCAGCGATTAACTTATCTGGGAAAGAATTAGATAATATAACTAGGGGCTCGGTTATTACTGAACAAGGATTTGTTAAAGAGACAAATAAGTTAATTGCTAACGTTATGATGATTTCAGATACAAAGTGGAAATTAAAAAATCGTCAGCGGATACACTTACATATTGGAACTGCTGAAGTAATAGCTAAAGTTGTAATAAACAAAACAATTCAAGCAGGCGAAAAATCTAATGTAGTATTTTTACTTGAAAAACCATTAGCGATATTAATGAATGAGCGTTTTATAATTAGAAGCTTTTCACCAATGGAAACAATTGGAGGATGTATTGTTTTAGATCTAGATCCTCTTTTTAAAGGGAAAAGACTAAAAGAGTGGGTAAATATATTAGACTCTGAACCTTCTAGAAGGTTCAATCAATTTATAAATAAATTTTGGAAAACTCCTGAATCTATAGGCAATTGGGCAAGACGCTATCATACCACTCAAAGTGAAATTAAAGATTGGATAATAAACACTAAACTATTGAATAAAAAAGGTATGGTTTTCAGTCCTGAATCTTTAAAAAAATCTATAAAAATAGTTCATGAAGAATTAAAGTTATTTCACCAAAAAAATCCATATAAAAATTCATTACCAAAAGAACGCATACATGTCAATACTGGATTAAGTGTCAGTTGGCTCGCTTTTATTTTAATTTCAATGGAAGATGAGGTTATCTATATTGATGGAGGTTTTGCTTTACAAAGTCACTTAGTTCAACTATCAAAATCTGATGATTCTTTAGTGCAAAATATAGAAAAATTATTAATACAAGCTGGATTCAATCTAACAAAGGCAATAGAACTAGAACAAAGTGATCAGAAAAAATCATTAGAACTTCTTCATATTCTTAAAAAGGATAAGAAAGTTTACGAAGTTATGCAAGGTATGTGGATTCACTCATCAGTATGGGATAAATTAATTTATAAAATATCCCAATATTTTTTAACTCATGAAAAAATGAATATATCAGATTTTAAAACAATGACCAGAACTAGTCGTAAAAATGCAATTCCATTATTGGAGTTCCTTGATAAAAAGAAAATTACTGAACGAGAAGGAGATATGCGGATAAAAGGAGAAGCTTGTGCCTAAAGATAAAGGAACTCCTCTTATGCGTCAATATATGGAAGTAAAGAATAATTACAATGACGCAATTGTTCTTTTTCGCATGGGTGATTTTTATGAGACCTTTAATAATGATGCAAAAATTGTTTCAAAAACTTTAGGTATAGTATTAACAAAAAGATCTAATGGTGCAGCAGCAGATGTTCCGTTAGCTGGATTCCCTTATCATTCATTGGATAATTATTTACATAAACTTGTAAATGCAGGACATCGTGTTGCAATTTGTGAACAAGTTGAAGATCCAAAGCTTGCAAAAGGAATAGTGAAGAGGGAAGTAATAGAAGTCATTACACCGGGAACCATTACAGCTGAGCAAGCACTAGATCAAAAATCAAATCAATATTTATGTTCTATCCATTTTGGAAAAAAATTAACAGGCTATGCTGTTCTTGATCAATCAACAGGTGAGTTTTATTTAGGTGAATGTTTACCAGAACGTTTGACTGAAGCTTTAAGAAAATTCACTCCCCGGGAAGTATTAATAGCAGAGTCTTTAGTTTATTCAAATTCAGATTGGTATAATAATTTGAAACCTTTTATTACAAAAATAGAAGATTGGATATTTAATTATGATCAAAGTTATAAAACACTAATAAATCACTTTTCTATCAAATCATTAAAAAGTTTTGGTTGTGATGAATTAAATGAAGGTGTTGTAGCAGCTGGTACAATCTTTTATCATGTAACTGAGTCTTTGAGTGGTAGTATCGATCATATTTCTAGAATTAAGCCTATCGTTGATAAAGATGTTATGGGATTGGATGGCTTTACGGTAAGAAATTTAGAAATATTTAAATCTCTTGCTACTCAAGGCACTCATGGTACTCTTATTGATATTTTAGATAAAACTATAACTGCAAGCGGTGGTAGAATGTTAAAACAATGGTTAAATCGCCCACTTATAAATATAAAAAGGTTAAATAAGCGTTTTGATATTGTTGAATCTTTTGTCAAAGACTCTAAAACTTTTGACGAAGTAAGATTATCATTAAAAGAAGTTTCAGATATAGAACGTATTCTCGGACGAATAAATAACCATAAAGTTTCACCTAAGGAAATAAATGGTCTTCGTTTTAGTATTGAGCAGATTCCTAAAATAAAAACTATTTTTATCCAATCATCACAAAAAGCTTTAAACCAATTCAGCAAAGAGTTTTTAAATATAAATGCTATTTTAAGTGAAATTAATAAAGTTCTTGATAAAGACGCTCCATCTCAAATTAAACAAGGTAAAGTCGTTGTTAATGGCTTTAATAAGGAATTAGATGAATTACGTGAATTAAGTAAAGGAGGTAAAGATTGGATTTCCAGACTACAAGTAAGTGAAAGAGAAAAAACAGGTATTCCATCATTGAAAGTAGGTTGTAATAAAATTTTTGGATATTTTTTAGAGATTACTAAAACTCATAGTGAAAAAATCCCTGAAGATTATCTTCGAAAACAAACATTAGTCAATTCTGAAAGATATATTACCCCGGAACTTAAAAAATATGAAGAAAAAATACTTTCTGCTGATGAAAAAATTGAAAAAATTGAATCTAGAATATTTTATGAACTGTGCCATAATATTCTAAAAAAAGCAAAACTTTTACAAAAAAATGCATTAGTACTAAGTCGTTGTGATGTCCTTTCAACATTTACGACAGTTGCTAAAGATAATAAATACTCAAGACCAATTATAACAAACAATCAAAACCTTAAAATTAAAGATGGTCGACATCCCGTAGTTGAACAGCTTTTGCCTCAAACTGAACGATTTATTCCAAATGATCTTTTTATAAAAATAAGTAAAAATCAAATACATTTAATAACTGGTCCTAATATGGCTGGTAAGTCTACTTACTTACGTCAAATTGGATTAATTGTATTAATGGCTCAAGTTGGTTCATTTGTATCAGCTTCTAAGTTAGAATTTGGTTTAGTAGATAAATTATTTACAAGAGTTGGGGCTAGTGATAACCTTGCTGGAGGAGAGAGTACATTCCTTGTGGAAATGAATGAAGCTGCTAATATTTTAAATAATGCAACGCAAAAAAGTTTAGTACTCTTAGATGAAATTGGTAGAGGTACTGCAACATACGATGGATTATCGCTGGCATGGTCAATAACTGAGTATTTGCATAATACAAAAGCAATAGCTGCACGTACTTTATTTGCTACTCATTATCATGAATTAACGGATTTAGAAGACACTTTAGATCGAGTAGAGAATCACCATGTCGCAGTTAAAGAGTTTGGAGATAAGATAATTTTTCTGAGGAAAATTATGCCTGGTCCAGGTGATAAAAGTTATGGAATTCATGTAGCAAAAATGGCAGGATTACCAAATACTGTGATTAAACGAGCGTCTGATATTCTAAACTACTACTTAACAAAAAATCCATCAGAGAAAAAGATAAATTTAGAATCTGTTAATGAACAAATATCATTGTCTTTAGAACAAGAATTATCAATAAAAAAAGAAATCACGCTATTAGACCTTTATAATACTTCACCTATAGAAATAATAAAAAAGTTAGAAGAAATAAAAAAGAATCATAGTTTATAATTATGTTTTATTTTATGAACCTTTATAATTTTACTATAAATAAAATTTTATTTATTATTTTTTTATCGTCAACTGGGATATCTCAAACATATTGGGTTAAATATGGTTGGGAAGTATTTAAAAGTGCGGGTGACGCAAGAATATTATCATTGGGTGGCTCTGCAGTCACAGATTTTGGTACTTCTATTTCTCCATTATTCAATCCAGCTTCTTCGAATCGTGTAGGTTTTCATAATTTTAATTATACTCATCAAAATCGCCTTGCAGGGATGATTAATAGTGATTTAATTGGATTTCAAATTAAAAGTTATTCACGACCCTTAAATTTAATTTTAATGCATGAAGGCATAGATCAAATTCCAGATACTCGAAATATTTTATTAGATTTTGGTTTTGATGGTGTTCCTGGAACTGGCGATATTGGTGAAAACAATGGTTTATTAGATGATGGTGAAAGATTAGATGAAAATAAAATAAAATATTTTTCACAACGTCAAATTGGATTTCATTTAAGTACCGCATGGAATAAAAAAGGTTTAACATATGGAATTGCACTTAAAGGGTTAAATCACAATCTAGGAGAATATTCAGCTTTTGGTGTTGGGTTAGATTTAGGAATCTTAGCAATACCATGGGAAAATGGTCATATTGGATTAACTATTCAAGATATTTCGACAAGTTGGTTAGTTTGGAATAGCGGTACTGTTGAACGTTTTAAACCAACTATAATTTCAGGAATATCTCATACTTATAATTTGAAAAGTTTACCATTAACTTTGAATGCTATGGGAAATTTTATTTGGGATTTATCTGGAAAAAACTTTGATGATGATTTAAGGTTTGGTAATTATGGCGCAAAAGTACTTTTAGGTGTTAATATTACTTATAATCAAATGATTGCTATTAGACTTGGCCGTAATAGAATGGGAACTCTTACAGCTGGAGTTGGTATTAGCTGGAAAAATATTTCATTAGATTATGCTTTTTTAAATGAACCTGCTGAGTCAGGATTAGGAGCTACTCATTTAATTTCTTTATCAGCTAATTCAGAATGGATTTTTTCTTATTTAAAAAATATTTAGTTTTTAATAATAATTAGATTTTTAAAAGGCGAGTTACCCAATCAGGTGCCCATTTCATTATAGGAATTATAAATATTTTTGCTTGCCAGGGAAAAATAAAGACCTTTCTTCTTTTATCAACCGCTCTTATAATTTTATCAACTGCTAAAATTGTACTTATTTTGAATGGTTGAGGATTATTTTGATTATCTGTCATCTCACTCGAAACAAAACCTGGGCAAATTGCACTAAATGAAATATTATATTTATAAAGAGCATTATTCCATCCTTGACAAAAGTTTCGAACAGCAGCTTTTGATCCACTATAAGCAGAATGATGAGCTAATCCTCTAAAGCTTGCAATTGAGCTTATTACAGCAATTTTCCCTCTTTTATTAGTTTTAAAGTAGGGAATAAAAGGTAATACAGTGTTTGTAACACCTAATATATTAATTAATAAAATCTTGTTCATAGTCGATGAATCACCTGTACTTAATTGATCAGGAGAACCAACACCTGCATTAGCGTAAACAACATCTACTTCACCTGGAAGAGAAATGAAATCATTAATGCTTTTTTTACATGATTCATTATTTGTTACATCTAAAGTGTAACATTTAGCTTCACCACCTAATTCAAAACATTTAGATGCTACTTGAACTAGTTTATCTTCTCTTCTTGCTGCTAATCCAACGAAGTAACCTTTTTTAGAATAGGCATAGGCTAAATATTCACCAATTCCACTACTTGCACCAGTTATAAAAACTTTTTTTTTCATTTATTAATATTACCTTTCTTAATTAATGAATATTACAAAGAGTATTTCAATATTGTAGCCAATATTTTTTTTGTTAAAATTGAAGATAGGTATTGTTTCATTCAAATCTATAAAAAGTGTAAATTCCCAACCTTCTTTAGAAAGAATAAATATGATTCAAAGTATGACTGGTTATGGTCAAGGCTCATCGGGCTCTGGCACAAAAAAAATTACTGCTTCAATCAAAGCTGTTAATGGACGTTATCTTGATATTAAAATACGTGGTATTGATATTGAGCCTTCAGTTGAAAAGCAAATTCGTGACATTATTACTGAAAAATTAATTCGAGGTACTATTCTCGTTAATTTAGATAAAGATAATGGGAATAAAACACAAGAACTATCTTTTAATTCAGAGAGATATGAAGCAATAGAAACAGTTCTGCTTGATATACAAAAAAAATATGGTCGTCATCTTGATATGGGTGATTTAATCAATGCAAATGATTTATTTACTTATAGCGATAATGATCCAATGACTTCAAAGAATTTGATTAAAGCAATAAGTGGAGCATGTAGCGAAGTTTTAGATATGCGATCTGTTGAAGGTGAAAAACTCAAAAAAGATTTCGAGCATCGGTTGTTAACATTAAAAAACCTCTTGTCAGACTTAGAAATTGACTTACCAAAAGAATTACTAAAACGTGAAGAAAAATATAAAAATAAAATTAGTGAATTATTAAATAACGCTGCTATAGAAGAGGTTCGTATTGCTCAAGAAATTGCTATTTTAGCTGAAAAATCAGATGTAACCGAAGAAGTTGTTAGATTGAAAAGTCATTTTGATCAATTTATAGAAATGCTCACTAAAAAAGAACCAACAGGCAAAGGCCTGAATTTTCTTTTACAAGAAATAAGTCGTGAAATCAACACAATAGGATCTAAGTGCTCATCTGAAAAAATAATAAATAAAGTTATAAGTATGAAAGATGAATCAGAGAAAGTTAGAGAACAAGTACAGAATATTTTATGAATAATTTAATAATCATTTCGGCTCCCTCTGGATCAGGTAAAACTACTATTTGCAAATATTTACAAAAATTAGATTCTTCAATAAATTTTTCTGTATCATGTACTACACGTCAAAAAAGAGAAAATGAGGTTGAAGGTAAAGATTATTTTTTTACTACTAATACTAAATTTGAAGAAAAGATTAAAGATGGAAAATTTGTTGAATGGGAACAAATTCATGGTGATTTCTATTATGGAACTTTAAAGTCAACTCTAGATGAAATAATTAATAAAGATAAAACAATTTTATTAGAGTTAGATGTTAAAGGTGCAATGTCTGTAAAAAAACTTTATCCAAAAAAATCATTATCAATATTTATAGAACCACCAAGCGTTGAGGATTTAAAACTTCGTCTTCAAAAAAGAGGTGCTGATGACAATGAACGTATTGTTAAACGTTTAGGAAGACTTGACTCAGAATTAGCATACAAATCGAATTTTGATTATCATGTAATAAATGATGATTTAGATCAAGCAGTAAAAGAAATTATGAATATTATTAATAACAAAAATAAAGGAGTGTTATATGGCTCTTGAACCACTATCTATTAGAAAAATGGAAGAACTTACAGGCGACCAGTATGAAGCTGTTGTCGTAATGTCTAAACGTGCAAAACAAGTTTTAAATAATCGAATTGTTGAAGATTTGATGTCAGCATCAGTTGATGAAGTTGAAATGGGTGTCTACGATGAAGTCATTGAAAGGAATCCTGAAGATTATGAAGAAAAAGAAAAGCCAACAACTATTGCAGTGAATGAATTTATCGATGGCGATTTAAAATGGAAAGATAATCAAGATTAATTTTTGATAAATAAAGATTAATTTTGTTTCAAATATTATGAGTGATCAATATTTAAAACAAATTCGTGAACTTTATGGTGACGAGCTCTACTTAGAGTTAGATTTAAACATGAATGATAATTCTACTATTTCTCATTCTAAGATTAATTATGAATCTGATTTAGACGCCTTTAATAATCAAATTAATGCTTGTCAAAAGTGCTCTCTTGGTTCTACTAGAAAAAAATTTGTTTTTGGTACAGGTGATCCAAATGCATCATTATTTTTAATTGGTGAAGCACCGGATGAACTAGAGGATTTAAAAGGAAAGCCATTTGTAGGTAGTGCTGGTATATTACTGGATAAAATCTTATTAGCTATTAATCGTTCTCGTGAAAAAGATGTTTATATAAGTAACTTGATCAAATGTAGGCCTCCAAAAAATAGAGAGCCCTTACCAATTGAAGTCAAGGAATGTGAACCATATTTACTTCATCAAATTAATTTGATAAAGCCTAAACTCATTGTAGCTTTAGGCAGAGTTGCAGGAATGACGCTTTTAAATGTGGATAATTCGTTGAAAAGTATGCGTGGAATAATTCACAATTATAATGGAACACAATTAATTGTGACCTATCATCCTGCTACTTTACTAAAGAATTCTAATTCGAAACCAGAAGCTTGGAAAGATTTCAAATGGATACGTTCCATCATAGATTAAAAAAATGGCAAAAAAAAATAATTTAAATTCATTAATAGTTCAACCTCAGGCGCTAGAAGCTGAGCAAGCTGTACTTGGTTCAATGCTTACTACAAAAGAAGCTGTAAGTAAAAGTATGCAATGGTTAACATCTGATCATTTTTATAAATCATCTCATGAACGTATTTTTGCTTGCATGGTTGACCTTTTTGAAAAAGGTGAACCTGTTGATGCTATTTCAGTTGTTGATAAGTTAAAAAAGAAAAAAGAACTAGAAAGTGTTGGTGGTGCTTTCTATATAACTGGTTTAGCTGAATCTGTTCCAACAACAGCAAATGTTGAACATTATTCAAAAATAGTTTTGGAAAAACATCTTTTGAGAACTCTTATTAAAGTATCGCATGATGTATCAAAGGATGCTTTTGAAGATTCACAAGACGTTGATGAAATACTAGATTCAGCTGAATCAGCTATTTTTAATATATCTGAAAAAAGACTTCGAGGTGGTTTTAAGCATATTGACCCAATTTTACATCATGCCTTTGAAGAACTTGATAAAATTGCATCAAAACCAGGTTCTGTAACTGGAGTCCCATCAGGTTTAATGGATCTTGATGATATGACATCTGGTTTTCATCCTGGCGAATTAATTATTATTGCAGGCCGTCCTGGAATGGGTAAAACTGCATTAGCTTTGACAATGGGTAGAAATGCTGCTGTTCTTGAAAAAACTGGTGTTGGCATGTTTAGTCTTGAGATGGCAAATCATCAATTAGCAATGCGTTTGCTTTGTGCAGAAGGTCGCGTTGATAGTCATTTAGTAAGAACTGGAAAACTGCCTAAAACACAATGGAAAAATTTAAGTATTGCAGTTGGTTCTTTAGCTGAAGCGCCTATTTACTTAGATGATACTCCAGGTATGTCTGTTTTAGAAGTAAGAGCAAAAGCTCGTCGATTAAAAGCCGAGAAAGGTGTAGGCTTAATAATTGTTGATTATATACAATTAATGACTGGTCCCAAAGGTTCAGAAAGTAGGCAACAAGAAATTTCTCAAATTTCGCGTTCATTAAAAAATTTAGCTAAGGAGATAGATTTACCTGTAATTGGATTATCTCAGTTATCTAGAGCAGTTGAAAGTAGAAGTGATCGTAGACCACAATTATCAGATTTACGTGAATCAGGTGCAATTGAACAAGATGCAGACCTTGTTATATTTTTATATAGACCTTGGGTTTATACTCAAGATGATGATGATAGAGGAAAAGCTGAAATCATTGTTGCTAAACAACGTAATGGCCCCACAGGAATTATCGAAGCAACTTTTATTGATCGTTTTGCTCGTTTTGAAAATATGTCTGCTTTTGTAGAAATGGAAGCGGAGTCACAATTTTAAATGAATAACCCACTTTCAAGATTCGCACCGTTTCTTGTAGGTGAATTCCCAAAACCATTTTTAGAATTATTAAATAATGTTACTCATCATGAACAACTTCCTGAGAATGAATTAAAGACAATTCTTTGGAAAGCATATGAGTTTGGCTCAAGGCATCACGAAGGTCAAAAAAGATTGTCAGGTGAATCATACTTTGAATCTCATTGTGTTGAAGTTGCAAAAATACTTGCAAATTGGAATATGGATCATATTACAATTATTGGAGGACTTCTTCATGATACGATTGAAGATACTGAAGCAACACTTGAAGATATTGAAGAAAATTTTGGTTCTGATGTAGCAAACCTAGTAAATGGTGCTAGTAAGTTGGGTGGTATTCGCTTTTCTAGTCGTAAAGCTAAACAAGCTGGGAATTTCATGAAAATGCTAATTTCTGTTGCGCAGGACTTAAGAGTTATTATCATAAAATTTGCTGATAGATTACACAATATGTCAACCATCAATTATTTACCTAGAATGAAGCAACATCGCATAGCAATCGAGACTAGAGATGTTTATGCTCCTTTATCACATAGACTTGGTATGGCAAAAGTAAAATTATTATTAGATGATCTTGTCCTTAAGACATTGAATCCAGATATATATAAAGAAATTTCTTCAAAATTAAAATCATCAAATAAAGAACGTGAAAAGTATATAAAGGCTATTACAAAAGTTTTAAATGAGGAATTAAAAGAATATAAAATCAACCCTACTATTGGTGGTAGACCAAAATCTTATTCTTCTATATATGGTAAAATGGTTAAAAGAGGTAAAGCATTTGAAGAGATATATGATATTCTAGCTTTACGATTAATTGTAGACAAAATAGAAGATTGCTATTTAGCATTAGGTATTATTCATCAAAAGTTTAAACCACTTCAGGAACGATTTAAGGATTTTATTGCAACTCCTAAAAGTAATGGTTATCAATCTATCCATACTACAGTTGTAGGACCAGGTGGTAAGTTAGTAGAAATTCAAATTCGAACTCAAGCAATGGAGCAAACTGCTGAAATAGGTGTAGCCGCTCATTGGCGTTATAAAGAAGGCTCTCAAGATTCAAAAAATGTTGATAGTCATATAAAATGGTTAAGAGAATTATTAGATATTCTTCATAGCGAAGAGAATGATCCTAAAGAATTCATGCATTTATTAAAGATTGATTTATTTAGTGATGAAATTTTTGTTTTTACTCCAAAGGGTGACCTAGTTCAATTACCTGTTAAATCAACACCTTTAGATTTTGCATATGAAGTCCATTCAGAAGTTGGTAAGACATGTCTAGGAGCTAAAGTAAACCATAAAACAGTTCCACTAAATACAGAACTACAAAACGGTGATACTATTGAAGTAATAACTAGTAATTCACAACAACCAAATTATGGTTGGTTGAAATATGTTATTACATCAAAAGCTAGAAACCAAATAAAACGCTATTTAAAAAAACAAGAGAAAGAAGAAAGTGTGAAAATCGGGGAAGAGATACTTACAAAAAGTCTAAGACGATTAAAACTAATGAAAAAAGTTGATGAAGTAAAAAGTTCATTCTCAAGATTTGGTTATGGTGGAGAAATTGATTTAATTGAAGGTCTAGGTAAAGGTGAAATATCTGTAAGAGATATTCTTGATAAACTATCTCCAGAAAAGGATTCAATTGATGAAGATGATTCTTCTAAGTTTTTTAAATTTAGGAAAAAGGAAAGTAGAAATATAAAAATAGAAGGTATCTCAAATGTTATGGCAAATTTTGGAAAATGTTGTAACCCGATACCTGGTGATGATATGATTGGCTTTATAACAAGAGGACGCGGAGTTACTGTACATCGTACTGAATGTAAAAGCTTACCTCTATTAAATGAAGAGTCTGACAGATTACTGCCTGTTGATTGGGAAGTAGCTAGAAAAGATCTTTTTAATGTTAGGATGAAAATTATAGGGCAGGATAGAAAAGGGCACCTTAAAGATTTGACTGAAACTATTTCTAAGTTAAGTATAAATATGATTTCTGTAGATAGTAAAGTTAAAGATACAGTGGCTACATCAATTTTTATTATTCAAGTTAATAATGTGAAGCAGTTAGATCGTGTTATAAAAAAAATAACTAATGTAAAAAATATTGACTTAGTAGAGCGAACTCATCAATAGCTTATTTATTTAATATATGGGTAGATATTTAGCCATTGATCATGGTTCAAAAAGAATTGGTTTAGCTTTATCAGATCCTATGAAAATTATTGCTAAACCTTATAAAACAATTACTTACAAGAGTCTAGATACTTTTTTTAGGTTATTAATAGATATAATCGAAGAAGAATTAGTAGAATGCATTGTTTTAGGTTATCCTTTAGGTATGAAAGGGCAAGAGACACTTCAAACAAAACAAGTTTTAGAATTTCAAAAACAATTAAAACCTAAGATTAAAATTCCAATACTTTTACAAGATGAAAGATTAAGTTCATTGAGTGCGGAAAAAGCTTTAATTCTACAAAAAGTTAAAACTGGTCATAATAAAGGTCATATTGATAAAACTGCTGCTGCTATTTTTTTACAACAATTTTTAGATACTAATCGTTTATGATTTCATTCTTCAACCGATCATCTTTTCATCTCGCAATTACATCGGGAATATTAATAGGCGTTTCTTATCCTCCATTTCCTGGGATCACTGCATGGTTTGGTTTTGTACCATTAATTCATATTTGGTTAAATGAATCACCAAAAGAATCAGCTAGATGGAGTTTTTTAACTGCCGTTATTGCAAACTCTATTGCTTTTTATTGGATTGGTCTAAATTCAGGTGCAACAATACTTCCTGTGCTTTTATCATTAATTAGCTGCATTATCTATTTATCTTCAATGTGGGGTATAATTGGTTGGTTTATTGCTTTTTTAGAAAAAAGATTATCTAATGCTTTGTCGATGATACCTTTTATATGGGTTACATTTGAATGGTTAAGAAGTTTTGGCCCCTTGGGTTTTCCCTGGGCAAATCTAGCCATAACACAAACAAAATTTCTTCCCATTGTTCAAATAATTGATACAACAGGCTCGGAAGGTGTAGGCTTTTGGATTTTATTATTGAATTCTTTTATCTATCTTTTTTTCAGATATAATGGTTTCAATAAAAAAATAATTACATCATTAATAATAGTCTTCATAATCCCTTGGGTTTATGGAACTATTAGATTGCAATATTTTGAAAAGAAAGAAAACCTAAACACTCGTAACGTTTCTGCAATTCAACCAAATATTAATCCTAACCAAAAATGGGATCCGTTGTTTAGAGATAGATTATATACAATTATGGATTCTCTTAATTTAGAAGCCTATTCATATAA
>ENA-UOXV01003751-UOXV01003751.1-marine-metagenome-genome-assembly--contig:-NODE-3751-length-18107-cov-15.846942_pt1 | contig 18107 bp, 10 predicted proteins | sample MGYA00238165_ERZ766961 | MGnify/ENA primary metagenome ERZ766961 (study PRJEB28924, sample SAMN03173240) | marine metagenome | biome: Marine; feature: Water; material: Subsurface seawater | place: North...
TCAACTTGTATATTGTATTTGTACAACTTCATTAACATGCCTATACAGGTAAGGTTTCTATTTTTACTACTCTATTCTACTTTCTGCTGACCAACGGCGGAATTGGCGATTTGAGCACGGGCGGCGAAGAAAAGAGAGGGATTTCGTCTTCATCGGAATCTTCCTCTTCCGCATCGTCGAACTTGTTGTCCACTAAATGTTGATTCTTCTTATTCTTTTCCGTGGTGTTGAGCGTTCGCGTTTGTAAGGCGGCGGTAAACGTGGTTCTCATCATCGACGTCGATGACGTTTTTTCCATCATTTTGAGCAAAGATTCTTTGGACTTTAACTCGGATTGTAATCGCACGCACGTGGCTTCACTTATCTCCGCTCTTTCCTCTGCCTCTCTGCGTTTGTTTCGCTCGATTTCTAAACTGTTTTGAAACGAACGCGCGGCGTCGGCGTTTTGCGTGAGCAACTGTTGGATTTCCCATCGCAGCGCTTCTACTTCTTCTACTGATTGCTTTTCACTCTTTGTTTCCTCTTCTTTGTTTTCTTCTTCTTCTTCTTCTACTTCGTCGTCGTCGTTATTCACGGCGACCAGACTCGACGAACTCTCTTCTTTATTGTTCTTCTTCTTCTTTTTAGTATTACTATTACTGTTCTTCTTGAGTAATCCTTCCTCGTCTTCCATCTGTTGTTGCCTCTCGATGCGTAATATCTTCTCTTGCAGAGACAAGTTCGACGGCGTCATTTTTCGTTCAACTTTTGACGACGACGACGACGGCGACGGACCTTCCGTGGAATCGTTTTCTCTCAAAGCCTCGGAAATTTTCGCGTTCGCTCTTTGCATGAACACCTTCGCGCTCCTCTCCGCCTCTTTCAACTTTTTGTTTGCCGTTTCCAACGCGTTCGTTCGTTCCAACGCTAATTTCTCCGCCTTGGCGCATCTCGCCTCTAACTCTTCCCGTTTTTCCTCGATCGAATCCACTCGCGTCCGCGCGTTTACGATGTCCAGTTTCGCTTGCGATTGCACCGCTTCCAGCATGTCGTCTTTCGCTTTCAGTTCTTGCTTTAATAAAAGCACTTTTTGTTTCATTTTTACCACGAGAACATCTTCTTCTTCTTCTTGGACGACTTCTTCTTCGACAAAATTGGGACGTTGTTGAAGAGGAGGAGATCCGCTCATGGAGAGAGAATCCGCGCGTTCAGTCACCGGGTGTTTGTTGTCTATGGTTACGTTCGACGATGAAAAGGAGTAGGAGGATCCTCCTTTTTGTTGTTTGTGACCTCCAAACATACTACTAATGAATATTTGTGTGTGTGTGTGTGTGTTTTCTGCTTTTGTGTCGAGAGTTTGAAATGGGCGAATTCCAATGGAAAAAAACGGGCTAAAATTCTACTACAATGTATTCTATATTACAACAAAACTATGACGGGAGAAGCTACTAATGCGTGATGTAATATGTAACAGTTTTGCACGCATCATCACTTCTGGGCGCGACTGAAGAACCCCCACTTGTTGTTGTTGTTCACGGCATCTTTTCCTCTTTTTTTCTTATTACGTTCAATCAACCTTTTCATCTCCTCGTCCGAGGGTGGATCCGGCGCACTCGCCGGGTACACGACGTACATTCGGTTCCGAATGATTTCCTCTAAATTACTCGGGTTCATGGCGAAAAAAACCGTCATCGCGATTGGAATGGAGAGGTAGACGGAGAATTTGAACGCTTCCAGGGAGAAGGATTTCGCCATGCTTGTGAGTTCGTTGTGTTGAATGGGCGAGTTGTTGATGAAAATCAAAGAAAAAAATAAAATTTAGGGTACGTTTACAATTTTTTCTTGTATTCTAAAATTTGTCTTAGTAAGCACATTCGACTCTGAATAGAGTTCAAATTAAGCGAATGGCCATGGGTTCGACCCCCATACGCGGTACACGCATTGTATTGCCTCGTTAGCTCAGTAGGTAGAGCGTTCGCCTTTTAAGCGTTTTTTTTGCATTAATGTGCATTCTATTACATTCTATTACGTTCTATTACGTTCTACTAATCATCACGACAGACATCCATACTCAAAACCATCTCGCAAAACGTTCTGTGCTTTCCTCGAAATTGCCGCAACGGCATTTGATCGAGCCCGTAGCACCGGTCGTCTTCGCCGCAGTTCGCGCACGTCGAATTCCATCCCCCGTCGCCAATCCACCACGGCGACCCACACGCTAAGCAAGGCATCTTTGGAAAATAATGTCCCGTAAGATTTCTGTTATTCGAGAAAACTTTCGTTTCGCCTTGTTGTTTGGTCGGTCGCAAAAACGCTTCGGGAACGCGAACGCCAATTTTGCCGCCGAGTGGCAATAATTTTTTCCCCTCTTTTTGTTCTTCTTTTTCTTCTACATCTTCTTTTGCTGATAGTTTATCCTGCGATAACAACGAAGAAGACGTTTTGTCTTTCAAAAACACTCGTTCTTTTTGTTGCATCAGTGCGACGCAACCGGCGCCGCCTCGACCTTCGGCGATGACGCCACATCGCTCCATGGTGTCTGGAACCGACTCCCAAACTTGTTGGCACGCGATGAAAAAGTTAGCTTCTTTCTTCTCGCAAAAATCGTCTCCATCAAAAGCGGTATCGTACTCGCACAAGCACGCGTCTAACATTTCGCGAAGCTTTTCGGCATCTTTGACGCCTTCAAAGACCAAATGATTCCTTCGATCGCCGCACAAACTAAAGCTTCGTCGAAACAACAACTGTTTTCGTTTTTGTTCATCATCGTCTTCGTCTGCGTCGTCTTTAAACCACGGCTTTTCGTTCACGGCATACACGCGAACGGGTTCCGAGTGTTTATGAAGCCACTGCAGAGGTGTTGTTAAGCGCGAGTTTACCCAAACGACGCCTTGTGAACGCAAGCTGGATGACAGCAACGTAGCGGTAGCGTTGATTTTATCTTTGTTGTTATTATCGTCATCATCCAAATCTAAATCTTCCGTGAACGAGACCTTCCCGTACTCTTTTCGGAGCATTAAGAACAACTTCCTGGAATCAAACGGTCGTCGCGCCAGGTACACGACCGGTGGCGGTTCCTCTTCGTCCTCTTCTTCTTCTTCTACCTCTGCTATTTTTATTTCTCGCTCCTTGTTCCCGAGCGCCTCGGAGTACGTCTCCGTGCACTCCACGCAAACCTGCTCAATCTGTTTATCGTACTTGTTGTGTTCGAAAGTGATTTTAGAAACGAACAACTCGGCGTAGTTTTCCGACGCCTTTTCGGTTTCTAATATCCACTCGTCCACTCTGTTGCTCAACCCGTGAATCGTACTTCCAGAAGCGTCTCTCTCTCGCACCGCATCCGCGACTGCTTCGCCCAACTTTGCGCCTTCACCTTTAACGAGCACAGAGACGTCTTCGTTTCTAGAAGCACTCTCGACAAATATACGCTCAATTCTCTCCCTCTCTCGGACGTACTCTTCCCCTCTGGAAGAGAGCACGACGAATATTTTTACCGTTCCAATCGCTCCTTCCCGAATCTCCTCGCACGCCTTCGCAAACTCTCTAGAACTACTACTAGACGACGACGCAACATCGTTGGTAGGAATCGGATTCATCAAAACAACGCTCATCACCGATTCCATTTTATCGTGTTGCATGAGCGCGTTCAAAACGATTAAACTCTCTTTACTCCCGAACGCAATCGAAATCGCTCGATCCTTCGCGTTGATTCTTTTCAACACGTTGTGCAACTGTTTGCTCGTTTTCTTCCTCCCGTCTACATCGTCTTCAATTTTGTTGTTGTTGTTAATGTTACTGCTGAAATCAATCGCGTGGACGCAGCTCGCGCACTTTGAACTCGCAAAAATGTGCCTCATCAGCGGATGAAACGTTTCCATCATTTTCTTCGTTCTCGTTTCGATGATGGTATCGTCATCATCATCATTATCGTCGCCGCCAACTTCTTTCGTCGTTGAAGAAAAAAGTGCATTTCGGTGAAACAAAAAAAGTAACGCCGACGGCGAGAACTGTGGCTTGTACCTCGTTCCTCTCGATATCGCGTGGACGATGATGGTATCACCAAAATCAATCTCGAGGCGACCACCACCAAAACGACCTTCTTTATGTCTTTCTTTATGTTTCCGACTCATTTGTGTTACATCATCACGACGATGCGTTTTCTACTCTCTATATAAGGGTGTCAAACTGTGAGAAGGAAAAACAACAAAAATTCTGAAAAAAATCAGAACAAAAGCAAAAGGAAAAAGTGAAGGAAAATTTTCACTCTTTTCGCCCCAGATTGATTGTAACACTATTCCTTCCTCTCAAAGTGTGCGTGTGAGAGTTTTTTATATCTTTCTCTGTCTCTTCTTCTCTCTTTATTGAAGCGTTTAAATAAAGCGCGAATATATATACGCACGTGACGGAGCTGCGATCTTTCTTCTCAGTCGTCGCGATCGAAAAGAGAGAGAGAGCGCGTTTTTGCAAGAACTTGGCGCCCGCGAAAAGAGCGACCACATCGTCATCATCCAAATCATTATAGAGAAAAGGTCAGCCTCCTCTTTTCGTACTTCCAAATGATACCACCGACTGATACCGACGAAGAGAACAACGCAGACGTGGAAAGTCGACCACCGATGATGAACGACGACGACGATTCGGCGTCGGTGGCCTCGTCCACGACGTCGTCGAATTCTCCTTTATTAAACGCGGAACAAGAAATCTCTCGAATCTTGGCCAACCGACGAAACTATTACGGAGTGTTAAATCTCACGCCGCAGACGACTTCAAACGCGAGCGTGAAGAAATCGTACCATAAGATTGCACGAGTCATACACCCGGATAAGTGCAAACACCCAGACGCGTCGGCGGCGATGAGCGTGGTGACGGCGGCGAATTCCACGTTGACTACGCCAAAGTTGAAACAGAGTTACGACTTGTATTACAACACGCAAGACGTTTCGGAAAACGCGAAATCGGGATCAAACTTTGACGAGTGGCACTCGAAATCTGGAGCGGCAGTTGCTGGGTTACCTCCGTGGTTAGTCAAAGCGTTATCGACGCCAGTTTTAGGCGCGTTCGTGATGCTTCTCATGATCTTATTTGGCTTAATCTTTGGCGCGGTGTTAATCGTCCTCTTCCTGGCGTACATGTGCGTCCACATGGTCTTCTGGGTCCTCTGTTGCTGCGGCTGCGGCGGCCACTGCTGGCCGCGATACGGCGAAGGCGCTCGCATACATGAAATTCGCCAGCGCAGATTCTTCGCCATGCTTCGCGATTACGAACAAGCGCAAATGTTCGCCGCGCAAAGAGGCGAAACGGACCCGGACCCTTCGGCGTTTTTCCAGCGGTGGAACGCGTTGCACCCGGAAGACTTGTCTTTTCCAGACGGGTACGATCGAGAGTTTAGCGGCAAAGGTAGTAGTAAAGGTGGATACGGAGCCACGGACGATTACGGCTCGTACGTTTAAAATTTAATACTGTTTAGTAGTGTAGTTTGTTGTGTGCTTGTAGAGTATTGATGTGTAATATTATTAGTATTGGGATGATGCATTTGAAATCTTTGTTTTTTCTCTATCCATCCACAGAAAAAACCACAGAACTACCGCACGAAAGATGCTGCGCTTTTCTCAACGACGACGAGGGAGGACGTCGTTTTGCGGGAGCGGCGGTTACGGTGGTGGTCCTTTGTTTTCTCTTTTATTTATCCTCCTAATATTTCTTCTCTTCTCGTTGAAGACTTTGATGCGTGTTGTCGACGCGCAACAACAACGCGAACCGGCGTCGCGAGAATCCATCGAGAAATTTTTCGAAGCATTCGACGAGGGAGAAGAAGAAATAACGACGACGACTGATGACGGCGACGCGGGCGGTGAAGGGGACGGAGGAAAAGGAGGAGGAGGAGGGTTTCAGTCGTTTCAATCGCTGGAGAACTTGGTCAAGCTGGCGCAAAAAGTCGCGGACGAGTCGTCGGAATATTATTACGACGAGAAAGAAATGACCAGTCGAGCGAGCGATGGGAAAAGCGGTTCATTCGTGGACGTTTCCGACGACGATTTGGACGAGTTTGACTTCTCGGACGATTTCGAAAGCGAACGAGGACGAGGAGGAGGAGGAGGAGAGGAACGATTCGGGGAAGAGGAGGAGAAAAAATTGTTGTGGGAATCCATCAGTCAATCCGGGGTGATTACGAACGAGTGCGGGTACGGGGAATCGAAGGAGAACAGTTTGTGCTTTAAAATCGACGAGGCGAGCGGACGAAGCGATGGGGTGTCGAGGCAGGTAACGACGGTACCGGTGAACGTCATCGGCGGCGCGCTGGTTCGATTCGAAATTGCTATTGACACGTTGTCCTCAAACGATGGCGATGAATATGGAGGTAGCGGTACTAGAGAGTCAAGAAGTAGAGGTAATAGTAGGATTGTGTTAGAGGCGAAACCGTTGGGGAAGCCATGGAGAGTTTTAGAGAGTTACGACTCGGAAACGTACGCGATATCCGGAGCGTCTTCGGCGGATGATGAAACGATCAGCGAAAAGAACGTAAACGTGAACTCGTTGGCGAGTTTTGACGCTCGAGCGAACGAGTTTGGGTTCATCGGGTACAGAGTAGAAGTACCGAAGAGCGCGGAGTCGTCGGCAACCAAGTTTCGATGGAGACAGGTGAACGATAACTTGGAGGAGGAAGAGAATAGCACCAACGACAACAACAACAACAACAACAACAACATTAGAAATTGGGCCATCGACGATGTTATCATCGAGCGAATCGCCATCGCGCCGCACGCGCTGATTGCCGCCGTGAAAACGAAGCGAAAATCAAAGTCAAAGTTTTCGAGAGACGAACATTTGGATAACGTATATTTATCGATCAGTTTCTCGAAATCGGTGTATGGATTCGACGCGAACGGTTTAAAAGTTGGCAACGGAACCGTTTTAGCGCTTTCGCAAGCGAGGACGTTCACCGGTACCGATAGGTCGATATCGTCTTCGCACTTTGTGGCGACGGTGCAACCTATCGTACCCAACGACGGCGACTGGGTTGGTCCGTTTGCAGTTTCCATACAAATACCCGGTGGCGTGTGTACGAATGCGGACGGGAGAGCGAACGTGGCTTCGAATACGCTGAAATTAAGGCGCGTTTCCGCGGTGACGAACAAGTTAAAAGAGAAAATGCTAGAAGTAGTAGAAGAAGATGATGATGCTGAAGAGGGAGAAGAAGAAGACGTGACGTTATCCATCGGGGCGTTGAAAAAGAAACGTCGAACGAAAGAGTCACAGTTTGGCGATGAGAACGAGATCAAGAAAAAGCGAGTCTCGTTCGAGGAAATCACGCTCGGTCCTCGTCCGGGACCGAAAGATTCGAGATGGGCTGCCGTCGTCGCGGAAGAAACTGAACTGAACACATCAGCAACGTTCGATAAAACGTTTGTGGTCGTTTTAGACGATGATACGATGCATTTACATAACCCAGACTTGGCTAAAGATTCGAGTGCTTGGAAAGACGATCCGAGTAAAGTTGGCGAACGAGTCGAAATCGCGCAAGAAATTCACGGACGAATGAAACGCTCAAAACGGAAACCCAGTCGAGAAGCGTTCGATAAGATGGAAGATGAAATCGTGACTTTGAAGAAAGTGCAAGAGCGGGCATTAAGAAGATGGAAAGATGCCGATTCAGGTGGGTTCAATCGAGACGTTGGGAGTTATACGGATGCGAAAGAAAAGACGCAGCAATCTCTCTCGCCGTTTGCGAAAGAAATCAAAGAGGAAGAAATGATTGAGGATATGTTAGGGTTATCAAAAGACGCTAAAGGTGACGAAGAGTTAAAGAAAAAAGTGCGCACCGATAGCATCAACGAAGTGAACCTAAAAGATGAAGAAGATGATTACGACGACGATACGTTTGCGAGCGGGGAGATTTCTCCGGAGGAAGAGGAAGAGGAAGACACGACTCTGGCGGATTTGAAGAGAGATTTGGAAGAGAGCGAGCGGTTGCACAAAGAGTTGGCGAGCGAAGTAGAAAAGAGTCACAAAATGCGTGAAGAACTCGATTCGGAATTAGAAGAACTTCGAAGTCTCGAAAAGGAGAAGAAGAGGAAGAAATACGATAGCGATAGCGGCGGCGGCGGCAGTGATAGTGGTATTGAGGATGAAGATGGATTTTTGCAAGGCGAAGGACACTCAACGATTGATGGTCAAAGCGTAGAGTTTCGAGAAGAGAAGGAAGAACAAGATAATGATTTAGCGACTATCGAACGGCTTGCACACGAAATGAGCGACATGTTCGAGGAGGAAAAGGAAGTCGAGGAACTCGTGAAAAAGTCACGAGGCGACGAAGCGCCTGAGAAGGAAGAAGGCATGTCGCGCGATATAAACGCGGACGCTGAAGCAATCAAAGAAGAGGCACGAATCATTCGCGAAGAGCTCAAGGCGGAAAAGGAACTTCTGAATAAGGAAAGGGAGATGAAAGCAAAGTTTGACGAAGAGTTGCTCAAATTGAAAACGGCGCAAGAGGTTGAAGTGCTCGCGAGCGACGAGGATGACGATGATCTTGAGTAATTTTCGCGTTTATCGCGTATGAAGGGTGTCAATAAGCGAAAATCTGCTAAAGGCAGTTTTTCGGTGAGTACTCTTACAAGGCTAATCTACTGGTACCAGGTACCACTATCATATTCATTACTACTATTATTTAGTCAATTAAAAGTCCGCAAACCCACTGAAAGAGCTGCGAGAACTTCCATTCTGTTCGCTATCGTTTTCACCGTCGTTGTCTTGCACGAGCCAAAATTTCTCCCCTTTTTTGCCCAAGGAAAACTCGCTTTCACCGTCATTTTGACTGAAAACGTTATTGCTGTTCAAATATCCTTCTGGAAACATTTGCAAAGGTCTCAACGTGCCGTTTAGAACCGCATCCCAATCTAGATTATCAAACCAAGGATGTTCCATGATTTCGCCAATATCCGTTCCTCCCAAACGCTCGTCCTCGTCTCGGACAAAAATCTCACGCAATAACATTTCAGTTTTCGCGTCGAAATTCGCCGGTTTCGCAACCGCATCAAAGTTTGCGTTGACGATTAGATCATACATCTTTTCACGACTATCCTCTCGAAACGGAGGATACCCAGCAAGCATTTCAAATAGCAACACGCCAAATGCCCAGATATCCGAGGCATACGATCCACCTTGATGAAGCAATACTTCCGGTGAAAGATAATCAGGCGTGCCACAAATCGTAAACGCGCGTTCGCCACCGCTGAGTTTTTTCGCTAAGCCAAAATCGCAAATAGCGATGCTTCCATTCTCACGAATCAACAAATTTTCAGGTTTAATATCGCGATAGATGTATCCTTTTTCGTGGATAGATTCAAGACCTAACAAAACCTGCGAAGCGTATACTTTCGTTTGGCCAGTCGAAGGTAAACCAACTGCGTTGAATAATTCAAACATATCACCTTGGCATAACTCGATCGACAAGTACAAAGCTTTCGCATCTTGAAAAGCGGAATAAAACTGCGCGATGAAAGGTGCGCCCCGGAGAGAAAACAGGCAGTTCTTTTCTTCCACGACGTGACTCTCTTCGTTCACCGCGACGACATTTTTCTTGGGCATGACTTTGATCGCGCACCTACGGCCAGACACTTTGTGCGTCGCAGAAAAAACAAAACCAATCATTCCCTTGCCCACCATTGCACCGAGTTCAAAGTCGTTTATACTCTTAGATCGGGATAAAACGAGAGATGCAGCGACAGCGACTCTCTTATCGCGATACTTTTTGAAAAATAAGCTCTTCGTCGGAGCAAACTCGCTTTTCTTTGTTGGCGTCGGAGCTGCTCGTAAAATTTCCGACCCCCTCTTTTTATTACTAGCGCGAAACCGTTCCTTGAACTGAAAAGCTATTCGAGAGAACGTGGAAGAACGTTTATTCAATTTCCGCTCAACGGAACGTTCCACTTGCGCGTATACGATTTCGCTTTTACTTTGTATTGCGATGTCTCGCGCCAATTCTTCTCCTTCTTTTCCAATAATCACAGGTTGTTGCGTCCCTAAAGTCAACAACGAATCTTTCGTTCTTCCTCCTGGCACAGAAATCGCATCTCTATCAAACGTATTCGATATATCCGGGAACGAATCACTCGTCTGCGAATGTATTTCACTCATATCATCCGTTAATGATTCTGAGTCGGATGACGCTACCGTTGATGGCGTTACCGTTCCGCTTTCGTCATACAATAGCGATTGAGAACGACTATGTTTTTGCTGCTTGTCTTCGCGCGAGCCGTGCATCCGCGACACATCGATGGAAAACCGCTTCGGCGTTGAAGAAAGGGATATTTCCATGTCTGAAGAAGAATATGAAGGGGAATAGATACCCGATTCTTTCCGTTGACGCTGGCGTTCCTTTCTCCGTCTTTTCTTTGATGTACTGTTGTCGTGTTTCATTCGATACATGTTGATCCATCTGATGTAGGCGTCGTTGCACGCTTGAAGGCGATCCGCGTTGAAGCTGATGATGACCGAAAGAGCGCTCGTGGAGGAGCAAATTTCGTTCTTCTTGCCATGCTCGTCGTAGGTTGTTTCAAACCAAGAACCAGCTTCGATAGTTTTCGTTGCCGAGGGATCTTTAGTATTCACTAAAATCACCGTCCCGTCAATTACAAAGTGTAGAAGGGATTCTGTTTTTGAACCCGCGACAATCTCATCCAAATTACCACAAATCTCTAAATCTTTTGAAAACGTTCGCTTAAACTTCTTGAGTGCATATTTAGAGGCAAACTTCATGCGCTCAGTGTCGTTATCAAATGCTTCGCTTGTTCTCTGACACGACAAAAATATGCGCAACGCCACAGTCGCCGCAAGTTTTGTTACCGTTTTAATGGCACGTTCAAAATGCGACTTGTGAATCTTGATCACCTCGGCGCCTTCTTCGCTGTTGGCAACGAGCAAACGTGCGTTGACTTGAGGTTCAACCATGGCACCCTCGGCCCAAGTTGATCCTTCCTTTAGAACTGTTGTATTTTTCTCCTTTGTCGAGGGGGAAAATTTGCCTCCTTGATCGTCTGCGATGCGCATGTTGTCGTCATCCTCGTAACTCATCGCCGTTCCTTTGACTAGAACGACAAAGGATTCCTCGATATCCTTCGGTTTTGCTATTATTTGGTGTTTCTCGTACGTCCTACGTTCAATACCACTAATCAAAGCCTCCATCGCTAACGAGAAAAATCCGACGTGCGCAATCGACGCGTTCTTCTCGAAAGCCTTCTCCAAATGTTTTCGTTCAATATCAGTCAAAAGGGGCAACTTTATATTTTGCGTTTTGTCGTGATGTTGTTCCGTACTTTTCGATGATACTTCTTCTCCATTCTCCTTTTCTTGGACTTCAGAAACGCTCTTCTGCCGATTATATTCTTTCTGCTTTGTTTGAACACTCCCACTGTTTGCGCTGCCACTCGTACTCTGCCGAAGACTCAACTCGCTCCGATTGTTACGATTGATCGAAACGTGTCGTTCGCGCTGTAACACGCGGCGCGTGCTCATGGAGCGAGTGCTATATTGAGAAGACAATGATACAGAACTGTTATTCGAGGTCCCAGTGGACTGCGAGCTCGAAGACAAGCGCCGACGTTCTTTGGCGACGAGTTCCTCTTCGTCTTTTTCTACCACTGGTGTATCTTCTTCTTCTTCTTCTTCTTCTTTCCCTCTTTCTTTTACCATCCCTGTCGTCTCTTCCTCCTTTGAAGACGTTTCCAATCTCAATTTCTTCCCATCGTCACTTTTCACAGCGCAACTTTCGTAAACAATGTACGCGAGCAAAGGTACCGTAAACGCAAACGCTCTCGCGCGAGTCCAAACAGTCTCCGGCGAGTTCTTCCAAAAATCTCGTATCCCCATCACGAACACGACGACGTAATACAAAAAGAACGCTCTGATGTGCTTCTTCGTTGAAAGCACGAACTTACCATCGGAAAGAAAAGTGAACGCGGCAGAGTTCGGCGCCAATCGATGGACGATGTCGGTCGCGCGCGATGAAACGCGACGATAAACACCTACTTCGTCCCTCTTTTGTCTCAATTCGTTTTCATCATCATTTTCATCCTCATCGTCGTCACCAGCCGTTCTCTCTCCCTCATCGCTTCGAATACTCTCAGAATACGCAGCGGCGGTCAAAACATCGTCTATACTCTTTCTCTCCTTTTCATCGTCTAAAGATTTCATCGTCGTCGTCATCGTCTCAAAGCTTTGTTGGTGTTCAAAAACAAAAACAAATCCCGCAATTCAGTTCGCTCTCACGAGACTCCTAATTCCCCGACATATTCCTTCACTTCAAAGCTGTGTATATCTTCTTTATGCGACCACTTCGTCGTAAAAAGTACTAAAGCACAGATGTATGCGGTAGATGTGCGTGTTTTACGCGCGACAGATGCCCGCGTTTTTAAACATCAAGAGCCGGCAGGCGCGCGCGACGTTTAAATAAAAGTTGTGTGGTGTTCGTGCCTTTCGATACGAAAAGCTCCTGCTGCGTGGATAAAAAAACAACAATTAAAATTTGAACGCCCAAACGACACTTTTTAACGAACGAACGGAAGGATTTGGACCAAAAATTTTTCTGCGTGGGAAACTTTTTTGTCGAGACAGACAGTTAGTACATTTTTGCCTCAGACAAAAGCCCGTTCTCGTCGTATGCGCATTATATAATACTACGTATATTTAACACAAACAAAAGCACGTGATAACTACACACATGAAGTAGAACAACATCATCAACGAAACACTTTTTGCGCATTTCCTACTTCCTCGAATAAAGAAAGGCTTTTCAAAGTCGTAAAAGAAACGATGGTGTGGTTCGTGTGCGACGACTGCGGCGATTCGATTAAAAAACCAGCGCTGAAGAAACACTTCAACAACTGCTCCGCCTCTCGATTGAGCTGCGTGGATTGCGGAGCAGAATTCGATCGATATGCGGTGCAATTACACACGAAGTGCGTGACCGAACACGAGAAGTACGCGCTCGGGGCGACCAAGCCGGGCGGGAAGGCGAACGTTGTTTCAGGCGCTTCAACCAAGGCGGCGGCGACGCGAGAACCAGCTGTAGCACAAGCAGCAACAGCAGCCGCGCGAGAAGAGAAGGAGAAAATAGTCGGTCGAGAATATCTGGCCACCGAAGCGCCGTGGATGTGTTCGTGCTGCAACGTCGAGTGCACCGGGGCGGAAACGCTGAAGTCACACGCGCTCGGTAAAAAACACAAAAGGAAAGCAAAGACGCTTCGAACGCAGAAAGAGGAGGAGAATAAAGCGAACGACGAGGGGAAACCGAAATCGATGAGTCCATCAGCGGAAGAGGAGAAGAAGAAGAAGAAAGAAGAGAAGAGAGCGAAGAAAAAGTTGGTGCGATTGAAGTCCAAGGAGAATAAGAAGAAGATTTTAGAGGAGAAACTGAAAGTGGCGAAAGAGAAGAAGGCGCGGAAGGACGAGAAGAAGCGGAAGCGAGAAGAGGAAAAAACGGACGAGGAGAAGGCGAAAGACGCCGAGAAGGCAAAAGAGAGAGAGGTGAAGAAAGCGAAGCGAATAGAGTTGAAGGCGGTGAAACGAGAGAAGAAGTTGGCGAGGAAGAAGGCGAAGCAAGAGGCGAAGAAGAACGGAAGAGGGAAGACGAACGTCGCCGCGCTGGGGACCAAAGAGAAAGGGGTGAAAAAAAAAAAGGTCAAGGCTAAGTATTCAGGAGGCAAAAAGTAGTTTTTTACATCACTGTGTAACTTTCGATATTTAACTAAAAAGGCTATTTTACTACGCATTAATAATCTACAGCCCGTCCGCGACGACGTTCGGGACTAAATCACCATCCGGGCACCGTTTACTTTGCATAATCGCAGAACCACCTTCGATTCTTCCCGTTAACTCGTGCGTCGGCCCCCAATCCATGAACAACTGTTTACCGTCTGAGTCCGGAATAACACCCCAGGTTCCTTTCCCCCACGGCGTGACTAAATCACCGTTGTCTTTCCACTCAATACCAGCGACGCCGCCCCATTTACCCGTGTGCGCATCCGCGACGTGCTTAGCGAGCTCACTGGATTGAATCCCTTGCGTGCGCTCGATTTCACCAACCGGTCGCGGTTTACACTGCACCGAGCTCGATAAACCTTCGCCTCCGTTCCATCGCTCGATGGCGCCTTTCTCGCCTTTCCAATACTGCTTAATAATATCGAGCATCCTTTGCGGTTTTTCTGGGTGGTAGTTCACATGTATCGACGCCGGATGAAACTTTTCCTCCGGGTATAACTTCTCGTCGTGGCGCATGTATTTGAAAACATACTTTGAGTTACAGAAACATGCAAAATTCATTATTCGCGATGAAGCGGAGTTCCTCGAAGGTGTTTTCTTATCACTCAAAAACGTGTGTTCTTCGTTATACGCGGTCTGATCCCACGTCGAGCGTTCTGTGTTCATGCGATTGGCTAACACGGTCATCATTTGCAAACTTTCGTGCGTGGCTTGCGTGAAGAACAAACCGGAGTTTTTCACAAACATGCGGTACGTGAGTTCGTCCGCCGAGGATAACTTATTTCCTCGACCTCTCGTAGGGTTCCACCTAAAACCATACGTCGTCCTATCGTCCCATCCGTCCGACATCCCTTCAACGTCCACGTCTCGGTATAACAAATCGTTCTTGAACGGGTCTCGCATCCAGACGATATCGACGTCGGAGAGCAAGACGTTTACGCCAATTTTAATAAACTCTTTGAGGATTTCAAACTTTAAGCCAGAGGTGGCATGGTTATCGGTCGAGCCAGTAATGGATGTTAACGAGCGCAAGTAATAAGGCGCGTCATGTTGCTCGCACCACCGCGCGGTTTGCTCGTCGAGTGCAACAATCATGTAATTCGTGATTTCGGTTTTTTGCAATCCGTCAATCCATAACTGCAACATGTGGAAGATGTTTTTGTTCGAGACGCCGACTAATACTTCTCGGTTGATGGCTACTTTCTTCACAACTTCGCACAAGTTTTCCGAGCCACCTTCGCAGTTTGCCGGCCACGAGGTCATATCGTCATCATTTTTTGGCCACGGGACAACGTAGCGCAACTTTCTCGGATGAGGTCCAGAACCTTCTGACCACGCGCTTCGTTCGCACTGTTTGTGCTTGTTAACGATATCATCCGAACTTTCGTCGCCAAGAGCAAATGAGCGACCTTTATCAAACGATTGAGACGGGATAATCGCGTTTGGATCACCGGATAACTCGTCGCCTCGACTCACGTCTTCGCTCGGCGCGTATCTCGATCCTCGGCTTGGGCTGTTTTTCAAGTTGTACCTACACGCGTGTCGAAATGGTTTTAAGCGCGCACCGGCTTTAAACGCATTATCGTAAGCCGGCATGATAACCTGTTCCGTAACTCTGTCGTCGACGCCAATGCGTTCTATGTCCAAGTGCTCGCCGAAATATCGACACAACTCGATCGCCGCTAAAGTTGGATTGAAGCGCATAAAACTAGATCTCGCCATGGGTAAGCAAACGCTTTGTGCGTACTGCGACCAACCCATAGACTTATCGCCAATACCAATCACTTGTCCATTCGATCTGCACGTGATATCGGTGGCGAGTTCGATATCGAATCCGACGTGCGCGGGCATCATATCGTCGAGGGCATTCACGTCGGCGCCGATAGTCGTAAACGAAAACGCTTCGGATTCGAGTGGATTCGCCGTAAACTCTGCGCTTTTATCCGAGAGAACTAGCACCGCGTAGCCTCTTGTAAGTAAAACACTCGCCAAACGGTGAGCCGGAGATCCAGTCTCACTCTCACCTTTGACTAATACCGCGGAAACGTGTTGTTGTTCTTTAAACTTTTCGCGATTCCCGTAGGCGACGAAAACCACGCTCGTTTGCGTGGCGTCAGCTAACCTCGACGCTTCATCTGCGCTCATGTGTGTCCCGTCAATGACGACAACGGCTTTTTGATACTTGATACTTTCTCCGTGATGACTCGTATCTCGCTCATCAAACATCTTCTTTAAAGCCTCGCGCAGAGCATCCGAGGAGGAGGGTGAATTTTTCTCGCCAGCAACAGTCTCAATCTTCATCCCATCCGTAACCATCTTCTGCCCATTCCCTCCGTCGTCTAAATACCCATCCTCCTCCGATTGCGCCTTGGTGCATTTGTTTATCCCGCCTCGCCTACTCGCTCTCGTCGCGTGGTGAAACACGTCTACTATTTCCGCGCTCGTCAAACTAAACTTCTCGCAACTGTACCCGTCCCGGATGGACGCCACGCACCGCTCGCCATCCATCATCGCCTTACCACTTATGCTTCCTCCCATGCTATTGTCCTCGTTGTTGTTATTTACACCGTCAAACGAGGAACCACCACCACTCGTGCTCGTACCGCTGCTGCTGCTGCTACTCCTACTCCCGCTACTCCTCTTCTCCGCTCCTCCTCCGCCTTCATCACCAGCATCATCATCACTCGTTTTTGTCGCGTCGTGAATCTCCGCAATCTCCTCCGGTTTCCCATCTCTCACTAGCACTTCGTCATTATACTCGTTTTGATGACGATACGAATGCCGACGATGATTATCGATTTTATGACTCCCGACTCTGGTCTCTTCTCTTTTCGCCACGCTTCGTAATTTCGTCTCCTCGGTCTCGTAAAACAAAACGTCCGAGACGAACAGAACGAGAATGAGCGGTGAGACGATTCGAGAGAGTAAGCGGGAAATGAATGAATTTTGCTTCTTTTTTCGATTTGAAGTGGAGGAAAAGGAGGACAGAGATGCGTCTTTGGTGGTTACGACGGATGACATTTTTCCTTTTCGAGCGCAGAGAAGCGCGTGAACGCGCCGCTCTGTTTTTGTGCCGATCTGCGGCCAAATGTCGTCACACCACGAGCGGGGAATAAAAAGAGATGTTCTCCACCACCACGGCATCGTCGTCGAGATGCGTGGTCACATCTGCGTCCACCGTTAAAACCAGTTCTAAGTCGTGCGATGCTATTCGTAGGAGTAGTGGTAGGAGTCACGCGCGTTGTCATCAACGACAACAACAACAACAACGAAGATTCGTCGCGACGATGAGCGTATCTTTGGATAATAAGATTAGTAACAACAACAACAACAACATTAGAAGAAGAAGAAGGAGATATTCATCGAGTATCGTCAAATCGTCTCAGGACGACGAAAACACCGAAACGCCTTCTTCCACTGGTTTCGATGGATTCGATACCGGAACCACCGTGACGGATGAGGACCAAGAACGTTTGCAACTCATGAGCCAAGAAATCAAAGACTGGTTGAAACTTTTATACGTGAAACGAGAGATGTCATTTAACGAGGTCAAGTTGATCATTGGTATCGAAGATCCTCGATTAGCGGACAGAAGAGAACGGTTCGGGATCGAAGACGAATCCGGGTGTTCCGCGGAGGAAAAGATTCAGGTTTTGGAAGACGTGGACGAGGGAAGAGTGCCGACGGATATCGTGGCGTGCGAGTTCGTTTTGAACGAGTTGAGAGAGTGGCCTGGGTTGGATTCGGATATCGAGTTACCAGAGAGACGAGAAACTGGACCGTCGAGATACGAGGAGATTGCCATGGACGCGGCTGGAATTAAAGGGCGAACGAGAAACCCGAAGAGAATGCTGGACGATTATTTGGAGGAAGACGATAAACCCGAGGAAAAGAATTTACTTGGATTTTTGCCTCTTTACGCCGTATCCTCGGCTCCGATTTTCATCACGATTTTCGCGTTAGGAATCATGTTTGTCAACTCTTTGCAATAACATACTACTATACATCATGAATACATTACAAATAATACTTCTATGGACGAAGATGTCCTACTTTCCTACGCTTTCCCCCTCCTCCTCTTTTGCGCGAAGGCCAAAATCCGTAAAACAACGCGAACAAGGTCAAAGCCCATAAAATGCCGGCGTATTTCCACAACTCGTTCGTCGCCACATCTTGTTGTTGCGCGAGCGTAGTTTCACCACCTCCAATGGAGACTCTTGCGTGTTTATACCCTTTATCGCCCTCCGTGTTTACGCTACCGCTGCTGCTATGACTAAGACTATGACTGACTTTTTTCTTCTCCGCCTCCCCCTCGTTGTTACTACTACTACTACTACTACTACTACTACTACTACTACTACTACTACTACTAC
>ENA-UOXV01003752-UOXV01003752.1-marine-metagenome-genome-assembly--contig:-NODE-3752-length-18101-cov-6.304223_pt1 | contig 18101 bp, 18 predicted proteins | sample MGYA00238165_ERZ766961 | MGnify/ENA primary metagenome ERZ766961 (study PRJEB28924, sample SAMN03173240) | marine metagenome | biome: Marine; feature: Water; material: Subsurface seawater | place: North...
TTCCGAGTTCGGAATGGGATCGGGTATTACCCCTTCGCAATAATCACCGGCGTGGTTTTTATACTTAAGAAAACTAAGATTGTAAAGCTAAAGAAACTCTTCCAGTTATTTATTTTTCAGTAGAAAATCCCTATAAGTCATTTTTATTGCTAATTTCAAATCTATTTTAGCCTACTTATCAAAGTCATTTTTTTTACACACATGCTTAGTAGGTCAAATAGTACTAAAAAATTAAGATTATCTCAAAAAAATTCAATTTATGTATTGAATTATTGATAGAAGCATGGAAAGAAAAGATCAAAATAGACTTTAGTAACTCTTATGAAAGAAAAAGAATTACTAGCATAAAGTAATTAATGCTTTTAGGGATAGACTAAAAATATTGTTTTAATGACAAAATTATTTTTGTAAATAAAATCATAACTAAAAAAATGAAATTAAAGTATCAAATTTATCAACAAGTTTGGCAAGTTTTGATTTAGGCTCCAAGATTGTTTTTTAATTTTAATTTAAAAAGTCTTACATATATTAAAGAGTAAATAATTATATTTAGTAATATAAGTAATATTTGAAACTGTGTATTTTGAATATCTTGGATTGATATTATAAAAATTATCAGATTATATAAATTAATTAGACTTCCAGTAATTGTATTTGATTTTTTTTTGTTTATTTTAAATCTTAATTTAATAAATAAAAAGACTAATTGATGTAGATGATTTTGATCTGGTCTCATTGGTGACCTATTAATTCTTAACTTTCTAAGTAAAGAAAATAAGTTTTCAAATCCAGGATACCATAACAACAAAACAATAAAAAATGGCGATATACTCTGATTTAATAAATATAGTTTTATGAGGAAAAAACTAAAAATAAAACCTAAGAAATAGGCACCACTATCACCTAAATATATTTTGTTGCAAAAATTTAAAATATAAATTGTAAAACAAATAAATATCCAAATATAAAAATTATATTCATTTTCAAATAGTTGATTTGTAAACCCTAAATAAATTATAATAAAAGAAATAATTAGATAATAGCCAATTACATTAGTATTTACTCCATCGATGAAATTTGAACCATTAACTATTACAAGAATACAAAAAATTACAAATATAATGTTAAAATATTTAATTTCTAGTAAACTATCTAAGAAATAAATTCTTGTACTTATTATTTCTAATTGATTATAAAAAACAAATATCGCAATTATTATAAATTGAAAAACTAATCTAAGATTTGGAGATTTGATTAGTTTTAAGTCTGAAAATAAACCAATCAAAAAAAAAGTTGAAATCAAAAATACGTTTATTAAAGACAATTTATATAAAATTATTAAAAATCCATAAAAAAGATAGATACCACCTAATAACGGGACGACTTCATTGCTTGTAAAAGATTGATGAAGCTCACCAGTTTTATTAGTTAATAAATCTTTTTTTTTTGAATAGTGGTTAAATAAAAAAGTTAAAATAAAAAATGAAATTACAAATATAAACTCAAGCATCTATTTCTTTTTTAATGCATTAATTGATAATCTAAATAGATATAGTATAGATTTGAAATAACCAAAGCCCATAAACTTATTATAGACTCTATATCCATCCATAATCTTTTGAAAATTTGAACTTGATAGTGAATTTATTGTTTTTCTCCAATTTGTTAAAATCTTGTCAATTCCATATATTTTATAACCTTTTTGTGCCAACCTTAACCATAAAACATAGTCTTCTTTAGTTGTTAAATTAGGAAAACACATATCTTTACTAAGTAAGGTTTTTTTTATAACTACCGTTGAAAGACCAATATCACAAGATTTCAGCAAATTAAAAAAATTAATAATAGATTTAGATTTTCTGTATCCAATGATCATATTATTTTTGTCTATTATGTTATAAGATGTGTGTGTAAACAAAAAATTATTTTCATTCATAAAATTTATTTGAAGTTCTAGCTTATTAGGATACCACCAATCATCACAGTCCAAGAAAGCAATGAAATTACCACGACACCTTTTCATAGCTAAATTTCTTGACTCACCAGCACCCAAATTGCTCTTATTTATTATTAAATTGACTCTTTTATCTAGTGCAACAATTTCTTTTATAAGCACTAAATCGTCTACGTTTTTGTCATCAAAAATTATATAAACTTCAAAATTTTCATATGTTTGATTTAAAACTGAAAGTACAGCAGATTTAATATATTCCCTTTTTTTATGATAGGGCATAATAATACTAACTAAATCCATAATATTAAAATATATTTAAATTATTTTGTAACAAATGAAACAAAAAAAACTTTTAATTTTTATGCCATCTATTGAAGGTGGTGGTGTTGAGAAAAATCTATTCATTATTTCAAACTTTTTAGCTTATAAAATTAATAAAGTTTTTTTAATAACTGCATCAAAAAAATATAAGAATAAATTTAATAGAAAGATAGATTTAATTTTGCCTAAACTGAACATATGGGACAAGCTAGGTAGAAGAGTTAAATATTTAATATGTCTTATATTACTTATTAAAAAATTTATTCTAGAAAAAAATATAGTTGTACTATGTTTTCAAGCTAATATTTATTGTATTATTTTATGTAAAATTTTTAATAAAAAGATTATAGTTAGATCAAATTCATCACCCACTGGTTGGTCTAAAAACTTTTTAAAAAATTTAGTCTTTAAAGCAATATTGAACAGAGCAGATCGAATTATTGTTAATAGCTTAGAATTTAAAAAAGAGCTTAAAAGGCGTTTTCAAGTTAATGCAAAATGTATTTACAATCCATTAAATTCAAAAGAAGTTATAAAAAAATCAAAATATTTTTTTCCAGAAATATTTAAAAATAAAAAATCATTAAAGATTATAAATATAGGAAGATACACAGAACAAAAAGATCAGATGACTCTTCTTAAAGGATTAAAAGTTCTTGATAAGAAAATCGATTATGAGGCTGTAATTATTGGAAAAGGTTTTTTAAAAGATAGACTCATTAATTACTCACAAAACAACGGTTTAAAAAATAAGATAAAGTTTATTAATTTTATATCAAACCCTTATCCGTTAATAAAACAAGCAGATATATTTGTTCTTAGTTCTGCTTATGAAGGACTTCCAAATGTTTTATTAGAAGCACTTACCCTAAATAAATTTATTATATCGACAAATTGTCCGACAGGTCCTAAAGAAATATTATTAAATGGAAAAGGTGGTTTATTATTTAAAGTGGGTAATTATAAAGAATTAGCAAATAAGATTGTTTACTATTTAAAAAATAAAAAAAAATGTCAAACTAAGTTAAAAAATGCACACAATCAGCTGTATCGATTTGATTACAGCTCAAATTTATTGAAATATCTTAACTTAATTAATGAATTAATTTAATTATTTTAGAAATTTATCTAATTTCAAAAAATGTCTAAACTGAGTGTATTTCATTGCATTTTTTTTAGTTTTAACTTTTTGTTTTTTTAAATCGTCTAAAGATAGATATTTTTCTAAACTAAAAGCTAGTTCATTTTTACTATTACTTTTATATAAAATACCAGATTTACCATAATCTAAAATCTCTCTAGGTCCATTTGGACAATCACTAGAAATTACAAATAAATTTGATAGTGCAGACTCAATTAATACAAAACCTGGATCTTCCCACAGCGAAGATAGAACGAAAGCCTTTGCTCGTTTCATGTAGTAAAAAACATTTTCAGTTCTTCCTAATAAAAAAATATCATCTTCAAGGCCCTTATTTTTAACCAATTTCTTTAGCTGACTTTCATCTTCCCCACCACCAATAATAAGAAGCTTGAAATTTTTTGACTTTAAAAGAAACTTCTCAAACTCATTAATCAGGTATATAAAGTTTTTTTGTTTAGAAAATCTACCTACTGATAAAAAATAATCAAAATTCAATTCTATTTCTGGTTTAAAACGATCATCGTTAATTTTTTTTCTGAATTCATTAATGTCTATAATTGGATCAGGTAGATTTATTAATTTATCTGAATTAAAAATTTTAGATCTTTCTAAATGATTTAATGTTTCTTTAGTTGGACTCGTTATTTTAAATATACTTTTGGAGGAAAATTTCCAGAGTTTTTTTCTCAAAAAATCTAGTTTTGGAAGTCCTGAAATTCTCAAAATCAACTTTGTTTTAAAATTAAATATATTAAATAAAATTAATGGCAATGATGTTACTAAATGTATTATTAAGAAGTCTGGCTTGTTCTTTTTTAAAAGGTTAATTAATGGAAAAAATGAAATTAATATAATTATAATATACGAAATCCTACTTGACACATATCCGGTTTTTGGAAGATATTTATAATAGTTAAAAGTTAAATTAATTGTTTCAATATTTTTATTTTTGAATTCTTTTTTATATTCATGCCACTCACCAAAAACATCTATAACTCTCACATTATAATCCTTACTATACCTTAATAGTGAATTAACTGAATTAGCTGTAGCCTTTACTGTTCCAACTTTATTTAAACATGGCGACCAATAATAAATATTTTTTTTCATTAAAAGATGAATTTAGAAAGAGTCAAAGTTTAATATTTTTTTTGCTCGATTTAAATATGTATATTTTTTAGATTTTAAATAAACATTTTTTTTTATAAAATTTATTTTTTTAGTATTTTTTTTTATGTTATCAATTTTTTTTACCCAATTAATAGCAATTAATTTATCTAACATAATACAATCTTTATTATCTTTAACTATCTCCTTAAAAACTTTTAAATTAGTCATAATTATTAATTTTCCAGATGACATATAATCAAATAACTTTAGTGGAGACGTATACTTAGCTATATTGCCCACTCCACCTAAAGATCTAAGTAATTTTTTATTTGAAGGCATGAGTAAAATATCCATTTTAGATAAATAATACTTAATTTTTCCATATGGAACACTTTCTTTTAAGTTAATATTTTTACAATTATTTTTAATTCTAAAATTTTTTAAGTCGTTTTTTGTACCTCCAAATATAAAATAATTATTTTTTTTATCTAATAACGACATTTTAGCTACAAACTGAGAGCCTTTACTTTCATCTAAACTACCAAAGTATCCTATATTATGTCTGGTTTTATTTGAAAATTTCTTAAATTTAAAATTTAGAGATGATGCGCTAGGAACAATATCTATTTTTTTTGAGTTTACTTTTAGATCATTCGTTAAATATTTTTTAACTGATTCTGTGATCGCAATTACCTTCACTACTTTCTTTTTATTTAAAATATTAAAATTCTTGAATAAAAATTTAACTATTCGACTTTCTATAGATAAATCATGGTGTATTTCAATAATTGCTTTCTGATTAAAAAAAACTAATAAAAAAAGTGTAAAAAAATTTCTTGTTATAAATAAATCTGTTTTTGAATTGATACCGTAAATAACTGAAAACAATGAAAATAAATAATAATTGATGCCAAGTGGAAATTTTTTAAAAAATTTAACTCTAACGATATCAGGAGAAAACTTTAATCCATAAAAATTTGATATTGATACTTTCTGTCCAGTATTTGGAACAATAAGTTTTACTTTATTGGATAATCGAATAATAGCTTCGCAGGTCTTTGCTACTTGTATACTGCCAGGATTTCCGGATGGTATGGATGAGTTAAATAGATAGGCAATTCGCATATTTAGTAGGATACAACTTTCAAATCATATTTTGTTGATACCATGTAATTGTCTTTTTTAAAGCTGCTTTCCAATGTGTAAATTTTTTATATTTAACATACTTTAAAATTTTTTTATTATCACCATGAGTTTTTAATATATCAGCTTTTTGAAGAGTTACTTTTTTTACTTTAGGAGTAATTCCATTTTTATTCATAAACTTTATAATTTCTTCTAGGTTTATCGGGTCATTAGAACAAATATTTAATATATCATTATTGGGTAATTTTTTATGAGTTCTTAACAATAAATATAATATATTAGTAACATCTTCTACATATGTAAAATCTCTCACATGTTTACCAAAATTAAATAACTTAAATAACTTTTTCTTATAATAACTATCTATAAATTTAACCATCATCATATCGGGTCTACCCCAGTCTCCATAAACAGTAAAAAATCTTAAACCGGTCATCTTAACTTGGTAATATTCATTAAATATTGAACTTATTTCCTCATTAATTTTTTTTGATAATGCATACATGTTTTTTGGGTAAATTTTTTGTTTTTCATTTAATGGATAATTATTATTGTCACCATAAACTGAACTTGAAGATGCATAAAATAGTCTCTTAATTTTATATTTTTTTACATTTTCAATAATATTGTAAAAGCCTAAAATGTTATTTTCCACATACTCCCTGGGATGGTCAATAGAGTACCTTACTCCAGCCTGTGCAGCTAAATTAAACACAAAATCAAATTTTTCTTTTTTAAATATTTTTTCTAGTTTTGTGTTATCTCTTATATCTATCTTCTTAAAAGTATAATTTTTGATCTTTTTTAATAGGTTGTTTCTTTTTTTTTTTAAACCAACATCATAATAATTATTAATATTATCAATTCCAAAAACTTTAATATTTTTTTTTGTTAAAAATTTTTTTGCCAAATTAAAACCGATAAAACCAGCAGATCCTGTAATTAATATTTTCATTAAGTTAGTTTATTATATCATTTGATTAATTGTTTAAAGGAACATTAGCTTTTATTATTTTATCAGCTCTTGTTTTCCATTGGTATTTTTTTGATGTTTTAATTGAATTTATTCTAATTTTTTTTAAATTATATTTATTATTAAGTAAATGATTTATCTCTTTTATCCATACATGTGGATCATATTTGTTTACAACTATTGCATTATTATCATGTTTTAAAACCTCACAAATACCTGGTAATTTTGAAGATAAAATAACTCTACCGGCTGCCAAATAATCAAACATTTTTAATGGGGAACAATAATTAGCAGTATTAATGTTTTTGTGTCTTATAAATACTTTCTTTTCATAAGGCATAAATAACAAGTCTGCTTTTGACAAGATTTTAGGTACTTTCTCATAGTCTACATGATTAAATATTTTTATATTTTTTAATTTTAATTTTTTATGGTTTTTTTCTTGTCCATATAAATTAAAATTTATTTTTTTAAATTGATTTGCAAGTTTTGTAATTAAATCAATTCCTCTTCCTTTATAAAAGCTACCTATATAAGTGACGTTTTTAATCTTTTTATTTGCCTTTTTAAAAAAAAAATTTTTTATATCGACACCGTCATGAAGGATAAGAACTCTATTTTTTTTAATTCTATAAATCTTATTTAGCTCTTTAGATATAAGAATAATCTTAATTATAGATTTTGAATTAATAAAATTTAAATTAATCATTAAAAATTTTGTAAAAGAAGTCATTTCAGAATGAATTTCAAGGAAGTGTCTAATTCTAAAGACTGATAAAAAAAAACTTGATACGATACTTCTTGTTAAAATTAAATCAGGTTTTGTTTTCTTAATAAAAACTACAATCTTTAAACTAAATATTATTCTAAATACAAAGTTTTTTAATTTATGATCTAAAATAGATTTAATTATAAAATTTTTTTTTCCATTAAGTAAGTATTTTTTTCTTAATTTTTTAAAAAAAAACTTTTTTTTTACCTTTGGTAATAATAAGGTTAAATCATTTTCAAGTTGAACAAATGCATCGCACATTTTAATTACGTGATGACTATAAGCACTTTTATTAGTTAAAGAGGTTTCAGCAATATATATAATTTTCATTAAATAATCTTAAATTTATAAAAAAATTATTTACCTAACAAATTTATTATAATTTTATTTTTAGGTAGTAATTTTAAATTTTTTTTAATTGCAGTATGATGTGTTAATAAAATATAAATATCAAATTTTAAAAATTCTTTTTTTGAATTTATTAAATTTAATTTTTTTTTATAACTTTTGTCAATTAATGGATCATAACCTTTAATTTTTTTATAAATTTTTTTAAGATCGTTATATATTGTCAATGATAGAGAATTTCTAAGATCAGCAACATTTTTTTTATAACTTAATCCACATACTAAAATTTTTTTTTTATTATTTATATTATTTTTTTTTATTTCATGCCTTATTTCATTTTTTATAGTTTTAGCCATTGAGTCATTGATGCTTCTTCCTGCTAATGTAATTTTTGTTGTAAAATTATTTTTTTTACTTATGTATGCAAGATAATATGGGTCCACTGGCAAGCAGTGTCCCCCCACCAAACCAGGTCTAAATCTTAAAAAATTCCATTTTGTTGTTGCCAAATCAATTACATTATTAAAATCTAATTTAAGTTTTTTACATACTAAGTAAATTTCATTTATTAATCCAATATTTACATCACGCTGAATATTTTCTATTACTTTTGCAGCCTCTGCTTCTCTAATATTATTTGAAAAAATAATTTTTTTACAAATAAGTGAATACAATTTAATTAATTCTTTTTTTAAGTAAGTATGTGGATAAGCTAAAATCTTATTAATTTTATGCAAATCATGATTTTTATCACCTGGATTAACTCTTTCTGGGCTGTAACCAACAAAAAAATCTAATCCCTCTTTCCATAAATTTTTTTTTTCTAATAAAGGTATACAATAATCATTTGTTAATCCTGGGTAAACTGTAGACTCAAATATTATAATGTCATTCTTTTTAATTATCTTAGAAAGATTATTACACACATCTTTTAAATGTTTTAAATCTGGGTTTTTATTATTAAGCACTGGGGTTGGAACTGTGACAATGTATAAATTTGAATTTTTGATTACTTGAAGTGAGTTTGTAAATTTAATTGATTTATGTGTAAGTTTTTTTCTATTAAACTCATTAAAAAAATCTTCCCCCTTATTCAATTTTTTTATTCTATTGTAATTATTATCATAACCAATAGATGAATACTTCTTAGATAAATTTATTAAAATAGGCAAACCAACATATCCTAATCCTATGATGCAGGGTTTAATCATGATTTTTTTTACTAAAAATTATTTTTTTATATATTTCCATTTTAAAGCAGTTGCAAATTTTAAATTTACTTTTGCGGTTTTACCTAAAATTTTATCAAAATATTTTGGTTCAATTCCATAACTAGGTCTTACAATTTTGATATTGTTTTTTGTGAGTTTTTCGCCTTTCAAAATATTTTTTGCACAATATATTGATCTTCTAAACTTTAAATATGATCTTTCATTTTTTGTAGCTCCATAACTTATATTTCCAATGGAAATGTAAGTCTCAAGTAATTGATTCTTAAATTCTTTAAGTTTCGTAACATTCAAAGAAAATTTAGAGTCAATTCCTTTTTTATTATCTAAACAAATATGTTTTTCAATAAAAGATGCTCCATAATGGATTGCACTATTGGATGCAATATATCCTAATGAATGATCAGAATAGCCTATTTCACAATTAAACTTATTTTTCATATCTTTAATTGTTTTTATATTTAAATCTTTTAACTTAGCGGGATAAGAACTGGTACATTTAAGTAAAGCATATTTTGTACATTTGTTTTTTTTTAAGAATTTTACTAAAGAATTAATTTCACTTAATGAATTTAAACCTGTTGATATTAGAATTGGTTTTTTAGTTTTAATAATTTTTTTAATTAATGGATAATGATTACTTTCAAATGATGCAACCTTATAGGCTGGTGGATTGAATGTTTCTAAAAAATCAACTGAAGCTTCATCAAAGACAGATGCAAAAAGTATTATCTTATTTTTTTTTGCAACGCGAAAAATTTCTTTGTGCCATTTGTAGGGTGTTTCACCTATTTTATATAAATCAAATAATTTTTTTTTATGCCAGGGGCTTTTAAGATCATCAATGATAAAATCTTTTTTATTAGAGTCTAATGTTAAGTTTTCAGGTGAATAAGTTTGAATTTTTACAAGGTCAGCTCCATTTTTTGAAGCTTTTTTTATTAATTCTATTGCCTTATTCAAACTTTGGTTATGGTTAGCTGAAATTTCTGCAATAATTTTAGGGCATTGATTATTGCCAATTTTTAAATTACCTATTTTTAACATTTCTAAATCTCTAATCTATACAAAAATGTGTTTTTATTTTGATTTGTATATTTTATTTTAAAACCTAATTTTATAAAGATTGAATTTGATGCTACATTGTCCCTTTTTACCCTAGCTTTAAAAACTCTTTTTTCATTTTTAAATTTTTTAATAATCTTACTTAACATTTGATAGCCAAATCCTTTATTTCTTTTTTTTCTATCCACTAAATAACTTAAAAAAATTTCTTTTTTTTGATGGTCTACTCTAACCAGTCCTATTCGTCTATTTTTAAGACTCACTATAAAAATAAAGTTATATTTTGATGTAATATATCTTTTAAACCATTTAGAGTGTTCATTTATAGAAACCTTTTTTGATCGTTCAATTGAGTTTTGAATTACTACTTTTTCGTTAGCCCATTCAAATATTTTTAACAAGTCATCTATTTTTGCCTTTCTAATAGTAAGTGGCATTAATAATTTATTTTAATTTTGTAATTGAATTAACTTCGTTTGATATTTTTTTGTCGAAACTATTAATACTTTTTAATATTTTTTTTGTTTCATTCGGTGCATGCTTCATTGCTAATCGCAAAATATCCATCCAGTTAATATTATTTTTTTTTCTTAAAAGCTGAATCTTATTTATAATCTGTGAATAATTTTTTTTTTTCACTTATAAATTCCTTTGAAATTTTTTAACTAATTGAGTTAATTCTTTTAATGTTAAAAATTTATCATTCGAATTGCTATTATAAATAAAATTTTTTTTTACTTTTTTTGCTCCAAGTTTTTTTTTATAAATTGATAATATTTTTTCATTTAAACTTGGTAATATGATATAAAAGTTTTTTAGTTCTAATGTATTTTGACTATCACTTGATGAAATCATTTCTTCATGAATTTTTTCCCCTGGCCTAATTCCAATAATTGGAGTTTTACATTTTGAAGATATTGCTTTAGCTAAATCCATAATCTTATAACTATGTAGTTTAGGAATCAATAATTCTCCTCCAATTAAATTTTTTAAACTCCACTTGACTACTTCTACCGCATACTCCAATGAAATATTAAACCTTGTCATTTCTTTATTTGTGATAGGAAGTTCACCTTTTGATTTATTTTTTAGAAAAAAAGGTATGACAGATCCTCTGCTTCCAAATACGTTTCCATATCTGACAACAGAAAATTTAATTTTTTGGTTACCTTTAATATTGTTTGCAGATATAAAAAGCTTATCTGAACAAAGTTTTGTTGCACCATATAAATTTATTGGTGAACACGCTTTATCTGTAGATAATGCTATTACATTTTTTACTTTATTTGTTAGTGCCGCCTCAATAACATTATTCGCACCTATAATATTAGTCTTGATAGCTTCAAAAGGATTATATTCAGTTGTTGGCACTTGCTTTAATGCTGCTGCATGAACGATTGTTTCAATTCCTTCTGTTGCGGTAATTATTCTTTTTGAATCACGAACGTCTCCTAAAAAAAAACGAATAAATGGATATTTTTTTATAGGAAATAGTTGTGCCATTTCATATTGTTTTAATTCATCTCTACTGAATATAACTAATCTTGATATTTTTTTATTAGAACTAATTAAATTCTTAACAAAAGCTTTTCCAAAGCTTCCAGTTCCACCAGTTATTAAATATGAATTTTTTTTTACCACTTCATGAAACCATAATGTTTAAAAATATTTTCAGATTATTATTTAATATTTAAATTATGCTAATTTAATACGTACACTTAACATAGATCTTCAATAATAGAAGCATAATAATGCTGATTATATTATTCAATGGATAATAATAGATTTATGACTTTATATAAATCATTCATTTTTAATTCTGGATATATTGGTAGAGAAACCTCTCTTTTATAAAATTCTTCAGCATTAGAAAATTGATTAATCTTGTATCCAAATTTTTTTTTGTAAAAAGGTTGTAAATGTATTGGAATATAATGAACTTGTAAGTTAATTCCTTTTTTTTTAAATTTTTCAAATAATTCTTTTTTTTTAGTTTTTATTTTATCAAAGTTAATTTGTAGTGGAAAAATATGATAAGAGTGATAACAGTTTTTTTTTTCCATAGGCAATGTAAATCTATAGTCATTTTTTAATTCTCTTAAATATATTGATGCAATTTTTCTCCTAGCTTTGATAAAATTATCTAGTTTTTTTAATTGAGAAATTCCTAAAGCACATTGAAAATCTGTAATTCTGAAATTGAGCCCTGCCTCATGAGTCTCATAATACCAAGGCCCCTCTTTTTTGGTATGTCTCATGCTTTGGTTGCGTATTTCAGCAATCCTATTAGCTATCTTTTTATCTTTAGAAAAAATAGAGCCACCTTCCCCTGTTGTTATAGCTTTAACTGGATGATAACTTTGAGTTACAAAGTCTGAATAATTGGTTGCATATTTCTGATTATTATGAAGTTTAGAACCCATAGAATGACAAGCATCGTTAATTAGCTTAAATCTATATTTTTTGGAGAGATATTTTAATGAGTCCCAATCACAGGGATGACCAGCAAAATCTACTGCTATTACTGCCTTAAAATGTTTTTTTCTCAATTGATCTTCAAGTTTTTCAGGATCAAGAGTAAAAGTATCATTTTCAATATCGACAAAAACAGGTCTTGCATTATTATTAACTATACAATTTGCAGTTGCTAAGAAAGATAATGGTGTAGTAATAATTTTATCTCCTTTTTTCCAGCCAAGCGCCTTACCAAGTATATATAATGCTGAGGTTCCATTATTAACTGCAGAACAAAATTTTCCACCAAATTTTTTAATTAATTCTTTTTCAAATTTATTAATTGTTGGGCCAGATGTTAATAAAGTACTCTTTAAAGTTTTTATAACAGAGTTTAGATCATCTTCTTTTAGTGTTTGTTTTCCGTAATTAATCATATTCATAATATTAACTATTATAATAAATTCTCTTTATAATAAGCTTTTTCAATTTTTGATTTTAACTTTAAAAAATTTTTTAAGTCTTTTTTATTTTTTTTTTGATCTTTTTTTATAATTTTTAATTTCATATTAAAAAAAAATTTACTAATCATGGGCTTCACACCAACCCAACTTGATAATTCTAAAAATTTATCATAATCAAGATCTTCTATTCTAACAACTGTATAGTTTTTTTTTGGAATCTTTTTTAAATCATCAAAAATTTTTTTGTATATTGTATCCCAATACCACTTAATCTTTAACATTTGATCTAATTTGTTCCATTTAAAAAAATAACTTCCATTTGGGCTTAGTCTACAAAAATTATGGTGCTTGTTATGAAAACTGCTGGCAACCCCTTGATACCCTATTATTTTATTTTTATCTTTTTTTATATATTTTTCTTTATACCATCCCTTTTTTTTTAAAGAATAAGACACATCAAATGGGTTTCTCAAAAGAATTATAAATTTAGACCCAAATTTTTTATAAAGTTCGTAAATATGAAGTGCCAAGAAAGAACTAGATTCAAAATCTATTTTTCCTTTTTTATTTGATTTTTTGATCACATTTTCTAACTGATTAAATAAAGGTGCGTCGTCAATATTTATTTTATTGTATTTAATAAATTTATAATAAGAATGTAATAATGGCCTGCTTTCGTCTCTAGCTGAAATTTTATTATTTCCCTTAAAAAGACTATTTAAAAAGGTTTCACCACATTGACCACTTCCAGTTACAAATACACTTTTCATATTTTTTAAAAAAATTTATTCCTACTAATATTATTTAGATTTAACTTAATTTATACTTTTCTTGTAAATCTTTATTAAGTCTTACCTCTCCATAAGGAGAACTCTCTCCCCAAATGTTATTTTTATACCATTCATTATTTTTGATCCACCAAACTTTTTCACTTCTAAATGTATCAGCAATTTTCCAAAATTCGTCTTCTTTCATCTGTACATAATTTAACCAAAAATCTAAATCTGAAGGTATGATATGATCATATCTTTTTACTATTTCAATACCTTGTTCTCGACTCATATAATTTGTTCTTATATCTTTTGAGGCATGATCTGAAGCTCTACCATAACCAAATTTTATAAATTTTAATAAATCATGAACACCATTTTCATAACGATCATCAAGATTTGACATTTGCCTATATGTTCTCTCAAAAGGTATTTCTTTTTGTTTCCATTTATATTTTTCCATTATCATTCGTGTGTGATTATTGGGATCCCATTTAAAATAATTACCCACTGGAATTCCTCTAATCTTATTTTGTAAATATTCTTCATCTGATGGAAATTTTGCCCAAAGCATGTCTTGTTCTCTTAAATCTGAATTCTTGATTACGTCTTCCCATTCATAGCCTCTCAAGTTATGTTCAATTCTCATTCTATTTGTAAATTCAACCATATCACTTACATCATACATGCCACTTATATCCCAGAAGGTTTCACCCCAAATTGTCAAAGGAATATTAAATTTCGCTGCAATTTGAAATGGATAAGTAAAAATTCCACAATGAGCATGCCAATTCATATCACCCATTATTTTAAAACACTGTCTATTTAATTTAATTAAAGTTTTTACACTTGGTCCAAATACTAAATGATCTGCATCAAACACTTCTCTCATTTTATCTCTATTATGAATTCCTTCTGGCAAATAATTGTTTCCATCATAGGTAACCAATAATGGTTTTAAATTAAACTCTTTTACAATTTGATGTGTTTGGTAATAACTATCTTTACCACCACTAACTGGTATAATACAATCATAGTTGCTGTTTGATTTATGTAATTTTAAAATATCTTCAAATTTTTTTCTTCTTTCTTTCCATTCATCTGAGCTGATAGATTGATAGACTTCATGATATTCACAAGCTGAACATATCCCTTTTTTATTTAATGATAATGCCACAGAATTATTAGGCATTACACATTTTAAACAATAAGTAATTTTATTTTTCATAAGTTAATTCTATTTAAGCTATTCTGTAAAAAATTTTGGTTTTCTAAACTCATTAGTTTTTTTTGATAGATATTCCTTTGCCAAATAAACACTATGTTCAACATGGTGAAAAATATTTGATGCAGCAATTCCATCACATTTGGTATTTGAATAAAGACTATACATATCCTCCCAAGATCCAGCTCCCCCACATGCAATTACGGGTATCTTAAAAGAGTTTGAAAATAAAGATAAAAAGTCAATGTCATAGCCATTTTTTTTACCATCTCTATCAACTGAATTAATAAAAATTTCACCCACACCACTATCTATAACTTCAGTTGCATGTTTTATTGGGTCTATATCTAAAACTTTATCTCCATTTTTAACGACTCGATAATTATTTTTATCAATTTTAATATAGTCTATGCTGGCAATTAAAGCTTGAGATCCCAGAGTTTTTGCAATCTTATTAACTTCATTTTTATTTTCAAGCGCTAAAGTGTTTATAACTACTTTTTCAGCTCCATTTTCAATCCTGATAAGAGCATCATTTAAAGATATTATTTTTCCACCTGTAGAAACTGGCATGAATGAAACTTTAGAAACCTCTTTTAAAATATTAATTAAATTTTCTTTAAAATCATAATTCATATCTGACCTTCTATTTTCATAAAAATCTTCTTTAGAAATATCTAAAATAATAATTTCATCAGAACCAAAATCAGATAATCTTTTAATTGTTGGAATGGGATGACCAATATTCTTATATGTTTTAAAGCTTGTACTTTGTACAACCCAACCATTTTTTATTAAAATTACTGGAATTAATCTTTTTTTTTTCATTAAATTATAAATTTAAAAAATTTTTGATAAGTCTTATACCTGCCCCTTGACTTTTTTCAGGATGAAATTGAACACCATAAATGTTATTTTTTTTGACAATACTTGGAAAGTCCATTTCATAAGAGGTGACTGCTATTTCATTGTTTTTATTTAGTAAGTTAAAATAAAATGAATGAGTGAAATAAAAATCAGTTCCATTTGGAATTCCCTCAAAAATTTTATCCTCAGTTAAAATATTTATAGAATTCCATCCTACATGAGGCAATATTTCTTGGGTCACAATTTTTTCAACGCTACCATTTATGAGAGACAAACCATTGCATGTCCCATTTTCTTTTCCAAAATCTGAAAAAATTTGCATACCTACACATATACCTAAAATTGGTTTTTTTTTTAAAATTATTTGATTTTTTAACAATGGAATATTTATAAACTTATTAGTATTCTTAATAACATTTGCATAAGTTCCAACACCGGGTAAAAAAATATGAGTAGCTTTTTCAATTTCCTCTTCCTTATTCCCAACAATAACTTCAATATTTAAATTTGATAAAATATTTTTTAGTGAAAGAATATTTCCTGAATGAATATCTATTATTAGAGGCTTAATCATATAAATGCATTACTGCCTATAAACAAGACAGTAAACTTTTAACATAATATCTTATTTTTTCTCTAAAGATATGTGTAAAATGTCTTGTCCAAGCTGTTTTACCCTTAAATTATTTTTTACATTTAAAGATTTTGTTATTTGTTCAATTTTATATTTAATTGAGGAAACATTAATTTTTTCAGTTTTATGGTTAATGATTTTTTTTAAATATAACTTGCCTTTAAAAAATAAAACTAAATTAATCATAAATTTCTTATATAAATCATAAAAAAATAAATATGTAAAAATCTGATAATTCTTATTATTTAAGTTTGCTTTATTTTTTGCAAAGTAAGAATTTCTTTTTAGCAAATTTTTCCAAGTTTTTATAATTTTATAACTAGAAAAATTTTTATCTAGGAATAACATTCTTTTATTAACTAAATGTTTTTTTTTATTTAATATTCTATAATTTTTCCTATTTATTAAATTGAAAAACTGTTGATCATTATAAACATTTTGAGATATTTGATTTATGAACTGTCCAAATATTTGATTTTTTGAATTGACAGGTACATAATTTATAACGGGAACATTCATTATGTAACTCTCTATGGCACTAGTGCATCCACTTTGTACAATGCATTCTGCATTTCTGATATAGACAGAAATATCTCCATCACTTTTAATAATTATATTATTGAAATTCTTCAGATTTTTAATCCAATAATCTATTCTTTCAGTAGGGTGCGGGCGAACATAAATAATTTTATCTGGAAATTTTTTAGAAAACTTTTTTAATAAACCCATAAACTTTTTTAATGTTTTTTTTTGATATATATAAAATTTTTTATCTTCTTTCTCTAGAATAGGAGATCTTACATAATAATTTTCTAACCTCTTTCTATCAATTAGTTCTTTATAACTGTAATAGTTGTTTACAAAACTAAAATTGGAAACAAATAGTATATATTTTTCTTTTTTAATTCTGTCTTTTCTTTTCCAAATTATATCAAAATTTTTTTTCCATAAATCTACACGGGGTGAACCAGTTAAATAAAAAATTTTTTTATTTTTAAATTTTTTACTTAGATTTTTATGATCAAAACTTCCCCAACAAAAATAAGCACTGCATAAATTTAAGTCATCTAGATGAACTCTTGGTTTAATAAAAATTTCGTTAAAATTTCCTTTATCAATTACACCATGTTCTTGATCTATACTGGTTATCATAAAATTATCTTTTACTAATTTTTTGTGTAAATTTTTTTTTTTTGCACCATGACTAAGACTTTTAGTGTGAAATATACCTGGTAAAATTAGTTTTTTTTTGTGAAGAATATTAAATACGTTATTTGTTCCAATGTAGATATTTAAATCTTTTTTTGCTCCTACCACAGACAATAATAAATTACTTAAAAACTCTCTTTTAAAAAATTCGTAGTAAATGTAAATATTATTACTCATGATTGTTTGATCTTTTTATATTTCTCTCTTTTTGAATGATATCTTGTCCATTGAAGATTATGATATTTCTTATTAATTTGCAAAAGACTATTATTTTTTTTTAAAAAAGACAAAATTTTCTCTAATGAAAAAAATTTATTCTTTTTATATAAGTTTTCAAAAACTTTTTTTATAAGTATGTAATCTTCAAAATAATCAAGATCGGAAGAGCACACGTCTGAACTCCAGTCACGTCCGCA
>ENA-UOXV01003760-UOXV01003760.1-marine-metagenome-genome-assembly--contig:-NODE-3760-length-18079-cov-6.381547_pt1 | contig 18079 bp, 18 predicted proteins | sample MGYA00238165_ERZ766961 | MGnify/ENA primary metagenome ERZ766961 (study PRJEB28924, sample SAMN03173240) | marine metagenome | biome: Marine; feature: Water; material: Subsurface seawater | place: North...
CCCCCCCTACTGTTGCCCCTACCCGTCGCCCTACCGTACTCACTCTCCCTCGATCGCTGCAGGAGATGGGCTTCGGGGACCAGGAGGCGAACCTGCTGGCGCTCATCGACACGGGCGGCTCGCTCGAAAACACGCTCTCAAAGCTCATCGGCTGAGACGCGTCCGCTCGCGCTGGTGCTGTCCGCGGGATGCATTACACAGCGCCCGCAGACACCGCGCCGCCTCCCCGCGATCGCTTCTTGCCGCTCGGCACTCGCTCCCCCTTGTCAACCCTGCCCTCACTCCCTCCGCCGCGCTCCTCCCGATCGCCCCTCCGCGCAAGCATCTCCTTGAGCCTGCCCTGCCAGCGCGCGCCGCTCGCCACGTCCTCCTTTGCCTCCAGCTCCAGCCGGAGGCGGAACTGCTCAGACGGGTGCGTCGACAGCCGAGACACCTCCCGCACGCTGCCGCCCCCCCCTCTCGCACCGTCAGTGACCACCATCAGCCCACTCGTGCTCCATGGCACTAAAATTGAGTGCAGGCTGCCAGCTGTCTGTCAAAATCAGCGCAACGCTGCCCTTGACCCGCGTTTGCTGTTCTACCCTTGGTTGAGAATGTGAGATGACTCACAGCATCGTGGCGTAGCACGAGGGCGGGAGCGTGAACTCGAGGCGAAGCGCGCGCCATGGGCCATCGCCGACCGATGCCCCCACAGCCGCCGTCGCGTCCTACACGAACTGAGTCAGTAGGGGAGGGGCGATTTTCCGTCCGCAGGCACTCTACCCTAAACCCTAGCGTAGCCCCGCTCCCTCTCCGAAATGAGTCGAGGCCACGCCTCGCTGCAGCGGGGCCAGGGCACCAGGCCAGGACGCGGGCCGTGCGCGCCTGGTGCAGCGCCAAGAGGTCGAGCGAGTGCGCCGCAACGGCGAGGAGGTCGGCCTCACGGTCAGCATAGCGCACCACGCGCGCTGAAATCCCGCGCGCGCGGGCGACAAGGTACCTGCGCGTCCGCCCTCCCAGCCATCAGCCGCGACCCCGAGCGGGCAATGCGCGCAGCTGCCGCCGCATTGCTGCGGAAGCAGTCGGACGCGCGAACGCCGCACCTGAAGCTGGAGCGGCGGACGGCGTTGCGTCCCTGGCGGAGGACACGGGTCATGCCGTCTCGTTTGATCACCTCGCGCGCGGCGCGCTTCACCCGGTTCTCCGGCCAAGTGGCCCGCGTCTCGCCTGCCCCCCCCCGCCCGCGCGCCCGCGTCAGCTCCTCCGCCCCCGTTACACCGCCGCGTGGCGCCGCAACGCCGCGACAGCGACATCGATGGCGAGAGCGACAGTTGCGCCGGCGGTTTGGGGTGAAGCACCGTCGAGCACCGGCAGCACGACGTGGTGAATCCCGTACCGCCCTTCCGCTGCCTCCGCCGCGGTCACAACGTGCACCTCCGGCGCCTGTGCCCCTGCCCCTGCGTCCCCGAAGCGCCACGCCGCCGAGCCGTTGCGCTGCGCGAAGTTGGACAGGTGGCTCGTCACCACCTGCTCTCCTAAACGTATCTTTCGCTGTCCCCACGCTGCATCCTCCGCGTCCTCGCCCGCAGCCGCAGGGCCCCTCGCCTCCTCGCCCGCGCCCCTCGCCTCCGCGCTCGCGAGCACCAAGTCGCCCTCCACGGCCGAGTCAAGCCCTGTATGCATTCGCGCCCGCTTATCGGAGCGGGCGCGCGGCGCGCGGAGGGCAGGCGCGCGGCGGGCAAGTGCCGCCGGGTGCGCCGCACCGTAGAGCGCGATCCGCGCAGATGCCATTTTGTTCCACACACAGCTCCAGTACGCCTGCCGCAAAATCCTCCCATGGGGCATCGCCTGCAGAGCCTCCCGCGACCCCGCACCCTGGCAAACAGAGGTGTCGGAACATGTCAGCGGCCTAGTCGGAGAGGATGGCTGGCGGGCGGGGCGTTGCACAAGACCCCCCGGGACGGTGTAGCAGGGAAAGGAGGGCGCAGGTGGCACCTCAGCGAGCGCCTGGAGCAGCATGCGCTCGTCGTGGCAGTACTTCGGGAGGAGGCTCAGCGCCTCTGGCGCGGTGCGGCAGGGGTCGGCGGAGTCGAAGCGCTGCTTTGCTCGGCGCTCGTCTGGGTTGCACGAGTGCGATGGCACCCGCATCGCTGCGGCAAGCGCGCGGTCCCAGTCTTTCAGGCAGAGCAGGCGCCCGACCTCGATCGAAGGCATCATCGAAGCGGCGGAGTTGCCGAAGCGCTGGTGCCCGAAGTAATTTATGAAGCCACGCACCTGTACGCGTCTAACAGCGGCGGCTAGCATGCTGTCTGTACATGCGGGATCAAGGTGACGAATCAGCACGGTAAAGCGATTTCCCCCGTGCTCTCCAAAGCGCAACGGACGGTCAACGAAGGACAGGTCGCCGATGACACAGCCCTGCATTGCGCCATTCTGTGCCAGCAGTCGGGCGGGCGAAGCTCCCACGCACGTCACCTCCTGCTCGGTGACACCTGCGCAGCCAGGACCCCCTCCGAGCCGCCTCAGTCCTGCAGCCGCATCGCTGTCCGCAGAAAAGCTGCCCGTGCTCTCCGTCGTTCGGACGGGCGGCACTTACGCTTTCTTGTGGGGCAAGACAGACGGGATTGTGGCGCTGGGGGATGAATGGGCAAGACCGGTCTTGTCCTTGAGACCGGCGACGGCAAAACTTGAGGGATCGATACGCAGGCGCCGGGCGATGCGAGAGAGGATGCCAAGTGTATCCCACCCGGCCTTGGCCAAGGTAAAGCGAAGGTACCGCCGGTCTTCGACCTTTGCTGCACCCCCTGCGCGCTCCACGCCCGCGCGCCATTCGCGGAACCAGCGCCTGTTGCCGCGTAGCACCAGAGTCCTGCAACGCACGCCGTCAAGCCGCGCCATGCCATGCTCGCCGCCGACTGGCAGGGTGCCCACTCGCGGAAGCTGCGCTGGTGGGATGGCAGAACAGCGCGCGGACCTCGGGCGCTCGACGGCCGCGGTGAGGCAGGGGAAGTGCGCAGACACCGCCTGCCGGACCAGGCCGCCGTCTTGTCGGAGGGGGCAAGCGGCGGCATGGCAGGCAGCCGGCAGGGAAGCGCACCACAGCAGCAGCCTCGCCGTCTCGCGCCCCGATGTTGATGGTAATCATCTCGCCATTTGGCTCTTTCTCTCCAGACTTTTCCAGCTCCGAGTCACCCGAAGCAGAAGCAACGTTGGCGCGAAATAATTTCCGCGCCAGTCCCAGAACCTGGTCCAGGACTGTCTGGCTCAGCCGCGGCAGTGCCAGACGAGATGATTACACTATTACACGCATATAGAGCAGGGCACTTCCTTTTGAGCAGCGTCGCGGCCGATGGCCCGAGCGACCGGGAAGTAGCCAGCCAGCTGACTGTCGAGGTGGGCGCTCAGCGGCCACGGCTGCATCGGTAGCCCCGCAAGGTCCTTGACTGCCACCGGAGACCCGTCTCGCAGCCGCACTTCCTGTGCCCCGCACCAGTCAGCCCCATTCCCCTAGCCACTCTCTGCATGGCACACTCCTACAAGGTTCCACCGACCTGAACACGGAAGTCGCTCCACCGCGCCTTGACCAGGCCTCCGCAACCTGACGCTTCAGCCTCCATGTACTCTGCACGCCTCGCAGCGGATCAGATCCGCCGCAATTTTTTTGTCGCCCAGCAGACACGGGCGGGGTAGTCTTTTGCCTGTGATGCCGACGTCCTGATCCGTTGTCTTCTGGTGCCGAGTCCATTCGATGTAATTTGAGAGCGATGCGTCCTGTCCCCGCGGAATGCTGCTCGTTTCATCGCTGCGCTCGCAGCGCCGCGAGTCGTGCTTTTGGGCAATGAGGGTGAAGCAAACCTCGACATTGTACGAGGCTGGATCTAGCGCAGAACACTTTTGTCGTTCGGCGAGCTCTGCCAAGAGTTCTTCACGCCGTTTTACACCTCCTGGGCCGTTCGGACCCCAAAGTCGCACGTCGCTGCACGCCTGAGGGGCACCTGACTCTCCAGCTGACCCCAACGTCGTCACGCCAAGGGCAATAGCGGCGGTCTCCTGCATTGCTTGCTGCTTTTCAATACGCCTTTTCTGTTTCCTGCCGCCACGCTTTCGTCCACCGCCGCGCAGGGCCAGGTACCGCGGCAAGCTTTTGGAAGAAAGACCCGCCGTGTGCACCCAGCAAGCACCGACACTTGCGAGTCCGATTTTCGGGCGAGTCTCCACATCTTGTGCTAGCGACGTTAGTTCGTTTACGGCCGCGAGAAGGAGCACTGCGAGCACGCAGCGCATGTGGAGAAAAGCTCTCCGGTCGAGCAGCCGCATCGCCGCAGGCTCTCAATGTCCTACCTTCCAAAAGCCGCATTTATTGTCTTGACCGCAACCTGTGGACCGCCGAGAGAATAGTTGCATACTGTGATTGCCGCGCTGCTGCCACCGAACCTCCCACAGCGAGCGCGATCCGGAAATTTGATGGTCGCTTTACACTGCGGCTTGACTCCACAGACCACCCCCGTTTCCCCCACCTAAACGAACCCCTCCGGCCCCCTTCTCGCTCAGGCATAAAGCTTCGATAAGTGGACGGGACCGCCGCGCATTCCAAAGCACATGGAAAGCTCCTCGCTTGGAGAACATTCAACGCCAAGCGTTGTATGTTCACATACATTACGGATTCGAGAGACGATTGGGCCACGATGTGCTGACTGTCGCTTGCAAAAGCGCGTTCGTTTTTTCAGGTTACAACCACTAAAACTGTTTTAGGTTGTACCGTGCACGGAGTTGCGGTACACTTCTCCGGGCAGATATCTGGTCTGAACAACTCGAGCGCTCAAATCGCAGTCCCAAAGGACTGCTGCAGCAGTTTCTCACTCGATCGGGGGGACGCTTCCCGTGCCCCGTGTCTTCCGGCGCCCTGTAGCCCGTCATCTCCATTTCGATCGATCAGAAATACCCTGGTTGTGTCAACTCGCGTGTTGCCGAACTGGCGACGGGCGGGAAGAATGCGGGTCAGGGGTGGTTCCGGCGGATCCAGTTCGGAGGCCAGGAGCGTTATTGTTGCACGCGCTTTCTTTCACGCTGCCACAAAACTAAGTGACGAAGATGAAGACATTCTTCCGCAAGAAGACGGCGTTGACAACAAGCTGTCAGTGTACTTTCTCTTCTCGGAACTCTTTCCCGAGCACGTTGTGGCGAAGGTGATCCTCGCAACCCCGTGCAAAGATGGGCGAATCAAGCTCTTGCAACTTTTAGGCAGAGCGGATTGGAGTCCACGTCCCGCTGCAGTGCCCGGCCAAATTCCACGTAGCTCTATCCAAATGCACTGTTTGGTTGCTTTTTCCATACCGACGACCCCTAGGAGCAAAACCGCTGCCCTTCCGTGGGAGAGAATGAAAGAACACTCGTGCCTCTCGCGTCCGCAGGACTGCAGCACGAGCGGCTGGACGCGCAACGGACTGACTCGCCTGCAGTTCAACAAGATTGGCTATGAGATATACGTGAAGGAGCAATCGCGCCGCGTGCCAGCGCCTCGCGCCAAGCCTGGCAACCCAGGATACGGGTTCCGGCGGGCGCGTTGGAGAAGTGTGAGGGACGGTTCGGAAGACCGAGCAGTCGCTCAGGAGACGCTGCTCTCCCTTGGTCTTTCTCGTGCTCGGTCTGATCATATCCTCGCGCGCGTCGAAGAGTTCCGGACAGCATGGGATCTTTCACGCCGCCCGTCCCGCCCGGCGGGGCCGGGCCGCCCGCGGGGTCGCCTTGCTCTTGCCAACGCAGGCTCATCACGACACCACGTCGGCGATGCCGGTGCCGCAAGTCCGGGAGGCGGGGTCTTGCGTGCACGCAACGACTGCACTGAGAGCGACGCTAGCTCCGCTGCGTTGGGGGCCGCCGGCGTTGGCGGTCTGCTCGCGGGACGGATTCCCTCAATACAGCTTCCTCAAGCGACGTCGTTGGGAAGTGGGTTTCAAATGCAAACACCATTTCAGACTGGAACGGCAGACCCTGCAATTCAGTCAAGCTTCGGAGGCGCGGGAGGAACGGAAGGTTCGTTTGATGCGCTCGGAAGCCTGGCATTGGCAAACCTGGGATTTGGTGGCCCGCAGAACCAGCTCGCTCCCTTGGCCGCCCCATCCGCAGAGCAGCAACTCCAACAGTTGCACGCGTTGATGGCGTTGCAACAACATGGAGGTACATCGCTTGGTGGTGCAGGGGGAGGGGGCCTTCGTGCGTGGTTGGACTTCTGGATTCTTGCCCACGCAGCGCAGCAGGCACATTCGCGTGCGCAGGGTCAGTTGTCACCAGGGCAAGGTGTGGACAGTGGTTCCGACAAGGACAATCATGCACTGGCACAGTCACCTGCGACTGCATCACACTCTACACCGCTCGGGCAACACTTGATGGGCGCCTTATCGCTTCTGACTCAGCGGCAAGCTTCGGGCGGCACGGACCCAGGAAGCGTTAACGGAATGTTGTCGCTGGCGCAGACTGTGTCGGGAACAGGAGTGACGTCTTCTTCGACACAGCCTTCGCCTTCGCCTGTGCCTTCTCTCTCGTCGCGCGTGCCGCCGCCCCGGCTGGCCGGGCAAGCCCACCCGGGGAGCGGCCTCGAGGCACTGGCAGCAGCTGCGTCGCGCAAGGAGCTCGAGTCAGAGGTGGGTTTGAAGCGGCGGCGATCGCTGAGCGAGTCAACCAATGCAAGTGCAGGACGTTCAAGTGTGGATGGCGGGACATCAGATGCATCGGAAGTTGCCTCGGAAGAGGAGCTGCTCCCTACAGCGATCGTCGGCGGTGCACGCCCAGTCAAGAAGCAGACAACGCCGCGGGGACCAAGCCCGATGGAGACAAGTGCGATTGAGTGCAAGGTGGAAGCCGGCGCGGTGACTGAAGAAGGCATTCCAGGCACAGATGAGACAATCACTGGCCCGCATGATGCCACGATTGTGGCGGCAAGCAACAAGGCGTCCATAGCGCATCTCATGGCTGTCGTTTGAACATGTTGCCTCGTGAGCTCTGGGACAGCTTCGCAGAGAGAACGAGAAAATCAACTCACAGAAAGTTTAGAATGCGATACGTTGGGGTGAGCATGACTTAGTGGCAAGCGTGACTGGGTGCAGCGTTGTAGGCCTGGCCAGTCAGGAAAGCACTCGACATGCACAGAAGAAATGGACTAAGATAAGTGTTGTTGTAAAGACATTTGCTTCAATCAGCGCAGGCGAAGCAGCATGCTACATGCAGCTCGAAGGCTATTGAAATTGCTCAATCGTCAACATCGTCAGCCTCTGGCAGTGCGGTGCACCATAAGCTAGCGTGAGCATTGGCGCGCACTCTCGGGACGATGGCATTGCAGCGCATGCATATGACCGATGAGCCGTCGCCTGCGGCGTCGCGCAGGACCTGGGCGCGCCCGGCCTCGGAGAGCAGTGATCCGGTTTCGGCGTCACCAAGGTCCAAATCCTTCCTTCGACTGTCTGTGTGCTGAGAACCCGCCGAAAGTCGCCGCCTCGCACCTGCCCGAAGCTCTGCGTTCCCCAGGAGCCCCACCTCAATTCCTCGGCCCACCTTGCTAGCGCTTCATCTCGCGCGCAGAGTCTCTGTGCATGCGAGTGGCCGGAACCCACCCATATGTGCCTGAGCAGCGGCCGCTGCCTGGTGACGGTCGCGTGCTTCACGCAACGCAGCCATTACCGCGTCCTCTCCCTGCTGCTCGCGTATGACATCCGTCACCGCACCTAGGGCAGCCAACAGGCCCTCTGGTGTACCGTCACCAAGATTCGATCGCGCTTGGTCGAGGACATCCCTGAGGAAAATGTTTTGCACCCGCAATCACCCGCAGTAAGGCATCGGACGCCGGCTGCTAGTTCGCTGGAACAAGGTGTGCACCGGTCCCAAGGGACCGAATCGCTTGCCTGATACGCTGGCCTTCAGCTTCAGCCGATTCCGGAGCATCTCTCATCGCGGACTTGACCGGTTTCCCTTTGTCGTCGCGTGGGTTCATGCTGGCACCACCTGCAACATGCAACTTGGAGGAAACAAATAGAAGCAGGGAGCTCGAAATTGCCGAGAAAACCCACGCGACGAACCTGCCGGGAAGGGCTGCTCCAGCCGAGAAGAGGGACCTTCGACCCTTTCCCGCCGATCTCCGCTGTGTGGTGCGTGGAGGCGTGGTGTATGAAGACGTCCTCTATGCACGGGAAGGTGGTGTCGAGTGCCCGCTCCGGAGGCGGGCTCTCTAACCCATTCTCGGGAATCTCCGGGTCGCAAGGGGCGGGGACCAAGGACGTCCGGTCTGCAGAGACAGTGCCAACGTGGATCCAGCTCTTCCAAATAATGCACTAGCTACGTCTCGACCTGTGCGTGCGACACGCGATGCGTGGTGGTTATTGGAGCACGACTCTGAAAGGTCTAGAACTGCTCTTGATGGTCGTCTTAACTGGCTGCGCTGGCGAGAGCGGACGCTGGGGCCGCCCCTCGGTCATGGGGCCGATCTCGTGTGTATTGGTTGGTCGATGCCGCTCTCCCGGTATTCCCTCGCTACGTGGGGGATACGAGGTTACGGACAAGATCTTGGAGGCGCGCCTGCGTCGTGGCAAGGCCAGGGTCGCGAATGACTGGCGCGCAGGCGCGGCATTCAAGCCCAAACTAACACCAAACCAGATCCCATGATGGGCCAATCCCCCCATGCAAACGAGAAAGTATGCGCCGGTACGTAGCGACATTCCAAATGAGGTAACGGCAGTTGCCTCTGCAGGAAATTCTTCGGTAGTGATCCCGTGGCACACGTGGGCGGCTTACATGGAGAAGGAGGGGCAAGGCGCTGCTCATGTGGGATATGCAGCTGGTACAGGCTCGTATCTAGGACCGTCGTTCAAACAAGCACAGCAGGCAGAGGTGGTGGAGGCGAGCAAGAGGTGGAGCCAGCGGTCGGACCCAGCTGAAGTGAAAAGGCAGATGAAGGAGTTGTTAGTGGTCGAGGAGAGTGAACACGGCCCTGGCGGATGGGACGCATGGGGTGCGCTGGAACGTGAAGAGAATCATGAGCGTGAGCTGGTGCTGTTCCTCCTTGAAAGCTTCTTTTCCCCCGCAGTCCTGAAATCGAACTTTATATCAGCCCCGGCACCAACGCTGACATGCGGTACTCATGCGCTGTTGCGCGATTGCAGGGTGGGAGGGGCCTGACACGGGAGGAGCAGCGCATCCTAGAGGGCGAAGCAACAAGTTCAAGCGTGGATGAGGATATTTGGAAGCCTGAAACAGAGAGGGGCGAACAGGCCCTTCAGGTAAATGGAGAGAATCCCGTGTCGCTGGACACGAAAGAGAGTCAGGAGTTTGCTCAGGAAAATCAAGTAGACTATGATTCAGGGGGCGAAAGTGATGATGGGGTCCATTATGAGGTCGACAACGAGACAGATGAAGATGCGGAGGCGCGTTGGGCTCGGGAGGCTGTGGATGCGCGCCTGAAAGACGACCCAGCCATTCTGGCTGCGCTGAGTCGCGTGGCATTGGGACCTAACGTCCCAACCGCCGAGATCGTGGAAGACTCAGAATTTGGTGAGGATCCAACGCCCAGCCAGCGTGTGCTGGTGGAAATGCAGGAAGAAAACCTTTTTGCGGAGGGGCATGGCCTAGAGCTCAGAGCGGTGATGTCGGACGAGTCGTGGGGATCGAGCAGTGTCGACTTCAACAAGGCGCCAGACGATTCCGAGACTTCCTCATCGCATGCAGATCTGCGTCGCTGGGACGCTATCGATTCTCCAGGGCAAACACGCGACCTCCGCGGCTTTTCCATGGCTGCCGGGCTGCCGCCCGCTCCCGCCCTGGGCGCGCCGCGCGCTCCGGGCGAATCTGAACCGTACTCTACGCCCCTGGGCGCCACAGCGCGGTTGCAAAAGCCACGACCGCTGCGTGGTGTGCGAGAGAGCGATCTTGTACCAGGTGGCAAGCTTTTTGAGGAGGCTCGGCGCCTTCATGGGAGACTCCACCGGGGTGTCGCATACCGCTTCCCACGGCGCCCTGGCATCACTGGCCGCATCTTCCGCTTCGTCTCTGACGCTGGTGGCGACAGACTTGTCGATATCACATCCAACGTCCCGCGTCCCGTGCGAAATCAGACGGCAGTATCGGCAAGCCGCACCAAGAGCGAGGCGGAATTGCGGGCAGAGGCTGCGGGATTTCCGGCTGGCTGGCAGTTAGACGAGGCAGGAGGGGTTGGGAGCGATGGCGTGGCACGTTATCGGCGATGGGTCCACTGGGATGGGCAGGAGTTCTACGATGAGCCGGCGGCGCGTGTGTATGCCCAATTGCTTGCCAAGCAGCGGGTCGAGTACCGATTCCAGCGGCTGACCCAACTAGGGGACCCCAGCGCGACGCACGCGACCATCGAGCTTGGCGACTGTATGCCAGTCAGCTCGTGCATGGCGTCACTCTATGAGGGACAGATCGCAGAAGCTGAGGCGATGGGCGCGCCGCGTGCAGAAGCACCAGCAGGCGGCCCACTGGAGGGCTCACGCGATGATCGCGAGCTCCGCACGGTGCTGCAACCGACAGACTACTTCCAGGGTACGGCGGTTGCCAAGCGCGCCACTGCAGAGGCGGAAGCCTCTCAGGCAGCGGAGCTTGCGCTTAGTGCCCTTCGTGCGTGCAAAGGAGATGAGTGGGTGGAAAAGGCTTTTTGGCGTGCCGAGGAGAAGATACGCGGGGATGGCGCAGCGGGTACGATTGCAGTGGCTGCGCGGGATGTGGGGTGGCAAGGTTCACCTGGGCGGGTCGTTGCGCATACCATTGCGGAATCGCTACAGAGCGAGGGGCTTCTTGATCATGAGGTGGATACACAGCCCCGCCCTGGCGCAATATGCTTGGGCGACCCCAGCGTGAGATCGGCGCTGAGCTGAGCGCCTACGGGCCTGGACAGGTCCTGTGCGCAGCGGCATCGTTTGGGCTTCCAGAGATGGAGCCAGCGGAAGCAAAGGACGTCGGATCAGCAGAAGAGACAGGCAAAAGCACTTTATTTGGCGAGAAAGAGGAACCGCCTGCAGGGGAGGAGGAAGCCTGGGAGCAGCTAGCGGATGGCGGGCCCCGTGGCCGAGTGGCGAGCGCGCGCGCTGCACTCTGGTGGGCGCTCGCGGGGGCGACCCCAAGGTGAGGGCTTTACACCCTGAATTAGCACAACCCACATGCACCATGCTTGTCGGAGCCGAGTGTATGACTTCGTCCGGGCGGTTGGGCACCAGGGCAAAGGTCGAGCGCTGGGGAGCGCGGGTGCGGGCTCGGCGAATGCACCACAGATTGGTTCAAGTTGCGTGCCTCGAAGTCGACTTCGAGCCATTTGAGCTGTTCGATGAATATCCTGAGCAGGCTCAGCGCGCAGAGGAGGGTGGAGATGGATTCGAGCGTCTCTTGTGCGGGTGGGACACGGGCATGGAGACGCATGAAGGCGGAAACGGCGACGTGGACTGGCGAGTAGTGGAGCGGGTGGGAGATGCGATGCACGAGGATTCAGATTCCGTGCCGATGGGATACGGTCCTGGGACAGACGGGCGATGGGAACGCGTGTGGGCGAACCCAGGATTGGAACTCAAGGCGGATGGGCGAGTTGCGCCCCGCGAAGAGAAACGCCACGCCGAAAAGTGCGCTTCAGAGCGCTGGCGCGACTTTTTCGCGGCGCGGGAGATGTGGGATGAAATCGACTACGACACATGGAATGGAACGTACCCGCAGCGTGCCCAGCTTCTTGCGCAGGAACGGCCGCGCAGTCGCATGCGACTCCACGAGCTGCAAGAGAAAGAACGCATCGGGACGCTCACGCAGCGCGAGGGACGGGAGCTGTGGTGGGCGCAGGAGCTCCACTACGACGCCATCTTTGGCGTTTATCCTGGGACAGGCGGCCTTCCACGCGACCTCGCACATCTCATTACTCGTGTGCTTTACACTTACTTGCGAGTGCATCCCGCAGTAGTGTATGCACCAGACATGCACCATATCTTGGCGCCGATCGTGTGGGTATTGGCGCGCGACCCCAAGCAGGGGTTGCGGCAAGGGCTGCTGGACCGGGAGAAGAGTGTGGCGTACGCCGGCCTCGACCCGCTCGAGGCAGATGCCTTTGTGCTTTTTCACCTTGTCTCGTCCCAATTCTTCCTTCATTTTGGCGAGGTGCTGCCCGGCGCGGGGGTCGATGCAGCCGCGCTTGTAGCGCTGGAGACCGAGGCGATTCTTGAGGCGGCAGATCCTGAACTCGCTGCTAGATTATTTGGAGCTGTGCAAGCGGGAGGTCTTGGCCTGAGTGCTGAGACGTTTGTGCGCCCGTGGATTTCGTCACTGTTTTCTGGGCTCTTTCCTCTTTGGGAGCTGTTGCCTCTCATCGAAGCTGTCCTCGCTGCGCCCGACCGTCTCCGCGCTCTCGCCGCTCTCTGTGCTGCCATCGCCGCTGCACCAGCATCTCGTGCACCGCTCTTCTTTGCGTCGTGCGACGAGACCCTCCTTCTGCTCCAATTTCCACCGGCCACGCGCGCTGACCCGCTCCTCCTCGCCGCCCACCGACTCTCCGGGGCTGCCCCCGCCTCGCTGCGTCTGCGTGCCCCGCCTGCCTTGGAGACAGCAGCGCGCGCAAGGGGGTTTATCGATGCGGGGGAGGCAGCGGCGGCTCTGGGGAATCGGAACGCATCAATTCGGCGCGCACGAGCCGAAGTTCGGGAGCTGGTGGCGTGGGCAGAACAGGCGGAGCCGCTCTCAGCAAACGGGGGGGTTGCCGTCACGCACATCCCCTTCGTGCACGCTGACGGAACTACTGGCTTCCGTGCACTCGATGGACAAGGCTTTGGCTTCGGCGCTGATCCATCACAGAATCAAAGTCGCTATGCCACGCGATTCACGGAACCGACCCACGTTGCTTGCCTCTCCCACCCTCCGTTTCCACCCGCGTGCCTGCTCGTCAAATTATGTTGCCTCTGCCCGTGGTCAAGCCTTTTCCTGTCCGCAACGCTGTCCCCTTTTAATCAAAAGCTTCCACAGGTTGTTCCTCGCCTACGCTACCTTGGTGCTGATCCCGCTGCACCGCTCAACTTTACTTCGCTACTCGCCCCGTTACCTCCGGTCCCACATGTCTCCTCCGCTGCTCCGCTGAGGCAGCAGCTGGTACAGCCTCGGGAGGACGTGCCGACTCGGGAGGCCGATCTGCCGGAGCGTCATCAGTACCTTTCGACCGGCATCCTCGCTACCCACAGAGGAATACCTGTTGCGGAGGAGGCAGCTGGCGACTCGTTTGACCTCTTCTCGTACTCATCACTTGCAGCACCATCCCACGCTACAGTCGCGCCCTCCGCCCGGCACGGCAAGCTCGCCGAGCAGGTGTTGATTCCTGAATCATGCCCTCTTGCGCCTTTTTTTAAGTTCACCTGCTCTTCATATCATCGTGATGATATTGACGCCGCTCGCAGGTTGCTGTTGCCAAGAGTATGAGAATCGGAGAGAGCGTGGCAACCCCTGTCAGTTTTGTCGCGGGGAAACCCGACATCAAGCGAGCTGTCGGCAGTGGGAAGCTGTTCACCAGTGCATCGCACGCTCCGCGTGTAACTGCACCTATCACCAACTGCGCCACAGCTGGTGAAGAGGGCGATGTGGTTCACGGTGGCGCAGCGGAGGCCACGCAGCAAGACGGCGCTGCACGCGCCAACGTTGGCTGGCTGGGTGAAGGTGTTCTGCCAGATATATCTTCCGACGACGCTAATGATGAATCGATGGGGGCGCTGGTGACAGTGCAGGGGGTGCCAGATGTCCGCAGCAAGAATGGCGGGGAGGAAAGTGAGGAAGGGTGGTGGGGAACGGCAACTCCACGAGTCGAAGACGGGGTGGAGGAATTGCAACGGCTCAGGCAGGAAGAGGATCTGCAAATCGAAATGGAACCCGATATTTTCCCGCGGTATCGATACATGCCTCCAGTGGACGGCCCTCACGACGTCGAGGCTGCTGTACTTCGCACCCAGATCCAGGTTGACGAGCACATACGTATGGAGGAGGAATTTTTATTGTCGCAGGAACGCGCTGAGCGCCGGGGTTGAAGAGAGACCAAATACATTCGTTGGGATATGAGAACAAGAACTCTCGAGGAGAGCTAGGGTTTCTTGCACCACGAGAGCTTGGGCGCCTTGCACAACACCTGCCCCAACTCGGCTCCCTCTTCGTCCGCGGGGATATCACTTGTGATTGTAGTTTTTACTATGGAAGCGGATACCGGGGCGCATCTGGGGACGCGACACCAGATAATCGCGTCCTAAAACATTCTAGGGGCACATCCCCATCTTTTCACTGAGGGTTGTCACCGTGACCCAAGCGAATCCGCTCACCGTGCTATGCCTGCCAAGGTCCTCCGCGCCCCCTTCCAGTACGCCGCCAAGGCTGGCGCATTCACCGCCGACAAGGTGAACACCGCTGTGGACATGTCGATCGACTCCGCCAAGTCCGGTCTCGACTCCGTCATGGAGCAGTGCGTCCCTGACCCTTCTAGTGTACTCGCTGAGACCTCACCGAGAGCCCCACGAGGCGCTTGCCGCCAACGGCAAGATTCTGTTTGACTCGGTGTAGTGCGGTGCATCGTTACGCGTGGTGCGTTTGTAGTTGCAAAGCACGTTCCAGTTTCGGTGTTCATGTCCAGAGAAATTAGGAGACAGCAGTTGCTTCGGTTGCAACAGTACTCGGTGTAGGGGGCAATCGGCAGAGGCCCTCGAAGCCATTGCTCTGACCTGAGAGCACGGCCGATAAGGCGTTTGATGTGAAGCCTTGCGCAGCAAGTACGTGTCCACCGTGACGAAGCAGATCACCACCTTTCAGAAGGAGGGCATGAAGAAGGTACGTCTGGCGCCGACCTTTCAAATTCGAATGCGTGAGAGTCTGTCATGCGCAGCCACGACTCTAGGGGCATTGTTTGAAGATTTTCCTGCATTTTTGCACGATTCTGTGCTCCGCATCATCCCATCATGTCCAAACTCCGCTGCAGGTAGCGCCGTTCACCTCGAAGGCCAAGCCCTTTGTGCAGCCCGTGGTGCCCTACATCGAGAAGGCGAAGCCGTATGTTCCGGCGGGCGTCCTCACCGTCCTTGCCCTTTCCACTCCGCCTGTGCTCCTCTGCTGCGCGATCGTCGCCTTCATCACCGCCCCGGTGCGTACCAAGCCGGCGAGGCCCGGTGGAGACGGAAACTGCACCTTACTGGAAGCATATGCCAAATGGCAAATCATCGGCAAAAATCTGTTGATAATGCCGGATTTGCCACGTTCGGCTCTTACTTCATGTGAATGATGAAGGAAACACACTGTGCAGATCTGGATGTTTGTTGGTCTCATCACTTCGTTGATCTGGGTGCCGGCACTCATCGTCTTCGGCGCGCTCGCTATCACTCTGGGGACCTTCCTTGCTTTCGTTTTCGGTATCCGGTACGCTTCCTCGCCTGCTGGCCAGGCAAAGCTAACCAAGTACTGGAAGAAGATCTCGTCGACCCCGATGGGCCAGAAGGTATTCTTCATCCAGTAATTAGTAGCCGTACCTCGTGAAGCTACAGAAGGCTTCGCATGGCTCGTGACCACACGCGTGTCATGCAAGTCTTCATAACAGAACTGGAATGCTGGGGCAATTCTGCCAAGAGCACACGCGGTGCTTTACAGACAGTTGCCATGAGATTACGCCTCGTTGCGTTCCGTTAGTGTGTCGGGCGGGCAATCGTTGCGTACGTAAATTGTGATCAGAAGTATTCGTCCAGCCTGCAATGCACTCGATCATCCTCTAAGCTTTGCGGAATCGGTCGGAAGCCACAGTGTATGCTTTCATTAACACTTGTTCAAAACGAAAGAGTGCTCCGTCGAAAAAATGCGCGGCATAAAGTGATGAAGCAGCCCCCCAAAAATATGCCCCCTCTTAGCATGCGCCGACGATTCTACAGGAACACGAGTTTCGCGGCACGCTCTTGCAGCGTGCATAATTCACGAATACCTACTTGTTTTGGCCATGGTACTCTGTATGCTTGAAGCCCTCGTAGCCCCAGTATGTCGAGACGTGGAACGGCTCCTCGATCTCAACACCCGCCGCCGTCACGCACGCAATCTGACCGTCGTGGGAGATTACCATGGGACGTTGCATGTAAACTACGCACAACATCGCGCTACAGACACTGTGACACAGACATTATCGAGCACGGAGAATTTAGTAAGCGCATGGGTGAAACCTGTATGCGGGTCGAGGCTTTTGTGTTGCGGTAGAAGAGAACACGCAGGCAGTCCTCAAGGACCTTTTTCGCCTGATCCCTTGAAAGATTGTTTCCGGCCTTCCGCAGAAGCGGGAGGCAGACGTACGACCTGCCACCCAACCTCGGGCATCAGAGAGCCCATTTGCTTGAATCCAAATGACCCGAGGGCAGTCTGTCTCCTGGGCTGCAGCTTGCGACTTGCAGAGGCTCAATTAGGGCCAAGGTGCGGCCGAAATACCCGAAAGATGTGGCGACAACATCGTCCTCGTACATGGTCCCAATCAGGTCGACCGCTCCCAGGAACGGCTTGCCATCCCGGAATCCCGCCACCACAAGCTCGTTCCAGAGAGGATCAAACTTGTTGCGTCTGTTGTACATAACTCTTCCAAGATACTGGTGGATATCCCGCGGGGTCAAGCTGCACCCATCGTCGTTGCATGCGTCTAGCGTGCTGTTCAAACCCCATTTTCTCCGAGTCAGCAAATCACTTGGTTCAACACAGCTAGGCATACCGTTCCAACACCACCATCATACAGGTACATGCGGCAGCGTACTCAAGTTCGGAGACCAGCGACGTGATGCGCTGAAAGTCGCTGAGGTCGCCACTTGCCCCGATCAGAGTATAGTCGCCAAATTTCTTGATCCGCTGTACATCCCTGAAACGCGCCAGCGAGCCATACGAGCCTGGAACACAGAGGACAGACGCATTTAGGTCACACTCAACATGCAGGAGCTATCCAAAATAATAGCTCAGGATACGTCTGGATTCGCACGCTAACCAGCCGCTGTTGTAGACTAGGTTGGATGTCCCGGATCCCGTTCTCTCAACCAACCTCACTTACTACTTGTTCAAGCTGCATACCGCGTCTTGACAGCTGAGACTCGCAGTCGCAGGCAGGATGCTATATCAGGTGGTGCATGGAGATGACTACGTTGGGGCGGATCGCACCGAGAGTGTCCGACGCCATCATCACACCACCATTGAACTTGATGGCCAGTACGCCAGTGCCAGTCACGATAGGCTGCTGAGTACGTGTGCTCGGGTCGTTCGCGGAACGCGCGACAGGCTGCGTCCCCCACGACGCGAATGAAGGAACACCGGCCTGGACACCTGACGGTAGGAGTGGATTGTGGAACATGGCGCTGTCCCGCGCAAATCCTGCAGAGTGCATTTCGCGGATTGCTAGCTGTCCAATCAAACGGGTTAACTAAACAGTACGCAGTTGATTTTTAGCAAGCTCTGCAGAACCTGGGCCGAAGGAGAAGGTAGAGAGGTCCGCCTCTCTCTTCCGGGCGGCATCGCCGGAGGTTTCATAAGGGTGGCCGTGGTTCAAAGCGAAAGACTAGCGTAGGAGATCAGCAAAACCAGCATCTGACGGATTACAGAGAAGACCCGCAGACTGAGAAGCGAACATGATCATCTACGACTACGAGCAGTCTCTGTCGACGCTATGGTGGATGCACGGCAGTGTGGTCCCAAAAGTGCTGTGGGTCTCACTGGTCTGCGCCGTGAATGGCGTCATTGCAGTGTTCTTCAAGGATCAGTATAACCTGTACATTACAGACACAAGCCACGCACTGATTGGAACCGCTGTTGCGTTACTCGTGGTCCTCAAGTCTACCATTGCCTACCAACACTTTGCTGCTGCAAAGCAGTCAGTCTATTCGTTCATGGATGCGGTCCGTGCGCTTGCGGCACAGATCCAGGTGAGCGATAGGTCTCCTGTAGGAAGCATTTTCTCATCCGCGGCAGTACAACGGAGCATTTACTAGGTCCGCCCACGCAGGCACATGGATCATGCAAGGATCAGGAAGCAGCAAGAGAAATCATTAAAGCTCGCACTTCGATTTGCCGGCACATTCTAGTCTGCTGGTGATCCCCCCCC
>ENA-UOXV01003763-UOXV01003763.1-marine-metagenome-genome-assembly--contig:-NODE-3763-length-18075-cov-6.652331_pt1 | contig 18075 bp, 26 predicted proteins | sample MGYA00238165_ERZ766961 | MGnify/ENA primary metagenome ERZ766961 (study PRJEB28924, sample SAMN03173240) | marine metagenome | biome: Marine; feature: Water; material: Subsurface seawater | place: North...
GGGGCTTTTGCCCCGGCTCCCGCCGCCCACGTGCTCGCGTCCCGTTAGTGGTGTAGGCCTGGGACCTCTTGTATGCGGGTTTTTTGCGCGGTCTCCCTGCCTCTGCTATCCTACGGTTCTTCGCTCTGCGATCCGTGACGTTGTCAGTAAACGGATGTTTTCTCATAGCACAGTGCTTTAGAACCCTTTGCTTCAAACAGAGGCCTGAAATGGAGTCTGTCTGGCAAGGCTTTACTGCGCGCATCGCTACACACTACAGTGCTTCCCCGGGCCAGCGCGCCCAGCGAGTCGTAATGCGCAAGCCTGTCACTGCTACCTCACCGCCGCGTATCACAAAAGGTTTTTTGCCGGCGGGCATCTAGATCTTCCTCGGCCTCAACGCCCTCACGGCTTCAGAAAACGCTGCAGGCAGATGCGATGCATGGTACGGGAGCTGCACCACTGCATTTCTTGGGCGACGCAGCGCAGTATTCCTTTGAGCGTTCCACCACTGAGGATTCACTGGCCCCCGTCCGCCTATGCAGGCCAATGGACACCCACGTCACTCGGTGATGGAGTCGAGAAACTTACAGAAGCGGCTGGCATAATCGGGGGGTGGCTGCGACGACGCCCCCTCGCCATCAGTGAATGTCTTCCACACACGCTCCAGCTTCTTGCGACGAGTGTAAAGCATTAAGATGTCAATCACGCCCAAGAAGTAGCGCTCGCCAGCGGCCTCGCCGTCGGCAAGGCGACCCTCGATCCCGCTCGGGTTGTAGTGGCCTGGATCACCGTCGAGCTCTTGCGCGACGATAGCGCTCAGGTGGTCCCCAGAATTGCTCGGCACATTAATTGGGCGCGACGTCAGTTCAAGCTGCGACGAATTCGCACCCAGCGCTGGCATAGAGGGATGCTCCTCGCCAACGGTAGCTTCGCCAACTGCTTCGCTGACATCCGCAACATCCACGTGTGCCGCAGAAGATGCAGGCTGAGAAGGATGGACGTGCGGAGGTGCGTCGGGGTTGGGTTCGAGTAAGATTGCTGATAGTCGGGTGTTCGGGGGCTTGTTTGACGTCTGAGGCGTGCTGGCAGTACCGACTACGTTGCTCGAGGCAGCGGTTGGCTCGGCCGTGGCGCCGAGAGGCTCGTCCCGGTAGTGCACACCGACTAGCATCGAGTAGTCCATGATTTTGAGAGACATTAGGAAGAAGCAGTCACAGCGCACCTGATCGAGGAACGCTCGTTTCCGTGCAGGGCCCATCTTGAGCTTGAAGCCTGAGGCAACGAGGTCGTTGTCTTTGAGAATGCAGCGGTGACCCTTTGCCCGGTCGGCCTGTGAGGCGGAGCGTCCCATAGTCGATCCTTTGAGGTCAAAGCGACGGTGGATCGCGAGGTTGGTGGCAAACACGTTGTTCATCACCACAAAGCGCACATTGCGCCCGTATTCGGGCTTCCAGCGGTGTAGCCCATAAAAGCGGGGCAGATATGTCCCGGGGTTCTGCATCACGTGCTGGTAGTAGGCTGGAAGAATCTCTATGAGCATCTTGGCCTCGCGCTTCGGGAGCGTTTTGACAATAAATTGCATATTTTCTGAGAAGAAAAAGAGAGAACCGCTCTTGCCAGGTGTACCTGCACGTGAAAAGTAGGCGCATCGCCATCGGTCATCTCCACATGCGCAACCCGCGGGCCCATCCTTGCATGCCTCACAGGTGGGTCGCAGGACAGTGGGCGGCGCCAGATGCTTCAAATCTGTTGGGCGCGGCGCACACCCATGATACGGAGGGCGTTGGAGCCGTCCTGTGCCGTGTTGCACAGCGCAACCATGTAGTCAGCAGTGTCGATGGAAAAAACCTGCTCCCGGAGTCACCATGTCCGCCGCATCACCTCTTGAAAGTGTCTATCTCTCTTGTACATGGCAGAGGAGAGCGTCCTGCCCGCGGCGTGGGAGGGGCGAGGGGGCGAGGGAGAGGTCGCGCGAACTGGGGGCGGCGGCCAGGGGATGCGGCGGGAGAAATGGCTCAATCGACTCGGGCTTCCTCCATTCCGGGTGTGCAGAAAGGGGCTGGCGTGCCTCGCGGAGGCGGCTGAAAATGGAGGGAGCGTAGTCTTTGAACTTGAAAGATGAACCTTTGTGTGGAGGGGTTAAGGCGCCCCCGGCGGGCGGGAACTTGAGCTTCACCGTCTCGCGAAAGGTATCAAATCCCGGCTCGCCCCTGACGTGGTTGTTCATGCTGACGTGTACACGGATGCCTAGCTGCAGCGCACACGCCATATCCCACGCCCGGTGGCCCTTCTTGTCGACAATCTCTCCCATCTCGTTCAACTTGTGAACTCGTGCGAGCGCGCGCACCTGGCCGTGCCCACGCCGCGACATAGAGCGAAGAGAGCGCGAGAACCCTTTGCGTTTTATCTTGTGAACCTTACCGTCGGCGCTCGAGTGGCTTTCCCGATTCGAGCTGTATCCGCCATCATCCTCATCCGCTGTCGTCTGCTCGTCGTCAGCGTGTTGCGCTGGGGCATGCGGTGTGAGCGTCGGCGAGGCAGAGTAGCCCTGGCTAGCATCCTGAGCGTACGGCCACTCATGACCCGATCCCACTCCCCCCATACCCTCTTGGATTTCAAGCTGCAGCCGCCCAGATCCCTGCACCCCGGGCCGCGGTCTTCAGCCTCCCGACACCAGGTACAGGCCACGCAATTCTCTTCAGAGACTGCACCAAGATCCCTAGATTCTGGCCAGAATCTCGGGGGTTTTCGCTGTGTTCTTGCATGTACTCCACCTTCAGGATATTAAGCGGGGAATGGCAGGGCGGCAAACCGAGGACGAGGCGGGAAAAGGAGGCACTGCATGCTGGCGCGCGACTTGTGGCTGCGGTGGGACGAGTGCGATATTGTCGACAGAATTCTCTGAGGAAACCGGATGACGCACTGGAGACTGGACTGCATGGTCTGCTGGTTGTATGACATCCGACAGGTGCGATGCGGCACCGTTTTGACCCGTCAGCTGCGAGAGTGAGATGTCATCGTGTGGGGGCGGGATCGTCGGACAGATCGCGCCTATCGGGTGCAAGGCTTCGCGCCAGTGGGCAAGCAGCCGGAAGGGGATTGTGACAGTAATTGTTGCGGGGTTAAACCTGATCGGACGGATTGAAGTCTGGGGAAATGGGTGCAGGCGCCGTTTCGCTCGCACGGGGCGCGGCGGCTGGCATTTTGCCAGGCTGGGATGTAACCCCCGTTTCTTCTATCTCAGGCGCAGCCAAACGTACGATCGTGCCCTGTATTTACATATGATACATGCATCACCCCCTTGTATCAGAACCGCACGTCCCCCCGGTACATATGGGTGTAAGCAACGCGTCGCGCAGCACCGGCGGGCGGATCTCATGGAAGAGAGGACCATTACCTGGCTGAAGAAGGAGAGGACCTCGGCGCTACGGCGCTTCGCCTCGACCCGTCTCCGCAGAGCTTCATCCCGTAGGCGTAGTGCCTCGTTTCTGGCATCGACCGCCCTGGACATGCGCTGCTGGGCTCCCGTCCGCTCACCCCCTGTCACCGTATTTTTATATGTGAGTTGTAGTTTTTATGTGTTTTTAATTAAATATATTTGAGTTGCGCCCGATCCTGCTGCCTGCGCAATCCTGTGCAGGTGGTGGTCGGTCTCTTCTCTTTCCGCTGTGAGCCCTGTTTGGACGAGATTATTCCATCAGCCATCTTATCAGATGCCCCCCCTGCACTTGCAGGCTCCCCAGCTCCGCCTGGCCGATGCGCGATGACGTCGAAGGGACTCGTAGGAACGGATGCAACAGATTGGCGCACACTGTGCCCTATTTGACTACCCATAGCTGAGGGTGGAGACTTGGTGGAGAATTGAGTTGGTAGAGGTCTTCTTTATTGTAACACGCTCAGGTCGGCTGCACTCACCGTAGCCTTTCATCAGCAGCGCGTCCAACACTGTTGAACTAGCTGAACCTACTTTTTTGTCGTGTCCTTCATCTCCACGTCCTTCTCCTTAGAGTCCTGCAAGGGGTGATCGTTAGTGCGTGCAGCTTGGAGTTTTGATCCTTGCAGGGCCAAAAACACTGGGGCAAGATGCCACCTTTTCCTTGGTCTCCTTTGTCTCCTTTGTCTCCTTGTCCTTCTTCTCCTTGTCCTGCGGTGCCTCTCGTGTGATGTTTTGCATGCAATTATGGGTTATCGAATCAATTGAAGGTAGCCAATAGCGTACGCAAGCAAAACTAGTTCGTCGAGGCTTACCGTCTTATCCTTGTCCTTCCCCTCGTCATTCTCAGCATCCTTGAGATTGATCTTATTGTTGATGAGATTGTGCAGAGCGATGACGGAGCGGATGAGCGAGGAGATGTAAATGACTAGCATCATGTCATTCGTCTTCACCGAGAAGGAGCGGACAAGCTCCTCGACGTTCAGGTTGGGGAGCAGATTGAAGATTTCCTGCATCAAGAACGTAATCTCGTGGTTTACCGGCATCTTGCCCTCTTGAACCTGCTTGAGATAAGCATGGATGTCCTCCAGCCGCGCCTGCAGGCCCTTCAGACTAACTAGCTTCGCGCTGACCCTCTCTGCAAGCGTGCTGACAGTTGTGTCCTTGATGTCCCGCAACAAGTGCTCAACCCCGATTTCTTCCGCCTCCTCTGCCCCAATCTCGCTCTCCAAGTGCACGAAAGACCGTCGCGTGGGAGTTCCGTCCTGCAGATCCATGCCAGTACTTAGCTGTTTCACCCTGAGACATGTCACTTCACAGTATGTTTCATGTGGCTTGCTGGTGTCTTTCTTTCTTGTGCTGGGCAAGGCGGACACGCACATCATGGACCTCCTCGACCGCAACGTAGGCGTCTGTGGGGATGCCATCGTCGTGCGGCTGCACATCAATGATAACAAACACTGGATTTTTGACGTACTTCTTGAACACCTCGTTGATCTCCAGGTCGGCCACACGGATCTTGGGCCCCGTGCTGTACCAGCCCACTATTCTTTCGCGCGCTGCAGACATACCCAGATCCCAAGTCACGCATCGAAGCGTCGCTCTATTGCACGCAAACTATTCGCACGAAAGCTTTCGATGGTCAAGGTCAAGGAGGCGGGGGGGAGGATCTCTCACCATTGACCTTCTTGAACATCGCAAACATGCTCTCGAGATAGTTATGGTCCACGAACCAGATCGTCGGATCCTTGTCATCCTCTTCGAATGGAATCGCAAAGCTGTTGGTCACGTTCACCGTGTTGGCGGCCGAATACTGCATCGGCACCCCCCAAGAATCAGTTCGCGATCCTCACCTTGAACTTTGTGGAATCTGGATGTCGAGAACCGGTGCCGTGTCCAGCTTTGAACCGAACCGAGGCCCAGAGCCCTACACAGAGTGATAGAAGTTGTAGCGTCTAAGAGAAAAACAGGGTTTGCCCGAGTAGGTTTCGTCTTGGTCTTCCCGCCCAACAGAGATCGGATTCCCACACTTCTCCACCCCCGCAGTACCAAGAATCACAACTTAAACCCGGAACTGTTCGAGCTACAAATTCAAGGGGATTGACTGTTGCTGCAGAAGGCTCCTCAGCAACAAGGTGTCCCGGGAAGCTCATGATCCCGTCCGCCCATCCATTTTAGCATGCATTGCAGCATGCTCAAATGCTGGTGCTGCCTGAAGCATTCCAGCAGCACGTTCCGCCCACACATTTTCGCAGCAAGGATTTGTGGAGCATCATGTGCGGGAAGAGTTCTCACAGCGTTCTCGTGGGTGGTTGTCTTCCATGTGTCCCGCTCGCCCGCTACCTCCTTGGACCCGAGTAGCACACCAACTACGCGCTTCTTCGTGTCCTTGGCGACACGCATGTAGTGGTCGGTGGCTGAGAGAAGCACCAGTGGGTGCACAATAGCAGTCGTCGGGATTGCCGTCGCCGCTGCAACTGCCACGGTCTTCCCCGCTGGAGGCGCAGCGGCAGTCGACGATTCGGCCATAATATTGCTGGGATCCGGTTGAAAGGAAGGACACCTTGCCAAAACTTTGAAAAGAAATGTCTCTTTTCGAACCGTTACGAATTCAGAAGAGAGTAACGTTCGTGTGTTGGCCCAGCGAGTGGGAGAGAGCGAGTGCCGGGTGAAACTCGTAGAAGTCGGCTCTCATGCCTTCCGGCGCGATCTCGCTTGCATTTGTGCAGTCAATCAAGGTTGTTTTCTCTCCAATCTACGGCCCGGCTGCGACAAGGTAGTCGCCCTGAAGTAGTCCCGCCTGCTCGCCCCTACCCTTCCCCCAGCGGCCAAAAGGATTGGGTTGCGAAATGCAGAGGGGCCATGGCTCGGGTCCATCCCAGTGCACTTTCAATGCAGATTCCCCATCTATCTCTCGAACCTTGATGCATGCTGAGCATGTCGGTGCGGTCATAGGCGTAGCGAGCAAGCTCCTCAGCCCTGACGGTGGCTTTCGCAGGGAATTCATCACGCGAATCTCGGGCACCAAGGCGAAGGCGTCAAATCCCAAATGCGAGGTCGACATCAAAACTGTTCCGATCGACCTGAACAAGGAAACTCCGCCCAAAATTGACATCACGTACAAGGACGGCACAGAGACGGTCTTCCCTCCCACCTACCTGGCCCAAAGCCCATTGACAAGGCTGACCGAAGGGGTGTCGCGCCTCGATTCCGCCACGCATGCTCTCTGAAAAGTCGTCTCCTCTTTATCATGCAGAGCATCATTCCGGAGAAGGGCACGAAGATCGAACATATTGTAGGACAGATAATGGAGCAATCAGAAAAATTGAAGCTTCAGGAGGAGATGAACGAAATGTATGCAAACCCTGTGACAGGCCCCATACCGACCAAGATTTGGAAGGGGCGACGATTCTGGTTTGCGGATTTCGAAGAGGAGAAGTCGTCGCGTGCTGCTGGAGGGATCAAGGTTTGGCCCCTTCGCCTAGTCGCAGCTATGTTCCCCGGTGGTGGACTGAGAAACAGCGACGAGCAGCTAACAATGTTTGACCGTGCTTTGTGCAGACGAAAAAGTAATTACTCGGTTCCGGGAGAGCGCATGCGGGCGCAACTGTGCTATTGCCATCGAATCAATTCTAATACCAAAAGACGGCGCTGATGCCTCCCGCCTCAAGTGCTTTTGCCGCGTTGAGCAGCATCCTCTTCTTTGAAACCTGCGTTATTGCCGCCGTTTGTCATCATGCAGGATCACATTACCGTATCCCAAAGAGCCCGTGCACCAACCCGCGCGATTCTCAGTAGCACGAACGGTTTCAGCAGAAATGTTGCTCACCCGCAGCGCCAGCGCCATTTCTGCCTCAACCCCGCAAGCCCCTTCACGCAAAGTTGCTTCATCGTCTTCAAGTGCACTCCCGAATGCCTCGACCTGCTCGCTCGAACGCACGATGAAATTGACGAAGTCTGCCGGAGAGGAATTGCCTGAAAGCACAACGAGGATCCCCCCGCATGTTCATGGGTGACATGCATAGGCTAGCAAGACCAACATGCTACACTCACCTCTTCACGCAGTCGTAAGGCCATGAGACTCCCCGTTCGCGCATTCCACACTGTGCTTTCGCGACAAGAGCCCTCACTCCACAGTGCCGAGACTCGGCGCCACTCTCCCGCGTCGCCTCTCTTGTCAGCTGTCAGACCACAGGTCTCCAGCTCCTCCGGGCCTACCGCCATGGTGCGATACAACCTACCCGTGTCGAAGGCGCGAAATCGTTGTGCTTTACATCAGAAGGCACGGGCCAAAGGAAGATTGGGGGTTACGCATACGGGTCAACGCACCGGACGAGCGCACGCGGGAACTCGGGTAGCAAGTCTCCACCCATCGACCGTAGGGTCACATCAGTCGTGCGCATGGTGTCAAGCTGTGCCTGAAAAGGAATGCGTGGCTCTCAAGGCGTCGGTCAAAACTGAGGTGGTATCGGTTGTGGTTTCTGCTCCGGCTAACAGCCAACACCCTCACCCAATCCGTACATTCGGTAGGCGAGAATGGCCCCCAAAACTGGGGTGGCCCCTCGTGCGCTACGCATATTGCTATAGCTAGGCACAGCTTCGTACCCATCCGGGGTGTGGTTGCACCTGCAGAGCCTGCGCTCGCGCGTCGCAGCCGTCCGCAAGTGCGAGCGCAGGCATCATTGCAACCACGCCGTCGGTCACCACCTGGAACAGGCCCCGCCAGCGCGAGAGAAGCGCGCCGTCAGTGCGTGTGAAAATCACGAGACCCGCGACGCATCGCGCGGGCAGAGTTGCAGGGCAGATCATGCGGAGCAGGCGTGGGGCGCGGAGCGGGTGCGACCGGGAGGCGCTCGAGTAGCACTTGGAGCGAGGCGTCGGGCGATGGCGCGGGGGGTGCCCAGGCGTAGTAGAGCAGAAACTCATCACTTGGGCGCACACCGTAGTTGAGATGCACTTCCCCCCCTGCATGTACCGCGTAGTCTAGCACCAGCGCCACGCACGGTTCCTCCCCAGGCGCTGCAGGCTCCTCCAGCAGGAAAGCCGTCGCAGCGGACCTGCGACCGCGCGCGCGCTCGGCTTCAGCCGGCTTCAGACCGATTTCAGGGCCGCGTCCTATTGACTATCTGCGCGTCCTATTGACTATCTGCGCCGCATGCGGTGCCCTCGAACGCCATCGAACTTGCAAGGGCAGAGCACGTGGGTCAGACAGGCAGGGGCGTGGGCAGGGGGACGCGTTCCCGCGATGATTTGCCATGTCGAGCAGCGGGACGAGAGCGCGCAGCGACGCCTCTTCTGCGCCCGCGCCAACGTCGGCGCGGCTGAGCGCGCCCGCCTCCACCGCTTGCGCCAGTGCTGCTGCACCGGCTTGTTGGGAGCACCAGTCCTCTGGTCCGAGGCGCACCGTACGCGACTGGAGGGTGCGGAGAGCCCAGAGAAACTCACTGCGTGAGGGGCCCGCTGCGGCGACCGCGGAAGGAAGCTGCATGTGCACCAGTGAGATGTCGTCGAAGAGCCCGTGTTCCCAGAACTCAAGTGCCTCGGCCTCCTGCTGCAGAGACGGGTCCTGCAACTCACGCAGCGCCGCCTCGTCCCAACCAGCTGGCACGGCAGGAGCAACCCTACGAAGCGGAGCCGTCCATCAGCGGAGACAACCATGATTCGCGCATGGGCTTGCGAATTGGTTCCTATAGGGAGACCGCGGCCACAGTGATAGGCTGGAAGGGGGGGGTCGGGGGGGGGATTACGGGTCGAGAAGGGCGATGTACGGTGCAAGACTCGAGCGCGCGCCCGCCTTTCGCTCAGCCGCGAGATTGGCGGCGAGGCGCGCCTGATCAGAGTACGGTGAGATCCCTGCCCTACCACCCCGCGATAGATGTTGCGGGGTCTCCGCCTATTATCTGGAACCAGGTGTCGGGTCTGGACCTGCCATGGCAGCGCCCACCAGGCGTGCAGCGCCTCCGGTGAAAGGCCCTCGAGGCCGCTGCCAGCCCGAGGCAAAGAGGGATCAAGCAGACACAACGACAGTGGTATGCGCAAAACCGTCGTACCAGACAGTATTTCGCGGCGTGCTGCAACTCCCCGCAATCCTGAAGGCGAAACATCCAAGGCTAACCACGATGTATCCACACCGTTCCGCGATAACCACTTGTCAAAATGCTCCCAACGCTCCGTCTCCGCCTCACCCGCAGCCGTGTTACTGCATGCATGGGGGCCGATGTATTTTACGTTGCGCCTCCGAATACGTTTTCCGAAGGCTAGCCTGGACGGTGGCTTGTCGAGGCGCCCAGCAACACACCCAGCATCCCGGACAGCCCCACCCAGAATTGGCATCAGAGGTGGCGAGAATGCGAAGCCGCAATCCAAAATAGTAGCCAGAAGGGTTGCAAGCGTAAGACAGCCCCCGGTCAAGATGCTGTATTGGAAATGCGGCACTTTCATTGCTGAGAGGGCCGTGCCCTGCTGAAACCCTCTCACGGCTCACCGTGTTCGCAGCTCGATTTTCAAGAGGCGGGCTCGTCTTTTTTGTTTTGGAGATCCCAATCTGGAACAGCATCATGTTCGGGGCGCTCTTCGACAAGGTGCAGCGCCCCCTCCTCAGCATTGAAGAAGTGGCGCTACTGCCCGCTTGATCCTGCAGTCATCGTGTCGCCTTTGAAGGCGCCTGTCTTCCGGCAACTCGTTTGACTCACCTCGTTTGACTCCCCGTATGACGGAGCACCATCACCATGTGCTGAGTTGCCCGTGTTGACGCGGGATGCCCGCGGGAGAGTATTTGCTTCTGACGCGGGAGTCCCGTGGTGTTCAGGCGCCTGCTGAAACGTGCGATCGCAACCGCAAGTTCGAGCAGCAGCTCGAGCTGGCTGGGCCGAGCATGGCATCGATGGTCAAGCAGCTCAAGAAGACCTTACAGGAGCACTGCTAAAAGAGTGCATCACATAGCTTTGCGCAGAATTTCATTGTTTCGGTGTGCAGTGGGTTTGTACCACGCACAAATCTCTAGAACTCGTTTCCGCACGCATTCGCGAGAGAGGAGATATATTGGTTACATGTACAAGACACCACTGGTCAAGCGCCCTCGCAGAAGTAGTTTATTTCCCCCGCGAAGCCACAATCATTGACGATCACAATATCCTCGGTGTACTGCTTCGGCACGCTCGTAGGTGCAAACAGTGCATGGACTGCCTGCCGCCCCACTTGTTGTCAGAAATAGTGTCGGCCAAACTCTGGGGACAGTGGCTGCAACATGCATCAGGGCTTAAATGTATCTTTCGCTCAGGGCGTTCACGCCCAGTGCGCACCCATACTTCCGAACGAAGGCCCCGCCCGTTGGTGACACGTGGAAAGCGAGTCGGTGAGGTGATAAGCCAGGAACTTGCCTGTTGGTCAGTGCAGCCGGGAGCTCCGTTGTCCCTGGATGGACCCTCGCCGCCGCGGTGCACGACGAGCGACGAAATCAACAAAATCTCGTCGTCGTACACCCGAACTTTGGCCTCCGCTTGAATGATGCCCTTACCAGCGCGAACAGCTTTGTGACTGCCAGGTCGTATGTAGAAGTCGCGGTGTTTCCCTGTTACTGGCTTGATGGCTGCCCAGCACTCGATATCGGTCGCTCCCTCGTACATGTCGTAATGCGATGGTTGCGCTGGCGCACCCTGCTCTGTACGCAACTTCCCACACTTCAGCTCTGCTGGCAAAATCCGTGCGTGCACCCCAAGTGCTCGCACAATGCATTCCCGCATGCGCTTTGCCGTCTCTGCGAGCGCCTCTCCCAGCCTGCCACCAGCATCGCCAGGCACGTCCAGCTCAGACGGGCTTCGGCCGTTAAAGTTCTCTGCGGTGACCGCTAATTCCATAGCTTGATGACAAGCTCGGTCCTGGAATTGAATGAAGGTGGGGGGTCCCGCACGGGTGAACTCGCATACCAATGCTTCAGGCGGACTTTGCCTCTCTCACGAACCAGCACCTGCAGCCGTCCGGGTGTCCCAGTCTCGATGCTGCCAGTCTCAACGTCGCGCCGGGAGTTGATGATGTGTTTTTCCCCTTGGAGTGGCCCTTCTTTCCTGCCACACGCGACGCCACACCAATTACAGTCACCTGTTGATACGATTTGCTGCTGCAAACAGATTTGGCCACAAGTACCTGAGCAGCCAATCGAGCTCGTCATCGTGTTCGGCCGGAATAATGACGCCGCCGAGCTCCCGTAGGCTTCGTAGAACGCCGTCCGCGTCTTTGGGCGGCTCAAACACTCCGCGGTGTGCCTGCACCCCAGGGACCAGCCTCAGCCCCGGATCCACGCAGGCAAGGGTGTGCGTGGCCATTAGTCCACCCCCGAGCTTTGGTGTCCACGGACAAGTGGGTGTGCGAGAGGTCGGTCAGCTAAATGGTGCGACTAAGGTGATGCAGGCGAGGCACAGGTGCCAGGGCAGGAATCCCAGAACCTTTTTGGCGGATTGAACCTCCACAAGCTTGTTGCCACCGATCTTCAGCTCGAGAGGGAACCTACAATATGTATCCAAAGGGCCAACTGCCTCCCACTTAACTGGAAACGGCAATCCCCCCATTGCAAAGGGGTACTTGGGTTCGAAAGTCTCCCCGGCCGGCGTGTCTACATCGCGTGGAGAAACCATGTGATCAGGTCTTGTTCTTCCGGCGCTGCCTGCTGCACCACGGCTCCCGCACGGACCAGAGCGTCGTTCAATGATCTGTGCCCAAGCAGAAGTTTTGAGATCCGTTCCGGGGCTGCGCAGACGTTGCTCGACCTTGTTGCGCGGAGCTGGCCGCCTATCTGACCATCGCCGTGGGAGGAGCGCAAACTGCTCCTTGCCGATCCCCAGACGCTGAACACGGACGGGGATACCCGAACGGGTTGGTGAAAGTGTCGAGACTGAACTGAATGGTGAGCCGCTGCGCGGGGAGCGCACTGGCGATGCCAGGCTCTCCTCCGACTCGTCCGAGCTGTACACACGCTCGCGAGCCCGTACTGCATCCCGTGGCGGCAATTCGCCAGCAGCATGGGCTACGTACATTCTGACCCAGATCTTTGCAGTGGCTTGTACTGCAGTCCCACGGCGTTCTGCCTGCCGAAAGAGAGCTTGGCCGCAGGAGCAATGGCTTTCAGAGACCTTGCGCCAAATATCGGCCACTTTCGAGTGAAACATGTGTGCGCAACACACTTTCTGGTAGTCTTGGCGACGTGCTAAAACCTAAAAAGTGATTTCGAAAGTCGACGGCAGATTAAGGTGCTCTTGCAAGGGGGACGCGATCCCGTGAATTTCAGGTTGTAATTCGGCTTTGAATCAGATCGCCACGGACAGCTGCAACTTTGCGACCACGCCCTGCGCGCGAAAGGGTCCGTCCCAGACCTGCGCTGCCCCATTGACTCGAGAAGTACGGGTCTCATCCCTTCTGGGGGATTTGCATGAAGATTGGAGGTTGTTATTAGCCCGGGATACCAAGACACCTACTTGCCCAACATTCGGTTAGGACGGCGCGGAACTGAAGGCTGTGCACGGACAGCACCGCACCGCACCGCACTGTACCGCATCCTTCCCGCGCAGCGGCAACTACGTGGAACGCCCATTTGCTGCCATGGAGGGCAGCACATCCTCGCAGGAGCGCATTGAGGAGCCGCATCACAGCATCTATTTTGTCCTTGGAAACATCCACGACATTGAAGGCGCATCAGAGGGCGACGACACTGGAAGAAATCATCAAACGCGAGCACAATTCCCCTCGACAAGTCAGTCCATCATCTTGCGCCTCCCGTCCCTGGCCTCTCAAGTGCAGGAATCGGTAAGCTGTCCCTACCCACTCGGGCGAACCAACTCCAAATCATGCCCTCTTCTTGTTCCTCGCGCATCCTATGATCTACCAGCACCGCTACACCCCGCTGAATGCAAGTCGATGGGAACAACAGGACACTCCTGCTGATGGAAGTACACGCCAGTCGAGCGGAGTGCGCCGCGCAGCAGACGCAATATTGCAGGCCGGGTGAAATCCCTGCACCCTCTGCAATTCGCGTTCCCCAGACCGCGGACAGTCACAATGTCGTGGCGGAAATTAAGACGTTTCGTCGACGTTCCCCCTGCCGCTGATTCGCTGGCACACTAGCAGAGCGACGGCGGCCAACCGACACAGCTCCGTCGCCCAGGTCGACGGCGGAGAACGTGAGTCTCCTAGTTCTCGGTCGAGTAGTAGCGTATCAGCGTCTGGGCAGCACAGACCTACCCTCCACTCTGGTGCCCTCCCTACCTCCCCGATCCGCTGCGAGCTACATCTAGGCGCGGCACTTTTCACATTGTTGCAAAATGCAAAATGCGCGAATTTATCGCATCGTCCGGACCAAGGGTTCGGTGCGCCTCGCTGCTCACGAGTAGGTGGTGATTGCAGGATCGCATCGGGAAATGAATGCAGAGACTGCAAGCGGGGCTGCACATCCTCTGGAACGCATTTTTCATCGCGCACTTTCGCATCTTTCGGCCGAGTCGCTCATCATGGTCAACTCCCCACTCTCTTCCCCATCCGATGCGCCCGTGCACTGTACCTCTCGCCTGTCTCGGCTGAGCGGCGCTGCCAATCCTTGAATGCGGCGCAGGACTTTCTCCGGGCGATCGATCCCAACCACTATCGGGGCAACCCCCCAGCTTCGAAGTTCGCTATCGAAAACCTAACAGAGAGCACGCTTGCGGACTGCGCGGAGGACGGATGCTCTGTGTGCCAAGACGAAATGGAGAAGGGTGCTGTGGTGCTCCGAATGCCCTGTGGGCATCGTTTTCATAGACTGTGCTTGGTTCCGTGGCTTGCGGAGAAGAACACGTGTCCTGTGTGTCGGTGCGAGATCGAGTCGCACTGCGCTCGCTACAACCAAGCCAACTACACGAAGCTCAAAGGCTCACTATGCTCCGAAACCGAGAGTAACTACGAGAACGGCGATGCGCTGCCTCCGACTCCGTCGCAACGCTTCACGCACTTGGCCGACTCGTTCTCGGGACACCACTGGCTCGCGGTGGACGGCAGCGAAGTGGAATCCACCCACTTCGCTGCACCACGTTCGCTCCGTATGACACTACAAATGCCCCCTTCGGGTCTGCATTCTTTCCATCTGCCGCCCCAAACGGAAACAGCCAATCCTCGAGGTCGTGGAATATCAGGTGCACTTCCGGCCCTTGCAGTATCCAGGGCCGATCATCAGACAGTTGTCGGCTCGCGTGACGGAGTCATGGCGCGGCTTCTTGCGACGCCTCGCCTTTCTTCCTCTCGCCGACGCACTGCCCGGGGAATGCCGCACCCGCGCGCCTTGTCCAGCAGCCAAGGATCTGTTGCGCGTGAAGCGGCGAATGGTGCCTCCTCGGTTCGTGGTCGCCCGGCCAAGCGGCAGCGCTGCAATGGCGCTGCCAGTGTTCAGAGTGGAGGTGGTGTGACGGAGCGATGCGCCAGATTGGCCGGTGCAACCAGCACGATCCCAGCTGGAGTTCGTTTGCCTTCGCAGGAGGGCAGCAATGAGGTCACAGAGTGGCCGTCAGCACGCTCTGCAGCTCAGATGGGAGAAGATCTCCCTATTTCGTCTCGGACACGGGGCTCGACTTCTTCTGGTTCTTTGCCGTCGAGCGCTTCGAGGTGTTGATGCGGCATGGATTGAGCTATGTGTAGCGTCCATGTAAAGACCGGTATGGCAGTGACGATACATATGGGGCATGGTGCGACAGATGTCTGGGCTCGTGAGTACATCAAATTGGTGTTCCCACGCTGCAGTGTTGGCTGCTGTGTTTCGACGGAGTTTCGTCGCGAATCAATGCCTAGTCACGATCCGTGCCCAAGCAAAACCTTCAGCGCACGCAGACACACGCGCACGGCGAAACATGTTTTACACTAACAATTCGGTAAGAGGGCATCTGCTCATACGAGTGAGTCGTACTCGTCGCCCCGCATCTTTCGGAGCGTCTCAACGGGTGTGGAAGCATCTATGCGAAGGAAGAAGGGGTCTTTGAGCGTCGCGAAAAACCTCTCGATCAGTGCACATGTCCCAGCCGAGTAGCACAAAAAGATGATCTGCCCAGGTGGTTTGAATAAGCCAGTGGCAAGGCCAGGCAGGGACGTTGCACCAATCATCGAATAACCGCACATGGCGGCACAACCAAAGTGTGACCCAAAAACCGTGACGAAAGGGCAAAACCAGCAGTACGCATGCAAGCGGGATAGCAATGTCGCTCCAGTGCTCGTCGTTGCGGAACACAACGTAACTCGGCATTCCCGGGTCTACCCAACAGAAGTAATGGAACCCAAGCTGATATGAACCCACCACGTCCTCTTTTTCTTCATCGTCCATTCGATACCTGCCGGCCGAACACGCAATCATCAAATATGCTGTCTTGCGGCCAGAATGCTTAGCCACATGAAGCATGCAGTCATCGGATGTTGAAAAGGCAGCTGATCCCCAAGAAGGGGAACGGAAAGAAACCAATCTCTGATCTTGAAGTATGCTGTCGAACCATTGTAGATCGACGGCCCCTCCTTACAAAGAAATACGTCTGCCCAAAAAGCGAAGTCACATTGATTCTGTCTAAGTGATCGAGCGCAGCGACAATGCACGTGTACACACACGTGAATTACACTGAGTGATCGAGCGCAGCGAGAATGCAGAAAATAAATGGGCAGGTTTCGGAAGGGGCGGCTCGGTCACCATTTTTTGTTTGGTAATTTCTGTTCCCTTCAATGTTGGTCAATTCCATGTCGTGCCCAACTTGACCATGGCACTCGATGTAGCTCACATTGACCGGAAGCTGGAGAGGGGGCAAACTTATCACGCCCGACATCTTACAAAAGCAAAAGCAGTAGTTGGGTCGGGCGCTAGGCACACTTGACACCGCAAGTTTCCTTAGATCCGGGTCGAGGACAAACCATGGCGATCTTCATCCGCTGGTCACTTGATTTTTCTACGTAGTCAACGTAAGTTGCATTCCCCGCCACCACACAGTCCCCAGGTATCAGGTCATGCCATGAACTGCCAGCTCAGCAACAGGGTCAGCTCAACTTCCTGGACTGCAAGTTGCAACGTCAGGACCAGCGAGCCGCAAGATTGCCCCCCTACTGCCAGAGCTCAAGCATCTTCCTTAGGCATCAGACAAGAAGAGCGTGTAAAGGTGTCCGCTCGCCGCGCCCGCTCCTCAGCAGCAGGGCATGGGGAGAAGCGCGTGAGATCATGCGGGCGGAGCGGGTAACGGGATGTCGCACCGCATGCTCGGAATGAGGTACCCAAACAGCATCCAACCGCCCAAGCAAAATAGAAAGAGTGTATACACCAACGCGCGCACGATCGAGTCGCGCTTCGCAGTCAGGATCGCAACAAAGAAGAGAAGCAGGCCAATGGTGATGAAGATCATCCCGGGATCGAACCCCCCAATCGCGTTGACCATCCTGGATGCCACACCGATGGTTCCACCTCACCTCCCAGGCCTATGTGAGAGCGAGGCAAGCCACGCTCTGGCAAGCTGTTCAGGCCCCCCAGCGGCTGCTTCCCATCGAACCGCCCGCCAGCGAGGTAGGTCTCAGGCGCCCTTTCACCCATCACCACTTTTGACACGAAGGTTGTACAAAAGTTGACGTGCTCGGACTCGAGGCCCAACACGTCCGGAGGGAAAATCCGGGTGGCCCGGGTCCTCTGCCCTTGCCTGGCGGTTTACGGCTGCGGTAGCATCGTCGCTCTCCAGGACTGGTGCTCACTTCGAAAATATGGCGGCGGCCGGCACCCCAATAGCTCCCAGTAGCGGGACGCCGGGCTCGAGGCGCTGCGGCGTTGGGGTGGGCCTCTCCGGAAACGTTATCGGTGCTCTACGGCCTGGAGGGTACCACCCGATCACCATCTTTCCTCAGCGGCCGTGCATACAGAGAGCGATTCCGATTTAAAGTGGTTTGGAACGTGAGGTCTGCGGGCCAGGCCACGGGCTGCAATGCGCGTGTGTCATGCGGCGCTCAGTCCCGCTGGCGTGAGACAGCGAACGGTCCCAGCCGTCTCTCGGCGACGAAACACACGCGCTGCCAGGGGTTCCTCGACAGTTGCAGGAACCCGTCTTTCATCTTGAGGACTTTCTAATGCAGCGGTATATTCATTTTTTTGCGGTCCAGGTCTGCCGAGCTGACGGGGGCGCTCCGGGTCGGCGACCACATCTGCGTCGTGAACGACACCGTCGTGGGGACGATGGGCAGCCTAAAAGATGGGGTGACCATGAACATGGTCACGGATCTTCTCGCCGGGCCTGAAGACTCAACCGTCGAGATTGGTGCGGACGACCCAGCCAGCGTGTGTTGCTTGCTCTCCAGCTAATTTTTGTTGGGGTGGTGCGTCCTCGTGTTGGCTGCAGGGTGTTACCGCAAGGACGAACAAGCGCCCAACGGGCGCGTCTACTTCACAACTACTCTCCGTCGCATGTCTGCTCAGTCAATGCGCGCAGCCTCCATGAACCCTTCTACCAGCGCCGCGGGTCAAGCCCCCGCATGCAACCCGTGAGTCGTATGCATGGCTGCGCGCAGACATGCATTTTGTCTTCCGAATGCAAAGTCGGGGCAGCTTACATGTTGTGTGTGGTGTCGCGCTGATGACAGGTGCAACAAAAACACCACCGATGCGTGTGCATCGGGCGCCCAAGGCGGTCCTGGACCTG
>ENA-UOXV01003765-UOXV01003765.1-marine-metagenome-genome-assembly--contig:-NODE-3765-length-18057-cov-20.574492_pt1 | contig 18057 bp, 13 predicted proteins | sample MGYA00238165_ERZ766961 | MGnify/ENA primary metagenome ERZ766961 (study PRJEB28924, sample SAMN03173240) | marine metagenome | biome: Marine; feature: Water; material: Subsurface seawater | place: North...
CTTCGGAACTGGAGTCCGTGGAGCGCTTTCTTTACATCGAAGATGAGGTGCAGCTATCGGATCGAGTGAAAGCCAACTTTGGTGTTCACGCGACTGCACTGCAAGTGAATGGCACGTATTTTCCTTCGTTGCAGCCTCGGGCCGCTCTGAATTGGAAACTCAAGGATGGAAGTGCTTTGAAGTTTTCGTACGCCCAAATGCAGCAATTTGTGCACCTGCTCACCAATGAAGGGCTGTCCTTACCGACTGATTTGTGGGTGCCGGCCACCGACGAGGTCACACCCCAATTGAGCACGCAGTACGCCGCTGGATGGGCCAAGACGTTTGGGGAGATTGAGGTGAGCATTGAAGGCTATTACAAGGCCATGGATGGACTGATTAGTTACCGGGAAGGCGCCAGCTTTGGCAATACGTTCAACAGCCGTTGGGAAGATCAGGTTACACAAGGACAGGGAAACGCCTATGGCCTCGAATGGCTCGTCCAAAAGAAAATGGGCCGAACCACCGGATGGATTGGCTACACCCTCAGTTGGGCCAACCGTCAATTTGATGCCATCAACAGTGGCGATTGGTTTCCCTATACCTATGACCGGCGGCACGACGCGTCCATTGTGTTGATGCACCGATTTTCCGATCGCATCGACTTCTCAGCGACTTGGGTGTACGGAACAGGGCGGGCGCTCACCTTGCCCGAGTCCACCTTCCGGACGTTTTTGCCATCGAGTTTCACCACAGCCTCGAGCGATTTCGATGCATTAAATGTGGAGGTGCCGAGCGAGAAAAACGCCTACCGCACCAGCCCGTATCACCGGGCAGACCTTTCGCTCACATTGTCCAAAGAAAAAGCGGCTTATTCGCGTTCCTTCATTTTTAGCATTTACAATGTCTACAACAACCTCAACCCCTTCTTCTCCCTTGTAGAAGAAGATGTTGACGGTTCGCTCTCCATCGTGGAGTACGGCATCTTCCCCATCATCCCATCCATTGCATGGCGTGCAGAATTTTGATCCCATGAATCGAAAAAACCTCCCCTCTCTCCTCCTTTTTGCTTGCGTGGCTTTGCTCTTCAGTGGCTGCGAGAGGCTCGGCAATGGTGTTGTGCAGGAAATCGATTTTCCGACACACACGCCTCAGTTGGCCGTGACCTTGATCAGCCGTCCCACCACGGATACGTTGGTTGCCCGGGCCCACACCTCAGCAGGCATTCTCGATACGACGGGGAGCAAACGGCTCAAAACAGCACTTTTCACCCTCACACATGAAGACGGAGCAAGCTACACGTGGGGTGGTCAGACCGACTGGGAGAATGGCATTGGCCACGTGCTGCCCAACGTGGAACTTGCTGCGGGCTTGTGGACATTGCAATGCGAGGAAGAGGCATTTGAGACGGCAACCGCAACCCAATTGGTACCTCCGCAGATCGATTCGCTGGGCGATTACGCCTATGCAATGGTGTCCAATCTGAATGAAATTGAGGTGGAAGAATACAGCGAAGGTGACGTCACGAAATATTTCGTCAATCGAAATTGGACCTTGGAGCTGGACTTGCCCGATCGTTCGGCCGATCGTGACTTTTTTGTCATCAAACCCGTACCTGTAGAGGCGGAAAACGAAGAAGACTTTTGGGAAAACAGCACCTGGATCTCTTCTGAAATTGAAGACGACACCCGAATCAGTTATAACAGTTTGGCCGGAGGCCTCTTGATCGAGGACGTAAGCGACGGCAACTCTTTGAATGCCATGCGCCTTGAAGTGAACCAATTCGCCTCAGGAGATGATTTGGAATTGCTGCTTGCACCTGCTCAACTCGAATTGGCGGCATTGAGCCCTGAACTGGCGGAATACTACCGAACTCTCGAACTGATTGACAACCCTTCAGGTGGACCCTTGTTTACCGAGCCGCTGCTGGCCTACAGCAATGTCAGTTCTGGATTTGGATGCTTTGGGCTTTACACGAGTTGTGTGATACCACTGCCGGGAGAATGAGTTGGGTGAATGGGTGGAAAAGCATCCGTCGATGCGTGTTCCGTATATTCGAAATATGAAAAATCTGCTGGCGCTCGTTTTCGTGTTGTTGAGCTTATCGGCATCAGCACAATCTGAAGTCAATGGTTACAGCGGCTTTGCTGAACGTCCCATGGAAACTGTCTCAAGCGGCATCCTTCCTCAAGGCTTGGGGCAAATCGAGGCCGGAGGCTATGCACAATGGTTGACAAGTGATGACGATCCCGTGCCTGAATTCAGTTATGCCGTGCCCATTGGTTTGATTCGGTACGGCTGGAAAGAACGTGTCGAACTTCGCGCAGGAGCGCAATGGGCACAAAGCCTCGGAGCACCTCAACAAGCCCGATTCGGAGTAAAATGGAACGCGTTGCCTCAGAAGAAAGGCTTGGGAATCAGTGTCAATGCTGAATTTGAGACATCCGCGAGCCAAGGGCTTTCCGTGGGCAAAGCAGCACCAATGGATCTCCGCATTTGTGCGGACTGGAACTCCTTTGAACGGTGGAGTGCACGAAGCAATGTGCGACTGTATGCGGGAAGATTGAGGTTTTCAGCTGCTGCTATGTGCAGGGCAGGTCGTCAAGGGTGGTCACTGATGGCGGAAACGGAATGGGACGCCGTTCAAGGTTGGAATTTCCATGCTGGCGCTTTCCTTGCCGTCAACGACAACAGCCGTTTTGACTTCACCTATTACCGCCAATCACAAATTGAAGAAATTGATGCCGCATTAAACTCCTCATTGTATCAACTACGCTTTGGCTACAGCCGACGTGTTTTTGCACCCGAGCGCAATTCTTCTGCAGAGTAAGGCAACCAAACGCATTGAAAAATGAAACACCGTATCCCACTCTCCTTGGTTCTGATTGGCGCTGCAATTTTGACCACGGGAATCGCCTTCAAGCTGAATCATTTGATGGGGGCTGTATTACTGTCAAATGCCGGATTTGTGCTGCTTGTTGCAGGGTTGATCTATTTGACGGTGGTGCTGTTGCGCAATCGGTAATTATAAAGTCGATTTGAAACATCGCCGGTATTGCGCTGTTTTGAACTCATGCTCCCTTTTGACCCCAAAGACTTGAAGAATGAGGCGCCACGAGATCTGGATGCAGAAACCGTGGACCGCATTGTGGAGATGGCCTGGGAAGACCGCACACCCTTCGAAGCCATTGAGATGCAATACGGCATCAAAGAAAATCAAGTGCGGGCGATCATGCGGAAACACATGAAACGAAGCTCCTTTCACATGTGGCGCAAGCGCGTCAAGGGCCGAGCCACCAAGCACGGGTCTACACGGACAGAAGGCATCAAACGGTTCAAAAGCCAGAACCAAAAAGGCTGAATCCGAATCAAATCTGAATCAAGTCCGAATCAAAAAAGCGCGCCCCTGCATTGCAGAAGCGCGCCTTGAGTCATGCTGTGCCAGATTCGCTTAGAATCCGTAATTCACAGAAAGCTGAAGGTTTGGCAAAACACGGCCATACCCCAAAGTATTTGGAATTTCATCCATGACCGCTTGGTTCATTGCCGTACCCGTTGCAGTCACATCGCCTCCTGAAGTGTGCAATCCACCGATATCAAAGCCCACAGTAAATCCTTTCACAGGTCGCGATCCAAAACCAACACCGACATAACCGACGGGGTTGTTATCGTAGAGAATGGAATACGTGTGATTCGCATCAGCTTGATCTGTCAATGTACCTTCGATGCCTCCGATCCCGATTCCCACATTGAAGCGAATCCAATCGTAATCTGCGAACGGACGATGATTGAGGAAAACCCCCATCCAATTGGTCGCTCCGGTTCCGTCGAAGGTGACTCCTCCAATCTCCTGCGAGACTGGGTTGTCTCCTGAAAAAGCGCCGATGCCAACGTTTACAGTTGTCTTCTCTGATAGGTTGTGTGAAAAATTCAATGAAGGGCCAAATGGGCTAATACCAAGGCCGGCACTGTAAGCGGCAAATTCCTTTGCACCTTCATCCTGCGCTTGGGTTGTAGAACTTGTTGCGACAAACAAAAGCGTCGCTGCTAAAATTGAAAAAATCTTTTTCATCTCTGAAAATTTAAGGGTTTATATCAGTTGCAAGAAGCAATAAATTCATACATCTCTGCCCATCTCTAATGTCAATTTATCGTCATCAAATTGTAGAAAGTCTCCACATCTAAAAACCCGATAAAAGATTGAGCAAAAAAAGTTGGAGCAATTCAACCGTTCACCCTAATTTCGCGGACCTATTGGCCCCGTAGTTCAACTGGATAGAATATCAGATTTCGGCTCTGATGGTTGGAGGTTCGAACCCTCCCGGGGTCACAAAGAAGCCTCTCCGCACAATGCAGAGAGGCTTTGTTTTTTTCTGGAAGTCATCGCCCGCGATCTAATCGCAATCCGGATCATGTGCCGCCAGCAAGAGCAACAAGCCCAATGCGTCAATGGTCGAATTGCCATTGATGTCACTGGGGCAAAAATCCGGAAGCGCTCAATCGCACATGGATCCAAAATCTCCCAATACAATCATTAGGTCACTCACGCCGACGGATCCGTCGCCGTTGACATCGGTCGGGCAAGTAATCAATCCAACTGACGCACATTCGCACTCCTGCGTCGCGGAATTCCACATTGTTCCCGAGCCACAGATGAAGGCACCACCCTCGCAATCTTCACCTACTGCCGCATAGACACACGAGTCGTCGGATACATTTGCCGCCGAATTGTAATTGCATGCCGATGCATCGGTACAACCAAGAACAGGAACGACCGGACAATTGAGACTCACATCCAGCGCCGCCGTGCACGAGGTGCCATCCGATAATATTGCCGTGGCTTCGACGGTTTGGTTTTCCGTCACGATCATTGTCATTTCCAGCCCTGTGGCTCCGTTGCTCCATGCTGCGGCCAACTCCATTGGTTCTGGGAAATTGAGGGAAAATGTGACCGTATCTCCCGCGCACAAACTGTCCACCGGCTGATCTGCAACAATCGTCAAGTCTTCGCAATCCCATCCGGTATCGACGACAAATGTGCCTGAGTCAGCTGTGCAACGGATGTAGGCGCCCCGCGACTTCAAGTGCCAGAAACTCTGAAAGGGATAGTACAACGAATGCCCCAAGATCCAGCGCTCGCCGCTTTGATTGAGGGGTGAGTGATCACTCCAAAAGGTGGTCACACTTCCCCAGTTTCCATCCGTCCCCGTATGTCCGCGCTCTCCGTATCCCTTGCCTGAAAATCCAGAATCATCGGTTCCTTCTCCAAGCAATTCAACATCCCATGTATCCGCTGTCCTGAATGCTTGATTGGCGGATCCAAAAGCTTCAACCGCTGCTTCAAACTGCTCCGGCGCAGGAACCGACCAACCGGTAGGACATAACCCACGGGCATCGGATACCGCGTTGAAATTGTACATGTACCCTGTTTCCTCAAGAAGTTCCAATGAATCGTTGAACAAGCACCGTCGGCCTTGTGAATAAGACGGCCAAGAAGGCCCCTCCGCGACGTAGGGAATGGAATCACCATTGACATAAGTCGCCGTCGCCAAGTTCTCCTTGAACCAACACGTACCCGCAATGTCCACCAAGGAATAATCCACGCCGTTGTATGAATACGAATTCATGCCGGTGCACGCATTGTTGAGCGGTTCAGTATACTGTTCTTCATACAATTCCTCCACTTCTTCGGTGGACAACGCTTCCGACCAAACCGCGATATCATCCAAGGCACCTTGGTAACCTAGCAAAGTGTCAGCCCATTCGTAGCTTCCAGCAAACTGCCATAGATAATTGGTCGTAGGGCTGCCCGGCTCTCCATCCCATGGCGTTTCAGCCTGGAGATCGCCGTCCACATACAGTCGTCCCCCGATACTATCAACAGCGAATACCACGTGATGCCAAGCTTGAGAAGCAGGCTCAGTATCAACCCAATCAAACACGGGCAAACCATACTCACCGATGACGCGACGTGATATGCTGCGCAAATACCAAGGAACGACTCGGTCGTGCCCATCAGCCGTGCGGCGATGACCCACTTGAATGCCATTCCATGTCGCTGGCGAATATTTCTTGAAAAGCGGAGTGAGATTGGGATTGGTACTGCTTGAATCCGCTGCAAACCAAAGACTAACCGTAAACGGCAACGATTGGGCGTTCCCGGACCCTGGCACTTGAATAAAATCGGCCGCAGCTCCAAAATGTAGGGCGCTGTTCGGATTCCCAAACCGATCTTCTACCGGAATAGGCTCGCCCATGGCGATGCCGTGCAAGTCGTCACCGACTGCGTTGTTCAATGAGCCATTTGTGAAAGGATACGAAGCCATCAATGACTCGGCGCTAGGAGTTTGTGCCAATCCCGCGAACGACAGAACGAACAAACCCAATAAAATAGAATGCTTTTTCATGGTCTTACAATTTGATTTTGAATCGAAGAAAAGGTGTCCTTTGCTTGATTTCATTAAAAATCCTGTGAAGAAATGTGGCCAACGAAATCCTGCTATTCGCCATCTATGGCGTTTTGACGTTGGTAACAAAAAAAATGCACCGGCAAAAGGACTGAACTTTTCGAACGATTCGTCACGCACGAAAATCCACGAAAATCATAGCTCACCTAGCGCCTTCACAATAGGGGACTGGCTGAAATTAACTCCGCGTTATCACGTTTATATCGTACTGTAATTTCACCTGTCACACCTTGTCACATAATTTAAAACGACTGTTTTTAATGAATGTCACATATTTATTGAAAATTGTCACGCATGCTCTCTAAAGCGCTAAACATTCTTTTTCTGTCGCTGACTTTCGCTCCAGGGATCTTACTTGGACAGAATCCAAATGAAGCACCAAGTTGGTTGGAAACTGATCAATGGCTCAAAGGAGAGATGGAGCTGAAAAACGACTACGACACTCGAAACATTGCCGGCGGAACCGTTGGCGATTTTGATGGAGATGGCCACGAAGACTTCCTAGTATCATTTACTTCAAACTTAGAAGTCTGCTGGAATTCTTCCGCAGGAATTGGCTCAATGCAACCGCTGCTCAGCGCAGAAGACAGTGAATGGGGGGAAATAGAGTGGGACGCATTCTCCCGAACCCTTTGGGTGGAGCGATTGTACCCAAATCAGATTGAGACTTACACCTTTGCCAATCGCAAATTACAGCCGTCAAATGTCTTCGATCGCAATGCCGCTTCCATTCGAATGGTGCCTGGCATTGGTACAACGGTGTTGGATCGAGCCTCCAATTCACTTCGAATATTGGATCACAATGGCGGTGATAATGAGCTCATTCCCAAGGCTTCCATCATTGCGGATGGCTTGTATTTTTCGACCGGTGAGGACGAGAGACTGATTTTGCAAAACGCGGAAACAGGGACAATGGGCGTATCTGTTTTTGAAAACCAGCAATGGCAGCCGGTCACGTGGTGGGAAAACACGAGGCGCACGACCCAATGGGAATTTCTCCGCATCGATGACGGACATATGCTGGTCATCGGAGGCACAGATAAATCAATATGGTGCCGACAGTTTTTTGCTTCCAAACGGCCACCCATTGCTTGGGAGGTTGAATGGAACACGCGTGACTTGGAATTTTGGATTTCAATGAATGAACAAACAAATGAGCTTGAATTCATCGATTGGAATGCCGTTGGATCGGGTATGCATTGCACTTCTTGGGAGTTGGAAACTGGCAAACTAAGGAGCATTGGTGTTCTCAATGAAGCGGAGGACATGACCCTACTGCTTCGACCCGATTTGGATGGAGATGGCACGCTAGACATTCTCTATCCATTGCCCAACCTTTCCGAATGGTATTATTACATTCCGTGGGGACAAAAATCACGGCGGTTATTTCACGGAGGAACAAACGATGCCCGACGGCCAAATCTCATTCCCGTCTCAACCGCATGGAAACCGATCATCGGCGATCTTTCAAACACGGAGGAAATCTGGACTCACGATGGAGCACTGTTGATCAAGCGCGACTCCACATGGATCAAAACAAAGCCTATTAGCTCCGTTCCTGCGCCCCCAATAAGCGCCCCTTCTGACCTTTCAGAGGAAGAAAGTTGTTTGCTCCTGCAAGTGCCCTACCTCGAAACCGGCCCCGACAGGCGCGCGGCCGTTGCAGAACTCGTCCCCAATCAATGGTATCATCTCGTTTTTCAGCGTGATAAATACCTGAATACGGAAGTCTGGTTAGACGGTGTGTGCTTGTTCAAAGGCAAGAGCGCCGATTTGCGATACAAACATAACAGCATCATGTTTGGCACCGCCTATAACCGGGACTATCACAGCTTTGGCGCTGCGTCAATCGACGAATTTTCGGTCTATGGCAGTTTGCTGAGTGAGGAAAAAATCAAATCCCTCGGCAAAGGCAAAACCGAAAAAAAACCGCTATACCTCACCGATCATTGGGATTTTGAAACCGCCAATTTCCTCGGGCGTTATTCGAATGTAGGCGCTCAAATCATTGACAATCCATCGCTCGCACCCGGCATTACTGGCAATGCCGTGTCCTTTGACGGCATAGACGATGGATTGCGTGTCTATACCTCGATTCCAAAAGACAAAATGGCCATCAGCTGCTTCTTCAAACTGGATGAATCGACAGCCTTGCAGCTCAATGACGACGAGCAGCATAGTCTCTTTACCCTTTACGGCCTCTACAATATAAGCTTCACAATTTACCGGGGGCTAAAAAGCGATTTGCTTGCTTCCGCCGGTGAAGGTCCAGCTTCGTCGCCGCAACGCTTCGAGACAACTGAAGTGACATTCCCACCCGCTTCGCACCTAGTCGAACTCGGAAACAAACTGATCATCATCGATGCCTCTGGAACTCTATACCAAGAGGGTGCATTGGGCTGGGTACCGATCAAAGAAACGGGCAGTGCACCTTCGAGTATTTTTGGTGCGCCCTGGTCATCAGGCGATGCCCTTCAGCTTTGTGATCAAAAAGGATTGATTCACGAATGGACAGCCATCAACGGTTGGAACACCATCGGAACCATCTCCATGGATGCGATTTCTCAACTTATCCCTTCCAAAGGCGGCGCATTCGTCCAGGATGACCGGGAATGGAACTGGATTGATCCTTCCAATGCGACAGCGCTGGCACCGGTCGACTCAGTGGGTACCGTGCGGTCTATTTATTGGTCACCTGCGGGCGATAAGGTGCAATTTGGCGCGGACAACCTTCTGGAGTGGCATCCCGAGAAGCGCAAAATCCCGATGAAAGTCGTATCTGATTTTTACAATCCCCCATCACCATGGAAGCGCCGGGTTGCGCTCTCACTCCTGGTATTATCCATCGTGACGGCGATAATCCATCTGACATTGGGTCAACGCATCCGTAGAAAATGGAACCAACACCAAATCAAAAAAGACACCGAGCGGCTTCTGCTCACCCTTCCTGAAGGATTGAAGCAATCCTTGATCCAATTGACCCAACAACCCAATGGGCAATTTGACACCAATGACTTGGACACCGTCCTCAATGCGCATCCACACGATACCGACGAGACGCGCCGAGCACGCAGGTCACGTTTCATTCGGGAGTGCAACAACTGGAGTGATCAACAAATGGCGTTCCAGGCCATCGGGCGAACGCGAGATCAATACGACCGCCGGCGGCATATCTACGCGTTGCATCCGCAAATACTCCAATTGCTATCACCCGACAGAACGGCCGATGACAACCGTTGACTTAGCTGCGGTCTCTTGGTTCAATCCCGCGACCTGCAGTCGATTGAGAAAGCCATGCGGTCAAGACCGTGCACGACGGAATGAACCCCGGCGATCCCACGAGAGCGCTTGACTCCATGCTCTTTCATCTCGCAAATGGGAACTCTTTTCCCAAAAAGAAGCTCGGTTGTGCCCTCAAAAGGCCATCTCCACCTGGAAACGGAAGAGCATATCAAATTCCTGGTCAAAACTAAATTCAGCGTTCTCGTCGATGAAACTCAGATCGGTTTGCACCTTCAAAGCATGCCCCACCACGTACTTGGACAATCCAAAGGTGTACATGCGCTGCGCGTCGCGATCAGAGGCCAGACCCGCTTCTTCTGGAGTGATGGAGGTGTAGCGGAAAGCCGGCTCCACGTTATTTTCGAACAAATAGCCGAATTGAACATTGATCCCTTCACCAGTGTAGTAATTGCTCAAAAAAGCCTCCTCCGCATCCAATACTGCGATCCTCGTGCGAGCGGAATAAGACGAAAATAAAACGCTCAAAGTCGGAACCTTCAAGTGCTTTCGCTTTTATCAGCCGTATGCGGTCAAAAGAAATATCTCACACTTCACATCAACGAGGTGGTTTTTTTTTACTTTTCACTATGAAAAATTTTCCAGCACTCTGCCTCGTAATCCTGCTTGCCAGCTGCTCGCCGAAAGGCATCAATGTTCTCAACTCTTACAGCACTGAAGGGCTGACCTACGAGAACACTTCTGTTTTCTACAATGGGGTTTTGGCTGCTGAACTGTCATCTATTGAAGTTGCTTTTGACGACGGAAAACTGGTTCAAGAAGCCACATTTGTGCTGACCTCTTCCGAATTCAATGAGATCGCTGTGAACATCATAAAACTCATTCACGATAAGAAGGAAGATCCCAATTGGGAAATTGAAGTCGAGCTAAAACTCTGATTTCGTTAATCCTCTACGAAGTTGTACGTCACGCCCAGCGTGAACGTTCTTCCTAGATTAAAGCTCTGGAAATTATACTCCTCGCCTTTGAACGTGTACGTCTGGCGGTAACTCGGATCCAGTAAGTTTCGGCCTTTGATCTTCAACGTAAAACGGTCACCCATGGACTTGCTCATGCTCATGTCCAGCGCAGCACGTGGTTGGTCGTAAACATCGGGGGTCCCTCCAGGGGTGATCAACACGAGCTTTGGACCACTGATGTTAAAACCCGCATTGACATTGAATCCAATGGAATCATTTGAATAGTTCAGTATTCCATTGATGATGTAGGGAGATTGTCCATACATCGGTCGCGTTTCCTCATGATCAGGATCGGTTGCGCGAATCTCAAGCAACTCATCCTCCGCAATACTCGTCGCACTCTGGATGTACGTCGCATTGAATGCTGCGTTCAAAGCGCTGAGTTTTTCGCTCAAAAAGCCGAGGTTCTTTTTCGCTTCAAATTCAATTCCATAGAGCTGAGCGCTTTCGACATTCTTCCAAGTAATTTCTGTGTTGGCCGCAGTTGAAATGATCACCTGTTCGATGGGATCCGTAAAGTGCTTGTAGAACACACTCAACGAAAGCAACTCCCTCAAACCTGGAAACACTTCGATGCGGTTGTCAATATTGAGGATCTTGGTGCGATTGAGGGCGGTATTTCCCGTTTGTTGTTCCTGTATTTCAAAATCAAAGACCGAAAAAGGGGCCTTTTCCCGGAACAACGGCCGCGCAACGCTTTGGCTCGCAGAGAAGCGATAATTGGTTACTTTTAAATCTTGCTCAGCAAGTTTGAGTGTCATATTGAGCGACGGTAACACGTCCAATACGTTCAATGATCCGCGGAAATTTTGCTCAAGCTCTGGAAGCAGGTTTTCATCATTCAATTTGTCGCTTTCCAACAGCATATCGGTTGCCTCCACTCGAATACCACCATTCAATTTCAAGTTCTCCGTGGGGGAAATATTCATCATTGCATACCCACCGAGAACCGACTGACTCGCTTCGTAGCTGTTCTGGATATCGGTATCGTCACGCAAATAGATATAATTCGTGGCACCTGATGATGTGCCAGGAATGATGGACATGTTATCAGAACTGAAATAGTCGGTTGGATTGCCATTGTAGGACACCCCTTGCGAAACAAAGCTGTACCGATTCTCCGAATAATCACGGGTGCGCCTGACCATCGAGAGTCCAAATGCGACTTTGTTGTCATCGCCTAAGTCACGTGCAATTGGTTTTTCATAGTTGAATTTCAGATCCAATGTCGTGTTATACATCTTCCTGTAAAACCGTGTTGGAGAAGGGTACAAATTGTCTTGAATGCTGTAAGAAAGCTCATCCGATTCAATTTGATCCACCGTATAACCCGGGTAATATTCATTGAGGTTTTCTCCATCTGCAAGCAATGCCAACGCATCTGCAGTCACGTCATTGCCGCCAGCATCGAGGTACAACAATCCTGGAGCCACATCCTCAAAGCTGTTGATGAAAAGCCTCAAATCCGGCGTGGTCTGCTTTCCGATGGTGTAGGAGGAGCTCCATGTGATTTTGTGATTCGCATTTTCGCTCAATTTGTGCTCTCCACGCAATTGAAAAATATTCATTCCACGCTCCAAATAGCGTTGCTGTCGCTGCTCCTGCCCAAGGCCTACCGCATCACTTGGATTGATTCCGTTTTGATAGCGGGCATCGTTGACACCTGAAATATTGGGCATGTACGTGAAGCCAATCTTACTGGTGGGGCTCAGGTCGTAGCCCAAATTGAAAAGAGCTGATGTATAAACTGAACGCGTGCCCCTCACATCCGAAAACTGCCGCTGAACATCCAACTCATTCTTTTCTGTTTCCAATCCTGTCAATAGATACCTCCCTGTATTTCCAGATTCATAAAATCGACTATTGACCTTGTACTGCAAACCAAAGTTGTAACCAAATGGGCGCCCAAACAGCGTGGTCACATCTCCAAACGAGATGCTCTTTGAGAGATTGAGCAACGGAGCTCGCTCGGTGGGTTGCCACGAATTGGCAAATGCCTGGGTCTGCTGAGAAAGCAATTGGTTCTGCTGCTCACGAATCGCGGGCATGAATTCATCATTGACTTGGCTCAAATTATCGATGCCTTCAATCGAATTGACAATGTTCGTAATGGACGTCTGGTTGCTCCCGGTTCCTATGTCCTCGGTTGAATTGACACCCAATTCATTCAGTTCGTCTCCAAAGCCTGCCAAAACGAGCGCATCGTAATAGTTTGAATACTGCGGCGATGCGATCGGATTCGAATCTACAAGGCCTGGAATATCAAGCGTGCCATTGTCCCACCCAAAAATTTCCGTGTTGCCTGCTGTGCTTGTGATGAAGTTCTCGTTGAACGAAGCATTCGTATTGAATCCCACTGACGTGGAATAATTCAACGTAAAACTATCCGGAAAATCTTTCGTGATTACATTGATGTATGCCCCTGAGTAATTGGAGGGCAGGTTCGCATTCAATGTCTTTACGACCACTAAATTATCGACGAGATTGGTCGGAAAGATGTCCATGGAGACCGAACTCCTTTTGGGGTCCAACGAGGGAATCTCCGCTCCGTTCAGAGCCGTTCGTATGTACCGATCACTCAGCCCCCGAACCACCACAAAGTTGCCAATCGTATACACGCCACTCACTCGCTTGATTGCGCTGCTGACGTCTGAATCACCATTCTTTTTAATTTCTTGAGACGAGACGTAATCAATCATGGAAGTCTCTTTCTTCTTGACATTCTCCATGTAAACGGCATTGGATCGATTTTGCCTCACTGCGACCACGGCCTCATTGTCAATGGCGATAACGGTAGATTCCAGTTCAAAGTTGACCTCGGTTGTTTCATTGTCTTTGACGACAACCTCCCGTTCGGACGCACCATATGCAATGAAACGACAAACCACCTTGTAGGTGCCTGGCGCCAATCCTGAAATGGAATAATGGCCATCGAAATCGCTCATCGTACCCGTGCTATTCGACTCCAGAATGACGGTAGCTCCAAGCAAAATATCACCGTTGGCCTTGTCTTTGACCGTACCGGCGATGGTGCCTTGGGCATTTGCTTTTGCGAAAAGCGCGCCCAAAAGAAAAAGAAAAATCCAATTTTTCATGCGACAAAAGTAGGGGTTCAAAGAAGGCAAATCGTCTGAGGAATGCGTGATTTTTTCAATCCATTCGAGGCATCTATCAACACCGAAGGAGGCACCATATGATGCCTCCTTTTCAACGTGATAAAAAACCTGGTTTACTCAACAATAAGCTTGTGGCGTTGCTGGCGATCGCCGTGTGAGATGGTGATCACATACAGCCCAGGCGAGGTACCCAACATGTTCACATTCAACAATTCTCCAGACACCATGCTCAACTGGTTCTCGTAGATGCTTTTCCCGCTGAGGTCGAAAATGCTGATGGCCGCATTGTTCACACTGGTCTCAAATTGAATGCTGAAGTTTCCATTCGATGGGTTTGGATAAATGTTCAACGCAGTCGCCTCCCCTGCCGCAGCCACGCCAGTGGTCGGACAAGCAAAAAATCCACGCTCCCACAACATTGACCAACCGACCAGCCAAGGGCATTCATTGGAAGGGTCAAAAGCACCCGCGTACGTCACGTCATCGAACCATTCCATTGTCGGGTTCGCGCCCGCCGGAACATTGCTGTTGGGAATCAATTGCAATAGGCCCGATCCTTCTTCGACTGCGTAATTCAAACCAGACGCTGCCACAGCATTGCCGTTGGCGGCAAAAGACGCTTGGAATGCAGCGGCCGAAGCGGTCGCAGCAGCGGTAGAATCCTCTGAACTCGCCCAGCCTGATCCCATCGTGATTTTAAACAGGTCGGCTGCCGTAGCATCCAATCCGAGTCCCGTGCATCCATCAAAGATGTTGCCCGCAAAGGCAATTTCATTGTTTTCAAAACGAGCATAAGAATCTTCTCCTGATGCGAGGTTTTCAATGTCAACACCTTTGCCCCAGTTGTAGAAAATAGAATTGTGGTATTCTCCTCCTGCATTGTCTCGAAGCGTCAAGGCTCGTCGCCCAGCATCCACTCCTCGGCCCATGTATGTCGCATTGTAAATCACTGGATGCGCGTATGGCAAGCCATCTTCTGGATCGGTGCCGCCATCGTGTTCGCCGCCGCGATCTCCCTCGCCTTCTTCTTGCACCGTGCACCAAAATTGTCCGTAACCCCTCCATCCCTCATCATAATCGAATGAATCGTCTCCACAAAAAGCCGTGACGACGTGCTTGATGGATGCTGTTCCGCCGAAGAATTCGACTCCGTCATCTGCATTGGAAATGACTTCGATGTAATCCAATGTGGTACCAGCTCCTACACCACCCAAGGTCAAGCCGTTGATTTCGTTGCCCGCACCGATGTCCGTTCCTCCATGTCGGATGGACACATAAGTCATTGTGCCACTGCTGTCCTCATCGTTATCTCCTCCATAACGACCACGCGGCTCGGTATCTGGAATGCCTTCAATTTGTGTTTCTCCTGGCGATGAATTGAGTTGCGCATTGCCCAAGAGGATGACGCCACCCCACTGGCCACGAACATTGAAGGGTGTGGAACCGTCAAGAGCGTCTGACTCAAAGGTGAAAATGATCGGCGCGTCTGCTGTGCCGTTCGCTTCAATCTGACCTCCGCGTGCTACGACCAGAGCCGACGCATCTGCTCCAGAACCCGTACTTCCTTTGATCACCGTACCCGCCTCGATGGTGAGTACATCACCCTCATTGACAAACACGAATCCATCCAAAACATAGGTGTTGTCGTTGGTCCAGGTTGTGGTACCAGTGCCCGAACCATCGTCGGTAATGATCACTTGGCTTTGGATTTCAAAAGGCGATGCCAGGAGGCCTATCATCGCTGCTGCAGAAAGTAAAAAATGTTTCATATTGCCTTTAGTTTTTGAGTGTTTTGGCGTTGCAAATATGAATCCTCGCTTGGAGGATGAATTGACCCTTAAATTAACTTAGGGTTAAGGCAATGTTAACTTCGCCAAAACCAAAGGATAACAGGCTATTCGGCAAAATCTGGCTCACTTGGATTCGGATGGCCCGGATCAACAATTGGGCGTATGTTGCATTGCTCCCGCTGCAGGTCACGAACTTTTGAACCTTGTAACTGCCGTTGGCTCACCCTTTACTGCCTATCACGAGCATGGACGTCCAACGCGATCGACAGATCAGGCCGTTTGTTTTCAGTTGGCAATCGAGTCCGCTGGAATCGCCTGAACCTCGGCGGATGTCTCTGCCTCGGCAGGCGCACCTGCCTCTTGGGTACTCACTGGAGCAGCTTTTTCGGCGTTCGCTGCGTCTTCACCATAATGAATGGCCAAGACAATGGATACACTTACTAGGAGGCCGACGATTAACTTCAAGAAATCCTTGGCCACAATGGGGAAAATAGATTTCAAATTGCCCTTCTTGGTCAAGCCAGTATTCAAGGCGAGTTCACGACCACACAACAACCCTACGAAGACCCACGTCGTGGACATGGGGATGTTGTTCAGCTGCTTGAAATAGAGCAACAAGAATGCATAAACCAAATCGATCATGGTCGCCGAGCGCACATATTTGGTACTCTGCTTTGCCATGACGATCTCCTGGATTTTTCCACCACGCTGGTAGAAAATATAGCCCAAGCCCGCAATGAAAAACACAATAACCAAGACAAGCTGCATCACTGAGAGTTCGCGAGGCAAAAAGACCGCGATGTTCGCCACGTCGTGGGAGAGCCACGTAAACCACAAGAAACCCGTGGAACTCCATTGCATCACACGCCACACCTTCCTGGATTTATCACTGACATCCTCTTTCTCGTCCACTATTTTGGCAATGAGCAACCACAAGGCGTAAGCCACTACCGCAGCCAATCCATATCCCATGATGCTTTTCATCAGCATCTTCTCCAAAACAAACGTGCTCGCAAATGCAGAGAGCACCAAGAAGGAAGTAGACACGGGGATGCCTCTTCGCGTGAGCATGACAAGGGCGAGAGGTGCCATTGCATGGTACCACTGAGGCTCTTGATAAGGAATCTTGGTCAAGCGGCCGAATGAAATGTCTCCATTTCCTGATGAAACCCAACCATATACCAGCGTAAACACCAATACAGCAGAAGCCGCTGCCCAAAGGGTGGTCCACTTAAATTTATCTCGGTTCGATGCAATCCAAGTCCCAAGGGTCTGGACACTATCATTGGCGATTACGGAGAATCCTGCCAAGCAAAATCCCACGACTGTAAAGAGTTCTAACATCTGTGTAGTTCTGGTTTCGATTCTGCGTCTGAGAGACGAAGCATCCGAAATCTTTGGTGCGGCAAATGTTGAACTAAATTCAGATTCATGCAAAGTTCGATATTAACCAATTGTTAACATTCAAGCCGTTCGCACCGAACCTAGCTACGACGAGCGCTTCGGGACGATGACCGGCCGCCAAATCAAGTCCGGTCTGCATTCCAAAATGTATCTTTGCCTCTCAAAGCCATGCCATTACCGCACCTAAAATGACTCCTTACCTCGGTGAATTTTTCGGAACCTTTTTGCTCATGTTGATGGGCGGATGTGTGAATGCCAACCTGGATTTGGCGCGGACAAAAGGATCAGGCGCTGGTTGGATACTGATGTCCTGGGGCTGGGGCTTGTCTGTTTTCCTCGGCGTCTACACCGCCATTGAATTGGGGGGGAGCGGGCATCTGAATCCTGCTATTTCCATTGGTTTCGCCGCATTCGGCCAATTGGACGGCAGCCTCCTTGCAGGTTACATCGCCGCCCAGATGGCCGGAGCGTTTTGCGGGGCCGTGGGCACATGGGCCGCCTTTCGTTTGCACTTTGAAGCCACCGATGATCCGGATCGCAAGCTCGGCGTATTCAGCACTTCGCCGGCCATTCGCCATTCGTTTTCTAATTTTTTGACGGAGCTCATCGGCACGTTTGTGCTTGCCTTTGGGGCATTGGCAGCATCCGCCCCAACGAGTTCGCTCGGAGCGTTGGACGCATTGCCGGTGGCATTGCTCGTTGCCGGCATTGGTATGGGATTGGGTGGGCCCACGGGATATGCCATCAATCCTGCACGGGATTTGGGGCCGCGCATTGCCCACTTCGTGCTGCCAATATCAGGCAAACGAGATAGTGACTGGTCATACGCATGGATTCCTGTCGCAGGACCCATTGTGGGCGCGCTCCTCGGAGCTGGAATTTATAGCCTCTTGTGAACAAGCAAATCAGTCAGCCCAAACCCGCAATGTGCGAGGTGTGCTGGCCCGACTTGTAGAATTGACATTTGTCGTCTCGGAGATGTGCACGATGTGCAACCCACGGCTGCCCCACTCGCTCAATGCTCGCTGGTGCTTTCCGGCAG
>ENA-UOXV01003766-UOXV01003766.1-marine-metagenome-genome-assembly--contig:-NODE-3766-length-18056-cov-73.153603_pt1 | contig 18056 bp, 18 predicted proteins | sample MGYA00238165_ERZ766961 | MGnify/ENA primary metagenome ERZ766961 (study PRJEB28924, sample SAMN03173240) | marine metagenome | biome: Marine; feature: Water; material: Subsurface seawater | place: North...
CTTAGCTTTTTTCATAAAATGGTCGGGGCGGCAGGATTTGAACCTGCGACCCTCTTGTCCCAAATCTAGTTCAATTACTTTTATTTCACTCGATTTTAATTGGTAATACTCGATAATTTTAAATTAATCTATAGTTAAAATTAACTCGTTACTACATAGTAACTACAGTTAAACAAATTTAATACTTAAAATGACTTAAGGATGAAATTAAGGATAAGGACTATCCCTAATATTTAGGCAGGCTTTTTATATTTTCTTAATTTCATAGAATATATAGATTGGAGATAAAATCCAATTGGTAAACTATAGACAATTGCTAACCAATTATTAAAAAAGTTACCATTAGGAGAAAATGGCTAATGAGATTTTGAATAATAATACTATTATCTTTTTAACTCTCCTCTTAACAATCTAGCAATCTGTCTAAACGGTTTAGTAATTTTCATAGATTTGCTATTTAGTAAATTTATTAAATTTTGATTTAAAGTTTCAATTGTTTTAGATTGTTGCATTGTTTGTATTGTAAGGTCTTCGATAGTGCTAGATTGATTTTTCGTTGTAAACTTTATCCAATCAAAAAACATTGGTCTTAAAATAATTTCATCGCTATGGTTCAAAAATGACCTTTCTACAGAATTTTTCCAAGCCTTACTCCATTGATGATCTGACCAAAGCTTGGTATCTTTAATAATTTTTTTTGCTTCATTCATATCATTATAAGTTTTTCCACTTTCGCCAATATACCGTTTCATCGACTCATAATTGCTTGCAACAATATAACAACCACTAGCCATTGCTTCTGAAATGCTAATTGGCATACCAACATTCATTAATTTTTTATCTACAGTACTTAAATATATTCCAGCTTCTGAAACTAGCTCAGCATAGGACTCTCTTGGTACATTTGTTCTAATTTCAATCGGTGAACTTATGCTGGTAGCTAGTCTTTTAAGTTCATTGATATAATCATCATTGTTATGACAGTTAACAACCGCAAGAATACATTTAAACTCTGGTAATTCTTTTGCTAGATGAATAAAAAAAGGAAAACTTTTGCTAGGTAAGGCCGCTCCTCCTCGAACAACTAAGCGTTTATTTTTATTTTTATAAGGCTTAAAAAGCTTAGTATCAAATACTGTATTTTGGATTTGGAGCTTATCATCTTTAAAATCATCTATATGCTGTGGAAAGCAGTAAATTTTTTTAACAAAAGGTCTTTTGGTACAAAATCTAATAGTTTCTTCAGTCGTATCAAAGCTATGTGCGCGAATGGTGGTAGGTATATTCAAATCATCAATAAGAGGTAAGATTCTTTTTGCTAAACCTAACCAATGAATGTGAATCAAATCTGGTTTTATTTTGCTAACAACTTCTCTCAAATCTTCGTCGTGTACTTGAATATCCGAATGATAAGGTGAATGAGGTTTTTGCATTCGCCAAACTTCTATCTCAAAACCCCAATCACGCATTTTACTTAATTCATATTCAACATAAGATTCCGATAATTGCGGATAAGAGTTCAAAACATACAATACTTTTAGCGGAGAAATATTAATATTTCTAGGTGGCCATTTACTTAAAATTTTAACACGGTTGGTACCAGCTAAACAGTTTTTCGTTATACGTAGCTCATCTAATTCTCTATAATTTGCTGCTACAATTGCTAAGCCTTTTGCATCATTATTTTGGGTATATTTTAAAATTAAATCCCAATCTACATATCGGTTTAGCGACTCATCAAAACCTCCAAATAATTCATATAATTTTCTTCTATGAATTACTGTATTTAAATCAATATAATTATCTTCTAAAAGTTGTGATCTAGAAAACTCTTTAAATAATATTGGTTTATTATTTTCACCATGAAATGAAGTCAATAAAGACCCGTATACAAGATCATAATTTTTATTTTTTTCTAAAAATTCAATAGCATGACTCATAAAATCTGAGCTATATGTATTATCTGAATCAATATAAGCAATGTACTTACCTTTTGATTTTTGAAGTCCTAAATTTCTAGCAAAGCTCACTCCTTGATTGGTTTCATTATACAAATAATGAATTCTTTCATCATCTAAACATTTGCTAATAACAATATTTGTTTGATCCGTAGATCCATCATCAACAATAATTAGTTCCCAGTTCTTAAAAGACATGGCCATAATACTTTCTATGGCATCAAGAATATACTTACCCCGATTAAAAGTAGTAAGAATGATGCTAAGTATTGGAATTTGATTTTTAGATGTGGGATTTTTACTCACTTAGTTACAAAATTATAATTAATACTTTTTTTAAATTCAAAGATTGATAAAAATAAGTAAATAAATTTTTTCATAGAAAATATTGCTAATTTTTACCATAAACCGAGTGCAGATAAAACCCAATAGGCAGGCTATAAATGATCGCTAACCAATTATTAAAAAAATTACCATTAGGAGAAAAAGGCCAGACGCTTATTAATATTCCGGCAAGTAAACACACTTGATAATCGGTTAGATATCTTTTCTTCTTTAAAACAATAGACTGTAATTGCCTAAAAACACAATACATAACATAACCAAATAAACTTAATAAAAACAAAAACCCAATAATCCCAGTTTCAGCTAATAGCTGGACATAAAAATTATGAGGATGGGTAGCACATGGACTAATTCCAACCGCATATTTAGGATCAGAGCATTTCACTCTAAACATCTTAGGACCATGGCCTAGGATCGGTTTATCAAGAAACATATTAAAAGCTGTTTTAATATGGCTATCATGCTGAGGTGAAAAAAATATAAGCTGATTACTACCAAATCCAACTTGTTTAAGGGTAGTATCCACCATCCTTTTTTTAACGGGAGGTGAGATAAAAGTAATTCCAACAACTAACAATAAACTTATGAATAAAGTGATTAACCGTACATATTGAAAGCGATTAATAAGTAGAATGATAAATAGAGAACTGATCAACATATACATAAAGCTAGTTCGCTCACCGGTTACATACACTAAAACATCAATTAAGATAAATAAGATGCCGCCAAACACCATTAAATATTTATCCTGTATTCGCGCAGCAATCATTAAAGCTAGAAGTAAAGGAAATAATCTTGCTAAAAAGCTTCCAAGTTTTGGCCGGTCAAAAATAGAGGTAACATGAACCCCGCCTATTACTTCTTGTCCAAAAACATTAAACCCTAATACAAACTGAAAATAACCATCAAAGATTAAAAAACAAAAAACAGCAAGTAAACAATAAAAAAAATACTTTAAAAAATGAATATTCTTATTAATTAAATAACAAACTAAACATACAAAAATCCCAAACCTAAAATAAAACAAACTACTCTCAAAGCTTAAAAGAATATCACCGGAAAATAAGGAACTTACAATACAAACTACACAAAAAGCTAAAAAGATATAAAAAGCTCTAAACTTAAAATAATCAAACCTCTTATCTCTAAAGCAAATATATAAAAACCCTAAAGCCCCGAGGCTTAAGATTAAATCTGGAAGAAATGGTCCGGTTAACAGCCAGAGAGGAAATAAGGAAAAAATTAGCGACAAATAAATTAATTATTTAATTTACTATTAAAATTAATGGCATCATTAATACTTCCATCAAATACAATTTTTCCTTGCTCAAGAACGATACCGCGTGAGCAATAAGTTTTTAATAATTCTAAAGAATGTGAAGCAAGAACAAAAGTTGCGGCCTTAGTCATTATTCTTAACATCCGTTTTTGTGATTTACGTTTAAATTTTTGATCTCCAACACCCATAATCTCATCCATTAACAAAATTTTATTATCCAATGAATATGTAGCAATAGTAAAAGCAATTCTAAGCTTCATGCCTTGAGAATACGTTCTTATGGGTCTATAAAGTGCATCTCCTAATTCAGTAAATTGTTCTACATCTGTAACTACCTTGTCATAATGGGACATCGGTATTTCTCGAAATGCCATTAGCAAAGGAATATTTTCATACCCTGTTGCATCCTGATCGATGCCAGCTCCTGTTTCAAACAAACCCTCCATCGGACTATTAATTATTACGCTGCCAGATTTTGGAACATAGACTCCAGCTAGCATTTTAAGAAGTGTTGACTTACCTGATCCATTTTTTCCAATTAAACCAACCCGATCCCCTTTGTAAATTGAAAAATTTAGGCAATCAAGCGCTACGATGGTTGAACTGGTAAATTGTTTTTTATTTTTTTTTAAATTTAATTTTTTAGACTTACGACTAAAACTTGGAAATTCAACAAACACATCCTTACAAATAATTTCAGACATTAAGTTTAAAACCAGTAATTCAGTTTGTTTTTTGTTATTGATAAAGCGGTAAGCGAAATAAAAAAACAAATAATTGAGATAATAATCGCAATAATCCACGCTTCACTTGGAAATCCATATCCTAATAATGGATCTCGTATAATTTTTATAAAATAAGTAAATGGATTATATAAAATCATTAATTCTCCAATTCGGCCAATGTTGCGATCAATCCAAATTACGGGTGTTGCAAAAAAAGCCATTCTCATTAATGATTGAATAAATAATGGAAGATCTCGATACTTAAGACATATAATTGAAAGAAATAACGAGACCCAAATCGCTGTGAATATTGTTAAAATTAAACCACATAAGCTTAAGACTATACTACTCATGCGTGGCGAATAGCCTAGCCATAAAAAAATTGGTATTAGTAAAACTGCATGATGAAGCAAAATTATAATTTCTCGATAAATAAAACGAAATATAAATATTGAAATAGGCCAACTTTTTTGGAGCAAAAAAGATTTTGATTGAATTAAAATATTACAACCTCCATTTACGCAATCTTGCATAAACAACCACGAAATATAACCCACTGATAAATAGGCTAAGTAAATATCAAAATCAGCATAAAAGGCTCCTTTGAAAAAACCTCCTATAATAAATAAAAAAAGAGCTACACTTAAAGTAATCCACCATTGGCCTAGTTTTGTTCGACGATATTTGGTTTTAATATCATTTATTCCATAGGTCATCCAAAAATTGTATTTTTTTATTCCTAAAAAAATATCTAAAAAAAAGTTTTTTAAAGTCATATTTTATAGGTTCAATAATAGATTTGTAACATCATTTTGAAATAAACTTATGCCAAATTAATTTTAATTTTAAAATAAATCTATTGTAAAATCTTCTGTAAAGTCTTGAATTAGTTTTTAAATGCTCTAACTTACCAATATTTAATTCTTTTATTCTGTTATACCGTCTATATTCATATCTTCCGTAACATAAGTAATGTTCAATAGGATCCATATTTGATGCAGCAACATCAGGATTTAATAAAATATAATCTAATACATTGAAATTAGCAGGAAGTCCTGGGTATAGGTTATATGATGACAATCTTTTATTTATATTTGGAAATGTGTCATAATAATCTTTAGCAGAATTTGAAAGAAAATCTAAATCACTTTTTGTAAATAATGTTTCCATTTTTTTGTCGCTGTAATTATCGGTAGAAAGATAAATTTGTTCATCCATAGAAAGAATGTTATTAATTTCTTTAATTTCGTAAGATAAGGCTTTATGAATTTCTTCAGATATTGATTTTGGAATTAAAAATTTTTTATTTTGATTCCCCTCGTTATTATTATTCTCAATATAATTAATTGCATCGGTCACCCTAAAAGGAATACCAACATTAGATGCCAAGCGAATAATTTCAGATTGATGATAATTTGGTGAGGGGTTAACAATTTTATTAAAGCTTGTTGAAATTAACTTGTTAAAGATTAAATTATCAAAACAATTAATAAGATTATTTTTTCTCACATCATAGTTAAAAAGTATAATATTTTGTCGAAAGCTTATCAGCAAATTATACATTCTTTTAACCCATAATATGGCAGAAGGATAATAAACATTAAAACTTTTAGTGTATTTTTCATGTTTTAATCTTTGATAATAATTACTTATAATTTGGTCAACTGGATTTCGAACAAATGCTACTAATACGCATTCAAAATTTTTGCTAATAATATTAAAAAAATATTTTAAAGAATCTGGCGTACATCTAGAAAAAGATTCACTTGAAATAAGGTGGTTATAATCTTTATTTTTATCCAATGTATTAAAAAAATCATCTAGATATTGATAGTTTTCTATTTTTATATCTTGTTTAACTTTAGTGGGGTTATTACTTTTATTTATAAGTGAAAAATTTCCAATAAGTGAATTTGCAATTTTACCTGCGTTCCCATTAGTTGGGCTGTTTTTATTAACAGCACTAAAATTATTAGAAAAGTCTTTATAAATAAGTCCGTGCTGATTGTACAAGGCGCTATTTTTTGCAAATATATGTTGTAAATAAGAACTACCCGTTTTTGGTAAACCAAGATGAATAAAAACTTTTTTCATTAATTTTTAAAAAAAAAAATTTTAGTTTTAGATTTTGTTAGTTTAATAAAAAGATTAAGTAAATTTTTTTCTAAAGAAATTTCTTTATTAAAACTTGTCGAAAAATATGAAAAAAATTTTTGTAGATTTTTGTGCTCACTATTTAGTGCCTCATCAAAATATTTAGAAATATTTTTTTCGTTATATTCGTTGGTATTTAAAATATACTCTATTCCGAATTGATCTTTAAGCCATTTACAATCTTTTTCTACACTATCTTTTTGTGTATATCCTAAAAACATTAAAGGATCAGGTTTTTTAAAACCTTTATTTAATGCAAAAATAGACTTTGCTGTATTAGCAATCTTTTTTCTTGCATGCATGCGTTCTGGGTTACGATGAAAATCTAATTTTAAAGAGTTTAATTTATAAATAATTGCAATAGCCTGCAATGATTGACTTTCATTAATATTTTTTTTTAATTTTATACCATGCAAGTCAATAATTTTTTTTTTTATACCTAGATTTTTGAAAACAAAATCAATTAAGTCAATATTGTTTTTTATTAAATAAGAATAATCAAAAACATTCACATGTTGTAGTCCTAAATTATCAATAAAAGGTAAAATTTTTTTTTTAAAATTAGGAGAAATTTGCTCCATATTTCTACCATTTTTTATTCTTTGATTTGCAATAGAAGCAATCAACTCATTGGGATTTCTGACAAAACACAAGATTTTACATTTACAATTATTTAACTGAAAAAAATTTAACATTTCTTTTTTTTCAAAATCTTCATAGTTACAAATATCTTCAGCTGATATTATTAATCTCTTAAAAGAATTGTCATTTAATTGGTTTTTTAATTGTTGCATATATAATTGCTTCAATTCACTTTTTTTCGATAACAACAAACGATGGCGAAAGGGTACTTGAAACTTTTTTTTAAAAATAAATTTCATGATTATTGAATGATTTATAAAACGTTCCCCAAAAAAAGCGTAGCGTGTTGTATCGTCTCGATAGTTTTTAAGTGATTGCTGAATAGCAGTTGTTCCTGTTTTATGTAGCCCTATATGAATTAAAACTTCTTTCATAAAAAAATTTATTATTATTTAAATTATTTTAAATAGCAAATTATGGCTATTATTAAATATAAATAACACAAATTAATAATTTCATAAAAAGTTTTGCCACAATACATTCTATAACAATTTTAATTGAAAATATTTTTTGTAAAAATGAAAAAAAGCGAAACGTTCAAGAGCATGGCAATACAATCCATCTACTTCTTGCATGTTTGACAGATAAAAACATGAATAATCAATATTATTTACAAAATTAATATAGGCAGATGCGTTATCTAAGATTGTCCATATTCCGCCGGATGGAAATTTACATTTTAAAAACTCACTATAATCATATTTAAAATCATTACACAACTTTTCTAAAAAATATCTATTTAGTAATAATGTGGCTAATTGATCTTTAAAAACCCAATCAGATTTACATATAAATTTGTTATTTTCTGTCTCATTTAATGCAGAGTTTATTTTAAGTTGATCCTCTACTAATCTATATTTCTCATCTATAGTTATATTTCTATTACCAATCTGATCTCTTTTTTTAAAATGTATTTTGCTTATAATCTTATATTTTTCTAAATTCTTAATAAACTTTGATTGATAAACTACATTAAAATCTCTTTCCTCATTATGAACAGTTTTTGTAATTAAGTTTTCAAAATTTGGTATTTCTAAATTAAAAATAAATTTTGGAACAGTTACAAAAAAGTTTATGTTATTATATTTTTTTATTAATTTTAATAGATATTGAAAATCATCCAAAAAATAAACATGAACTAAAGCAAGTCGAATATTATTATTGTTATAAGTATTTGTGCTTTTAGAATTGTGCAATTCTGATGTTATAAAATTATTCTTAACTGTTGAGATGCAATTTAATTTCCAATATCCATAATTTTTATCAGGTTCAATATTTGCCCCTTCGCCCCACTCATTCCAGGAATTAATAAAAATAACTTTATCCTTTTCATTATTTTTCATTTCATCACTAATTACTGTTGATAAAAAATTTTTAAAATTTGATGAAGAATAGTTAATATATAAATTTGAATTTTTTCCATTTCGAGGAGTATTGTCCCAACTTGGGATTATTGTTCTAAAAATTCTTTTCTTAAATTTATAATTATTAATATAATTAACATATGATAAAAAAAATTTTTTATAACACCATATCTTATATGTGTGATCATTTGTAGTTTGAAAGCTATGGTCTTCTTTATCGTCAGTTAATAAATGTGGCGGGTACTCTGTAATACTATCATATAGACTTTTATTCAAAAAATTTATTGGAACGTTAAAAGTCCTTGAGGCACTTAAGTGCACATCTATTTTTTCTTTTTTAAATTCATCTTTAATTTGTTTTACAAAGGTATCACTATTTTTAAAATAATCAGGTCTGTAAATTGAAAAATATTTTTTATTATCAATAGTTAAATAATTTTTTTGTTTAAGAAAATGAGAAATTTTGCTAATATAACTTCTAATTTCTTTTACTAGGATTTCTTTATTTTGTTCAATTAACACATCGTTTTCCGATCCATCCCATCTTCTAGACCAAGGCTCATTAGCCCATTGAAAACAATATTCCAAACCTTCTTCAGTAAGTATCTCTACTAATTTAGGAACAATCTTATAGAGAGGAAATTTATTACCAGAAAAAAAGTATAAAAAAATACAAAACCCATCAATGCCCGATTTTTTTGCTAGTTTGCATTGCTCTCTAATTATTTTTTCATCAGCTAAATCATAATATTTATAGGGCTCTAAAGGGTATTTATGGCCTAGAAAAAGTGGCTTATTGTTAATTTTAAGATTATCCCATTCAGTAAATCCCTTGCCCCAAAATTCATTATTAAATTCGTCTTCATGAAATCCAGGCAGAAAAAGAGCAAAAATTTTAGGTACATTCTTATGATTAATGACATTATTTGATATTAAATTTTGCTCGTACATTGGCGTCTCGTAACCGTTTTCGTCAATTATCAAATTTGCAGATTTTTCGTTAAATTTTTCGCATTCTAATTTATTAAAAAAATAATAAGTAAGTGGATTTATCTTTTTACGGTGCAAATTTGGATTTAAAGAATTATATAGGATAGTTGAAAATTTTTCAGATGGATTATGATTTAATAAAAATCCTTTCTTGATAAAAAATTTAAATGCTGACCAAGAGTCTAAATCTAGTAAATACTTTTTACTGTAAAATATATAATTGAAATAGTTATTTTCTACTGACCATTGATATATATTTTTTAAAATTAAATATTCTTGTATTTTATAAAAAAATTTATTTGGAATTATTTTTTTAATCAATTTTTTTGGTATTATCTTTTTAATCAATTTTTTTGATATCATTTTTTCAATTAATTTTTCTAAATTTCTTCTAAAATTTCTAAAAGGTGCTGTCAGTCTATAAGAATTTGAGTTAATAAATTGTAATTTTTCTTTTTTAAGAAAGTTAATTTTTTTATCATTATCCTCTAAGACATGAGTTAAAAATTCAATGGTTTTTGTTTGTTTCTCTGATGTAGATTTATTTAATAATAAAGTAGTAAAGTTAGCATGATCATCTAAGCTCTTTAAAAAATTTACAAGATTATTATTATTTTCTGATAACGATACAATTCCTAATCCGTGCGCATTTGGAAATACATGGCAAGAGTAGGTCTGTTCTAATTCATTAAATAATTTCCAAACACCAAAATCATCTTTAAGTTCATTTACATAATGAAGTAAAATAATTGCATCTTTTTTGCATTTAGGAAGCCAATTATTAAAATCACTCTTTAAAGAATCATAAGTATGATAACTATTTATATGTAAAAAATCGATTGATTGGTCATCAAAATCACTTAATGCATCTTTGAAATTTTTTTTTATTAATTTAGAAAAATGATTATAATTTTTATTCTCTTCTAAAACATTTTCATAAATTTTTTGATCATAAAACCCTGTATGATGATCGCCGTTCCAATGATCGATACCAAAACATTTAGTTTTTAGTTTATGATCATGTACAGTTTGACAAAATGTAAAATATGAAAAACCAGCATTTACACCAAGTTCTGTTATTATTTCAGGTTTTATTGTTTTAATTAAAAAATTTGCAATTTGTTCATGACCAATCCAAGTACTTTGACATTTATAATTGCTTTCAAATTGTAAAGACTTAAGAAGATCTTTAATCAAGTTTACGTTTGACATTTTGTAAAAAAAAATTTGGTTAAAATTCTCAATTATCTTTAAATCTATAAGCTTTAAAATAATTTTTGCTAGCTCTTAATTTAATTAACTTTAATATTTTATTATTATTAATTTCATTTTCTCTAGGTGCATACATTGCTCGATTATTCTTAAGTAAAAGTTTTCGTGGTATCGAGACATAATATGACGCTAGACTCTTTCGATATTTATTTTTTTTTATTGGACTATATAATCTTGAAAGACCATGCCATGAATTTTGACTAGTATTGAAAATTACAAATCGATTAAATTTTGGTTCAATTTCTTTTATTAGATTACCTGGTTTTTTTGGATTTTTATTTCCCCAAAATCCAAGGTGCCCACCATCTTTAGGTGAATATTTGTCAGTTAAATAATAAATAACATTAATTCTACGTTCTAAATTAATTTTGGGATGTATAGAGTAATCTAGATGTGGATTTAAATTTCCTAATTTTCGATGAATATGTTGTCCACCACCATGCAATCCATAGTCTGATTTTACATTGATTCTAAATTTTTTTGAAATAGCCTTCTCAACCTCACAAGATAATATTGTATTAAAATAAGTGTATGTATTCACATTAAATAAATTCCATTGATTGCAAGTTTTTTTTTCTTCAATAATATTTTTGTACTTATGCCAGTGATTACTATTATAATCACCAAATTCTAAAGAAAGTTTCTTGGCAATTTTTTTTGGTAAAAAATTATCGATAATAAAGTGATCTATAGGTTCTTTTATTAATTTTGCTTTTAATATTTTTTTTACAATCGTATTTACTAACATATCAATTTCTATTTATTACAGTTTGCCAATATTTAATTTTCTTTTTTGTTGATAGATTTTAAGAATGGTGGAACAATCATCTAGTGCTGATATTTGGCCCAAATCATACCAATGATCCGTAGAAGTTAGGTTATAATAAAAACATTCTTTATTTTTAAGATATATTTTATTTAAATCTGTAATTTCATATTCGCCTCGTTTTGAGAGTTTGAGTTTAATAAGATACTTTGTTAAATATTCATCATAAAAATAAAGGCCCGTTGCTATTAAATTAGATGTTGGTTTTTTTGGTTTTTCTTCAATTCTAATGATTTTATTCCTCTTTAAGGTAACAACCCCATAATTTTGAGGTTCTTTTACCTTGGTACAGACCAATGTGCAGTTTTGGTTTTGAATATTTGATGCTAGGTTTTTAAAATTAGAGATAAATAAATTATCACCTAAAATAAGCGTTGTTTTTTTGTATCTTATTTCTTTTTTAAGAAGAAAGAAGCAATGAGCAATGCCTTTTGGTTTGTTTTGAACCTTATAATGTAGTTTGATTCCATATTGCTTGCCATTACCAAGAAGTTTTTTAAATAAAGGGATACTTTCTTTTGTTGAAATTAGATAAATAGTTTTGTGACCCAGTCTTATTAAGGTTGATAAAGGATAATAGATCATAGGTTTATCATAAACAGGAAGTAAATGTTTATTTACAACTTTTGTTAAAGGATAAAGTCTAGTTCCCTTCCCTCCTGCCATAATAATGCCTATTCTATCTTTCATTTAAATAATCTTTTAAAACTTGTCTCCAACTTGGGAATGAAATTTGTAAAAATTCTTCCAATTTTGAACTATTGAGTTTTACAGATTTTGGTCTTTTTGCATTTTGTTCAATTAGATCAGTTTTAACGTTTTGTATTGATGTTTTGATATTTTTTAATCTTAAATATTCTTTTGCAAAAACAAACCAAGAACATTTCTCTTTTAAGCTAAGATTATAGATTTGAATAGGCTTTATATTTTTTAATTCTACTAGTTTTTTTGTAATTTTTGCAATAAAAGTTGATGAAGTTGGGGTTCCAATTTGATCATCAACAACTCTTAGGGTTTTATTGTTATCAATTTGTTTTTGAATTTTATTTATAAAACTTTGGTCTTTATTTCCGTATACCCAAGATACTCTTAAAATATAACCATTTAGTTTTTGTCTGAGAATAAATAAATCACCCAGTAGTTTTGTTCTGCCATAGACATTTAAAGGATTAGGGGTTGATTGTTCAAAATAATCCGAAGATTTAGTTCCATCAAAAACATAGTCTGTTGAATAATGAATAAGAGAACAATTCATTTTTTTTAAAATTTTTGATAATTCATTAACATATGTTGCATTTAGTAACTTAGCATTATCCACATTTACTTCTGCTTGATCAACATTGGTGTAAGCAATTGCATTAATGACATAATCATAGGATTTATTGATGAAGAAATTTTTAACATCCTCTAAATTTAAGCAATTTAATTGATCTTTATTTAAGTGTTCAATATTATAATTTTTAAATTCTTTGATTAATGCAGAGCCAATTTGGCCATTGGAACCTAATATTAAAATCTTCATGAAAAAGATACGATTTTAATTTGTTTATCTTTTAAAAAAAAATCAATGGTTTGATTTAGCCCTTGCTCAATATCAGTTTCAGCCTTAAAATTAAGTTCTTTATAAATTTTACTAGAATTAATGGCATATCTAAAATCATGCCCCGGTCTATCTTCTACAAAATTTATTAATTTTTTTGATGATTTTTTAAGATTTAACTTTTGATCCATTAAATTACAAATTAAATGAGTAAGTTTGATATTTTCAAACTCTATAGAACTTCCAATATTATAACTTTCATATATTTTACCTTTTTTAAGAACTTTAATGATCGCATTTGCAAAATCCTTAGCAAAAATCCACTCTCGTATTTGTTTACCCTCCCCATAAATTGGAATAGGTTTTTGATTAATAATATTGTTTATAATCTTTGGAATTAATTTTTCTTGATGTTGGTATGGGCCGTAATTATTGCAACAACGCAAAATAATTGCTGGAAAATGATAAGTTTCAATAAAAGATTTAACCAAATGATCTGCTGAAGCTTTTGTTGCAGAATAAGGGTTCTTCGGTTTATATTTTGAATTTTCTGTAAATGCTGGTTCATTGAGCTCTAAATGACCAAATACTTCATCAGTTGAAATATGAATTAATAAAAAATCTTTTGAAAGTTTTTTTTGCTGAAGTTTTTCATTACAAATTTTAATTAAGTTATGTGTGCCAATGATATTAGTTTTGATAAATTCATCGGAGTTATTAATTGAGTTATCCACATGGGTTTCAGCTGCAAAATGAATAATTGCATCAAATTGATATTTATCTATAATTTCATTTAAACTAATTACATCACAAATATCTTTTTTGTAAAATTGATAATTTTTTTTATTTTTAATTTGAAATATTTTATCTTTACTTGCATAGGTTAGATTGTCAATATTGACTATTTTAATATCAAATTTCTCTAAAATCAGCTCACAAAAATTCCAACCAATAAAACCTGAGCCTCCAGTTACTAATATAGATTTAATGTTTCTCATCTAAAAAGGGCAAGTTCTTATCTTTTTTATTTAAAATAAATTTATTGACATTAATTTTGTTAAACTTTAATTTTGGATCCTTGATATTGATCCCTCGCTCATGTTTAGGTGAATAATATTCATCAACTTTATAATGAATTTTGGTATTTTGTTTTAAAGTTAAATATCCATGTGCTATTCCTTTTGGAATATAAATTTGCTTTTGATTTTTTTCAGATAATTTTATGGTAATCATTGATAAAAAAGTTTTTGATCTTGGTCTTAAATCTAAAATAAAATCTAATATTTCACCTTGATCCACTCTTATCAGTTTTGATTGAGCGAAAGGTTTTGTTTGGTAATGCAAACCTCTAAAAGTGTATTTTTGTCTATTAAATGAAACATTGTCTTGAAGGGTTGGATTTATATTTAATTGTTTAAACTTTTTATGATTATAACTTTCAGTAAAATATCCTCTATTATCTTTAAATAATTTATTCTGAATGATTAAAACGCCTTTAATCTTGCTTTTTATAATTTTCAAAAATTAAGCTCTGTTTAAGAGAAAAGATAATTTTAACATCCAATTACCAAGTGTTGTTTGTCTATAAATACCAACTCTATTAACGTAAGAGGGATTAAAATTAATAAATGTAGATTTTTTTCTTAAATATTGAAATTTATAAAAAACCTTTAGATTTTCTCTTGTGGCAAAATCTAAATATTCCATAAGATTTTTTTCATTTAAATTATTCCAATATTTAAATCTTCCAAGTAAACCCATAATTATTCGTCTTAATTGATTAAAAAGACCTAAGTTAGAACCATTAAAGTTGTTCTCATGTTGACGGTACATAACTTTAGGAAATGGATCATAAAATACTTTGTATCCTGAAAATGTGGTTAGAATATATGTCCACCAATCATGTGCATGATGCTCAAAGTTAAATGAAGGTTTTAATAACTCAAATACTTTATGGTTAAAGACCATAGTGTTACCTCCAGCAATTGATTGAACAATTGCATTTTTAAAACAAGGTGCAAATTCAAATAAAGGAGAATAACCAGTTGAAGTTAAATTTTTATCAACATTTTCTGTTCGTCCACAATATAAGTCATGTCCTTCATTAATTTTATTTATGGCAGTGATTAATTTATCTTGATACCAAACATCATCTTGATCTGAAAAAGCATAATAATCATAATTATTAGTGATTTTTGGTAGAATACTTAAAAAGTTTTTAGCAGGATATTTATAATTTACTTTAAATACATTTTTGAAATTTTCTTTATATTTATTTTTGTAATCTTGAATGATGTTTAGTGTATTATCAGTTGATCCATCATCAGAAACATATAAATGAACATTAACTTCACTTTGATTTAATATACTATCAATTTGGTCTGATAGATATTTTTCACCATTATAAGTTGCCATTAAAATAGCAACGTTTGGTTTATTTTGGATCATTTTGGCATAGCTCCGCACAAGGCTGTAAGGTGTTTTTACAGTCTTTCATCATTTCAATTTATGTTTCCTATTAGATAAAGTTAATATCTATATCCTTATTGTAATTGTTGATGACTATTGGATGTTTGTAATTATCTAATAAGACTTTTAATTCTTTGTCGTTTTTGTCTAACACTTCAAAGAATATGTTTTTAAAAGGACCCGAGGTAAATTGACCTTTGGTTTTTAAAAATTTTAGAAAAAACTCTCTTTTTAAGAACCCATCCTGATCTTCATGGGTTTTACAAAAATCAATAAATTGATTAATTACTTTTTGATGATGTATGCTATCTTCTAGGACCTGATGGACCCCTTTGGTGTACTTTATTTTATTTAATAAATTCGTCTTTGGATCAATTTTTAAAAAAAAGTAGTTTAAAAGGACGTTTTTAAGCTTTTTGTTAATTTTAGTTTTTGCGATATAATGATCTCTTAAATTGATCTTTGCCAGTTCAGAAAGTGCAAGATTAAGCTCGTTGGATTTATTTTTTAAGATAAGCCACATATCAAAACTATTATTGTCGCTTTTAACTTTTAAAAATATTATATATTAATACTGAAATTTAATATTAAATTTTGATGTTATTTTTAACTTCAATAAAATCAAAAAATAAGTATTTAATTTAAGTATGTCTATTAAATTAGGATTATTAGATATCATTAATAGCAAAGATAAAGATATAAAAAAAATCGCAGCCGATAAAACAACATTAGAGATTATGTTGTTATTTTACAAATACGAATTGGATAAAAAAGAAATTGTTTCAGCCGATAACTTTTTAGATGAAAATCAAATTAATGCTTCAAGATCTAAAAAAATAGCGATCATTCAAAATCTAGAAAAAAATAACATTATTGTAAGAGAAGTGAGTAGACAAGACAAAAGAAGTAAAAGAATATACATCAATAAAGAAATTAAGGAAAAACTAAAAAAAATTTTAGAATAAAATCATGTCAAAAGAAAATATTCACAATCTTATAAACTTTTTAAATACTATTGATCAAAAAATTTTTAATGATGTTAAAGATTTATCTTCAGTTGATCAAAATATTTTAAATAAATTTTTATCTTTAAAAGAAAATTTAGAAAATTTAGAAAATTTTAAAATTATAATCAATCAAATAGCAAGTGAAACTAATCAAACCTCTAAAATAATTTTAGATAAATTCTATAAATTTAAAAAACTTAAATTTATTTAAGATTAATGAGTTTAAAAAAGTTTATTTCTATAACTGTAGTTGTGTCCTTCGTTCATGTATTAATTCATATTATTCAAGTACAAATATATTCTGGTAATTTTTTCTCAAAAGACTTTAACACAATCGCCTACTCGATTTATATGCCCCATGGTACAAGAATTTTATTTTTTTTGATCTATGGATTTTGGTCTATTCCAGGAATGTTTTTAGCTCATATCATTAACGGAATTCATAACGATGGATTTATAGTTTTAGATTTAATTATGATTGAAGCAATTTTTATTTCCGTATTTTGTGTGCCAGTTGCAAGTCTAATTTTAAGAAACTTTTTTAAAGGTATTAAAACAGCTAAAAATTTGTTTATCCCCTCTTATATAATTTCATTAACTTTATTATCATCTTTTATCAATGCCAGCTTTACCAATCTTTTAAGATTGGTTACAAGATTTAATTATGATCTAGATCGGTTTTTATCAGAATTCTTTGGTTATTTTTTTGGAGATATTTTGGCGGTAATAGTAATTGTGTTTATGTTTTTAATTTTAAAAAGAATTTTTTTAACATCTATTGAAAAGGTTTAAAATGGAACAGGAATTAAATATTCATATTGGAATTCGTTTAAAACAAAAAAGGATTGAGAAAAATTTAACCCAAACCAAAGTTGCAAAAGCTCTTAATGTTACATTTCAACAAATTCAAAAATATGAAAAAGGTTTGAATGGCATTAATTCAGCTTCGTTGTTTGCTTTAGCTAAAGATAATAAATGGGATATTAATTTATTATATAATGGAGACCCAAATAACATGATAGCCTCTGTGCCTATATTAAAGCAAGACATGGTAGTTAGAAAGTTTCGTGAGATAGAAGGTAACATTAGAAAAGAACGCAAGCTACAAAGCTTCTATAGCCCAATACTGCCCCAATTAGAACGGGAGTTAGCTTACGAAAATACTTACAAAGAACCAGTTGCGGATCCAATAAAAAAATCTGCTTAACAAAAACTGTCTCGTTTACTGTCTCCCCCTCCAGAAGTATTATTCTATTGGTCGGGGCGGCAGGATTTGAACCTGCGACCCTCTGGTCCCAAACCAGATGCGCTACCAGGCTGCGCTACGCCCCGATTGGGGTACTAATACATTAGATATTGATAATTTCAAAGAATAAAGAACATCAAAAATAAGGCTTTTTTACCAGAATCAGATATACATCATTTATGATCATCACTTGCAATAATTGTAATAAAAAATTCGATGTAGACTCAAGTTTAATTCCC
>ENA-UOXV01003767-UOXV01003767.1-marine-metagenome-genome-assembly--contig:-NODE-3767-length-18053-cov-6.294533_pt1 | contig 18053 bp, 28 predicted proteins | sample MGYA00238165_ERZ766961 | MGnify/ENA primary metagenome ERZ766961 (study PRJEB28924, sample SAMN03173240) | marine metagenome | biome: Marine; feature: Water; material: Subsurface seawater | place: North...
AACCCTAAACCCTAAACCCTAAACCCTAAACCCTAAACCCTAAACCCTAAACCGCATGCACGCAACTAAACCCTAAAGCAACCTAACCGATATTTATTGCTTTACCTTGGGGCTATTAGTTCGGGGCTCAGAAAACGGCTACACGTCCGGAAACGAATTGTGTTTGGTGAGGAGAGCGCTGAGAAGCGGTAGCCGTGCCCCATCGCGGTGAAATCTGAGGCGAGTAGATTTGCCCGGGGTTTTGCGCGAATTCCGATGCCAAGCGCTTGTCAACATTTTGCGTACTCAGCGGACGTTGATACGACTTGTTAGGTGTGACCAGGTTCCGCGACTTCATGGCACCAACATAGTGCGGACTGGAAGCATGGCGATAGTCTGACACGTAACGGTGGCTACGCCCCTGGTGTTTGGCCTGCGCACCCCGCAGCGATTGTTTAGTGAGTCAAGCCAAATTGCCCACAATTTACGGGCTCAGATAGTCCACATGTGAGCGTTTCAACGTCCGAAGTGTGAACAGTGTTAGAGCCGACTATGCGTCGGAAGCTCGTAGCTGGCATCAGGCATGCGACCTGTGGCTCAGGCCCGCCAACAGTCCAGGCGTTCCAGTCCCCGTCAAGTACCTCCGGGAAGGAGCCACCTATAGAAAAAAAGGATAACTCAATGGTGGCCAACCGAAATGACTGTGGCACAACAGCAGAAGGCACAACACACTCGAATGAAGTCTCCCTCTGTTTCGATTCAATGACTACCAGGATGGCTGACGGATACCTTGGCGCGACACTAGGGCCCGCAGACTTGGCGCGCCCTGGAGGTGAACGTCCGGCGCCTCGCGCCGAAGCAGCGCGGGGTCGCGGGAGGTAGACATATCCGAGGCAGGCCCATTGCCTGGCGTCGTCTGGTCCCAGATTACTCGCCAAATGCCTGTCCCGCCCTTGGACGCCGCGATGGACTTGGTGATGTCCTCGGGCGTGAGCTGTCGAAGCCACTGGTGAAATGTTGCAGCGGGGCGCTCCCGTCGAAACTTTCGGATCCGTGCCTCGATTGTCGCCTCGTTCACGTCGGGGCTACCTCCAACCGCAAATGTTGGCAACACACTCGGCGCACTGGGGGCATAATTCTGTGGGAAAGCTCCGAGAGGGTTGGAAGGTTCCCTTGGTCTTGACGGGTGTGAAGATGTTGGTGCTCCTTGAAGCACCAGAGCAGCTGGATGCTGGCCGACGTCGTTGTCCAATCCCGTGTCGGGCAGCGCAATCGCTCCCGCGGCCTCGAGAGACCCTTGCATTTGGCGCAGCGTCGCAAGTTGATCGTGAAGCTGCTTCGCAGACGGGACCGCCACTCGGGATCCAATAGGCGGCCCAGATTCCACTGCACTATCTGGGGGAGCTAGAATCCTCGTCTCACGTCCTGGCGGGAGGCGAAACGCTGCTTGATCCATTGCCACGGGAACGGAACGGTCCTCAGGGCGCTGCTCCCGCGGAGATGGCTCCCGCGATGGCTCCCGCGATGGCTCCCGCGATGCTTCTCTTGAACGCCAATCGTCGAAGTGAAACTTTGACCCCGGTCGAGGAGAGTTGATGCTTTCTGGTGTGAACGGAGGCGCGTTGGGTGGTGGAACGAGGCGGACGGAGCGAAGCGCCTCAGGTGGGAACTGTGAGGGATCGTAGTGCAGCTGAAAAGTCACTTCAGATCCAGGTTGGCCGCGTAAGAGTTTGACCAGTTGTGCCGGGGGCACATTCGTCGTGATCACACCGTCCACCGCGAGAATGACATCCCCAACATAGACCTGTCCGGACGCCGCAGCGGAAAACCCTTCGCGAAGATTGTAGAGAATGACGTGTCGTCTGTCATGTGTAGGGCAATAGCTCATGCCGCACGTGCCAACGCCTGGTTTGATCTCTTGCCGCTTCAGCCGCACGAGACGAGATTCCAGATCAAGTTGTGAAGATTGATTCGTCCTGGCCTCGACTGCTTGAACGTCATTTGTGCCTTCCACTGGTGGAAGCTTCGTCTTTGGCTCCAGTACAGGCAACGAAGGCTTTTCGTTCACCGCCTCCATCCCCACAGACGCTGCGCCGCTCTTCTTGGTCGGGGACTTCATGATTCGCGGAATCATAACCGTCCCCGTCCGCTCCGTCGTCAACTCCACATTTGATCCGACCGGCCCACGGACTCTCACCGCACAATCTTCGGGAGTCATGTTCTTAGTCGATTCTCCTCCGATCATGGTGACCACGTCACCCACACAGATCCCTGCAGCTTCAGCGGATCCTCCTGGCTGCAGCGCAAGCACTCCAAGCTCATCTGCGACGCATGCACACAGAACCAGTCAAGAACACGGTAAGTGCAATCATACGCCTTGATGATTTTCGATGTAATGTCTTTGTGTTTCATATCTTTGTGAGCGTGCTGGGTGCAGCAGTCGTCCATATCATCATTGCTCGGAGCGGAGACCTACCCCGCGGAGTTCGGAAGAGCCGAAGTCCGATTCCTGCCTGCGGCTTTCCAGCATCGGTGGTTTGCGGCAGTTGGCGGCGGAGAGACAGCATACCCAGTCGTTCAGTAGTAATCTTAACCTCAGTTCCAACAGGTCCACGAATTTGTGACGCGCAGTCATCCGGCGTCATTCCCTCTGTCGACCGTCCCATCACGTGCGTTATGATATCCCCTTTCTGTACTCCTGCGTGCTCTGCACTTCCACCGGGTTGCACAGCAACCACTTGCAAGCGAGAACCTGCATTTATATTCGAGCGATCAGATGCATCCATCAGGCCGCTACATGGATGCGGCGCCAAAAGTGCCTGCCACCGATCAGCGTAAAAGGTACATGGAGGCCAGGGTGGGTACCCTCAGGTTCTTGTTTGAGGCGCATGCCGGCGCCCGCGATGGCCGGAGTGATGGACGCGTCTGGCTGTACGCCCACCGCTCCCGAAGGTGAAGGCTTGTTCTGAGAGTTCGAACCGTGGCCCATCTCGGCCATGCGCTGCTGAACACCTGCGAGTCCTCCGGGCACAGAATCGATTTTGACCGGGTCAGCAGTCGAACCCAGCGGCTTGGCCGACGTAGGACGGACTGGTGGCTTCCGCTTACCCCGTGGGGAAAAAAAGCCCGACATACATCCAGCCTTCTTGGCTTTCCTGTGCGGAGTGGGTTTATCCTCTGCACGGTGAACTGGCAAGGACCCTCCAGCTGGCTGAGTCAGCTGCGGGTTCGGCGCCTCGACCCCTTCCACCATCGCCAGGCTAAAGTGCCGCTATGCGTATCTTAGTGTCCCGGAATCAAATGATTTCAAAACAACTTCGTCCGCTGCTGCCCCTGGTGCCCGAGAGCGAACCACCCAGGACGTTTGGGCCGTGGGCCGTGTAGGCTCGCGGACCCAATTTAAAATGGTTTTAGTCATCCGTTTTTGTTCATTCAAATAGGCGTGGAAAGGCACACCTAGAGTTATCCCCGGGGGGTGCGGTGGTGCGGGGGGCTGCGCACGCTGGCACCTAGGCCTCGCTTGGGCTGCGCACGCTGGAACCTAGGCTCAATAGCTTCACCTGGGCGTAAGGTTTTGGGCGGAGCGGGTGCGCTGGAAAGCGAAAATGTCTATCGGCAGTGACAGGTCCCCCCTGCAGCCAATCTGCAGCACAGGTTGCGAAAACAGTATTCCAGGAAGTGCCGGAGCAAACTTCAAGTGCATGGAAAGTTCCGATGATGAAGATGAATGCTGGGAAAATAACTCCTCTATCTGCACCCAGAGCGTCGGAGGCGTCGGGAACTCGGCCACAGGGCCGTTGTCAGGTATCGGCGCAGGTGAAAAGCGCATGGTTGCGGCTCGCGTTCCTCTTGGATCCCGTAGGAGCCTCGCATCGCCAGGCATTTCCTCTGCACTTCCAGTCACTCTAGCCGCCGCCTGGAGACCGAATAAGCGCCGCAAGCCTCACGCAGTTCCTTCTTCACCGCGCGAAGAAATTCACCGACGAGAAAAAACAAGCCAGATGATACGGATCCTCAGCAAGCACGTGGCAGGCACAGGGGCCGGCTCTGCGTGCGATTTGCGATCAAGTCAGGGCAATGCGAGTTTTACCATAAGTCCCGCGCAGAGCTCAGGAAGTGGGGTCCTGATTAAGAAAACAGGGGACGGTGACGACTCTGAAATATCGTTCCCCATCGGCACGGAACCTACTCGAGATTCAATCGGGGAGCATGCGACAGTAGAGCAGCGAGGAAAGAAGACATCCGGCGCCACGATGACAAGGGACACACACAATCATTGCGGGATACCAGTTGTGCAGTTCGACGTCCTCACAACACGGAAACCTACGATGGTGCTACCCTGCAACCATGCCGTGATAAATTTGTTGCGAACAGACTGATTGCTTTGCCTAACAGGTGGATACTACTCCACAAGAGATTGCAAGCATTTTGCACGATAGTCGAGATTACCAGAGTAGCAGCGCTGCTGTGGCGCACGGAGAGATTGACCCTGCGATCGTCGATCCCAACGATCAAGAGGAACAATCACATCATAACTCAACGGTGTCTGCCGCCGGATCGAAATCACATCATTCTCCATCTAAAACAACTTTACCTGCATCGCATTCAGAAAGAGCTTGTTCTCAAAGGGCAATAGGTGGATTCAACCCCAAAGAGGTCTGCTCTGAAACTAAGGTTGGCTATGTGTGTGATGCCGCTGAATCACACAGACGTGTGCATGATGCGAACAATCTTCGTAGTGCGTTGGTATGTGAGTCTTGTCTGGCAGAACAACCTGATACTAAAGACACCAATTCTCGACAAATCCAATCGCCTCGCTCCCCGGAAGCTACTACGACGCGGGGCGAGGCAGCAATCGAAAACAAGTCTGGGAGAGAAGTTGGTGGCGCTCCAGTCGATATGGGAAAAGCTGATTTCAACCAGTATGGAAGTCACTGTGAAGGATTTCAGGGAGCGATTCGAATGCGGAGTGAAGTGCAAGATGATGCGCGCACTGGCGAGCTATGCTTTCTTGTGACTGATGTTGACGCTCACAATGTCGTTTTCTCCTTCTCCAAGCATGAAAACCTGTAATTTCAATTTTGAAAATTCAACTTCGAACTTGTGCACTGAACCCGTATTCCATTCCTTCTTCGCAGGATCCAAAAGCGGGTTCGATTACAATGAGACTGTTCGGAATCACGGCGCAAGGAGAGAGCGTGATGGCCTCAGTTTCAGACTTCTGGCCTTACTTTTTTGTCAGGCGTCCGGATCGCCTTTCGAAAGAGCACTGGAGCGCCACGTTGTTTGCGCTCAACTCACTGGTAAAGCGCAGGGGCGGTCCTGGTGCTTGGATACAGGTACCCAATTCTAACAACCCGATGCTCTCAAACTGGGTATGTCTCAACGAAAGGCACCATATATGACTTATTTCAAATCTTCGTGCAGGAGGGTGTACGGAGCAAGCACCTCGCGTCGCCCGTATACGGGAAAGAGCACGAGTTCTGCCGAATCACAGTTGGCAATGATCGCGCGCGCGATCAAATTGCCAAGGAGCTCTTATTGCCTTTGGCAGTCAATGGCTTCCCGGTGACTGCCCTCTTTACCACTTGAATCGCTCTCTGAGTTTCCTCCGTCCGTTGTTTCTCTTACATGGCGTGGTGATGACAGAGCGTGGAATTTGAGCTTTTCGAGACCAGCATTGACGCAGTGATGCGCTTCACTGTCGACACAAAGTTGACGGCTGCGGGATGGGTACGACTACCAGCACAGCGCTACCAAATGTTGCTCGGTCCTCGCAAGCAGAGCACTTGCTCGCTCGAGGTCTCAGTGAGAAAGGAAAATCTTGTCCCCTGCGATCCACGCAGCGAACAGTCAGCACGTATCGCACCTCTCTGTGTTCTGGCTGTCGACCTCGTCGCCTCATCAGGAGATGGCGAGAAGGGTGTCGCGAGGAACTCGCATCCGAGCGCACGCGACCAAATCTGCTGCGTATCACTTGCGGTCGCGAAGCATGGCACCTGGGAGCGCAAGCGATGCCTGGTGCTTACGCTCGGCCCAACAGAGAAGATTCGCAGCGTGGGTGACGCTGTTGAGGTCAAGTGCTTTCACAGCGAGCGGGACCTATTGCGGGCGCTCTGGCGAGCTGTCGTGCATGAAATCGACCCCGATGTAGTGGTAACATTCCAAGGAAATCTGCTTGGGGCTGTCCTCGATCGTGCGTCCTCCCTTGGAGCGGGCCAGTGCCGCTGCCTCGGGCGCATTCAGGACGAAGAGAGTGTCATGCGATCGGTCAAGGGCGCCATGGAGCCTTTCATGACTGGACGCGTATTCATGAACCTTCAGGCCGAGATCCAGGCGCGTTCCTGATCGCGGTTGAAATGATGGTTCCCGTCTGTGGCTTCGGCTGTTTGACTCTGACCAAGCCTAATGGTCATGTCCGAACCGTTTGCAGCGTGAGCACAAGCTTCGCTCCTTCTCCCTCCCCTTCCTCGCCCAGGAGTTCTTGCAGTCATCAGAGCCCCTGCTCCATCAGACAGATCTTTCGAAGATGGCTCTAGGTCCATCCGTCCCAGAGCTCGCCATGTAGGAGAAGAAATATCTTGGCACCGGATAATGTGAGCCGATTGGATTGCAGGTGGGGTGGAGGAGCGGTCCTCGGTCGCGTTGCATCTGTCAAGGCGGTCGGCTATCCCTCTTGAAATACTTGGAAAGCTCGACATGCTGGTCAATATGGTCGAGATGGCGCGGGTGTCGGGCGTTGGCCTCGCCGGCCTGCTGAGACACGCCCAGCAGTACAAGGTCATGAGCCAGCTTGTGCGCGCGTGTAAGGAGCGCGGATTCCTCGTGCCAACACCGAAAAAGCGTGGAGCTGGGGGGAAGCGAGCGGATGGTTCGGGAGAGGAGGAGCCAGCAGAAAATGGCGTTGCTTACCAAGGCGCGACTGTGCTCGAGGCAAGAATTGGGGCGTACTGGACCCCCGTCGTGACACTGGACTTTGCGTCTTTGTACCCATCAATCATGATCGCACACAATCTTTCTTTTGAGACTCTTGTTCGTGACTGGTCATGCGCGGATGAAGGATCCACACAGGAGTTTCAGATTGATGCCATGGGACTTGATGTGGACATACAGAGAGACTCGCGAGATCACGAGAGTGAACACGAAGGTGTTCTGCAAGGCCGAACTCGATTTCTCAAGGCAGTCTCCTCTCTGCTATCATAGCTAGTCGCCCTCCTTGCTAAAACACTCCCTCCCAGATCGAGTTTCCCCCTAGACTCCGGCATAAACTAGACTCGCTCCTGATGCGTAAAAACATCGTGCTGAAAACAGGCATCTGTCCATGTCGGTATCCTCCCGTCGATCCTCAAGAACATGCTGCACGCACGAAAGCAGGCAAAGAGGGCTATGCGCGAGGCCTCCTCGGTTCACATAACCCGAAACCCGCCTCTCTTACGTGCTGTGAAGGCTCAGACGAAGCGTTGCAGCATTTTGATGGACTGAAATGTCGTTGATAGTCGCTCTGATCGCAACGGCAGCCGGAACTCAAGCGCATCTTCAACGGCCGACAACTAGCCTACAAAATTTCGTGTAATTCGATATACGGTTTTTGTGGCGTGACAAACCACGGAATGTTGCCATGCGTGCCGCTGGCAGCAACGGTCACCTCCATTGGCAGGCAACTAATCTCTGATACGCGCGACATCATCATGTCTCACTATAGTGTTGGCAACGGCTTCCACTCAGACGCGACCGTCGTATATGGCGACACGGACTCTGTCATGATTGATTTTCATCTGAAGGGCGAGCCCGTTCAGGTTCTGATCCCTGTTTCTCTTCCTGGGAGGCATGCTTGATTTACAGGCCTTCGTATCGATGAAACGAGCTGCGCGTGGCAGGCGATGAGGCAGGCAATGCATCTGGGCAAAGAGGCAGCGTCGCTCGTATCTCGGCAGTTTGCCGCACCGATTGCTCTCGAGTTCGAAAAGGCGTACTGTCCGTACTTTCTCTTTGCTAAAAAGCGATATGCAGGTCTCCTCTTTGCTTCAGACCCGCAAATACCGGATCGGTTGGACAAGAAGGGGGTTGAGAGTGTTCGACGGGACTCCTGCGAATTTGTCCACGACGTGTATGAGGGTGCGCTGTCGCTTCTGTGTCGCTCCAAAAACGAACCTGCTTTGGTTGCTGAGGCCGCAGCACTTGTTCAGCGCGAGGCACACGCTCTGCTGTCGGGTCGAGTCGACATACATCGCCTTCTCCTCTCAAAGCAGGTCCCAAGCACCTCCCCGTCCCCCCTTCGCCACCCGTGGGTTCAGTTGCAATGTGGTGCCCCGCGGCTCATGCAGTGCTTGACCCCTCGCCTTGTCGCTTACAGCGCGCTAAGAACTACAAGGTGAAGGCTGCGCACGACGAGTCTGTCCCAACCGAACGCCCACTGCCGAGCCACCCCCACTACATCCGCACCCAGTCGATCGGCTTGGCCACAGCGGAATCAGCAGAACCCCCTCGTTCGTCACGAACAAGCGCTGGCAGCTACCTTACCAGTGCGTGCCGCGAGCAGGCTCGCGCGTCGGATGGAGGGTCGCGGAGACCCTGCGGCCGCCCGGGCCGGTGACCGGGTGGAGTACGTGCGGGTGGAAGGCGACGCGATCGAGGACCCGCAGCACGCGCTGCGCCACGCCCTCGCAATCGACCTCGACTGGTACCTACACAAGCAACTCAAGGAGCCGCTTCTCAAGCTCTTCGAGCCACTGATGCCCCGCCCCGAGGCCGAGCGCCGCCTCTTCTCCGGCGCTCTCCAGAGCGCAGCCAGCGCGCGGGTCGTCCAGGTGCATCGCCCGCAGAGCGGCATGATGGCGCGATTCGTCACTGCGGCTGTACGCTGCCTGCACTGCAACAAGCCGCTAGCGCGCTGCGCTGCTGCCAGCGGTGTGTCGGGCGGCACGGGCGTGTTGTGCAGCGTGTGCCTTCCCGCGCGTGATGAACTTCTCGACTGCGCCCAGACTGAGGTGCGGCTCACCACGCCCTGGAATGATACGGATGCGCCGCAGCAGTGGCTGCAGTGCATCATGTGCAACGGCGTGAGAACAGCACGGACCTGAAGGTGCGGGCTGGAGACAGGTTGTGGAGACGCAGCTTGCGCACGAAGAGTTCTTAGCCCGCTGCCGGTCGTGCGCGGGAGTTCACTGCGCGAGCTTCCTCGCCCGCTGCCGCAACTCGACGTGCCCTACCATCTACCACCGCGCACGCGCCGCCGCCGACCTCGCGAGACTCAGTGAGAAGCTCTCAGCACTCGATTTCTAGCATGGGTCGTTCTGGCAAGGTGCCGAGGCGTGAGAATTGGGACATGGATTGCTGATTCACATCAATCTTGATGTATTTACAGGACTGTGAAATGTAACTAGTTACAAATTTGTACACTTGCTTCTCAGTGAGCTCCGCGTACCTCGAAGAGCAGAGCGTGCAAAATTGTGGTGCCAGTGTTGCGCACCTCATGGTGCACCCCGCTTTGGAAGAGTCGCACCTCTCCTGCGAGCATGCACACACACATTCTCTTACCACAGAAGTCGAGCAAGCCACATAGCCAGCGCTTGTGAGCATCAGATAATTCTCTGCAAGCGGATCACGTTGGACAAACGGGTTCACGGCAAAGCGACTGAGGGCAACAGACCATGATCGATGCAAGCGCTGCCGCAGCCAAAGGGTGACTCTGCGGGGCTCTTGTCCGCTTTTGTCCCGTCCGAGTCCTCCATGGTCCCTCCTGAACGCTGGCCCTGGTTTCTGCCGTTTCTGCTCACAGTTCCTGTCTCATTGGGCTGTTCATCGCTGCCACGAAGCAGTTCTAGCATGTTGAAAGTATGAGTAGACACCTGCCGAATCGCAAGCCGTCGGGGGATCACCGTGAGCGCGGAGTCGTGGGTGCAAGCTCGGACACGCAGCCTTGCGCAGCGCGGCTGGAAGAGGCATTGATTGCCTCTTCAGAGTCGGAATCATTCGGACCGGAGATTGTGTTGTCGAAAGCCTCAAAAAGCTCTGCGCACCCGCGGAGGTCACTGGCTGCCCCTGACTGCCAGCGCCGGTGCCAAGCGCACCAGATGTCCTCTGATATGGAACCTTCTCGATACACTCGTCTCGGCGGAGGCGGAATCCAATACCTTTTTCGAGCTGTAGAGCCTTGGCGTCATCGCGGTGCTTCGCTGCTTTGTAAAGCTGCTGCTGCAAAGATTGCACCCTGCTCATGTCCTTCCCCGAGGCTGCACGATATTCATCTAGCTCCGCCTCGGGTATCTTCCTCTGCCTCAGCCTCGCCAGGGACAGATCCGTTCCCTCGAGGTGCCCAGCGCTCCGCGCTGCCGCTTGCGCGCGAGCGTGAGCCCGTGCAGCGAGATCACGCACCTGCAAGGTTCTCTTCAGATGCACGGGCGACCGCCGAGGCCTCTCGACTCTGTGCTCAATCCAGCCTCGAGATGCAGACATGAGTGCGATACACGTCTATCCCCCCGGGCTTGTCCAGCAAACAAAAGTTCACGTGAGTGGTCTCAACGCACGCAAGGGGGTCCGGAAAAACCTGCAAGTTACATGCTGAAAGAAAGAGCAGGGCACCAGCTGTGTCAAGCCTATTTTTCCCGATACCCGTTCAGAAGTCCTTACCGTCGAGACTGCAAGCTGCATTGCGGGGAAAAGACAGAGAGGAAGAATGCTGGATTTGGAGCTTGAGACAAATTAATCACTCGCCTGTGAGGACCAGTGGATTCGCCCGGGCGGAGTACAAGCTGCCAAACGCGAAGCAAAGCGCTCTCTGCTGCGAGCTCGTATGCGTGATTGTGCAGCGACCCGCGCCCAATTCTCCGCCTTTCTGGCACATTACACTCCACAACAAGGTTTCTTGTGGGGCCGTCCTCTGACGGGCAACTCAGAATGTGCGGCGCCCCGGTTGACGGAGGCCCGACGGAGCGCGGGAAGCCTGTGAGAGGGGTCAGTCAGATTCCCGTGCGTGGCGATTCTACACGCTCTGATTTTGGTAGGGCGGGAAGGGAACGCAAGCAAAGTGTTTCTGGGGACCGGCCGTGGATCAAACAGAGATGAATGCAGCATTGGTATGAAGTGTTCCGGACGACAAATCTGAAGGAGGAGAGATGACCTCTGACTGTGACAAAGCGTCGCTGCGACTTTCCCACCGAAATATAAACTTCCTGCTGCGCATCGTCGAGCGGTGTGACACAGACACTGGCACAGGATTCGGTTGGTGGAGGAAGAGCGATGACGCCACCATCTGTCAGTTTCTGGACATCGACTGCGAAAGTCAGAGTGAGGTTTCCAAGAACAGAATCCTTCGTTGGAAGGTCCCAAGACTTTGTAAGGCTTTTCACAAACCCGCGCTAGAGCATTCGCAAATGAAGCATGTGCCGTAAGCTTTTAAAAAAAGGAGTCGGGCAGCACCGCGTCGTAGACCCGAAGTGTCGGCGTATCAAAGATCAGGCGCCTCAGCGGATCCGTTCGCCACGCGCCTTGTGTAACAGCTGAGACCGCTTCCACACGCGATTCCTCTATACATGAGTTGCTGGTGCCATTCAATTGAGATAGAAGAGCAATAATAGGTAACATCGATATGTGACCCTGTCGGTGCATCGCAAGCAAGGATGTCCTTGCCCTCCCTCCTTCCTCTCTCGAAATCGAGTTCGGAGGTCCCCGAAAAAGTGCAAGTTGATTGCACTTTTTCGGCATCGAAAGGGCATAAGCTGAAGGTCGGCGATGGGTGCAGCGAGGATGGTGGCACCCTCGATCTGGACACCAACCTTGACAGTGGCCTGCCTCATACTACTTGCTGTGCACCACGCGGAGGTTCCATCTGATCTGCTGGAGCATGTGCCGTCTCAGAAGCCTGCCAATGTCCGCAGCAACCAGCTGCGCGAAGCCAGACAGGGAACACGATACGGCTCCGGGAAGGTCTTCGCAGACTTCCAGGTTTTCTGTCCTGCCGGCGACCCTTTTTTCAACGAGTCCTGGATGATGTTGCTACCGGGGCAAAGGTTGGACTATTATTCTGATGACGCCTGCCCTGAATGCGATTTGGAGCAGGTGTTCGCCCCGGGAGACTCGTTCGGAGACGATACCACATTCGGCAAGGGTTGTCACTTCCAGTCGGGGACCGTCTTCGGCGATCGGGTCACTTTCGGTGACGGCTGTACCATCTTGAAGGAAGCTCGTATTGGTTCGCAGGCCAAGATTGGCAGTGAAGTTGTACTCGGGGAAAGCTCCACGGTCCGTGCCGCCCAATCCCATGCAGTACTGTTCCCCTGCGCACGCGCCGGTATCATCCTTGTACTTGCGAGGATCGCAAATTTTCAAGGATCGAGTTCGTTGAGCAGGTGGGCCCACACGTTCGGATTGGAGCCGACGCCATCCTGGGGCAGAACTGTGTTTTCGGGCCCAAGGTCACCCTCGGCGACGGCGCATTCGTCGCGGGGGGGAGTGTTTTCGAGGGCGACGACGCGTTTGGCGCGCGGGTCACGTTCGGGCCGGACGTACGGTTTGGTCCGCGCTCGACCTTTGCTGGAGGCAACGCGTTTGGGAAGGGTGATGTGTTCGGCGCGCTGACAAGCTTCGACGTGCTCGGTGCCGGAAAGGACTCCTTCGCGGGAGAGCACCGCTTCGGAACGGGCACCGACTGGGGGAAACACAATTCCGCGCAGGCCGACCTCCCGCCACCGCCGCCGCGATCCCCCGCGTCGCGCGCCGGGCCCGCAGCAGACGACCCGCTCCCCCCGGGATACTCGCCAACGTCCGTGCCAGGGGTGTACGAGTACACGGCACCAGCGCAGCCAGCTGTGCAGACACAGGCGAAGCAAGCGCACAGAACATGGGAATGGCACCATCCGACTGATGTCCCCAGCAGCTACGAGCGGGCCGTGCAGGCACAGACGTTGCGTGCACGCCACACGGAGGTGTCTCCCGTGCCAAGAAACGCTCTCTCCCCCCCCTCCTCTGCCCCCCTCCCCTTTGTGTGTGTGTGTGTGTGTGTGTGTGTGTGTGTGTTCTATTGCACATGCATATGCCCATGTGAAAACGCAAGTTGGAACGCGAACGAGTCCTGAATTTGGTGATAACTCGGCAGGAGGAGAGACGGGGGGAGCAAGCAGCTGCGCTGCAGGCGGCCGTGGAGAGGGTCCGGAGATTGGCAGCTGCGGCGGGTGCTGCAGCGGGCGCGCGCGCGGCAGGCTCTACCGCGGGCACTCGTCGTGCGAGATCTCTCACGGAGGGGGCGGCGGGGTACGTGGGGGGCGCTCGGCGCAGCATTGGCAGCGGAGCTGGACGGGCGCATCACGAGGGCAAAGCTGGGATGGCGGGGTGGCTGGCGCGGCACCCTGCCGTGTCGGTGGAAGCGCCTTCTGCCGAGGCTGGCACTAAGGCGCGGCCAGTCGCACTGCCTCCCCCGCCGATCCCTGCTGCTACCTCTGTGCACGGCAGCAGAGGGCGCGTTGAAGATGGGGGAGCGTTCTCGGATCGGCGGGTGCGGGTTGGCGGTAGCGCAGCACACCCGGTGGGACGCCAGGCCATTTCCTTCGCTTCCATGTTCGAGTAAGGAGCCATGATCTCGGCAGAGGAAAGGACCTCTTACTGTGACGAGTTCGGTCATACAGGGACGGATGTGGGTGTAGACAGTAAATGTTTACACTGCGATTGGCTTCGAGGCCTGTGCCAGCATAATGACGTGTGGCCAGCGCCTAAAAACGGGTGTGCGCGTACCGGTTGGGGCTCAGCGTCATGCAAAGTTGGTCATGCACGCAGACACAGCAAAAAACTTCATCCACAATTACCCCTTTCCTTAAAAAAGGGGTTATCAATTTGCTCAATCCAGTCTCCAGGCTTTGAAGTCTTTGCAAGAGATCGTCTCAAACTCGTTGAACTGCATCTGGCCGTCCCCGTTAAGATCGATCTGCATCCAAACGGCGGCATTCAGATTGTGCATCCCGTAAGCACGCACATTGAAAGCTTCTAGACTACGCAGAGTCGCAAAGCCAAGCAGGACGATAGATAATTGCCCGTTGCGAATACAGACGCCCCTCATGAATCAGTCAGTGAAATTGGCGTCGAGGGAGACCTCGTCGATCATGTATTGCGCCTCCTGCTGCGTAACAGGGACCCCCCAGTTAGCCATGGCCTGGACCAGCTCCTCCGCCCCCACTTCTCCGTCCCTGCACAAAAACAAGAAATCAATCCACGAGCATCGCCACCGTGGTACCAGATGTAAACAAGGCGCCAGAATAGCATGCGCATCACGCATCAATTCTTACAGCAACGCGTTTGGAACGAAAGAGAAACAACGAACAACTGAATTTACGTCTTCGAGCAACTGCACAACTTGTCGCAAAGGGAGAGGTCGCAGGTACCCATTCAGATCGTATTGGCTGAAGACACCTCGGAGATAGTGGGCACAGGACGGATGTGTGCAGAGGGCATCCTGCGTGATGCAGATCTCGTCGATCGTCGGCTGCCGCGTGCGGCAAAGGTGAGACATCAGAGCACAGGTTCTGTGCAGGCCTCTTATTGGGGACTGGCGAATGCACTGGAAAATAATAGATTTGACAGCACGCATCTTGACAGCTTGTCCGTTTGAGAGGGCAGGGGAATTACGTTCGGGTTGGGGTCGACAACGCTGTCGAGATCATCGATGAGAGACCCCCCCTTCCAGTTATTGCGGCTAGGACGGTCCCCCCACAGCATTGGCGATCTCCTCAGCGGAATCAATAGAAGCTCGGGGCTACCGCGAATCAGCTCCGTTCGAGCCGCCGGGCGCTGCGAGACCAGTGCCAGCATCGCAAGGCAAAGCACCCACGCTGCGCCAAGCCCGAGAAAAGTCTGCTCGGAGGTGGAGGATCCTGTCAGCGTAAGACTATGGAGAGCAAGAAGATACCATTGAAAGGTGCAAGCTGCTCTGAGCCTAGCAGGATTGGGAAGACAGAGCACAGCCGGACTTTGGTATCAGTGTGGGCTCCTCCCCCCGCTGTGAATTTCAGTTTCTCGCCAAGCGTGCTCGAAATTCGATTGCAAATGTGATGCAAGGGTCATTGATGGCACAGAACATCACCTTCCGGTTGACTGTCATGATCACTTGATCAACCGCCTAAGATAAGGCAAGCCAACGTCCACAAGGCGCTCACTCCGAACCTCCTCTTCGAAAGGCCGCCGTCGTTCACCCCAGAAGTACTGGGGCAAATAATAGAAAGTCAATTTTAGTTGATGTTTGTCGAATCAGTGTTTTGACCGATCTCTGGATGTGGGCTGGCAGCGATGGGCCGCACAAACATCCGATTGGGACTTTCATCTTTCGCTCGCACTCTGCAAGTGATTCTTGTACTACTCTCTGCGGCCCCTCTGCCACACACTGCTGATGGAGTTATTGCATTTCTGCCGACGGATGAGCGTGCCGTGAGTGATTATCGCCTGGTCGGCTTCCAGGCGCATGCATGTCCCCGCGAGGTCCGGCGAGACGAATCCTCTGCTCACCAGCAATTATTGGCAGGATTTCCCTGTTTTTTGCACAGGAGGGCAGCACTGCATGGCCTCCGCGGAGGACGTGCATTGCCAGAAGCACAGGACTCGAACCTCGAGAGCAGCGAGGACCCCGAGCTATGGGGCGATGACGCGGAGCCGACAAGGCGAGGTTTTGACGAAGACGATGCTGACTTTGAGATGCCACAAGTGCGGGTGAACCGAAACGCGGTTCTGCAGCTTGACAGCGCCGCGCGACCAGATGTGGCAATTGAGGTTCGCAAGGTAGTCCAAACCGCGGCCCGAGGCGGTTTGTTCTTCGGCAGTGGGCGCTTGGCCATGTACGCTACAAAAAATGTCGACCCAATCAATGCGGGTACCGTGTGCTGTCAAGGGCAGTGACCGCACCATTTGGCAGACGCGGAATGCAAAGCCCCGTCACGAGGAAACAGATCGGTGAGTCCGCACTGGCAAATCGCCGCTCTGCTCGGTACCTCATGCCACAGTAAGCCTAATTCGGAGGCGCAAATTGGCGAGCAGAGCGTTTGAAGAAGACCTCCGCGCGGCAGAGACGTTTGATCCGTCAGATCTCGAGCAACAGATCTGGTACCGCCTCGCCCCTGACACAGGCCAAACAAGCAAGGTGCGGGAGTGATTCGAGGCGGCGGGGCGTATGCAGGCCCGGAACAGTGATGCCTGCTCCATACGAAGAGGATGTGGCATGGCAGAAGGCTGAGCGTCAATACGAGGCCGGCGAGATGTCGCCGGAGCAGGTGTCGGCGCTGGTGCAGAAAGGGAAGGCCCACTACTTTGAAGGTCACCTGGACGCGGTCTATCCGCGGCGCGCGCGGGTCACAGGCGACATCATGGCGATTCTCGAGTCGCATCGACGGGAATGCACGGACCCCGAGTGCGAGGAAGTCTGCATGACGCCGTGGGATGAGTGGTTGAAGCTGCTCGCGAGGCTGTCTGACGACGAGCTCCGGATGACGCTGTACGACCTCGAGGAGCTGCTTGGGGACGACGAGCGCCCCGACGCGCCTGAGCTCGAAAACAGCATCGTGCGCAGCGTGGACGGAAAGTATCTACGAGACGCAGACGTGCAGCCCCTCCCGCAGCGTGCGAGTGGGAGGGCGCGCGCCTCACGGGCCGCGTGGGCGAGGGCAGGTGCTCGAGTCGCTGCAGCAGGTCGGGTACAACTACACCGCGTGCAAGCACCGCCCGGGGGTGCCGGTGTGCGACTTCTGCCTCGATGCAGAGCGCGCCCCGGAGGTTTTGCCCCCGCTCCTCTGCACGCCGCGCGTGCCGCGTCGGCTCGCGCGCTGACGCGCGCCGCGGCGCAGCAACTCGCGAGCGGTGAGCGGAACAGGCGCTGGGCGCGGGAGGGGCGGGCGCTGGTGGTGCCCGACGACTACGCGAGCGTGCGAGAGGCGGTGGAGCGCGGTTGGTCCGAGACGTTTTTTGATGACGAGTGGGCGGTGCCGCCCTGAGCGCGCGCCCGCCCTGCTGTGCGCGCGCCCCGCGCCCCGGCGGCTCGCGGGCAGCGTGGCTGACGCTCTCGCGGCGGCGCAGCGCGGTTGGATCCGGCGCAACGAGTTTCTGGCGGGGGAAGAGCAGCGGCCGCTGGCCAAGGAGTTCAAGCGCGCGCCGTGGACGTGCGACGTGGCGCTGCGCCCAGGCGTGTACAGCTGGAATGCGCCCAGCAAGCTGATCTGGGACGAAGGGGAGGTGCCGACCGTGCGGCTGCGTGAGGGCCGCCACGCCACGCGCGTCGCGGGGCTCTGCGACTCGGCGGCGCTGGAGGCGCTGCGCCGCGCGCGCGGCGGGGCGCTGCAGGCGGCGGGCGAGCTCTTTGAGGAGCGGGAGACGCGCCCCGACGAGGTGCTGGCGCGCGGGCCGTGGCGGCTGGAGCGGCAGACCAACGGCTCCATGGCTGACCTCGTGCTCGAGTGGGGCGATGGAGCAGGGCGCAACGACTCCAACGCCGCCACCGTCACGGTCCGTGTCCGAGCTGCCCCCCCGCGTAGCGACGCGGCGCCCCGCAGCGCCCCCCGCCGGCGTGCGCTCACGGCGAGGCGCGGGGTCGGCTCAGGTGTTGGACGGCCCGTGGCTCTTTGAGCGCTGCGACGTGCGATCGGCGGGCGGGCGGGCGCTGATCCTCGGGGCGCACTACCCGGACATCGTGCAGGGATTCGACTGCGGGCGGCACACGGCGGACCTAGAGGAGCGGTGGCGGCGGCTCGGGATGGAGGTGGCGCCGGAGGAGTCGGAGTCGACGTCGTGGGACCCGGAGCTGGACGCAGAGACCGATGCCGCTCTCGAGCTGCCGCCCCCGCGCCTCTGCGCCGACCCCGCCTGCACTGACCCTCACTGCCGCGCCTCCGACGCCGCCATCGCCGAGCGCCTCGCGCCGCCCGCTGCCGAGGTGCTTTCAGCCACTGAGTGTACAGTAGGGACATGGGTAGGGGCAGCAGTAGGGAGGGGGGGGGGGGGGGGGGGGGGGGGGGGGGGGGGGGGGGGGGGGGCGCCCGCTGCCGAGGTGCTTTCAGCCTCTGAGCGCCGCAGCGGCGGGCCCGCCGCGGTGCGGCGCTCAGCAGGGCGGC
>ENA-UOXV01003772-UOXV01003772.1-marine-metagenome-genome-assembly--contig:-NODE-3772-length-18044-cov-6.019456_pt1 | contig 18044 bp, 15 predicted proteins | sample MGYA00238165_ERZ766961 | MGnify/ENA primary metagenome ERZ766961 (study PRJEB28924, sample SAMN03173240) | marine metagenome | biome: Marine; feature: Water; material: Subsurface seawater | place: North...
CCCAGCCCGCCGCGCCGCGCGCCACGCCGATATCGTACCCCGTCTTGGTCTGCCCGTCCACCTCCACGGAGCCCACACGCTCCACCACTACGCGCCACTCTTGACCCGCCGGCGCGTCGCTGTCCTGATGCGGTGCCGCGCGCGCCGCGCCGGGCACGCCGCGGCGCCGCATGCAGGCCGGGATGTGCGTCTGGGCCGCGGCGGCCTCGACGTCGCGCCCGCAGTAGCGGCACTGCACCCGGAGGCAGTGCTGCGTAAAGAGCGTTCGCCAGCGGCGGAGCTCCTCGTTCTCCGCGTCCTTGTCCTCCACCGTCTGCCGCAGCCGCGCCAGGGTCTCGTCCGACGTGCCCTGCAGATTCTCCATCTCCGCCGCCTTCTGCGCCAGCACCTTGCTCATGCTCTCCACCACGCCGCCGTCCACGCCCACGTCACTCGCGTTCCGCTCGCGCACCGCGCCCGCCACCTTCTCGCCGAGCTGCTCTATCTTCCCGACCAGCGCGGCGCTCTCTGCTCGAGCGCCCGCGAGCTCGAGGCGAGCCGCCTCGCGCTCGCGCGCCAGCGCCTGCTGCTGCTCGCGCTCCAGCTCGTCGATCGCCGCCTCGTACTCCGCCGAGGTCGCCCCCGCCTGCCGCCGCAGCGCCGCCACCTCCTCCTGTGTCTCCGCCGCCGCCGCCTCCAGGCTCGCCACCCGCGCCGCCAGCGCGTCCCGCTCGGCCCCCAGCGTGTCCTTGACGACCGACAGCGCGTTCTCGTTGGCCGCCTCCACCTGCGCCAGCCGCCGTCGGTGGTCCGCCTGGGCCTCCGCCAGCTTGCCGCGCCACTCCTTCTCGGCCTCCTGCACACCCCCGTGCGCGCCGTCGCGCGCGCTCTCCAGCGAGCGCGCCATTTCCCCGATCTCCGCGCGCAGCTCCGCGACCCGCTCGTCCCGCGCCGCCAGCAGCGCCTCCAGCCGCGCCGCCGCCTTCTCCGCCGCCAGCATGTCGCGCTGCGCCGCCTGTGCCGCCGCCCGCTGCGTCGCAATCTCCTCCTCCGCACGCCGCAGCGCGTCCCCCGCGTCCTCCCGCGCCCGCCGCCCCGCGTCCTCCGCCGCCTGCCGCGCCACCGCCAGCTCCCGCGCGCCGCCCTCGGCCGCCGCCTTGGCGTCTGCGAGCCCCCGCAGCGTCGCCTCGAGCTCGAACGACAGCTCCTTGCTCCGCCGCTCCGTGCTCTCTGGCGTGCGCCACGGTGAAGGTGTCAGGGGTGGAGCTGGCGCGAGGGTCACAGCCACAGCGCGCACACAGAGGCCGCGCGGGGGTTCAGCGCGGAATGCACCGAGCTCGCGCCTCAGCTCGGCGACCTGGGCATCGCGCCTCTCCAGCTCGCGCTCGCCGACCGCCACCAGCCCGCCCAGCCGCCGGATCTCGTCCGCCAGCCGCGCCTCCTCCTGCTCCGCCGCCGCCGACCGCTCCTTGCCCCGCGCAGCCTCCACCTCCCAGTGCTCCTTGAGCTTCCACTCCCGGTCCTGCAGAATCTGCAGCTGCGTCCGCGCCGCGTTCGCCGCCTCCAGCGCTTCCGCCGCCCGCGCCTCAGCGCGCCGCGCGGCGTCCGCGTCCCGCGCCCCCAGACGGGCGACCGCGCCCCGGAGGGTCTCTTCTAGGAACGCCGAGAGCGCCTGGCTGGAAACCGCGCCCACCATCTTCCCGCGCAGCTGTGCCAGCGTGCTCAGCAGCTCGGGCAGCGACCCGCTGCCTGCGCCAGCTGCGGCGCTCCCCACCGCCCCGCCCTTGGCCCGCGCCTCCTGCATCGCCTCGTACTCCGCCCGCAGCGCCGCCTTTCCCCGCGCCGTGTTCTGCGCGTGCTCGCGCCGCCGCGCCTCCGCCGCTGCCTCGGACAGCCGCGACAGCGCGCCCTCTAGCCAGTCGTCCGCCCCCACCTCGCAGCCCTGCACCGCGGGGTGCGCCAGCAGGGCGCCGCGTCCGGCAGCCTCCTGCGCGACACCCCGCCGCTCCTCCTCCTCGTCCCCCACTGCAAGCGCCGCCGCCGCCGCGTCGTCCGCGTCCGCCCTTTCCTCCGCTCCCTCGTCCGATTCCCGAGGCGGCAGCACCAGGGCGGTCACTGCCGCAAGGGCAGACTCGAGCCTGTCCTCGCGCACGCGCTGAAAGGCTCCCTGGATCGATGGCACCGCGCCGCTATTCGCGGCAGCTGCAAAGCACTCTGCAAGGGTCAGCAGCGCATGACCGTCCGCGCCCTGCCCGCCGACGGACTTTGGCCGCGCATGCTCGAGGATACGGGCGCGCAGCACGTCAGCCTGCTCGAGGAATGCAGGGCGGATGTCGGCGTCCTGCACTGTCGACAGATTCGCGAGCTTGGCCTCGTCGGTCACAGGACGCACCAGCGCAAAGCAGTCGCGCGCAGAGAACGCCTCCGCGATCGCCGTTCGAATGCGGTTGCGCCCCTCTCGCGGGCCCAGCCCGGGCGTCGGCGCGAGCGCGGCGTCAAGGTACTGCGGGGCACTGATTTCCTCGCCTTCCACGCTCGTCAGGCGGAGGGCAAAGTCGCGCAGCAGCCACAGGAAGTGTGGTGCGTACGGCGCGAGAGCTGAAAGCCCCTCATCTCCCTCGGAACCGCCCGCCGCGGCCTGGGCCTGGATGTGGTGCGACAGGCGGGTGACGAGGGAGATCTGCTCCAGCGACCCCTCGTCGATGGCACCCACGCTGTTGTAGATCAGATAGGACGAAAGGAGCATCACAAGAGCGAAAAGCATCGCGTCTTGTTCCTCATCTGCATCGTTGGCGTCCAGGCCCTCTGAGTCGAGGAGGATGAACCGCGTCTCGCTGCCATCGGGCCTTCGAGAGATCACCACCGTGTCCCATATCCAGAGCCCCTTCGTGCAAGCGCGGTACGATGCGCCAACCGAGAACCCCGTGGAGCGTTGGAGCAAGATCCGATTCAGCAACGAAGACTTGCCCGTGCGCGAGAGCCCGACGACGGCGATGACGCAGGCGGGTTCCTTCACAGAGCGGAGAAACTCAGCAGCCTCCTCGTGGATGCAGAGCTTGCCATCCTGCACGGAAACTAACTGTATCGCGCGGCCAATAGCGCAAGATTCATCAGCGTCGGCATTGGCTGCCTGGGGTCCTGCGCCCTGAGCTTGGCCATTCACCAGCGTCGGCATTGGCTGCCCCTCAGCCCTGCCCCTTTTGAGTGTGGTAAGTTGCGCTTGCAGATTTGGGGTTTCTCAAGTCAAAAAATTTCCGGGCGATGCCGTGGACGGACCTGCACTCGGCAGCGGGCGACAACGACACGGCGGAGATCGAGCGGTTGATTGCTGCAAGTGCGGATATCGAGGCTCGCGATGCAGCAGGCGAAAACCGACACCAGTGAGGCAATCTCTTAGGGCAGGTCCTCATGGACTAGGAGAGCGTTGGCCAACCCCATGGCAAGAACAGCAACTCATTGCTCTGAGCAGGCCAGGGTAGCTTGAAAACATTCTCATCAGCGCGTTCTACGAATCCTCGTTAACAAGATGGAGACCGTTGCAGGTCTGACACCGCTGCATGTGGCTGCGGGCGAGGGATCCGCGGCAGCGGTGCGATCCAGAATTCCTTGCGCGATGGCGCCCTGGACTATTGGCAGCGTCTCCGCATTCGATGCAAGTAATGCGAGGTAGCATGACTCTAATCCTGGCAGCGTATGAACCGGCAGATTGTGGCGCTCACAGGTGCGGGAGCGGATGTAAACTGCAAGACGACCATGGACGACACCACTCCCTTACTCCGAGCGGTGTACAATCATTCCAACCGCCACAGTGGGCATATCGTGTGGCTCAGTGTATCAGGTAGAGTTGCAGCATCATTGATCAGCGTCTCTGGGTAGGTTGAGGAAGAAAGTCTCCAGTGCGTGGAGGCGATCCTCGCGGCTGGGGCAGATGTGAATACTCGCACCAAAGAGGGCCTCTCTGCGCTGCATGAAGCGTGCCGAGGGGGCTTTGAGGCTGGTGTGGACAAATTGATTGAGGTCTTCGTCCCCCAGCTGCACCCATCGTCCCCATGCGCCCCTGCTCTGACGCCTGCATCGCCGAGGCGAAGGCGGGTGCTGACATCAACGCGCTGTCCAACCACCGCACCACCTGCCTGCACATCTGTCTGCAGTACGGCCACGTGCGTCCCTTCCAGCCTCAGTGCTTCCTCTTGCATGTAAACCGCCGCAGATGCCGCTACAGCCGCAGCCGCAGCCGCACATGCCGACTCAATCACTGCGGTCGTGCAGGAAGGGCTCGTCGCCAAGCTGGCGGCGCTCGGGGCCGACATCAACATCCAGGACAACGACGGCCAGACGCCCGCGGAGAACGCCTCCACCTCAGAGCGCTCGATGAAGGCACGCATCTCTGCACTTATTTGCCCGTGCGTTTTCAGCAGTGCAAATTCTAGGTCGGTAGCCGCAAAGAGCATTCCCGTTGGGCCGAGGCCCGGCTTCACAGCCAGGGCAGGAAGGCTAATGCAGCACGCGTGCACAGGCGATGGGAACGTTTCGCCCTGTCGTAATTCTCGACGCTCTCCGGGACTTCGTGCTCAAACTAGTCTCACGTATCGAGAAGGAGTCAGGTGCGCGGCCCCGCCGAGTCTTCGCCGCGAGAATGGCAGATTGGTCCATGAGAGTTTTGCTGCCGCTCGGCGCGCGGCGTGCGGGCTGTTGAGGTATGCAGGGCAGGCAGGACGCTTCGTGACATACATACGACCCTTTCACACCCTCGCTTCATCAAGCTCTTCACCTGGGCAGTGAGTGCCATCCCAAGTGCTGGCCGCTGTCGAGAGAGCACCTGGTGACGCACGGCATGCGCGTATCCTGCAGGAATTTGTGCAGTTCGCAGAGCGTCACCGGTACAAAGACAAACGGATGGGAGAAGTCAAGAAAGCGGTTCGCCCCCCTCACTGAATCATTGCCCCGGTGCGACTTTCCAGTCGAGCTTTGTGGTGTTCGTGGCTTGCCAGGCCTCAGGCTGCACTGCAAGTTTCAGCGTCGCGAGCGTTTGCTGCAGGACCTGGAAAGCAAAGAATGGTCGGTGAAGTACATGAACGAATACTTCAATGCCGCCCTCTGCTTTGAAACATCGATTTCGTGCGCTCCCAGCCAAGTGCTCGCTGCCTCTGCAGGGTGGATGGCGTGCGGAACATTGCGCTCAGTCGATGGCTGCGTGCAGGAACAATGCAGCTGCGCGCAAGTTCGTCGAGAAGGTGCTAGTGGCGGTGTTCATCGACGAAGACGATGAGCAGGATCCAGACGGCGGGAAGGACAAGGACAAGAGCAAGGGACGATGAAGATGCTCGGGGTCAGGGTGTGGGCAGCACAGTGCGTCGTGGCTCCTGTACATACCAATGCATATACGCATATGTGTCCAGCACGCGCACACGATATCATGCTGGGACGCCCCTTCGCGACCGCACATTCATTTCAGATGCTGATACGCGTGCCCCCGCGCATAGGCCGTTGCGTAGGCGTTTGCCAACCATGCAGCGGGTGCATGTCACGACTCGCACAGCCCTCGAGAGCGGCGCTCGACTCTCGGATCTCAGCCCTTAAGCGAGCGGGTGGCGATCTCAAGAGAGTCCTTGGAGAAGCCCTCGGTCGCGACAAGGCGCTCGAGCTGCTCCTTGATGAGCGCCTGGCGCTCCGCGTCGTAGCGGCGGAAGGTCGAGAACATGGTGGTCATGCGCGCGGCAAGCTGCGGGTTGAAGGCGTCGATCTCGATAATCCGGTCGCCCAGCCACCTGCGGTCCGCGAGGAGCCCGCGAGGTCAGTATTTCTCCCAGCTTGGAATGGAAAGAACGGGACCTTTGCATGTGATGGGCGTGAGGGGGGCGCACCTGTAGCCCGATCCATCCTTGGCGTGGAAGTGTCGCATGTTCCCCGCAAACGCGCCGACGAGCGACCGGCACTTGTTCGGGTTCTTGAGCGAGAAGTCGGGGTGCTTGAGGAGCCCATTTACCTTCTCGAGCGCGTTGTCCGTGTCGGCAATGGCCTGCATCGTGAAGAACTTGCAGAGGATAAGATCGTTGCCCTTGGCATGGTTCTCGTAGAAGTCGCCGAGGGCCTTGTCGCGAGCCGCAGCGTCGTCCGACGCGGCGAGCTGCGCGGTCGCTGCGACGCGGTCAGTCATTCCGCCAGCATTCATGGCTTGGTCGAGAGCCATCTTGGTGATCTTGGGGTCTTTGAGAGACGACAGGTAGTCGAGGCACGTGTTCTTGATGCGACGCTTCCCTGCGAGAACGGGATCGCCCGCGCCGAGGGTCAGCCAGGCTGCGGCATGGCGACTAGGGAAGGGTCCGAATAGCCGAAAAGGGCCGGAGAGGTGGACACCGACAGCCTCGGCATCGTTGCGGAAGGGGGTCGGAGGGAGCGATGCGTCATTGTACGCCTGCTCAAACTCTGCCTGCAGCCGCGGGGCCCGCAGTCAAGCTCCCGCGCACGCGCTGGGTCTGCGGCGAGGCGGCGAGGAACAGCATCGCAGGAGATTCGTTCGAAGGGGCCGGGAGCAGCGCAGAGCATTCCTGGAGGGCCGCGGCGATAGTGCGCTTGGTGAATTTAACGGCTCCAACCAGCGCGTCGGGGTCGATCGTCTCCACCTACGATAGTGTTGGAGCGATGAGATCATGCTAGAGGCAGATGGTGGCATGTCGCCATGAATGAGGAACGGAAGCAGAAGTGGAAATTCGGACAAGGCGGATGCGAATTCAGCTTCAAAATGAGCACACGAAGTGCCAAGGAAGTAACGCACCGCCTCGCCAAGAGTAGACAGGGACGGAAGGCCGAGCGCGTAGGCGCGAGAGGAGGGGTCGGCGGAGGTATCAGCGAGGATCGACTTGACAGCCGCGATGGTGAGCGGGGACACAGACATGTCCTTCTTGGCCTAGCAACAGTACACATTTCAGCAGAACGCTTGAGAGCTTGCACGTCACAGGCTGGGTATGCGAGTGCATGAAGTTGCCTTGAAGGCCTCAACGTTGGAGAGGATAGTCCGCTGGAAGAGCATCTGGCCGGCCTCCCACTTGTTGAACGGGTCCTGATCGTTTGCGAGCAAGAAGGAAAGCTCCTCCTCTGAGCGCTCAATCTGCAGGTACCGAGAGTGAGAGGCGGCCTCGGAGGTGCGGGCAATCGGCTGCTTGCGAGAAAGCGGTCAGCCAAACGAGTCAACTGTAAATCTGGAGACCTCGAGCTTGACAGGCGCCGAAAAGCCGCGCAGCAGCGACACGACGGGCTCCTCGGAGACGCCCTCGAACACAAAGTCCTACTCAGGAGTCCGCACGGTTGGATTAGACCGGGCGGCGGAACAGACAGAGCCCAGGAGTACAACTCGCGCTGGGGAGGCGGAGCAAGCAGGCACTCGCTGGGTGCATTCCTGCTTCGCCTGGGTGAGCTCGAGCACACGCTCCTCCACAAGCTCCTTGCGCGAGTCTTTCCCGATCAGTCCAGTGCGAATCGGGATGTGGTAAGGCTCTTTCGTCGTCTGGCCCGGCGAGGGGCCGCACGACTGCTCGAGGGTGACAGTGAGCTTCTTCGCCGCCTTGTCGTAGGCCATCGTAGCCTTGACGGTCGGCGTGCCCGCCTGCGTGTACCAGCGCTCGAACTGCATCAGGTCCCGTCCGTTGGCGTCCGCCATTGCCGCGCGGAAGTCGTCGCACGTCACGGCCGTGCCGTCGTGCCGCTCGAAGTAAAGGTCCATGCCCTTGCGGAAGCCCTCCTTGCCGAGAAGCGTTTGGTACATTCCGATGACCTGGACGAATAGCAAGGAAGAGTACGGCAGCCCACATCACAGGGTGGACGGCAGTGGTATGCATATGACAATGGGGGGTGAAGGGTTGATGTCAGTGCTGCAGGCTCGGACAAACGCATTTGTCTCTGGCTTCAGAGGCAACGGACAGGCGCGGCTTGGCACCTCGGCGCCCTTGTTGTAAACTGTCGCGGTGTAGAAGTTGTCCATGGCAACATACGACTCCGGGCGGATTGGGTGCGCCATCGGGCCAGAGTCCTGCGGGAACTGCGCGGCGCGAAGAATACGCACGTCGTCGACCCGCTTGACGGCCTCCGAAGTCATGTCGGCAGAAAACTGCTGGTCGCGGAACACCGTGAGACCCTCCTTGAGCGTGAGCTGGAACCAGTCGCGGCACGTGACGCGGTTCCCAGTCCAGTTGTGAAAGTACTCGTGCCCGATCACGCCCTGCACGCGCTCGTAGTCGGTGTCGGTTGCCGTCTCCGGAGATGCGAGGATGTAGGCCGTGTTGAACACATTTAGGCCCTTGTTCTCCATCGCGCCCATGTTGAAGTCGTTCACCGCGACGACGTTGTACACATCGAGATCGTACTCAAGGCCAAATCGCTCCTCGTCCCAGCGCATCGAGTCCTTGAGAGATTGCATGGCCCAGTCCAGCTGCCCGACGTTGGCATGCTCAGAGAAGATCTCAAGATGCACCTTGCGTCCAGACTTGGTCGTGAAGGAATCCTTGATCGAGCCGAGGTCGCCCGCCACGACCGCGAAAAGGTACGAAGGCTTTGGGAACGGGTCCTCCCACACCGCGAAGTGGCGGCCATTCTCCAGCTCGCCCGACTCGACGAGGTTTCCGTTGCCGAGCAGCACCGGGCACTCCTTCTTCGGTGCCTCGATACGCACCTTGTACTTGGCCATCACATCCGGGCGATCCATCATCGGTGTGATGCGGCGGAAACCTTCGGCCTCGCACTGCGTGCAGTACATCCCAGACGACTTGTACAGCCCCGAAAGCTGCGTGTTGTCCTGCGGCTTGATGCTCGAGTCCGTGGTCAGTGTGAAGCTCGCGGGGAACGGCCCCGCAATCTCAACGACGTCCTTTTCGGGCCACCTGCCCCAAACCCGTGCACTCAGTAACGTGCACATCGTTACCGAGCGTTCAAACCTCGCATGGAGTGACGAGGCTCACGCAAAGATGTGGAGGGGAGGGAAGGAAGGGACGCACGAAATGCGGGCAGAGTCGACAGCAACGCCATCCACAGCGACAGAGTTGAGCACCAGATCTTCCGCGTCGAGCCGCAGGGGTGCATCATCCTGCGTGCCCAAGTGGATTAACAACCGCTGGCCCGCATCGGGGCGTGCGCGAAGGCGAGGCTTGTCGGTCAAGGTGGGCGGACTCTGGACTCATGCCTGAACGCCATCGCGGCGCGAGATCTTCAAGTCTGACACCACCTTTTTAAAAAACAAGGGGGTAGCGTGAGTCGAGAGCACGGTTTTAGCATGATTTGCTGGTGCTGCACATGGCATTGTGGGTGCCAAAGCACACGCTGGTGGAGCAGGCCGGGTTCGGAGGCCGGGGCAGCCACATGTTCTACCTGGGTGGACTCATCTGCGATCTTGAAGGTGAGATCAAGGTTCGTGACGGAGTAGTCAGTTGACTTGTAGTCCTTACGGAACTTCTCGACGGGAGCAGCTGGGGCCGCCGCGGTGCTCATGCCCATCCTGAGCGCGCCGGACGCCTGTATGTGCGTGTTTCAAGGGAATGACTGGTACATATTTCCACGAACTGGATCTCTTCATAGACCCCAGAGGCAGGCTGAAATGTCACGAAAGACTGGCCTGTGCGCGAACGAAATGTCCGCAACTCGATTGCCCCACCTGCTGACGAAGCGGCGCCGCTCCGGCAGCGAGCTTGTCGCCGCCCCGCAGCCGCAGCGACCGCGGCGAAGAGGAAGGCGTCGAAAGACTGAATCTGGACGGCGACAACAACATGTAAACTGGTCTGTGCACATGCAAATCTGACATGGTAGCACGAACACAACCCAGAGCGAGTGCGGATAACCTGCGAGTGGAGAGGAACCCTGCCGGGGAACGCCCGGCCTGGGAACGAGAGGCAAAGCTTGCCCCGGACTGCACGAAGGCAGACGAGGAGCCTGAAACCGCAAGTGCGAGGAAGACCTGGCCAATTGGCGACCGCACAGGGCTGACGGCCCGGAGCGTCATATCCAAGGAGATGCAACGGGTCCCCAGAACTCAGCACGGATGGCTTGCTTTGGACGTCCAAAGCCGCAAGAGCTCTGCAAAGCCGCAAGGGCTTTATAAAGCGACTTCGTGGAACGGCAACGTGAGTCGCACAGGCGCCGCAGTTCACGCAATCAAGGCGCGTTTGTGTTTGCGGCCTCTGCAAGATTCAACAAGCTCCCGCAAGGTGGACACGGCAGAGTAGTGCACCAGGGCCATCCATCGCCCCTCAGTGTGGGGGCGCAAGCACTGCCACGTTTGCGGCGCTAGCGCTTGCGCAATCGGTGTCTTGCAATGCGGTACCCAAGTGAGTTCGGCGGTGAGCCCTAGCAGCAGCAACGCCTCGGCGCAAGCAGCCCCTCTGATTTGAGCGTCAGATCATGTTTGAATACTGAAAACGCTGTGGAAGTGGAGCTGCCTAGTTTGCAGCGATCGAACTGGGACACAGCTGATCGCTCCACTACAGCATGATCTGTGTTGCCCCTGCGCTTTGGTTCTTGGCAATCTCCTCTTCTTCTCGTCGATATGCGCTTAACTGCTCATCCCTCTTCTCCTTCAGCCTTCGAAGCACATCTGCGCGTTTTAAAGGTAGCTGATAGTTCAGGCGGTTTGGAGGCGAATGAAAATATGCATGGGCACGGTTCAAGTCACCTTCGTGTTCGACTTTTTCCTTTTCCAATTCCCGTATCTCGTTCTCGAGCTCGTGGTTGATGCGCTCCAAAAGTTTCTTGGCTTCCGTGGATGACATCCCGTCGACTGCGTCAAAGCTGGCCGTGGAAGACAAACCGCCTCGCGACGAGGGATCATGCACCACTGAACCGCCCCCATGACTGCTACGACCGCTTGCTGCGCCCTCGTGTGTCTGCTGAAAGTGCGACGAAAGCGGGTTGACTGTACGATTCACGCGCTTAGCCACCTCCTCAGTCTTCTTCGCAACCTTCTCAACGCCATGCTCCAGTCCGACGGTCACCTGCCCTGCTGCGTGTTGCACCTTTCCCGCGGCATCTGTCACGGTACGCGTAAGATTCTGAACCGCTGTATTCAAACGCGACATCTGGCCTCCAGCACAGCAGCGCCGGAGTTCCGGCGCCCTTCAGCCCTTCAATTTGATGAGGAAAGAGAAAAGGACGGCGCATCTCACACGGGATTTCGTCGCATTTTCTCGAGGTACGCGAGCTGTAGCGGAGGGTGTCCCTCGGCTCTGTGCCTCTCGCTGCGCAGGCGCAAAGCAGCAACGGGGACTCCATGGTATCGGGAAGCGAAGGTTCCACCTTCACGGGCGGCCCCATCGCCAGTGAAGGGATTGATGAGGTGTGTGGGTCGATCGGAAAGAAGATTGTCGGTGCGGTGAAGGCCTCGCACGCGTTGCCGATTCCCGACGAGTTCGCCTACTACCGGCAGTTCCCAGCATTTAAGCGGGCACTCGACAGCGGCAAGGGCACTGGCACGGGTGTTGGTTCGCGCGCTCTCAGACTGCTCGCGCGGTTGGTTGCGCATCAGGCGCCAAACGATGAGCCAGGTGCACTGGCTGGGGGCCACGCAGGCGCGGACACTGAGGATATGTTCGACGAGGTGGTTGACTTTGCAGATGCAAGACTCGAAGCAGTCGATGTGCTTCTGGACGATCTGCAAGGCAAGGCGCCGGCAGTGCGTCCACAGCGTCTACACACTGGCGGGCGTAGTCTGGGTGGTGGTCGAGCCGGGGGCAAGGCTCGCGGCGTGCCAGAGGACCTTGGGCTGGCCAAGCCGCAGCTGCGATTCTCAGATCCTATCGACAACTCCACAGCACCTTTCGTGCCAAAGGTTTGGCCTAAAGTTCATGCCGTACCGCCGGTAACCCCCGGCGCATCTGCCGGGAGCCACCCATACGCTTCAGAGATTGCTTCTCTGCAGTACGCGCAAGATCAGCTCGCTGCGCCCTCGGGGAAGCTTCAGCCGCCGGGGAAAATGGAGGACGTTCCATTTCAGTGGGTCTCGACGCCAGCTCAGCTGAAGGAAGCTGTGCAGGTGGCGCCCTGCTGGTCCCCATGGCTCGAGCAATGTATCCCTGCCCATTCGGCTCTGACTTTGCCACCCACGGCTGGTGTTTCCTGGCATGGCAATTATCCTAAGCGCTGGCGGTCCGCTTACAGGTCTTTCAGAAGTCGCGGGAGCTTGCGCTGGATCTCGAGCACCATTCGCTTCGCTCCTTCCAGGGGTTCACGTGCCTCATCCAAGCCTCGACTCGCGACCGAGACTACATCATCGACGCAATTGAACTCCGTGCGCACATGCACATGCTCCTTGGTGTCTTTACAGATCCTACCATCACAAAGGTACTCCGCACAGAGCCCTCGCGCCCGCTCGCGTTTCCCGCGACCCCGACTTCGAGCATCCCGGCTCCAATGCTCCAATCAGTCCCTCAACGCCCAGGACGGACGTGCAGGTTCTGCACGGTGCAGACTCCGATGTGAAGTGGCTTCAGCGCGACTTTGGCCTCTACCTCGTCAACATGTTTGACACTGGGCAGGCTTCGCGCGTGCTCAACCTCCCGTCGTTCGGGTACGCGTATCTGCTGGACACCATCTGCGGCGAGCAGACGGACAAGCAACTGCAGCTCGCAGACTGGCGCCTGCGTCCACTACCCGTCGAGCTGCTGCGATATGCGCGCACAGACACGCACTATCTGCTGCACATCTACGACCGCCTGCGGCAGGACCTGTGGGAGAAGGCTAAGGACGAGAGCAAGCCCAATGGCGATGACTCCCTCGTCCGCGCGGTGCTCGCTAACAGCGCCGCAGTCTGCCAGCTGCAGTATGAGAAAGAAGTCCCTTCGCCGGGCGCGCACCTCGCGACCATCTCACGCTCCGGGCGCACGCTCACGGTGAAAGAGACGGCTGTGTTCGCGGCCCTGTACGCTTGGCGCGACCGCATCGCGCGAGCGGAGGACGAGTCCTCCGGCTTCGTGATATCCAACGGCGTCATGTTCAAAATCGCGGCCGCGCTGCCCTCAGACAAAAACGCACTTCTCGCCGCCTGCCGCCCGATGGCACCGCCGCTCGTGCGCGAACACGCGGAAGAAGTTGCCAAGCTTGTCGCGGAGGCGGCCGCGGGGGCCAGCGCGAGCGGTACCGAGGAGAGCCAGGGCCAGAGCCACGGCCAGGGTCAGAGCCAGAGCCAGGGCCAGAGCCAGGCTGGTGGGGCGGGCATAGTTGGCGCGGCAGGGGGCGGGGACGCGCTGATGGATTCGGTGCTGGTCGAGGTGGGCTGGGTGCTGGAGGCGCCGGCGCCTGCAGAGGCGAACGGCCCGCGCCCCGAGGTTGCGCTGGCGCCGGCGAATCGCGGCGGCTCGGGAAGCCGGCCTCTCGCGGGGTCGCTGCACGGTGGAGCGCAGACGCTGCAGGGAGCGGGCAGCGAGCCACAGGAGGGCGACGCCGCCCAGGCCGTGCAGCGCATCCGCGCGGGCCTCGCGGGGCTGCCGGTCGTCGCGCTGCCCCCGCCGCCCCCACCTGCTGCGCCTGCGGCCGCGGAGGTGAAAAGTGAGGTAGCGGACGCGGCTGGCGTGCGCGACTCCCGCGGGCGGACTGTGCTTGACGCCGACGCCCCGCGGTCGATCGCGGACATGTTTGGCGTGCGCGCGGGGAAGGCGCGCAAGCGCGCGTCTGGCGCTGCGGCTGGCGCGGTGGAAGGAGCAGAGGACGGACAGGCCGAGGACGACTCTGAGGCGCGTCATGCCAAGGCGCGGCGCGCGGAGGCGGCAGCCGACGCCTACTCCCGGGGCAGCGACCCGGCGGACCCCGGCGCGTTTATGGACCAGGTACAGCCAGGGTTTGTGCGTCTCCGCCGCGGCCTGTTGGGCGACCGGGCTGATGGGCGTGGCGTGGGCGGGGGCTGTGCAGGTGGGGTGGAAGGTGGGCGCAGGTGCGGAGGAGGAGGAGGAGGGGGGCTTCCGGGCATTCGACTATGCCAAGGCGGCGGCAGACGCCGAGGCTGCGGCGGTGCCGGCGGTCGCGCAGTTCGACCCGCACGGCACGATCGGGGGGGACGTGCAGAGCAAGCAAGTCCGCCAGAACCCACGTGCAAAGGCCGCTGACCGCGGCGCAACCTTCGGGAGCAAGGGCAACGCCGCTCCGCGCGCGCGGCAGAGCGTCGCTGCAGGCGGGCTGCGCGGAGCGCCCGAGGAGGTGCGGAGCCGCGCGGCGGGGGCGCCAAAGCGCCCCTAGGCGCGCCAGGCGCCTCGCGCGGAGTAGCGCGGCGGCGAGGAGCGTGCTGGTTTTGCCGGGTTGTGTAGGCTTGTGCGGAAGGGGAAAGGCGGCCATCTGAGGCGCCCTGCGCGGGGTGGTCTCTGCTGGAATGCCGTAGGCCGTACAGGATGAACCAGACAGTCCCGTGCAGAACTCGCAAGAGTCTCTCGAGATATACCACAGTGAACATTAGAATCAAGAATGTGATATTGCAAGGCCTCACTAGCCTGGAGGCGCCGCCGACAACGCCTCCTCCTCCTCCCTGCGCCCAGGGCGCTGTCGCGGCGGTTTCTTGCCCCTCTTCCCCGGAGAGCCATGGAGACGATCAGCCACCACATTTCCCTCGACCGCTCGGCACCGCACGCGCGGCGACTCGGTCTTGATGCTCGCGAACGCCTTGGAAACGCGCCCACGCGAGCCCACCCGCGCGCTGCCCATCGCGACAGAGGGTGCCGCCACAGAGGGTGCAGGCCGACCGGGGTGTTGCGCTGCAGGGCGTTTTGGCCGGAGCGCGGGAGTGAGCGCGCAAGCGTGCACCAGAACCAGCTTTCGCTCGCGATGAGAAGCCAGGAGGCCGCGGCGGTGCCGACCCCGCTGCTTGTACAGCCACTTGCGGAGGTCCACATTCTGCGGGCAGCAGTGGCCGTGGTGCTGCACAAACTCGCAGAGCTCACGAAAGCGCCGCTCCCATAGGCTGCCGGCGAGAAATGAATCGGAGAGGCGCTGCTTGGTGCTGCTGTCTCCCTCCCCGAACGAGTGGATCGGCGAAGGCCGACGGATTCCAGACCGTGTCTCGTTGACCTTGGCCCGCAGAACTGCGGGAATCAAAAACATCGGAGCGTTTTACCCAGAGGGGGACGATCCGCGGCGCTGGTTGCAAGCTGCGGCTACAATGGACCTGCTCATCATGAATGGAACGAGCTGGGCAGAACGGGGGGGTCGTTACCTCTCCTCGCGTGCCTCAGGCCGAGGTGTCCGAGCTGCAACATGCCGTCGTCTACTCCTGCGTGGGAGCCCAGCGAAACAAGTTCTTTTCGGCAGTCAATGCTGCTCTGCTCCATTAGACCGCTGCCTGCAGTGTTGGTCAACAGCGCTGCGGCGCAGAGATGGAGCAGAGATCGTGGCTGCAGCCCCGACCTCCTGCAGAGCGCAGCGCCTGAGCCGCTGCTCGCCGCCATCCTAACGTCATGCCGAGCGGAAATAGTGTGCTTGCCAGGTGCCTGCTGTGGTTTGCAGCGATTGAGGCAGAGACGCCGCCAAGCGCACACTGGCGGTCGGCTTTGCTGTCCGGAACAATGGCAGGGCCAACCCGAAACCAGCGGACCGCGCATTGTAAAGCTACTAGCAAAGCTACTAGCAAACGTGTAAAGTGACTAGGAACGCGGACAGCCGCCGATCTCAGTTTCGTGGCTCCGCCGTTGGCCCCGGATGCTGTTTCATCGGATGTTGGCGCGGTGGTGCTCCCCCTGGGTGATGCAGCGGCGATTCGCTGATTCCAGTAGGTACCTGAGGGTGCACCACCGCTGTGCAATTTGGTGAGAGGCTGGGGTCCACAAATCGTCTTTATTCACGGACGCACGATCACTGACATCATTTCGGTGCAGGCGAACAGACCACCTAATTGACGCGAAGGGGCGGTGATTCCCCGCAAGGTGCATCAAAAATCGTTTTGCTTATGAGGAGCTGCTGGTGCTTAAGAGGAGCTGTCTATCGCCTTGGAGGGGTTGAAGCGCTGCAGTAGCACCGACCGTACTGACTCTAGCCAGGCGTCCACAGAGGCGCCAGTGCCGTTGCCGCCACTGATATCGCTCCTGAACACTGAATCGCCTGCAGTAGTTGAGAACAGCGCCGTGCACGTCTTCGAAACATGCCAAGTCAGCGGCATTCCGCTCCTGCGCGCTCGCTAAACCCTCAGGACGAGCGCACAGACCGTGGAGCGAGTGTGTCAGCTCGACCAGCGCTGCTCGGTGGAACGGGGGTGCACCTCTCGACCTCGCTCAATAGCGCCGAAGTCGACGCCAGAGCAAAAAACACAGCCCACTTGTTCCAGCGGAATCGAAGGCGCAGGATCGCCGCCACCGGAGCCTGCATGAACTTGGCAATGTTCATCTCTGTACTCCCAATCTGTTTGTCCGCGTCCAAAGGTCAGTGCCCGCAGCGGCGCCCAACGCATGTCAGTGCTCACAGCATTGAGTGGGATAGGGCCGCACGTAGCCGCCCGTTTTGACCAAGCCGTAGAAAACCTGGTCTTGGTAAAAGCCCATCTCCCTGACACGCGCCGAACCGTTGTCAGTGAGAGGAGCTCTGAATAGCTCTAGTCACTGCGTGTCACAAGCTGGTGTGGCTGTGCAACGGTGCTTCTGCTCGTGCATTGGAACAGCAACCTGAGCACAGTCACCACTGGAATCAGGAAGATCATGCCCAGGGACCCGGCATAGAGATAGTGCCAGGTTGAGCCCGAAATCATGTTCTTGCGCACCAGAGTCATCAGAAACGTCGAGATCTGCGCGGGGCCAGCAGGCAGGCTGAGTTAGTGGCCAAAAGCTCTTCCGAGGACCGCAAGGGCTATTCTTCCCGTGAACACACAAATATTGTTGGCGATGAAAGCAGTACCTGGATCGGCCACATTATTGCGAATGCTCCGTCAAGGGTCTGCAACCCCTGCCCCAGAAGAGCTGCCGTGGCGAAAAGTTGGCAGACCGCATAGTACTTTTTGAAGATGCGCTGACGATCCTCTGGAACCCCCGGCGACCATGGCATGTCCCTGCTCATTCCCCGTCAGAGATCACGAACAACCTCGCCTGTTCCTGCGGGCTGGCGCGACCTCGTGGTGGTGCGCCCCTCCTGTTCGTAGATGCCTGTGCATTCGTCCGCAGCGTAGTGACAGCCAACGACGAGCAACAGACGAGTGCACCAGTGTGCAAACCCTGCGTCCCGCGTGCTGCAGGACTACGGACCACGCGATGCCCGTCAGCGACGCACAGAACGCTGGCGGAGTCGGCGCAGGGCTGGAAAGTGTGCACGAGCAGGCGACTCTGGGACGGAAACATGTTATTGCAGTGGCCACTTGAGACTCAGCAGAGAAATGGGGTTACATCGACGAGCCAGAAGTAGAATATCAGGCAGGAGCGTAGGGTAAAGAGGATGTTGTGGATCTGTAGCTCCTTCCAGATGATAGGCTTGGAACCAAATCGCCGCTCTGGAACAGGGAAGATGAAAGATGAGCAGGAGAGGAAGAGGTGTACGGCTGGGGTGGCCCAGGTTGACCAGTACGACGGGTCAAAGCCCATGTTGCCCTTAGCACAGAGAAGGCCGAAGCGAACTAGGTACTGTACGATACATGCCAGCCCGAGGACCTGCCGCCCGCCGTGCATAAGATGACTGCTGTAATTCATCATTGCTTCGGGAGTGCAGCGAACGGCTGCAAACACAAAATCTCGTAAAGGCGCTCCTGCGAACAGCACATGTGTCCCTGGCCCGGGGCAAACAGACACCCCGTGCATTTCTGCCATTCAGCGTCAAAATGCGACTACACGGCGTACCTTGTGAAAATGCTTGATGCAGAGGGGTCCGATCTGTATGCTATCGTGGTCCGTGAAGAGAGGCTGGGTTCCCATCCTGGCCCGGAGCGCCCCACACAGGGCCTAACTTCTTCAGATGTTCTTTTTGAGAGGTGCGGACGGCTTTTGGGAAAAGAAGCCCGTTTTTGTAAAGTTTCGAGGAGGGCGCTGTGCTTCCGGGCGCGCACCGGGGGCAATTGGTGGTGGGCGCAGTCTATCGAAGAGCTTTCGCACCGTGGGCGCGATCGCAGACGTGAGCACGCCGTGGCCATTCTGCTG
>ENA-UOXV01003777-UOXV01003777.1-marine-metagenome-genome-assembly--contig:-NODE-3777-length-18035-cov-6.393660_pt1 | contig 18035 bp, 29 predicted proteins | sample MGYA00238165_ERZ766961 | MGnify/ENA primary metagenome ERZ766961 (study PRJEB28924, sample SAMN03173240) | marine metagenome | biome: Marine; feature: Water; material: Subsurface seawater | place: North...
GTCTTCGCCCGGACATACGAGGTGATTTATCCACTTCAAGATATCTTCTTTGCTTTAGATCTGGATTCTCAGCCGACTTGCTCCAATGGGCACACTACACGGAACCCCGCGTGCAAGCTGACGTGGAACTGGCTGGGGCAGGTCAAGCATGCGAGCGGAATGGTCTTCTTTCTGGCGGGGGTTTTGATTTGCATATCGGTTTACCCCTTTCCAGTTTTCCTGATAGCTTAGAAGTCGGCGCGCAGCAAGGCCCGCTTGGGGCTCATGCTCTATGTTGTTGCCAGAGCACTGCACACCCCCCGAGCCCCCAGGGCCCATGGTTCCCCTTCGGACGGGCAACGGCCGCGCTGGATACCTTGGCCTCACCTGGGATGCTCTCATCGGTAGATGTATCCGAAGCGTGTCGCAGTGCTCTCGATTCTCTACCTCTCCATTGGAGACCCCTGCGCTTCCACGGCTGGCATTATGTACGGCCACCTTTCGACTAGGTTTGTCCGCGCCAAGCTCTGTGGGTGCTCATCGGCCAAGCGGATTATTATAGATCCCTCCAGATCTAGAGCAATATTATGCGGTGGTGTCTCGTGCGTTCGGGATGGCCAGCTGCCGATCCATGATGCTGTAGTCACCGCACAATTGACTGGCTTTCTGAGGATCAGGTTCAGCAATGGCAAGTCGCTGGTGGGGTTCATCGGAGGTGTGGTGTCCTGCACGGTAGTCACTTATGCATACTATGTCCGGGAAATGGAGATTTCTACTACTCTCCTGTTGGTATCAGCCGTGGGAGGGTTGTGCGGTGCGGTCACGGAGTTACTCTGCGGGCGCAAGGTTGAGGGCAGTGGAGGACCGATCGACATCGACGACAATCTTGCGGTACCAGCGGGATCGGGCTTGCTACTTTACGGGGCTCTCGCGTGTTTCATCCCGACGTTCTTGTGAGTCTCGGAACATTTCTGTCATTTTTTGAGTTACATCAGCAGACCAGGGCTGTGAGGCGGCGAGAGTTATTGTTGCGGTTCGGAATTTTGGCTTGAGGGAAAAAGACCGTGGGATGGCAATGAAATGAAATTTGCCATCCTTTTTGCCGTGGCACTCGCTTGTGCCACGACGGCGTGTGAATTGACTGCTCCGGTTGCCCCGCACACGCGTCGTCAACTTAACATTCCAACTTTCATGGTTTATTGTCAGCATCCCCAAGAGACATGCGTTCCAACCACCTAGTTGACGCTAAAGGCAGATTGAGTTCTCCAAAAGTCCTCAAGAGCAATCGTTTTACGGACCCCTTGAAATTTTCGGTGCCCGTTTCACGCCTTGACTTGACCATGAACAATCTCGCGAGAGTCAGCATCGCCCCACGTTGCGTGATTTCTCTCTCGAATCCCCTTGAAATTGCCCCCCCCCCAACTCTTTGCCCAGCTTTCGCTCCTTCCTTGACCCCTCGCACTCCCGACTCCCCGCCGCCTGCACCCCCGCCCACAACCCACGCGAGGCCTGACACACAGCATCTCTGGCCCAGAATTCCAGTTGAGCGTGCCAGTCCTTCAGTGAAACCCCATTTGTGGGGGGACCGCTCATCGAGCCGCCCCATCCCCACCCCCCCAGTGTTTGGCCGACGGTGTAAAGACCTCCAGAACCGAATGAAATCTGCACCGACGCCCCCCCCCAAAGAGTCTGATTGATTTCCAGACACGTGAGCAGAAGAAGCCCCCTGCTATTCCCCCATGACATCCAAATTGCTCCGACTTCACTTCGCTACTTCGGTGCCCCCCAATGCCAATTCCCCCTTTCTTTCAATTCCCCACACTCGACAAACACACCCGCCGAAGAATTTTCAAGCAGAGCGGGTCAACCGAGTCCCGTACAAAGATGATACCAGCACGGTGAACTGCGAAGCCTCCATATCAACCTCCCCCGTTTCCCCCAGTCCCCACAGTTTCAAGCTGTGTGTAACCAAATGAAAATAGTGTTGTTTCCATACAGCCTGTCCCCGTAACTTCTCCCCGACTTGTGACAAGGCGCACTTCACAGCCTGAGCCCACCGCACGCGCATTTCCTGCGCACCCGGCAGGGCTGAGAGCACAGCTCTTGCTGTAGGGGGCTTTAACTGCGGCGGGCTGCGACTGAACCGCCCTCATTGAGAAGGAACAGTTCCACGTAGCGATCACCCATGTGGTGGCGGTCCTTCTCGCGAACAGCGCGACGCGCATCCTCAAGCCGAGCAAATGACACCCACGCTTCGCCGCTTGGCCTACCATCCGAGTTCACCCCGAAGGTCACGTGCTGCTCAGTAATCCCAAATCCACGAAAGAAGTTAAGAACGTCATTGATGTTGGCGCCGTATGGAAGGCCCCGCAGCTTCACCTTGGCAGCAGTGGTCGCTGCTGCCTTGGCACCCCCCATCGCCGCCGCGTCAATGCGCTTGGGCTCAGATGCCTTGCCCACAGTGCCGCCACTGGCGCCACTCCCCGCGCCGCCAGACATCGAGCCTTGCCCCACAATCTTACCACCGGGGCCGGCCTTGCCATCCTGCACATCCTCCACAGGTTAGCGATGCAAACACTTCGGCACTTCTCGACCCGCGCGGCGCGTCGCATTCTCTGCGCGCTCAGACCCAAGCGTGGGAGAGGGGAAAATCTCCGGGTGCGGGTTACACCTGGCGCTTGGAGTCGCGCTTGTCCCCATCCGTCATGGGGGCCGGGGCCGGGCGAGGCGGTGCCGCCTGGCCCCCAACCACCGACGAGAACTTGACCGCGGTCTGCGGCTGTCCCGGAGCCGACTGCGGCATAGGAACCCCCGGAATGTTCCCACCCGCGCTAGAATCACCCCCAGGTGCCGGAACCGAGCGAGGCGGTGCCGCCTGCCCACCCACCACCGACGAAAACTTGACTGCGGGCTGCGGCTGCCCCGGAGTCTGCTGCGGCGCGGGGATCCCCGAATTTCCTTTAGGCGCGCCCGGCCCAACGCCAGAGCCCCCAACTGCAGAGCCTGCAGACATTCCACCCGAAGGTCCGCCCTGTCCGCCACCGGACGTGTTTTCGCCGCCAGACGCATCCCCGGCGCTGGCTTCCCCTGCTTTGGGCATCATGAACGCGCCCGCGAAGCGCGACGTGTCCGCGGCGGGGTCCACAAGGTCGAACGAAGCGACCGGGTTCGAATTCCACGTGATACCCGAGCCCCCCAGCCCAGGCGGTGCCCCGTCGAGTGCGAGACCGGCCAGAACTGCGGCCTCATCCGAGTCGATCGGTGCTCCGCTTGCGCCGAAGCTCCACGCCCCCGCCGCACTGAAGCCACCTGGCCCACCCCAAGCCCCCCCAGCAACCCCTGCGCCCATACCATCTAGACTAGGCTTGCCCCACGCCCCCGCACCGACGGAGGGCACGGACGGCCAACCCCCGAGGACACCATTGCCACCGGGCAGAGCGTCTCCAACAAACGCGGCATGTGCCGCACTTTCCCCATTCGGCCGACCAAAAGGTCCCGCCCCCCCCAATGACTCCTCTCCCTTCCGACGCTCCTCTTGACGGACGGCATCCAGGAGCCGCAGCGCGCGCTCTTTACTCTGACCCTGAACGTGCTCAGACAGAAAGGAGCGCAGCTCATCGAACGAAGTCATTGCTGCGTATTCGGCCGCGAGCAGAACACCCACAGGCCCCCCAAAACCCCCTCCGTAGCCACGGATGACCTCAAAGCTTCCACTGAGGGTCTGAACGCGAGAAAAGGACTCTGCAGCGGCAAGCGCGAGGCGCCGCAGTAACAGGGCCCGCTGGGAGCTCTGCAAGGTTTTGCTCGAGAGGCTCGTCACTACTAGTTGGCTAACCCGGTTGATTCAACCGTTTTTGATTGAATGTCAATCGAAATGTTTACTTTCGGCGATTGACAGGCCCGCCTCGTAGCAAATCTCCCTCCTCGAGAAATGCGGCGCCTGCGTCTAGGGTGTGCGCTGCTTCTCGGAGCCGTGGGGCTCACGGCTGCAAGTTCCACCCCGAACCTTTCTTTCGGGCAATGGAAACTGGCACATTTCGGGATAGGAGGCGGCGTTGAACGGAAGATCTCGGTTATGCGGGTGCACGGGACCCTGCGTGGCGGTGGAATGGAAGACGAGGAAGGTGAGGATGCGGGGGCTGATGGAGCCCTGGCCAGGGCCGCTCAGGCGCTCGACAAGATGGGTGGAGATTTCCCGCCGGAGCTGGTTGGAGACGCTTGTCTGCTGCTGCGTGCTGTTTGGATGGGAGAAACCGAGGTCGTCGAGTCGCTTCTGCAAAGCGACGAGGGGCGCGCTCTCCTGCACAACATCGTGCCCGACGGCGGGGTTCTCTCTGGACACAACGCGCTGCAGCTCGCGACGGTCAAGGGGCTGACAGATGTTGTCGCGATGCTAGTTGAACACGGAGGGCTCAAGCTCATTGAGGCGACACACCCAATGGCTGGTTACAACGCCTTGCACGCTGCGGCTTTGGTCGGTAACGCGAATATCGTACAGCTCCTTGGGAAGAAAGGCGGGGAGCCGCTCTTAATGTCCAAGCAAGTCAAGTCTGCAATGGCTGACGAGCAATGGGAAGGTGCCAAGGTTCTGTCGTTCTTCAATCACTATGTGCCGGTGAAACAGCGGGTGTTCCTGCTTCGCTCAGCCTGATGCTGATGTGGTCCTGTGGGTTGCAGGACGGAGACACGGTTCTCCATCTTGCAGCGGGGGCAGGCCACACACGTGTGTGCGAGCTTTTGTTAGATATGGCGCCAGCGCTGGCAACTGTGAAAGACAAGTTCGGGAGGACACCGAGTCAGGTGGTGTCCCAGAGACCATGTCATCTTTCGGTGGGCCGATACGGTGAAATTGATAGGAGCTGGGTGCTGCCAGGTGGCGTGTGTGGAAGGCCACATGGAAGCTGCTGACGCGATGGAGGCGATCTGCGCTACCAACGATGTTGGTTTCCGCATGAAAGACGGCACTACGGTCGTTCACGTGATGGACCCAAAGATTGAGGTTGCGTCTCCGCCCTGCCACACCTGGTTTGCCTGCACAAAGCAGCACAATTAGCTGTCAGCATGACCAGTATGACCTTGCGGCGGACGCCACTGTGCGAGCCTGATCTACTGTGCGACGCAGCTCAAGGCAATGACAGCAAAGCACGTGATTCAGAAGTTCGAGTATCTCGACAAACGCTTCCCAACCGTCGCGAGCGTGTTGCGCGCGCAGGCCAAAAACAAGGAGCTTCGTGACCCTGCTCTCATGAGCAAAATGAAAAGGCGCCGCCGTATGACCACCACGTAAGACATTTCGATTCCCATCCCCAAGCTCTTACCCCTGCAAAGCTGGACGGCACTGTAAAGCGTGTTGGTGCAGATATAACAACTGGCTTAAGCGCAAGCACGACCCCGAGACGGGCAAGTATGCGAGCGCTGAAGCCCGCGCCAAGGTTCGTGCCGAGTGTGTCCCGAGTCCGGCTGCGCTCTTCAATGTCTCTGTTTCTTTACGCGAGCGCTGAAACCGGTGCCGGGACCAGGCCGCGAAGGCAGCGGCTGAGGAAAAGAAAGCTTCGGCTGAAAAGGCGAAGGCAGCTGTCGCGAAGGAGCAGACGATCGAAACAAAAGGCTGAAAGTTAGGGTGCGCATCGTGGGACAGCGCCGTGGGCGGCCAAGCCTATGAGCCCGCACTGCAGTGCCTGCCGGGATTGACGGCCGCTTCTTGATGGTTTCAATTAGGCTCTCAGCACCCGTTTCCCATCTAGGAATTTTGAGCCGTCGGGTTGTGGCTAGTGATTTGCTTCCAAAGGTGGTCTGTGATTGAATTCAGCAGCAGTAGACTGACTTAAACTCTTCATGATGACAATATTTGCTCACTAGTGAAGGTGCTAGCAGCCCGGCGTCGATTCCGGCTCGCGTGGTGCCAGGCGCTGCCTTAAATGAAGGTATTCCATGATGTGATCAGCACCTCCTGGTGTGACGAGCAACACGGTTGGTTCAGATTGCGCGGTACATGGCTTCGAGTCCGCAGGAGGGAAGTGGCCGAATATATCGCACTGTGCAGCCAATCAGCAGCGCGACGCTGAGATAGATTAGGATAGGCTTCAGGGAGATCAGGCAGCACTTCAAAGTTTTTTCGAGAAGGAGCACGTGCCTGACATGGTGTCCGTGCGCGGCTCAAACATCACAGCTTCCTCCGATGACGGTGGTCCCCATACGATGCCCCCCGAGCCCTCCCTGCCGTCATTCACACCGGCCCGCACCCGCCACAGGTGAATAACCCAGACATCTCTGCTGCAGTTGAAGGACGGCTCATACTGCGGAAAAGCAGCACGGAAAAGCAGCATGCTTAACAGCGCAAGCAAGGCTGGTGCACACCTCGAGTCTTGCAAAACGCTGCGCATGCCCTCAGATGCAGCAGCAAATCCACCTGCACCCACCCCCGTCCCAGCGATGGCCGCTTCCTCCCTCGCACCGTGTGCCCCTTTTTCCGCACACCCAACGCCACCAACCGGCTCAGCATGACCTCCTTCCACTCCTGTTCGGGTTTCCCTCCCTGCGGGGCAGGTCTCGGCGTTAGCAACGTTGCCCCCGCTTCGTCGGTTAAGGAAGATGTACCTTCTGCTATACGTGCCGCCATGCCACCGATGATACCGCCTCCCGACGCAACCGCCCCAACGGATACTCCTGAGCTGTCAAGATTGTGTGCCTGCCGCGCCTCTGGGGTTCGAGATGGTGGCGCGTGTCCCGGAAATGTGGGGAAGTTTGCTGTTGCCGGCGCGCTGCGGTGTATCGCTGGCACTGTAAAGACGCAGCAGCTTAGCCACGACCAATACTGCATCATCACAGGAGGGAAGTAGTAGCAAAACTGTTGCTGCGTATCGCACAACGCGCGGGTTGGACTCCGTCACGATGACCTTTCCATCGTCACTATTTTTCTGGCCACGGAAGTACCTTGTTGCCCGCGCGGCATGGCAGCAGGGAGAGGTGCCGTGCCGTACATCTTTGGTACCACAGTCAGCCCCTCCTGAATCTCTCCGCGGATGGAGTTCAGCTCCATCAGCCCACGGCGTACATCCTGCTGCCTGCGTTGCAGGCACCCGGCGAATCGTGAGCGCTGCTGTTTCTCTGTGCGAAGATTTATCATGAAAAGGCACGCCGCACTGAGGGTTATCTTGGAAAGCGTACAAGTGCAGAAGCTCGTTCTGTGTGGCAAAACTGTCCATCCCGCTGCGCGTCTTGCGCACGAACACCATGAACTTCCCTGCGTACTGCCCACCCATGCGGGCTATCCGAGGCAAATCCTTGGGACCATACCTGCGGATCGCTCCGCAGTGAGAGAGGCGTGGCTCTTGTAGAATCGTGCAGCTGACTGAGACGCAAATGCATGTTGGGTTAGTTTGCGATGGGAGGCGCACAGGAGGAGGCCGACTCCGCCCAGAAGGGCAAGCTCTCCCCAGGAGATGAACATTCGTAAGAACACACTGTCCCCACCGCGAGTGTACTCCCAGTGCCCCGAGTAAGGCTATGGGCGAAAACAAAGGCACGCTATGGCGGCCACAGCTCCCTGCCTGGAGCTCACGGGACCTACACCCTCGGCGCAAGGCAGCCGCGCGCCTTGCTGGTCCAAAAAAAGTCACTCCCTCGTCAAATCGGGATTGACCGAGACACCAAGACCGTGGATGTGGCAGCCACGTGTTTCATCTGTGTAAGCGCTCGTCTGCTAATGGCCTCCACGTAGCTTTCATTCCCAGCGATGATGACGGAAGAAGTGGGAAGCGGGTCGCACTTTTGGGTGCAGCTGCTCAACGTGATCGCAGCGAACTGGGTCCTGACTGAGTTGCTTCTGAAAAATCCCAACCGTGTTGGTTTTGTGGGCGGCGGTTCGTACTCTGCACCTCAGCGGCGCGCGGCTGCAGGAGGTGTAGTTCTCCTGTGTTTCAATGTGGTTGTCAGCATCGGATCAAGCTTTCGCGCAACAGCAAGAAGCGTGTTGGTCTCGATTTCTGCACTCTCTCTTTTGATGTGCTGCGTAGTTGCTGTGATGCGAAGACGCACTGCGACCACAAAAGCAAAACATCAAATTCGTGCGATATGTACCGCGTCAGTGGTGCTAGGCGTTGGGCATTGGGTTGCAGAGGTGCACGCCGGGACGATCTGGTCTGAGGCGCTCCGGGTAGCAGTGGTCTGCCACGCGCCCTAAGCATGCATAAGCTCATACTCGAGCGTAATGGCAAAATCCTCACCATCTCACAATGCCGCGCCCTTTCAATCGCATGGTCCAGGTCGCGGCGTGTTTTGCAGCGTTGGCGTATGTGGATGCTTGTGTTGGCAGAGAACCCCCGCCGGAGGGAGAATTCGCTGCCGCCCTGGCCAACGCTGCCGCAAAGGTCCAGCCGCTGTTTGCGTCCTGTGACGCTGTCGCACTTATCCTGAAAAGATTAACAACGGGTCTTTGTGGCACGCAGGCGATGTGTCTCGTGCCATGGCTGGCTGTTGCGGTCGCTTCTGCCTTTGTTGCCCTCGACTCCGCCTTGCGGCTCCTCGGAGTCGCCGACGGCTGGCTGAATTCACCAATCTATCTCTGCGTGGTCTACGGGTCGGCCCTTGGCTCTTAGCCTCACACATTCTCATTGCTTCGCATGGCACGTTGCAGGCACGAGGGCTGTGCGGGGAGCTCAATCACTAATCGCCTGCGTGCTCGTTCGCAGGCCTTTTGCCTCTGTGTACTGGCTCCTCAAACGCCAGCTTCTTCGAAGCCGCGAAAGTGCCTGTACCGGTGCCACATTGCCTGTCTGAACACGGGTTCTGGTGTCATATAGATCGTCCCGCGTGCTCGCCGTGCTGGTTTCGGGTGTAAGCTTCATGACAATTCCAAACTGCCAGGGCGAGCGAGCCCTGACCAGAATCCTCACGACGCGGGAGGAGGGAGCATCCACGCCATCCGTTCGCGGCCACCACCAGATGCCTCTCCAACTGATTCGCCTCCTCGGCCGCTGCGCTGCTCATTTGTCTCTGCACTGTCTGCATGCACAAGCTCTTCAAGTGTCGCCCCGTGGACCGCGTCATCCGCGCCGCCGGCGCCTTCCTGAAGCGGAAGTTGTACCACCACTGGTGCATCTTCTTCGCGCAAAAAGATTGCATTTAGATCTCCCTCGGTCCTTGCAAACGAAAGTCCTGCGGCGCTCGGGACAAGGTGAGCCCTGCAGCAAGCGACGATGATTGGGGCGTACTGGAACGCGTTGGAGTACACTGCAAGAACAGCCTCCCACCGTGCGCATACTCTGCGCTCAAAAGCACGCTGCGTCGCAAGCGCTTGTGCCCCACGATTGGAACAGGGTACAACCAAATCGCTGGCCGAGCACCGCAGTAAGGCGTCCAACCCGCCGGCTAAGGAGCTCCGCATCCGCTGCGCGCGGCGCGGCGCCCGTTGCACGCGTCGCCTTCACCGCGGCCGTGGCCTCCTCTACCAAATTCGCAAGCGCGGGTCCTGCGGGGCACGCAAGAGACGAGTCACGCACGAGACGAAACAGAGGCGTCAGCTCGGGGCAGATCCACCGAGAAAGTTTGCAGAAGAGAGCTCGTCTCGAAAGAAGTCTTCGGGCACGTGCTCCAGCTGCCGCCGGAGCACTCGCACGAACTCGGCCATCCCCGCTGGACGCTACACCCCCACTTTTCATTCAGCTATGAGCGATATCAGGCTGAATCACAACAGGCCGAAAGACAAGTGCGAGAAAGATGCGACAATACCTGGGCCATGAGCCTGCCGCTGGAGGCAAGAAGAGAAACCGCGCCTTTCCAGGCTTCGAGAGCGTCGAGCGACGCTAACAGCAGAAAGAGCAGAAACGCCACCTGGCCACCGCACTGCTTCACGCGCCATGCTTCTATGTGGTGCGAGTAGCATCTCAAATTTCAGCACACACAGGTCGCGCAGTGCTGATTCAGCTAGTGCCTGCATCTCCGCGAGCATCTCGTTCCACTCTCCTCCAAAGCGAGAGCCCAGCAACGCCTCAACCCTTTCGCTCCCATCGAGATTGTACTCGCTCACCTGCCCAGCCGCCACCGACACCTCATGGTGCGGAATATTATGCACATACTCGTTGTCCTACAGTCCATATCTGCACGGAGCTTCACCTCGTCGGCGTTCATCCCTCTCGTGCGCCGCTGCTGCCCTGGACCGTCACGGAACCCGAATGCTGGGCGCACCGGAGCTTCATCAAACACTTCCGAACCGTCCTGCGCGCCAGCTGAAGTCTTCTTGTGCGCTGGAATGCTGCATCGCTGCAGCGTCGCAGGCGTGATTAGGTTTGCCACTCGCGGCCAGGTTATCTGGTTCTCAGTTGGACACATGCCCAGCTCTCCGTCGAACGCGTAGCTTCTCACTGCATGCACCAGTCGTTCCTGCTCCTCACCATGTTCAAGTAACATGAGATCCTCCATTTCCTGCCGAGCCATTTCTCCCATTTCGTCAGGGATTGCATGAGCATGGGGCTTTGCAGCAGTGCTTTTTGCAATTGAAGCACGCGAGCACTCAGGCGCTCACCTCGCTCCAGCGCCACACCACGACACCGGAACATTCGAAGTTCAGAAACGTGGCGTGGCGATCGCGCCCTGCGTCCCAGCACAGTAGATGCAGCCCAGGTGGAATCATCTTTATGCCGCGGAACTTGTGTCCAATCACGAGTGAGGAGAGATCAAATGTCATCTCTGTGCCCGCAGGGACGCCCATGCAAAGAAGCGTCCCACCCGCATCCACGCAGCGTCGAGCCTCCTCGGGATCCATTATCTCTCTTAACTGCGAGGAAAATGCGTCAGGAGGGGTGCAGCACCACGCCGGGATGCCAGCCAGCGAACGAATTCCTTTTTCCTCTCCGAGACAGAAAGCAAAGCGACTCGGTTTGGGATTTTGTGCCACGTTCTCTGTTTTGGCGACATGGACGAGTATCAGCGGTTGGACGAGAGCAGCTTCGACGTGATCATCGTTGGCACTGGGCTCACTGAATCGGTGCACACTCTCCCAATCTAAAGCCTCCTGAAAGAGACTTCTGCTCAGGCTGCGACACAGCAATCATGAGCCCCCACTTTGTGGAGAGTGTACGAGCAAATGTGCGAACCGTCCGAAAACCAGCACCCCAGCTTCTTAGTGGTTTCATGGCACGCAAACAGGTGGTGGCAGCTGCGATGGCTCGTGTAGGAAAGCGGGTGCTACACCTTGATGCTCTGCCATTCTACGGGGGATCGCACGCGACCCTGCCTCTTTCATCGTTTCGGGACTGGCTGGGGCTGTAAGTCACCTCATCCTAACGTAGCTCCAGCCTGACGCTTCATGCGCAAATGCTGAGCGCATCGCTACAATGTTTGCACCACGCTCAACACCGTCCTGCTTCAGGCTTGGAGGGGAGGATGAACAAGATGGACAAAGCGCTTCAGAGGCAGGACTCGCTTCCGTAAACGAGCCGGCAGTTGAAGCGGCACGGCGCTGTAGCGCGGGAGAGTCATGGGCACGTGATGCCATCGGTCGCCTGGTCATACACGATGGAAGTAGTCGTGGGGCGCCCCCCGTCGTTGACGCGGTCCGTGCACGCACGAGGCCTGCCCTGTTTGCAGATGTGAGCTACGACGAGCGCCTTCCGCCCGTGTCCCCCCCGCCACAGCCGCCATCGCCGCCGTCAAAGGTCGATATGGAAAAGGCGAGCGAAATTAATAGCCTGGACACCTCAACGCCGGTTGCGGCGGGCGAGCATGCCGAAGCACCTGGGCCAGCTGCCATTAATGTGAGTGGTGCGTGCGAAGAAGCTGACAATTCGGTGAAAGAGAACGATGAGGGCTGGGAGGCCCTGCGAAGCATCGGGCGACGGTGCAACCTTGACTTCACGCCGAAATTGCACCTCTCGGCGGGCACCCTCGTCCAGACGCTGGTATCTTCGGGCGTCGGGCGCTACCTCGAGTTTGTGCCACTCCAGGCGACCCTCATGCATGCGGCTGGGGCAGACGCGGGGGTCGGCACTCTTGAGCGGGTGCCGATGAGCAAGGCGGAGGTCTTCCAGGCCAAGAGCATTGCGCCGCTGGAGAAACGCCTACTGATGAAGTTCATGCAGGCAATGGTGGCGCGGGACGGCGTTGCGGAGGCGAAGCGAGGCGGATGGGCTGTGCAAGGCGTCGGAGGTTCTGAGCAGGAGCAGCTTGGGTTCAAGCGGGCGGTCGGGCATATCAGCACCCCGGCGGGGGATGATGGAAGCGCAGGGGGCGCGGAGGTTGAGGAGGACTTGGAGGGCAAGACGCTTGCAGACCTGCTGCGCGAAGCGCGCCTGCCGCCACGTGTTGCGGCCCTGGTGGCCCACGGCTTGTTGGCAGCCACTCCGGAGACCCCAGCCAAGGAGGCGGTGCGACGCTTCGGTGTGTATGTGCGCTCGCTTGGTCGCTATGCCGACTCCGCAATGCTTGCCTCATTTTACGGCCTCGCTGAGGAGCTCTCCCGCCCCGCTCCCCACACCACACCACTGCTTGCTCTTGCCTCGCTGGCTACATGCCTGTATCCATGGCCTAACTCGAGGCCGGGGGCTGGTCTGAGTTAGAGAGAGTTATGAGAGAGTGTCCACAGGTCCCGCAAGGCTTCTGCCGTATGTGCGCAGTCTACGGAGGCACGTATGTGCTTCGCCGTGCACCGGCCTACTTTCTCTTTAACCCAGCTCGCCAAGGTACCGATGATCACGCACCCCGACGCAGATACGGCTCGGTCGGTGCTCCACGCCTGTATCTCACGCTGCAGTGAACCGAGTCCGTCGCAGGGCGATTTGACGGAATCATCTGCTCCGAGGGGCAACGGTTTTCTGCTCCTGTGCTCGTCTGTTCGCACGCATACCTGCCGCCCTCACTTCTCGAAAAGGATTCAAGCGCCTCTGACGCCCATACGGCCTCAAAAGAGCTCGGCGTGCGGCACTGTGTGTGCATCACGTCTGGTTCCGCTGGCGCGGAGGGCGTGGCACTGTCCGTGCTGCCCCCTGGTACCTGCGACAACTCCTGCACCATCCACGTCCTGCAGGCAGACCCCTTCTGCTTCCCGCCACGCCACCCTCTTCCCTCTTCCCTTCCTCCGTGTGCCCCTACCGCCCCAGTCGCCCCTTTCCGACTGCGCTGTTGGCTCTTGACACTTTCGGCACCGCAGCTCGACGCTTCGGCGCAGGCGACCCCGCCGGGGTCTGGCAAGGTGGTCTGGCACCTGTGGGCCGCCGCTCCGGGTCCGTGCGACTTGCGGGCGGCGGTTAACCTTCTCCGCCGCCTCTCACCAGCAACGGCCGTGCACTGGTCGATTCCGGAGTCCCGCACGCCGCGCTCCGTGTCACCCCACAGCGAGCTTGCGTAACGGCGCCCCGCTCACGGCCTCTGGCAGGGCCGCATACTACACCGCGCTGGGCTCTCCGTTGGGCGCGAGCGGCGACGGCCCGGATGCGGGCGCGGGGGCTCGAGAGGTCCGCCCCGGGCTGTGGACTGTGCCACCGCCGACAACAGAGGTGGACTCGGGGGACGCGGTCGCGGCGGGCGAGGCGCTGTTCCGCGCGCTCTGCGGCGAGGAGCCGCCCTTCCTCCCGGCGATGCCGGAACCGAGCGACAACGAAGACCCAGACTCCCACGCAGGCGAGCGGCACCTGGCCCTCGTCCTGGCCCGCGGCCAACTGATCGCAAGGCAGCGGGGCGGCGCCTGAGCGGCTCGGCCTTGGTGCAGGTGTGGTGCTGGAGGAGCCGTCAGAGCAACATGAAGCTGACCTTTTTGGGGAGCAGTGGCGCCCGGCAGAAGAGGAAACGGTAGGCGCTGGGAGCGAGGCCATCGATCCGCCGCCGTCGCACAGCAGCTGAGAGTAGCTGCGCACGCAGGGGCAGCGGGGCTGAGCACGCGCTCGAAAAGAGTAAACACGCGGCTCTCAGCCGACCGTCTCTGAGTGTTTGCATCGCAGCGACTTTGCAAGCGTGCTGCAGCCGGGCCCGCGACTGCGCCCGAGAGATGCAGGTGGTCCATGCTGGAGGCAGAGCTTTTGGCCTATGCCGGCCTGTTCACGCATGCGTGAGCACGCCACGCCGCAGCGTGCTCGTCTCAGCGAACCCGCACCCTTCCTTCACGCCTGCCTCTCAGCGCCGCACAGGCACCAGCCGCATGGCCCAAACGACACTTTATAACGCATTGCTCGCTGCTGACGCCCACTCAGGCACTTGTCTCGTAATTCAGGCCCCACGGGGGCTGGGTACAACCGCCTCCGCTCGAGACTCCTTTGTTCGCGGCGAGCTGGGGCTGGATGGGAGCCTCGTAGCTGAGCGCCCACGGCGCGCAGCAGCCGACCTCGCTTCCCCGGTGTCCCCGCCCAGCGCGCGAATTGGCGCGCCCCTCCTCCTGTGCCGACATCGTCTCCCGCGCCGCGGCCGTTGGCGGCGGGGAGTGCGCGCGCGGCACAGGCGCGGCCTCGCAGTGCGCCAGCTCCACCTTGGACGACGGCGCCGCGATGGACCTCCGGCCAGTGCGCGGGCGCCTGCCGCCGGCAACCCGCGCGTGTCAAAAGTGGCGCCGCTGCGGCACCCAGCACGCGCGGGACGGGCGCGGAGAGGGTCAGCACTCTGACGTAGAACCAGCGCTATGGACAAACAGCGACAGGGGCTGGGCTCCGCTCGGAGCGCGCTTGCGCCGGTCTGGCTGGTGCCACGTCACCTGCCCCGTCGATGCCATTTGCATCTATGTCAGCGCCCCGGAATGTGTGCGGTGTGAGCGCCGCTCTCATGCCAAGAGGTTTCTGGCAAGGCGAGCAGGTGGCTGGCTGGGCGCCAGGGCGGGAAACAGGGCGAGACGTTTCCGAAGCCGTCGACCACGATAGTGGCGGGCAGGTCTTGAGAGGCGCTCGAGGCGCGGCGCTCCGGGAAGCTCCGGCGCGTGCTCCACGGCACCTCCGCTGTCCCTGCACCTGCCGGCACAAGCAATCGCACCCGCGGTCAGGGGGCTTGGGGGCGAGCACGAGCACTGACAGGAGAGGGACGCACGGCGTTCATATGCCGAGGCATTTTACTCCGGGACGAGGAACCCACCAGCAAGGAATGCATTAATGTGTGCGGTCTCGCAGCATTCCTTTGCTGTAAGAGACAGCTCGGCCAGCTGCGGCGGATTCGCAGCACCAGCAGGAGCGCTCTCGCCGCTTGGCCCAAAGATGTGCTCTCGACCGTGGTCCCGCGCCGCGGCCAAGCCCGCCTGTTTGCCGCGTGGTAGCGGAGGAGCATCTGCAGGCACACACATCTGTCCCGGCTCCATCATGCCGCCAGATTCAATCGGCCTGCAGGTCGCGGAATCAAGAACGAGTCAACCACGCCGTTGGGACGACCATTTTTACTGTTGAGTCGCAGGATCACAAATGATTCAACGTCGCTGTTGGTACTTTCGTGGGAGAAGCTGACGAATAAAATCGGTTGCAAAAGTGGGGAGAGACGATTGCCTGCGCCAACGACGGCCATGGTGATTCTCTTCCGTGCCAGCCAGTCCAAGTGTGCCAGGTTGCATGTGATCAACCCAGCTGCTCCCTGTCGCCACCTTCCTGCGAGTGCTACCACGCGGCTGCGAAAACAGAATACAACGGTGACCAAACGCACATTCCATCACACTTCGTCCGCCCAGGGGGTTCATTCTGTTCTCAATCAACATAGCGCAATTAGATCAGGTATCCACTGATGCAGAAGGGCGAGAAGAAGCTCTCACACCTCCGAGTGGCCGAACTGTTCCATCGATGGAACCTTGGCACCAGCCAGGGCACGAGATGGCTCCCAGGGGTCATGATTCAGGACACCCCGCATGCCGCCCTCAGTGCTGGGCATCGCTTGGGTTTGAAGCCTTCAAACTCATACATTGACTTTGTGTGTACCAAGATCGAACTAAGTCATTTTTGCGCGCAGCAAAAATGGTGACCAAGCCTTCCCTCCGTGCCACTTGCTGTGCCATCTGTGGTAGACGTGCCGCAAAACACCCTGCGTTTGGGCTTCTGTAGCTACATCTCTTGGTTCGGGGAAGTTTTTTGCGTTACGCAGGAGGTCAGTTTTTTGGTGCTCGGTAGTCCCAAATCGGGAGGCTCCCTGCGGAGCGTCGCACTGAGGGGGCACATGCGCCAGCACAGTGATGCGCATGATCGGCCGGAACCTTGACGCTGTTTGAACACTCTTCCGTTTACATAGTCCACGCTTTGCTGTGGTCGTGTTGTCTTTGTAGGAGACTGTGCGATGGTCTCCGTTGCTGTTCCATCGAAATCTGGCGTGCCCCGAGTTGCATTCCGAGCCATGCAGGGCACCAACTGAATTCGATCGCAACAGCAGTCGGCGCCAATGGGCGCGATGGATGAACGCGAAGAACTTCTCCGGGCCCAGGTGCCGTCCCGCTCTTCCCGGGCCCCCACGCCGACTGAAGCGCGCTTGACCGGGTTGGTTGAGCTCCTCCGCCGCTCATCGCGGCGAAACTTGAGCGCAGAACGTGCGACTGGTTGACCATCCCGACTATAGACCCCCGCGCTTAACAGCGACATGGTGTCAAATGCTACCTCGGTGCGTGCCCTTGTCCATCCCATCACTCTTCCCTCCCCCCATCCTCGCGGCAAGCGAGGATGGGGCAAGATGTGGCGCACAGAAAGCCGTGCAGGCGCACTGCGCCCCCCCCCATTCGCTTCTTGTTTGACCAAGTGACCGCGAAATTGGCGCCTATGTGATGAGTGCCACACGGTGCAGAATGATGGTGGGCTGCGTGTGCTTGCTCGCAATCCTGGTGCCGATGGTGATGGTCGTGTGGTCGATTGTCTCCAATGCACCCGGAGACCCGCTGCACCGGCACGCCCACGCACATCCGTTGCATGGTGGGTTTCCCCGCGTCTTCCTGGTGCAGCTGCGTTGTGTCCTGTTTTTCCTGAACGGCTCCTTCGATCAGAGTGTCGTCTGGGCGGGCACTGCTTTTTCAAAAGGGCACAAATAATGATTGACGCGTATTTCTTGTCATGCTCGCAGGATCTCCCGCTGGACAAGGACCGCCCCCTGCAAGAAACAGCACGGGATCTGATGGATCTCCAGCCAGCAATCCATTTGCTTGGGTCAGCGCGGTCTGTGTCCCGCAGTCCCGGATCGATGCTGCTTTCAAGCGAGTACACAGGGTCGATGTCGCACAGTGTACTGAATGCTATTCGTTTTGGCTTTCGCTGGCAGGTGATTGCGAGCAGGCCGAAAACTTGAGCGGTCGTGTGCGCCTTGAGTACGAGCCCTAGAGGGCCTTCGCGAGGATGGTGAGGTTCGGTAGAGCGGCAAAATTTAGGCCGAAACTGCGAGTGCGGGACGGTTGACAAGGAGCGGGTTGTGGCATTATCAATACATGCGTTTGAGTTGGGAGTTCTCGCCCAGCTCCCGGATGGATGCTTCCGCCCTCTGGTTCCAGATTCGCTCCATTCTGCGAAGAGGAAGTTCGCTTGCGTCGACAACGTGATTACGGTAAACTTATCGACTCTTTCACCGAAGACTGGCGCATAACACGCTCGGGCTACATTTCCGTCCGTACACGATGGAGACCCGCAACTCGCATGTTCGACAAGCTCCTTTTGCCGTCGCTCCTCTCTGGAGAAGTTTCGTGTGAAGTCGCAAGAAACTCTTGCAAGAAACTCTGTCTAGTCAGCGGACGCGATCACTATTCCCCGAGCAGGGGAATCGCCATCCGACGCGGTTTTCAGTTCCTGTTTTAGGACTTACATCGGGCAGAGAAGTTCCTTCAGTCTGTAACGAGAGGACATAGTGTGCCGCGTGGCAAAGCCAGCCGGCGATGGGGCGAATCTGACCTTCTGATAACGCGTGTGATTGACACAAGACTGCGCGCCGCGAACGCGCACTGTGGATTATGCGATATGTCGCTTTGAATGGGCCGATGATTGTGGCAGCAGCACTGGTAGCATCGAGTCGCGGAACTGTTGCCCTTCAGCTACCGCTGGGAAGAATGTTCGACCTCAAAAGCCGCTCGTACAGCCCGATGCCAATGGTGATTGGGCACCGTGGCGCCAAGGAGATCGCCCCCGAGAACACCATCGCAG
>ENA-UOXV01003779-UOXV01003779.1-marine-metagenome-genome-assembly--contig:-NODE-3779-length-18028-cov-7.469927_pt1 | contig 18028 bp, 14 predicted proteins | sample MGYA00238165_ERZ766961 | MGnify/ENA primary metagenome ERZ766961 (study PRJEB28924, sample SAMN03173240) | marine metagenome | biome: Marine; feature: Water; material: Subsurface seawater | place: North...
GATGGTAATGCTGATGGCGGTTTCGGTGGAGGTGGAGGTGGTGGAGGGACGAACGGTGCTGGTGGCGGAGGAGGCTATTCTGGGGGCGCAGCAAGCCCTTGGTCATTTGAAGGAGGCGGAGGCGGCTCTTATAATAATGGTACTATTCAAAATAATCAGGAGGGATCAACAGATGCTAACGGTTCAGTTTTAATTAGAGTTCCTTTTAATTTTAAAATAGATACCAATAGTATTTCAGAACTAACTAATTCCGGCGTTATTGGTACTATTTCCAACCCCATAATTTTAGATACCAACAATAACTTTAATTTTGATAATGATTCTTTAATGTCTGCCTCTGGTTTTTTAATTGATGCCAATTCTGATTATTCGCCAGTTAGCTCAGCTCTAAATGATACCACTGGTTCTGGTTCAGGTATTTACACGGTTCCAAGTGGTAAAATATTGGTTATTTTAAACCTCTATTCTAAAGGCAGTATTTATGCTAAACCTCCTAATTCGTCAGCCATTACCATTTACAATACTCAAAATTCATATTTAGGCAACCCAATTTTCCTTAATGAAGGAGATGTAATTTATGGCGTTGGTACATTCAACGGCTACTTAATGAACAAATGATAAAACCCTATTACATAGCTATAGCTAGTTTATTATTTTTTGGTTGCCAAAAAATTGAAGTGGTAAGAATTACAAAAGTATTTACAGAAGAAGCAGAAGTAAATTCATCCTCTGTATCTATTGACGGAGTAGTAGTAGATGTAAGTGATGCTGGAGTAAGTAAATATGGGCACTGTTGGTCTACTAAAAGTAACCCTACAGTAGATGATTTTAAAACTGTTTTTGATTCTGCAACGGTAGGTACATACTACACTAGTACCCTAACCAACCTACAATTTAATACTACTTATTATGTTAGGTCATACACCCAGACTGAAGATGAAATAGTATATGGTGAAAATCAAACTTTTATAATAGATAACTACAGTTACTTTGAACTTATTGCCAATAGTCTTACAATTCTTGGAGAAAATGAAATTAATATTGAAGGAGTAATAAATGGTGCTCAATCTCTAACACTTCAAGACCACGGAATATGCTATAAATTAGATTCCATACCAACCATTAATGATGAGGTTTATTCAATGGGTAATCTTTCTCAAAATATTAGCTTAAATAGCTCCTTTAACAACCTTTTACAAGAAAGACATTACAAGTTTAGGTTGTTCGCACAGCTTGATAGCAATACAACTTTATATAGTAACGTGCTTTCAGCATATATTACTGACTTACATGTTTCCACTCATAATAATTACATAACTGCCGATAGCGTAATTTTTAGTGGTGCCATTGATAGCCTAGGGGTACTTGATGTTACAGACCACGGTCATTGTTGGTCTTATTTAACATCAAATCCAACTATAAATAATGAGCGAATTTCTCTTGGGCAAACCATTACTGATGGTGTTTATTTGTCTTCGACTACTAATTTGAATAACCTTTCCAACATTACAGTTTATTATCGAGCTTATGCCATAAAAGAAAGTGAGATAGTATATGGAGAAATAAAATCATTTGATTTATGATTTATAAATTAAAATCTATATTACTATTTGTTGCGGTTTTAATAGGAATAATTGTTAATGGACAAAAACATTATCATTTTAAAGCTTCACATTTCGACTATAGCTCTAAGGACACTTTAGTAAAATTTAATTTTGATATAAAACATTTTAAAGATAACGATGTTTTTAATGTGAAATTAAGTGCAGTTGATAAAAATCAAAAATCTTATAACGTTAATTCGCTTTTTGAACACAAAGATTTAAAAGGTGGAAAAAACACTATTTTTTGGAATCCGCTTTTAGATGGTTATAAACTAGACGGAGATTATCAAATAAACCTAGAGTTAAGAAAATCATCTAAAATTATAATACCTTACAGTAAGCATATAGTTAAATCACTCTTATTTCCTGGCTGGGGAGATATGAAATTAAGAAATGCTAATAAATTCTTCCTATTTGGAATTGGTACTATTGCTTATGGTTCTTTATTTTATTCCCTAGATTACAACTCAAGAGCTAACAAAAACTATAATGCATACATTAATTCATATAATGTAGAAGAGAGTGATAATTTCTTCTTAAATGCTAAAAAAGATGCAAATATTTCTAGAATATTAGCTGGAATTACTGCAGTAACCTGGTCTGCTGATATAATGTTTTTAGCAAAGAGAATAAAAAAGGTTAAAAATGACAGATCTGTAAGTGATTTCTACAATAAAATGCAAAACAGAGTTTATTCCACAAAATTTAAAAACTACAAATACTTAAATACCAAACCTATAGAAGAAAAATACTTAGATAGTGCGATTGTAGAATATAAAAATAGTAACTATCTAAAATCAGAAAATCTTTTAAAAATAGCTCAAACCTACCCATCCAAAGACACTTTAGTTTTACAAGAAATTGAAAAATATGCTTCTATCGTTAAAGACGAATTAGATTTCATTGCCTACAATAAACTTGGTAATGAAAAACTAAAAAAATTACAACTAATAGATGCAAAAAAAGAATTTCTGAAAGCTCAAAAAATAAAGCCTAACAGTAGGGAAGTTGTAAATAAAATAGATTCTATTAAGAATTATTATGCTTATTTAAAAAAGGGAAATAAATACTACAAAATAAAAGATTATGATAATGCACAACTGAGTTATGAAAATGCTTATAACATCTATAAAACAGATTCTTCAAAATTTAAAGAACTTATGTCTAAAGCTGACAATTATTATACTCAGAAATTTTATTTAAGATCTGAAATAGAATATAAAAAGGCAATTAAAATATTTCCCAATATTTCTTCTTTAAATCAAAGATTAGTAGAAGTTCAAAAAATCATAAAAAAAATCAATAATGATAATACTCAATATGCTAGTCTAATAAGTGAGGCAAAGAATTTTATTGAAAAGGAAGACTACAATAATGCTTTATTAAAATACCAGCAAGCAATAAAGTTTAAATCCAAAGAATCATTAGCTAAAGAAGCTATTAAAAAAATAAATAATTATTTAGAATTAGTTAAAAAAGGTGACCAAGCAAAATCTAAAAATAATTTCAAAATTTCTTTAGATTATTATACCCAAGCTAAATTAATTTTTGTTAATAGTAATATCAGAAGAAAAATTAGAGATGTCGAATCTGAGATGGAATGGGATAATATAATTGATGCTGCAAAAAGATTAAAGGTAAAAGCAGAAAATTTAGAAAGAAACAACGTTTTTGACGAAGCCCTTGTAAAATATAAAGAATCTTTGGAGAAATGTAAGCAAGCAAAAATTATAAAAAATAATAATGATTTAAAATACTTAATTGCTAAAATTGATTCTAAAATTAAAGAGTTAAATAAAAAACTGAATAAAGGAAAAGTAATTGTGAGCAATAAATGGTATACGATATATGACGAGAACAATAATATGATACAAATTAGATTCAGGTTATCTTCTAAATCCTGTATTAATCAAACTCCTATACCTAGTTCCTTTAAATATAGATTCAAAGGAAAAAACTTTTCTAATTCTAATAAGTTTATTAGTTGGGAGTTAGAATATATTGAATGCGGAAAATCTGATAGAGTTTATAAACTAAAACATAGTGTGTCTTTAAACAGAAGTGTAATAACTAATTATTGCGGATATTACCCTGAATTTGATTTTGCTGGTTATAACAGACCTGATTTTAGATTTACAAATAAGTTTACAGATAATTTAGTATTAAGTAACATTCAAATTGTAAATAAGGAAATATATCTTTCTTCTACAGAAAAGTAAATGGTTACATTTTACAAATTGAAATTATTGGGCCAAAATTTCCACCTAATTCTTTATTTAAGTCTTTAATGTACATTTTAGAAATTACTCCATCAAGGAACAAAGCATTTTCACATCCATAGATGTCTTTGAAAATTGTTGCAAAATCATGAAAGTTTGTTATACTATTTTTTGAAATAATAAAAACAATTCTACCATCCTTCATTATTCCAACTCCACTTCTTAACTTTTTACTTTTTGAACCATGATTAAATGCTGGATGATGCTCGTCATTTATTACTAACATAGGACCAGATTGTGTGGCTTGTGATGGATTAATTTTTCTAGATTTGTATTTTTTATTGAACTGATTAGTTTCTTCAATATATGCTTTGTTTTCATGAATATAAAAGACTCCATTTGGCATCATGTAAAAATTTAACATTTGTTTACTACTCTCCAAATCAATGGGTTCAATTTCTTTTTGATTAGAAATCAATAGACCTTCAGCTTCATTTTTAGGTGTATACATCCCCCCGTTTGTAATCATCAATACACTATCTCCTTTTTTCTCAAGAAGATTTATCATGTTTTTTATGTTTTTTATTTTTTGTGTTGCACCAAAGTTTAAATGAAACTCTACTTTATGAATGCTTAAATCAGAGATAAATGCGTAATAGGATTGTTTTTTATAACTAAAACTGAATCCGCCAGTACTATCTATAAATATTTCCTTAAGATTATCTTTTATTTCTTTATACAGGATTTCTGTATTTTTATCATTAGAATTTGTGATTTTTAATACATATTTATTAATTCTTATTTTTAAATCTTCAGATGAAATTTTTAATCTCTTAATTTTTTCTTCTAGAGTGTTTATTTTTTCAACCGATAATTTATTCAATTCTTTAAATGATGAAATTTTATTTAATAATTCTGTAGTATCTCTCTTAAGAGAAATAGAATCAATTTTTTTGGATTTTTTTAATATTTTATAGAGTAGATCTTTGAAATTTGTTATCGAATCATTCCTAGCATCAATTTCATTCTTTTTTTTAGTGATTTCAGATTCGTATACCAAAAGTTGACTATTAATTTTTTCAATTAATTTTTGATCTTTCACCAGCAGCTTTTTGTATTCTTTGACCCTATGTTGGTTTATGTAATATTTTTCAAGAACTTTTTCAGATTTATCAATAAGTTTTTGAGTAAAATTTGAATTATTTTCAATAGAGTCTATAGAAATGACTTCAGCTTCTACAAGAACTTTATTTTGAGAAATACCATAGAAATTATAAAAAAGTATAATAACTAGGGTAACAAATAAATTTTTGATAAAAACAATCATTTGTTATTTCTCTTAATGGTAATAGTAAACTAAAAGATTTCTTGAATCATTTAAATTATATCTTGATGATCCATTTTTAATGCCACATTTAACAACTGGATTTTCTCTACCACTTGGTGTAAACAATTTTACTACATTTTGAGCGCCAGTATCTAAGTTACATAATGCAATAACATTCATTCCTTCAGATAAAGTTAAAAATTCAAAAACTTTTTTTGATGCATTATATAAAGTTTCATACTTAGGTTTATTTATAATACAGTGTACTGGATTACCAAATGAATCATATCCAATTGCAAGAAATCGTCTTTCTCTTGAGCTTGTACTAGAATTGGATTTACTTATTATTATTTTATTTTTCCAAACAAGTAAATGAGTTTGAAAGACTGTAGCACCAACTATCTTGGCCCAGTCTAAAAACCTATCTTTATCCCTACTATTTTGTCTTATTTTGTATAAATGTCCTGAAATTGCATTTCCTCCCTGTAGCTTTAGATTATTTTCTTTCAAATTTGATACTACAACTCCACCTGTAGCTTGAACAATTACTAATGCGTCAAGACCCCCTTGATCAGGGAAAGACCTGTTAACAATTTCACCATTATCCACGTTTAGTCCAATTATTCCAGCTTCTTTTGCATTCAATGAACCGTCCATATAAGCTCCAGAAGTATAACAAATAACATTGTGATTTGTTGCAAATTTTTCATATCTTCTTTTGATAGATTCATATTTGTCGCATGCAAAGTATTTAGCTCTAACTCTTTTATCATCGTCCCTTATCATTGTAATTAGTTGATAGGTTTCATTATTATAGTTAACATTATTAAATTCGACAAGATCCTCATTGTAAATATTTTTCTGTGAGTATGCTTGATTAAAAATTAATAATATTGCAAAAGACAATAAAATTTTAGTTGATTCTTTAATTTGGTTTTTTTTATTTATTCTCATTGTTTAATTTTTGTTTTAATAACGTTTTTTAAAGTGAAATAGACACAAAATATATTGATGGCAAAAATAATAATCAAAAAAGTTAAATAGTAAATATTGATTTCGCTTGACAACCTATTTAATATGTAAGTATATCTTCCGTCAGAAAAATAATCAACTGCTTTTTCAAAGCTTGATTTTTTTTGCGGTACATAATATCCTTCTAACTTGCACTGAGCAGCGATAATTTTAAAATTATAATTGTATTTTAAAATATTATTGTCTTTTAATTCCTTTGATAAAGTCCAGACAATACTTTGCATCCATCTATCATAAATTCCTGAAAATAAATATTTATATTTTTTATTTATTTTTGAGTAGAACTTCATACTTCTTATCCAATCTAACTTTTTTAAAATATATTTACTATCGTATGAAACAAGTTCATTATTTATCATTGAATCGGATAATAAGTTATAGATGAATGGTTCAGTAAAACTGTAATAGTTTTCAAAAATAGAATCAATGATTTCAATATCGTTCACAAGAGCATTATATTCACAATAATTACCTTTAATGTAATAATTTCTATAATCAAATTTGATTGAATCTGCTTCAGTGTCATTGAAAATAATAAAGTCATTTATTTCATTATTATTTTCTTCATTACATGATTTACTATATGGAATTTCTTTTTCGTTATAGTAATTAATCGATTTAACTAATATTATTGATATAGTGAGAACAAATACTATTAAAGTAACTATAAAAGGAATGTTTTTTAATAGTCTTTTCATTAAAAATTAGTTTCGATTATATAAATAAATTTCTTTACAACTTTTACTTGTTCTGATAAAGATTTTCCTTTTATAATATTTCCAACGGGGAGGTTTGGAGGATCATCAAGTAGCCCTAATAGTAGATACAAGTAATTAGTTTTAATCGCGTAGTTAGCATTTTGAGCACCAGTGTGACCTGAACTTGTTATCCCTATAATAGATCCATCATTGTTAAATAATGGACCACCGCTATTACCAGGTTGAATTGGAACTGAAATTTGGTAAGTCGAAACATCACCCTGAAATCCTGTTTTCGCACTTATAAGTCCATTGGTTAATTTTATTTCATCACCCATTGTTGATCTTAATGGATAGCCCAATGCATATGCAGAAGTTCCCACGTCTGAAATAGTCGGAGATATATCATAAGGAGGAATATCTATACCTTTATATTTTTGATCAATAATTTTTAATATTGCTAAATCATTTTTAGCATCAACAATTTTGACTTCGGCTTTCATTGTTTCGTCAAAATCTCCATTTACTCCTTTTATTCCAATATTTTTTGCTCCATCTATAACATGGTGATTAGTTATGATGTATCCATCATTTGATATTGCGAATCCAGTTCCAGATGACATTCCGTAGAACGGCTTGTAATATAAATAATTACATATTACATCATTCCTGCCATCAGAAGTTGTGTTGAGGTAGGGGATAGTCATTAAACTACCTGCACTTTCTAAACATAATGCATTCTTGCATCCATACTCCATTTCAAAAAACTTTGAAAATTCATAAAAACTTACAGGGTTCTCTGATATAGCGAAAACAAGGTGATTTTGATTTGTTTTATCTGTATAAATACCTACTCCGCTTCTTATATTTTTATTTCTTGAATTTGGGTTAAAATTATCGTTAATGATTCCATCTGCAATTAACATTGGACCAGATTGTATACCCATTCTTATATTGGTATGTTTTTGTAAATCACTGCTCTGGCATACTACTATTTCATCATTTTTAAACAATAATAAACCATTAGGTTTTAAAAAAAAGTTTCCATTTCCATCATCTAAGTTTAGAGACTGTAAAGTTTTATAATCATGCATTATTAATCCTAAAGGCTTACAATTAGGGTCTACTATGCTAGCATTAGTCATGAAAAATGAATTATCAAAGTCAAGAGAATCATAAAGGTTTTTAAAGACTCCAACTATATCATTATGAGGTGTTTTATATTCGTTTGGTAGAAGAATAAATTCTGATGAAGCTTGTCTTCCAGCACTAACTGTAAATACATTGAAGTTCACACCATTTCTAGCTAATTTTAATGATTCAGTTTGAGAAAATATTGAAACTGAACAAAGACACAGAATAAAAAAGCAAATTGAGTTTAAAATATATTTCATTTTTAAATTTAAAATTTAAATGCTGGTTTTAGATTAATAAGTTCAATAATAATCCATTTTCCATTGATATTTTGTAATTGAAAACTTTGCTCAACTTCAAAATTTCCATTCACAGGATCAAATGAAACATATTTTGCAATTACATATGCAAATTTATTATTGACAATTTTATCTAAATAAATTTCATTAATTACAATTTGATCAGTAGCTCCATATCCATTTGACGAACAAAATTGTTGTTCATCACTAAATCTACTTATTTTTTGTAAAGAGTATGCCTTTCTGAACTTGCCTTGATCAATAGCAGTTAAAAAATTTCTTACCGTTGTTGATGGTTGAACTAAAGGAGCTTTATTTTTAGTAGATTTTTTTGTACTTGAAGCTTTAGTAGATTTATTTTTTTGTTTTTTATTTACTTTCTTTTTTGGTTTGTATAGCAATAAGGTATTAGTATCTTTTATATTTTCATTATGATAATTTTGATTAAAATACAAATACTTGCAAGCTATTTGTTTAGAATTATCAAGTTCAGAATATAAATTTGACACTGACAATATATTTTGAGATTTTCCTACTATAATTGCATTTTTACAATTAAATTTTACTTTCATAAATGTTGCTAATTCCTCTTCAGTTACTTTGCTTTTTGATTGTATAAATGCAATTGATAATAAATTATTGCTATCAATAAATGAACCAATACCAAATAGTAATAAATTATCTTTTTTATTTACTGATAATTTAATATTGCCTTCTTCAATAATTAATGGTCCACCTTGAATTAAAAATTTGATAGAATCATCTAAATTTTCGTTTACAGAACTTGAAATTATAGCCTTTTTATTTGATAATAAGAAAAAGCCATTTTTATTTTTTGAAGAACTTTGTAATTTTGAAGAATTGTTAATCTTTAAATAGTCCTTTGAAGTTAGTGTGCTAAGTTTTTTAAAGTTTAAGAATATTTCTGGTTTCTCACAATTTGGAGTAAATCCAGTCAAACTTCCTAGAAAAAATAAGCTGTCTTTTTTTATTGTAGAATCATTTCTTTTTTTTAGATGAATTAAAAGTTCATCATGCGGAACTTTATTTATATTTTCTAATAATTTTAATTTTTCAATTTCTTTTTTAATAACTGGAACTATAAATGAATTATAGACTTTTCCTTTAAATAAAATGTGATGAGATTGAACAACAGTATTAGTGATTTTATTAGAATCTCTAAAAAAAAGAATAGTACCAATTAAAATTAGAAATAACACACCAAGCACGTATGTATTTTTCTTAGATTTTTTTTGTTCTACTTTATTTTGAGATTCAATTACTTTCGTTTTATTAAGATTTTTTTGAATCGGATTAGAAAGTTTTTTTAACGCATCTATAAATTCATCGCAATTTTGATACCTATCCTTTGGATTTTTGGATGTAGCTTTTTCAATTATATTCTCAATTCCATCTTCTAAACCTGGATAATATACACTTGCTTTTGGTAGGGGATCGTTAACAATTTTATTTAAAATATGATATTCAGTTTCATTTTCATTATATGGGTTTCTTCCACATGCTAAGTAAAATAATGTCACCCCTAAAGAATATATATCTGACCTTTGGTCAATATTTTTATCCCCTTTGACTTGTTCTGGACTCATGTAGTAAACTGTCCCTAATTGAGTTCCTGTCTTAGTTAAAGATTTGGTGTCTTCAAGGATTTTTGCAATTCCAAAATCTAATACTTTTATATTATTATTGCTATCAATAATAATATTTGACGGTTTAATATCTCTATGGACTATGTTTAATTTATGAGCATACTTGAACGCTTCAAGTAATTGAACGAAAATTGTAATTAATTTGTCTTTGATAATTGGACCAGTAATATTGGTAACATGATCTGAAAGTTCTATTCCTTCAATATATTCCATAATCAAAAAAACTCCATCTTGCTGTTCTAAATAATCCTTTAATTTTACAATTCCAGGATGATCCATTTTTGCTAGAACTTTTGCTTCTTCCCGAAATCTATTTATTAAATCTTTATTATTAACAAGATTAAGGTGAAGAGATTTTATAGCCACTTTATGACCTATTAAAGTATGTTCAGCTAAATAAACTTTACCCATTCCACCAGATCCAAGCTCTTTTAATATTTTATAATTTGGAATTCTCATTTTAATTTACTGTTCTCTTTAACCTCCATAAACCTATCATAATAGCACTTAATACCATCATTATATATCCTAAAGTTTTTGTTTTTTTATCATATTTTCCAAATGCATAATTTGCTCCAATAGCTGCTCCAAAATAACCACCTAATAATGAAAATATAAAACCAGCAATAATCCATCCTTTACTTGCTATTTTTTTTGGAACTTCTTCTACATTTTTAATTTTTTCTTTACTCATTTCTCTCTTTTTTAATTTATTTTTTGAAACTTCTTCTTTAAACTGATCTTTCCAAGGAATTGGATCTGATTTACCAATCACAATTACATCCAAATTTTTTAGTAAATGAGTTCCTTTTATTTTTTTTCCATTTACAAAGGTGCCATTAGCTGAACTTAAATCTGTAATAAATGTTTTACCATCATTATCATGAAATAGTTCTGCATGAAAACGTGATACTTTACTGTCGTTTTCTAAAACAATATCATTTTCATTAGATCTACCAATTTTAATTAATCGCATTGAATTAAATTTAATTCTTCAGAAAATTGATAACAATTTTTCAATCTTTTCACTGGACTTTTTTCTGTTGCTTTTTCAAAAACTTTTTGTAAAAGCTCACCATTTTTAGAAATATAGTCAGATATTTTTTTGAATTTTCTAAATTTTATATGATTAAATAATTGCTCCTTATTTATTACAGGATATGGAAGCTTAGCAGTTAACATTTGGAAAAACGTTACTCCAAGAGAGAAAATATCAGATCGATGATCAACATTTTTTCCTTCAATTTGTTCAGGACTCATATAAAATGGAGTTCCCATACCATGATTTGCAATTTCTTGATTTAAATCTGAAGAAATTCCAAAATCTAATACTTTTATATTACCTTCTTTAGTTATCATTATGTTTGAAGGCTTTATATCTAAGTGAACAATTTTTTTATTGTGAGCAAAATCTAAAGCAGATAAAATATCCAGCATTATAGGAATTGCAATTTCTTGTGGAATTGGACCACTTATTTTATTTATATAATCTTCAAGAGTATCTCCCTCTATATACTCCATAATTAAATAAATAGCGTCGTCCTTAATTATCAAATTTTTTAATTTAACAATGTTTTCATGTTTTAAGTAAATGTAATGATTTGCTTCTCTTATAAATTTTTCTTTAATAAGCTTATTTTTAAATAAGCTTTGATGTAGAGTTTTAATTGCCACTGGATAACCTGTATGTCTATCAACACCTAACTTAACATTAGCTATTCCTCCAGATCCTATATCATCTATAATTTCTATATAATCAATATACTTCATTTAACACTACAGTGAATCTTTTATAATAGTATCTTTTAATGTATTACTGGTGGTATCATTTTTATTACGTGAGCCAACTGTATCATTGTTTACTGAAATATTTTCTGTTTTATTAGATTCAGATTTTTTAATACTACCTATATTATTAGAGATAATTTTTTTCTTAGTTTTCTCGGATATACTTTGTTTACTTTCTAAAGAGCTATCTACGTTTAAGATAGAATCTATAGGAATTAATGTTCTATTTAGATTTGTATCTATTTTTGGATTTTGGTTTAAAGTATCATCAACTACAATAGATTCATTAATTTTTCTATTAAAATTTAGAGTAATTATGCCATTTTTTGTCAATAAGTATAAAGACAATGTGAATAAAATTAAAAAACCCAAAAAAACTAAATTATTTAATGAAAGGTATTTTTTATTTGTTCCAATTACAGTATTTTCTAAATCAGGATCTGTTTTTTTATTAAAACTTGATGGTTTTGGATTGTAATTTGGAAAATCAGACTCATTAAAAGGACTTTCATTAACTTTAATTAATTGTAAAGTGATATTATCATTACCACCAGCGTTTTTAGCTGCATTAATTAATTCATCACCAGCAGATTCAAGAGAATTACTATTATTGATTATTGCTTCAATATTAATGTCATTAATTTCACCATTTAATCCATCACTGCATAGTAGGAATAAATCTCCTTTTTTTGGATGAATTGGCGCAGAATATACGGTTGGTTCTATATCTTTTTTTGTTCCTAAAGCTTTTAATATTTGATTTTTTTTTGGGTGTGACTCCATTTCTTCATCACTTATTATACCCTTATCAACTAATTCTTGAACATAAGAGTGATCTTTTGAAGTTCTGTAAATTTTACTTTCTGAGTGAATATAAATTCTGCTATCACCAACATGAGCAATGAAAATTTCAGGTTCTCTTGCAATTAAAACTGTACAAGTTGTACCCATTCCTTTAAGTTTAGGGTTTTCTTGAGCATATTTATATATTTCCTTATTTGCATATTGAATAGCATTATTGAGTCCTATAAATATATTGCTAAAAGGATCTCCACTTAAAAACTTGATAATACTGTCAACAGCTATTTTTGAAGCTGTAGATCCTCCTACATGGCCTCCCATACCATCACAAACTATATAAATTAATCCGTTTGGTGATTTAGAAAAACCATAAGAATCTTCATTTACAGTTCTTTTATTTCCAACATCAGTTTTTGAAACATGACTTAAAAAATTACTTGACATTAAAAAGATGTTTTGAACTTAAATGTGCTATTTCCGATTTTAATTTCATCTCCATCGCTTAGTTCTGGAGATTGATTAGGTTCTAATTCCTCATTATTAAGAAATGTTCCATTGGATGACATTTCATCTCTTAGCCATAACTTATTTTTTTTGCAAAGTATCAGTGAATGATTACTCGAAATAGATTGATCACCGCTAATGCTAATATCACATTTATTACTACTACCAATAAAATTTCTTCCTTCAAAAATTTTATAGTCTTTGCCCATTGGATCCAAATCAAAACTAACTATCCAGCCTTTAAGTTTTCTTGTTGATCTAACTTCGTTTTTTTCATCACTTGAATCCTTTATAAATGTTCTGTTTAAATCATCTTGATTTGATTTGTTTTCTTTAACAATTGAGGGATTTTTAGAAATATTTACAGTTTTTTCATCACTATTATTTTCATCCTGAACAGGTGAATTTACTTCAAGAATTTGTGTTTTGTCATCGGAATCACTTTGTTTTTTCTCTTTATCCTTTGGACAATATGGGCATTGTACGTTTTCTTTGTGAATATGTCCATTTTCACATCTTTTAAATCCTTTCATATTGCTAATTTAAAATATTAGTTCCTTTATAAATTTAATAATTATTGATTATAATTTAAAATTAATTTATTTGATTAAATCATCAATGTATTTAACAAGAACTCCATAATTGAATCCTTGAGTTTTATATCCACTAAAATTGACTGCAATTAATTTTCCTTTGTTATTAAAAACAGGTGATCCACTAGCACCATGAGTTGTAGGTACTTGATACATTACTTTTTTTGATCCCGGTTTTTGGGTTACTGGTCCTTCATTGGTAATAACCCTTAGTTCAGTGGAATTTCCCTTTTTAGTTTGAAAATTAGAGCCCCCTGGGTATCCAATTATTGTTGCCATTTCTCCGACTGATATTTTATTTGAAAACATATTCTTTGTAATGATTTTTGCATTTTTTGGTAACCTTTTATTGTTCATTTGTATTAATGCTAAATCTATTTCATAATCGTTATGGTACTTAATAGATGTACATTCCTCAAAGTCATCTATAGAATTTACAAATGAATTATTTGTAGCAATTCCAATAAACTTTGTTTCTCCAGAAAGTTTTCTTTTTAAATGACCTAAGTTTTTTTTATTAAGATATTTATTAATATCCTTCATTATCTTATTATAAACACTATATAATTTAGGATTTGTTATTTTGAATTCCGAGTCATCCTCATTAGAAGTCCATGGAAAAGCAACATGTCTGTTGGTAATAAGTTTACCTTCATTTGAAATAAAGAATCCAGTTCCTTCTGAAGCAATAGGAGAGAGATCACTTTTATTTAAACTGTAATCATATAAACCTTTGTTATTAATACCAATATATACTGCTGGAGAATTATCAATTTCTACTGTATAAAAATAACTATGGTATATTAAAACAACTGAACTATTGTACTTTTCGTAAAGTTTTTGTGAATTATATTTAGAATTTTTAAAGAAAAATAAAGTAGCAATAATTATTAAAACTATAATTGAAAGTGAAATAATCAGTTTATTACTATTAATTTTTTCTATAATTTTAAAACTGTCATTATTTTTTTTTGGAACTTTTCTCCAATCAAAGGAATATTGATTTGCAAAAAGAATTGAATCTCCATGATTAATTTTAATTTGAACACCTTTTGATATTTTTTTTCCATTTACAAATGTTCCATTTGTGCTTAAATCAGTGATATAGTAATTACCATTATTTATTTCAAATATTGCATGTTTTTTACTTATAATTTTGGTAACGTCATTTATAACAATTTGATTTTCAGATGACCTGCCTATATTTAAAATTTGATTCATTTTTTAATAAATATAAAGTCTCCACCTTCATCACCAGTATTTTGAATTTCACCAAATTGAGGAATTTGATTATTTGGACTATTATTAATTACAGTTGTTTTGAATCTATAAAACAAGTCTTCCGAACTTAAATATATTTCTTCATTTTTTAATAATTCTTGACATAGGTATTTAATGAAAATACTTTTATCTGGCACTTCTTTTAAAGTACCACTTGTCATTGCTTTTTTACTTGGAGTTTTATAAAGTTCTTGGACAGCAAGTTTGTTTGTTCTAAAAGCAGATCTTGTTTTAAAAATACCGCCACCAAAACATGCGTCTGTGATTAAAAGACTATGTCTTGAGGGAATTCCTTTCATGTAATCTCTAATAATTGCATTTGAAATCCAAGTGCCTCTCATATCTTTTTCAGCATCAGAAGGTAACCAATAGCCTTGTTCAAAAGATTCATCCCAGTATCCATGACCAGCGTAAAAAATTAAAAGATTATCATATTTAGTACACTTACTAGCCAGATCATCCAGTTCTTTTATTAACTCTTTTTTTGTAGGGTTCGAAATTTGAATTATGTTACTTTTATCAAATGTGTAGTTATTACTAAGAATGGAATAAAGCTCAGTTGCATCTTTTATCGGTTGATCTAGATCATTTATATTTTCATCGTTGTATTTATCAACTCCAATAAGTAATGCATAATATTTTCCGGTGTTTAAAAATTTATCATATTTTTTTGTTGATTTTACATTGGAATCTATAATGCTTACTTCAGATTTTGTGCTTTTTAATTTATAAATTTTCAATTTATTTTTTTCAGATTTTAAAATTATATCATTAATTACAATTTGTTCTTTATTAAATATGTCTTCTGAAGAAATATAAGCTTTAACTAAATTTTCTCTTTCATCCCATTTTAACGTGGTTTTTTCAATTATAAAACTTTCAGTGTTAAGTACTGTTGCATTTTTCATTTCAGAAAAATAAATTTTTTTAGAATCTTTGTCACTGTAAACATCGACACTCCATTTTCCAGTTTGAAAAGGGCCTATTAGCTTCTTTAAATTTTTAAAATTATATACTCTAACAAATCTTTTGTATTTTTCATTCCAAGTCTCTAGTATTAAAAATTTAAGATTTTGAGTAAGATGAATCCTTTTAATTTCATGTAAGTCATTACTGGCTATAGTAATTGAATCAACTAATTCGTAAGATTTTGGAATGTCTTGACAATAGAAGTTGTAATTAATTAAGAAGAAAATTATAGATAAAATGATTTTTTTCATTTAGAATTATTATTTATTGAATTTAAAAAATAATGATATTCATTATTTAAATCTACATTATCTTCACTCAAGTAATTTAAAAAATAATAATGTGCATTTGCTATAAATCCTTCATTGACTAGGATTTTAATTTTGGCTATTTTAAAAGAATTATTTGTAGGATATTTTTTAATTAGTTGATCTATTTCCTTAATTATCTTATGAGATGAGTCTGAAAGAGATTTGTTGTTGTAGATTTTGATTTTGTTAAATTGATATTTGTTATTTGGATCGCTTATTTCTAAAGAGCAATCGTCACAAATGAAGTCAGATAAATTTAAAGTTATTATGGTGTCACTAGTATCAAAAACAGAATCTTTAACTTTGAAGTTTTCGAAATCATATCTGGAAAATTTTAACTTATAAATATCATTTTTTATATGATTAGATTGCCAAAATAATATTACATCTTCTCCTTTTAAAACATCTATTTCATTTGTAATATAAAATTTAAGCTTATTGGAGTCTATATCATTATCTATATCTCTTGATACTAGAGATGGTATTCCATAACCTTCGTCTGAGTTATTGTAAAAGATATTTATAATTGAGTTCCATATACTAACTTCAGTTGATTTATTTTTTATCTGATTTTCATAAAGCTCTTTAATAGTTTTAGCGTTCTGTTTACCAGAAACTTTAAAATTTCCAACATCTGAAATTCTTAAATAAAGTATGGAGGATTCGTTATTTAAGTTGATTTTATCAGAAAAGTTAATTTCATCATCGTTGTTTATTTTAATCCATGATTTTTTTTTATTATCAAAAACTTGATTATATCCATCACTCCATAGGACAGATATTGTTTGAGCTTTGAAAATCTGTAATAGAAATGTTAGAATAATTATGGGTAAGTATTTACACATTTTTTTATTTATCCTCAGTTTTGCTTTGTATTAATTTCATATTAAGAAAATATTTTTCAATCAATCCATCTACAACACCAACAAGTTCCGCACTTAAAAATGCAGCAATGGTTACAATAGTGTAATCAATATATAAATTAAACCAGTAAATTTGAAATAAGGATAGCAAAATAAGAAAAGCAACAATAAATAATTGCAGTATAAGTTTCATAATTGAAAATTTTAATTTGTTTGTTTTGTAAAATTTAAGTAGTAGAAAATAAATAATTAGAGAAAGTACAATTTGTAAAATTTGATTGATTGGTTTGCTGTATTTAATGAAATCATTATTTACAATATTTGAAATGATATTTGCAAGAATTTCAATTCCATATTTATCTGGCTTAGACCTACCAAAATATTTTTCATTTGTTGGAGTGTAGTGAAGGTCTTCATTATATACTGGCTGGTGATTTTGGTTATTCTCATAAAGCCCTATTAGAACAATTTTATCTTTTAACTTAAAATATTGACTAGTGTCATTAATGTCAAAACAATTAGATACTGAATAATTCCCTTTGTAATTTATTAAAAAAGGTTGATCAAGGTCTTTTTTGATAAATTCATTGTATGCATTTTCATTATAAATTTTAGAGATAGCCAATGAAAAATGTTCTAAAGTTAGAGATTCATCAATTTTAAATATTGGTTTAAAGTATCTTTCAGTTAATGGACGATCTTTTTCAATCCATTGATTTGAAAAACCAAACTTTTCAGTTTTAAATTTATTAAGAGATTTAGAGACTATAAATTGATTTATTTCGTCAATTTTTTCTATTTTATTAACTGAAACTATATTTTCTGATTTAAGATTTATCGCAAGTTGATTGTCAACTGCAGTATCTCCTGAATAAGATTCAAACATTATATCAATACCAATGACTTTAGGCTTATATTTTTTATTATCAACTTTTTCT